>Ga0310121_10002834_pt1 | contig 16230 bp, 19 predicted proteins | sample CB27_Tmax_986_MG_FD_203504 | JGI IMG/M metagenome (GOLD analysis project Ga0310121, IMG submission 203504) | Marine microbial communities from Western Arctic Ocean, Canada - CB27_Tmax_986 | ecosystem: Environmental > Aquatic > Marine > Oceanic | place: Canada: Western Arctic Ocean | collected...
AACCAGGCCGCGGCTTTTCCCAGAATCTCGCGCTCCAGCTCCAGCTGCTTGACCTTCCGACGCAGCTGCCGGAGCTCAGTCCGCTCCTCGCTCGTTAGCCCGTCCGCGCGCAATCCCTCCGTCCTGGGCCAGCTGCTCGACCCATTTCCGGATCGTGTTCGCTGTGGGCTCGAACTCGCGCGCCAGCTCTTCCGGCGTGCGCCACGACCGGACCAGCTCGACCATCTGCCGCCGGAACTCCGGCGCGTACCGTATACGACCCTTCCTCTTCGACATGCGTGGACACCTCCGTTCCCACAGTTTGGATGTGTCCACAAAACCGGGTCAACTTCAGCCGGCACCTGCCCCGCCCACGTGGCCAGCACCTCGCGCTTGGGCAGCCGGTAGGAGGTGTTGTTCACTTCGACGCTGTCGAACTGGCGCGCGTCGTACGTGAGCATGCGGCCGCTCTTCATGTCGCTAGGGTAGAAGCTTCCCTTCCACTCCGGGTACGACCACCCGCTGGTGCCGACGTGAACCGCCATCAACCGGACGCGCCGCTGCGCGCACGCGCGTTCCGGGGCGCGGCGGCGCCCCGCTGAGTCGTGCTCCACTCCCGCAGCCGTGGTGCTCCTCCGCGAAAGGAGTAAGCCTCGAACCCCACCCGCTGCATCAGTTCAGCAAGATGGGCGGTCTGGACCCCGTGCTCGCAATAGATGATATAGGTTCGGTCGCGCGACAGCTCCTTCATGCGAGCCGCCACCTCGTGCGGGGCGCACAGCTCGGCACCCGGATAGTGCCAGGCGCGATACTGGTGCGCGGGCCGGCAGTCGAGCACGACCGCCCCCTCAGGGACGTCGTCGATGAACAGATAGGGCTCGACCAGAGCGGCCGGGGACAGGGCACGCAGGTCGAGGACCCGGCGCTCGTGGACCGCCTTCTCGAGGACGGCGGGATCCAGCTCCCTCTCCTGGGCGGCTACCCGCTCTGGGGAGCTGTGCGTGACCGGCTTGTCGGATCCGATCGCGCAGTACTCGCGCACGCGGGCCGAGAGCGCCGCGGTGCCGACCGCCTCCGCGCGCTCGATGATCCAGGCCTTGTCGAAGCCGAGCAGCGGCCGGAACACCGGGAGCGTGACGGCCGCTTCGATCGCGCGCAGGTTGCCGAGCGTCTGCGAGGAGACCTGCCCGATCGCCTCGCCGGTCACGATCGCCTCGGCCGCGAGCTCGTCGGCGATCCGCTCGGCGGCGCGGTACATTTGGCGCTTGAGCACCACCTGCCAGTAGCGGGGCTCCGAGCGCGCGCGTAGCTCGTCCACGACCGGACCGAAGTCGACCACGTGCAGCCGGGGCCGGTCGCCGTAGCTCCAGTCCTCTGCGAGCACCTTGGTGATCGACGCCACCATCCGCTCGTACGCGTCCCCGGCGAGATTGCAGAACACGTAATCGAGCGAGACGCCGCGCCTGAGCACGAACCAGGCCGCGACCGCCGAGTCGAAGCCGCCCGAGATGAGGCACACCGCCTTCCCCTGGGTGCAGAGCGGCAGTCCGCCCGCGCCGTCCTGGCGGCCGCTGAACAGAAAGGCCTCGTCGTCACGCACCTCGACCGAGACGGTCACCGCGGGTGAGGAGAGGTCTACCGCGGCGTAGGGGTTGAGCGCCGCTCCCAGCCGCACGCAGACGTCGCGCGAGCGGAAGGGGTGGCGACCGGCGCGGCGCGCATCGACCGCAAAGGTAGGATGGCTCGCCACCAGCTCCCGGTACAGCTCGTGCCCCACCTCGACGATCCGGTCGAGGTCGGCCGGGATGCGCGCGTCTACGTGCGAGACCGAGCTGACCCCGAACACCAACGCGATGCGCTCCGCGGCCGCGGGGTGATCGGCCTCGACGTGAATCCGGTCCCACCGGTTGCGGACGGCGTGGGCTCCCCCGAGCCCGGCGAGGGCGTCGTCCAGATTCGCGACCAGACGGTTCTGGAAGCGCCGGCGGGTGCGGCGGGACTTGGTGGTGACCTCGGGGGCGAGGCGGACGAGGTAGAGCCTCATGCCCCATTGTAGCAGGCGGGGCGGCCCCGGGTGAGGGGTCCGCCCCGGCGCGGGCGCTCAGCCGTGCTTGCGGATGGCCCACACCAGCTGCTGCTTGCTCATGCTGCTCCGGCCCTCGATGTCGAGCTGCTTGGCGCGGTTGTAGAGCTCCTGCTTGGAGCGGTCATCGAGCGAGCGGTTCGGGTTCCCTGCACCGGACGTGGACTTCTGTCCGGACATGGTGCGCCCCTCCTCCCGCCGCTGCTTCTTCACCGTGCGCGCGGCGATCTCCTCCGCGCGCTCCGTCGAGCGGCCCCGCTCTTTCGCGCTGTCCTTGAGATGTGCTCGTACTGGCGCTCGTCCTTGTTGCTCCAGGATCTCTGTGGCATGCCCCCTCCCGTGCTGGCCGCGCGGCTCGCGTCTCCCTCGATCTGTGCCGGCGGGGCGCGGCGCCCGCGGCACGCACGTCAGGAACGCAACGCGCATGCCCCTCCGGAGAGAGCGTACACCGCCCCGGTGTGGTCCGGCGCCCCGGCCTGTCCGCGACGTCAGCGCCCGAGCAGCATGATCACGCCCATGGACGCTCCGATCGCCACCACGGTCCAGCGCAGCGTGCCCTGATCGACCTTCTGGATCAGGTAGCCCGCCCACCAACCACCGATGGTTGAGCCGATCAGCATGATCACGGCGACCGGCCAGACGATCACCCCGCTCACCACGAACCAGAGCGAGGCGATCCCTTTGATCCCGATCACCAGCAGGTTCTTGAGCGCGTTCGCGTCGTGCAGATCCGCCACCCCGAGCATGCCCAAGGTGATCAGGACCAGAATGCCGATCCCCGCGCCGAAGTAGCCCCCGTAGACCGCGACCAGGAACATCACCGTCAACGAGGCGCCGAGCCGCCGCGTGCCGGGAGCCGGGTGGGAGAAATGGCGCCGGAGAAGCGGGTCCGCCGCCACCAGCCCCGCGGACCCGATCACCATCCACGGGGCGATCACCGTGAACCAGGTCGGGGGCAACCAGAGGAGGAGCGCGGCGCCCGCGGCCCCCCCGAGGAAGGCGGGCACCCAGAGCAGCTGCCATCCCACCTGTCCACGGATGCGCGCGCGGTAGCTCCACGCCCCGCCCGCGGAGCCGGCCAGCAGCCCGAGCGTGTTGGTCGCGTTCGCGATCCGGTCGGGGAGCCCGACCCAGATCAGGATCGGGAAGGAGAGGGTGGTGCCGCCGCCTGCGATGGTGTTGCCCGCGCCGGCCAGCAGGCCGGCGGCCATGACCGCGGCCAGATGAAGGGGATCGGCGAGGTATTCCACGGGCCGGGAAGCTCGTGGGGTCTCGATGCCGGGACAATGGCGAGAGGTAACGAGCCGCGTCCGACTTGTACGGACAACCGGGTCGGGTTACTCCTCCCCCGATCCGGCCCTGATCTGGGCATGAGCGGTGATCTGGCACGCGCGATGCGGACCGCGCCGGACAAATCCCACGGGACGGAGAGGATTTCCATGACCAGGCCAGTCACCATCGCGGCAGCGCTCCTGGCCGGAGCATGCGCGAGCGGAGGCGGCACGGAGGAGATCGTGGAGACTGCCACGCCCGGCGCGCGTCACCCCTGGCGCGCGCACCGCGGCAACTGCGGCCACGAACGCCCCGATCGTCGGCGGCGCATCCGACTATCCGGTGATCGAGGTGGACAAGGACGGCAGCGAGCGGGCCGTCGCCACCATCGGCGTGCAGCTCGTGGACGACGAATCGAACTACATCAACGTCCACCAGTCACCGCAGCAGATGGGGACCATCGTCACCTGCGGCCCGTTGGAAGACTGATCCTCCGGTGAGGACGCTGCTCGCGTTGCTCGGCGTGCTGGGCGGCTTTGCGGTCGCGCGCGCGCTGGACTCGGCCTGGGTGATCTTCTGGTACGCGGGAGACCGAGCGGTGGGCCTCCCCCTGCAGCCCGCGCTCGACGCCGGCGGGCTCGCCCTCGCGGGCGGGGCCGGCGGCACGCTCGGGCTCTGGATGGCGGGCAGGAGCGCGCGCGGGATCGGGCTCTGGATCGGCCTCCTGCTGCTCGCGGCCACGGCGATCGACCTACTGGTCGGGATCGCGAACGCGCCGTGGTGGTACGAGTTCGTCACCGCCCTGGTGATGGTGCCCACGGCCATGCTCGCTGGTGGTGCCCGTCTCCAAACCCTGCGGTCGTGGGGCGGCCGGCGGCGCCACCGCCCGGCGGCCGCCCGGTAGCCATGCGCTTCCTGCTCCGCCTCGTCATCACCGCCACGGCCCTCTGGCTGGCCGTGGTGCTGGTGCCCGGCATCGTCTGGAGCGGCTCGGCGATCGGGCTGCTCGCCGTCGCGCTCGTCTTCGGCCTGCTGAACGCGCTCGTGCGTCCGCTGCTCGTGCTCCTCAGCTGCCCGCTCATCGTGCTCACGCTCGGGCTTTTCCTGCTGGTCCTCAACGCGGTCATGCTCCTGCTCACCGCGTCCATCTCTAACAGCCTGGGGCTCGAGTTCCGGGTCGATGGGTTCATCCCCGCCCTGCTCGGGGGACTCGTGGTCGCGATCGCGAGCGCGATCCTGAGCGTCTTCGTGGGCGAAGCCCAGCGCCGGGGCTAGCGGCAACCCCGATCCGTCAGAGAGCGAGGCCTCGGTAACCCCGGTCGTAGCGCACCAGCGGCCGCTCCCCCGCGAGGCGCGCGTGCTCGACCAGAGCGAGGACGAGGACGTGGTCCCCGGCACGCTCGCTTCGCCGTACCCGGCAGCCCAGGGCGACCAGCACATCCTGGACGAAGGGATCCCCCTCCGCGGGGAACGGGCTGGGCCCCACCGGATAGGCATCCGCGAAGACCGCGGCGAGACGCTGCTGCCCCTCGGCAAGCACGCTCACGCCGAAGCTCCGACCCTCGGAGAGGAAGGGGAGCACCTGGGCGCCCGGGCCGAGCGCTAGCGCGATCAGGGGCGGCCGGAGCGAGATCGACATCATCGACGACACGGTCGTGGCGAGCACCCGCCCCTCCTCCCGCACCGCCACGACGGCCACCCCGCTGGCCCAGCGCGCCAGCGCGGCGCGGAAGGCGTCCGCCTGGAGCCCTGCACTGGAGTCGGCCCCTGGCTCGTCTCCAGGGCTCACGGCGCCGCAGCCTGGAGCAGGAGCGGCTCGTCACGATCGAAAGGGAAGCGGAACACCGCGGGGGCTCCTTGGCCGGGGGTCGGCAGGGGGCTGCACGAAACTCCTTGCTTGTCGGCGGCCCCATTGTGATATTAACGCTTGCGCGAGTGAAAAGCTGGGGGATACCCCGGTGCCAGAGGACCTGGACGCTCTGTCCACGGTCCTCTTTTTTCTTCGCGAGATAAGCGACGGAATGGGTTCGTCGCGGGAACGGAAGATGAGCGGTTGGTGCAGATTCTCACACCCCGGCATCGTCCGAGAACAGCAGAGGGAGTTAGAATGCGTACCAAGGGCACCGTGAAGTGGTTCAACGACTCGAAGGGCTTCGGGTTCATCACCCCCGAGGACGGCTCGAAGGACTGCTTCGTGCACTTCTCCGCGATCCAGGGGAGCGGCTTCCGCACCCTGGCGGAGGGTGCGAAGGTTGAGTTCGACGTGGTGCAGGGCCAGAAGGGTCCGGCCGCGGAGAACGTCACCCTCGACGGCTGACACCGGCCGGCGGGCTTTCGTCCCGCGAGAAGGCGGCCCTCCGGGAGCGATCCCGGGGGGCCGTTTCGCGTTCCGGGATCAACCCCCGTCCTCCGCCCGGAGCTCGACGGTCGCGCTCCCGTCGGCCGCATAGCTCACCCGCACCTCGCAAGGCCGGCAGCAGACCGGACAATCCTCGACGTAGCGCTGGCGCGCTCCGCTCCCCGGATCGAGCCGGATGGTGACCCATTCGCCGCAGGAGGGGCAGACGACCTCGGCGCTCTCCTGCGCCCGCCCGTCCCCCAGCGGGAAATCCTCCTCGATCCGGTCGGATCTCCCGTTCCCCCCCGCTCGCGCGATCTTCCTCCTCCATGTCAGAACCGAGTGGCAGCGAGCGCGCGGCGCTCCCGCTGGAGGCGCGCCCGGTGGCGGTGGTCGGGGCCGGCGCCGCGGGACTTCTGGCCGCGCTCTCCGCGCCGCCCGGGCCGGTGCGCCCGTCGTGCTCCTAGGAGCGCACCCCGGACCGGGGGCGCAAGATCCTCGTCTCGGGGGGAGGGCGCTGCAACATCCTCCCGTCGCTCTCCCGGCCCGAGGGGTACGTGACTGACTCCTCAGCCAACACACTCCGCCGCATGCTGCGCGCCTGGCCGCTGCCGGAGCAGCGAGCCTTCTTCGAGCGCGCGCTGGAAATGCGGCTGGTGCTGGAGGAGGAGACGGGAAAGCTCTTCCCCGAAACCAACCGGGCTCGCGATGTCCGCGACCGCCTGCTCGCGTGCGCGAGGCGGGCGCCCGAGTCGAGGACGTGTGTCCGCCTGCGGAACCGGGGAGCCCCTGGAGCGTGCTCCTCGGGAGCGACCCGCCCCTCCAGGCGGCCGCGGTGGTGCTCGCGACGGGCGGGCTCTCGGTGCCCGCCACCGGGAGCGACGGGTTGGGGCTACGGATCGCCGCCCGGCTTGGCCATCGGATCAAGCGGACCTATCCCGCCCTGACCCCCCTCCTGGTCGATCCGCCGGTGCACGGCGATCTTGCGGGCGTCTCGCTCACCGTCACCCTGCGCGCACCCGGAGCGCACCCGCGCTTCGCCACCACGGACGGCTTCCTCTTCACGCACCGCGGCTACAGCGGTCCTGCCGTGCTCGACGCGTCGCATCTCGCGGTGCGCTCGCGCATGGCGGATGGTCCACCGCAACCACTCCAGGTGCGGTGGACCGAACGCGAGCGGGAGGAGTGGGACCACGCGTTGCGCGAGGGACGGGGGGCGGTGGGTTCGCTCGTCGCGCGCGCGCTGCCTGCGCGGCTGGCCGATCGGCTGCTGCACGAGGCGGGCGTCGATCCTGCCTCCTCCCTCGCCCGGCGGGAGCAGCGGCGGCGGCTGGCGGGCCTGCTCGCGGACTACCCGCTGCCCTGGACCGGCGATGAGGGCTACAAGAAGGCCGAGGTCACGGGAGGTGGGGGGGCACTCGACGAAGTGGAGACCCGGAGCCTCGAGAGCCGCCGCCATCCGGGACTCTTCTTGTGCGGGGAGATGCTCGACGCCTTCGGGCCGATCGGCGGGCACAACTTCCTGTGGGCCTGGGCAACCGGGAGAACCGCTGGGCTCGCCGCCGTAGCTCAGTGCGTCAGGCCGTAGATGAGATAGTTGACGCCCAGCCGAAACGCGTCGTTGGTGGGAGCGATCGCCAAGAATCCGGTTCCCATGTACTCCCAGTACTCGGCCAGATCCGCGTTGTAGTTGATCAGCGCGAGCATGCGTTTGGTCGGGTCGTTGTCCTCGAAGATCCCGAGATAGGTCGGCTTGGGCAGTCCCCGCACGATCGGGTTGGGGACGTAGATGTCCTCGACGAAGAAGAACGTGCGGAAGACCGCGTGGGTCTCGTCGATCTCGATCGGCGTGTACTAGGGCAGCGCCATGCGCATCTGGCGCTCGAAGCTTTCCCAGTGGCCGTATCCGTCGAAGTCGTCGAAGATGATGAAGCCGCCCTTCAGTAGGTGCGCACGCAGATTCTTCCCGCCCTCCTCGGTCACCCGCCAGAACCCGGGCTCGGACATGTACAGGATCGGGTACGCGAAGATGGCCGGGTCCTCGAGATCCACGACCACGCTGCTCCCCGTCACGGGCTCGACCGACGTCACCTCCGCGAGCACCGCCTCCATGTTCAGGTCGGCGTTTGGGTAGTCGTGGTTCCAGGCGCCTCCGCCGTACCCGAAGCGGCCGAACCCTCCTCCGGATCCGTACCGGATCCAGAGGAGGGTGAACCGGCCGTCGTAGGGCGGCTGGGGGCGGGCCTACGGCGGCGGAGCGGCAACGACGGACACCACAGCGTGGGCGCGGAGGTCGCGGGCCGGGCGGAGCCGGCCAGCGCGGCCGCCAAAGCGACCGCTACGCCAGCGGCCAGCGCGAGCGCACCGCCGAGCGCGCTTCCCGCGCGCACGGAGCCGGAGTGCGGGAGTGCGGCTCACGGCGCCCCCGCCGCGGCCGCGACCTGCACCGCCCCGTCCTCGAGCGTGATCCGCACCGGCGGGCGCACCACCAGCGGCTCGGCGTCCATGGTCACGTGGAACCGATGATGCCGGTGGGAATCGATCTCGACCTCGCGGGCCCACAGCACTTCGAGTCCGACCGGACGGTGCGGGCGAGACCATCGTGAGCCCCGGTGAGGAGGTGTGCGCCTACCGGACGTTGCGGTACATGAGATCGATGATCTCGTCGTACATCGCCTCCGCCTGTTCCTCGCTGCCGCGAATGGCGACGGTCCCGCAGTGCTTGAGGTGGTTGCGCATCAGCTCGCGCCCGACTGCGCGCAGGGCCTCCTGGACTGAGGCGATCTGGATCATGATGTCGGCGCAGTAGCGGTCTTCGTCCACCATGCGCTGGAGCCCGCGGATCTGGCCCTCGATCCGGCGGAGCCGCTTGATGTTGCGGTCCTTGATCGCCGAGTCCACGCCGGTGGCCCTGCGTGTCTCGGCATCGCCGGTCGCACAGCCACAGCTGGCGACCGCACCGTTCTCCCGTTCGTGCGCCATCCGCGCCTCCATCCCGCGACGAGCCAGCGCCCGGCCTCGCTTCCGTCCTCCAGGCACCGCACTCGACCCCCCACCGGGGTCCGGCGTTCCATCGTCCGGTCCGCGGAGCGGGCCGGGCGGTCCGGGCGTAGCTTCGCTGATTGGAAGCGGCTACCGAGACCGCTGCCGGCTGCCGCCGGCGCCGCACCCTGGGCAGCGGGCCCGGGCACGGCTAGACTCGGTGATGAAATTCGTCCACCGCAGCATCCAGGGAGTCGACCGATGATCCGTCCCCTCGCTCTGATCTTCGCGCTGCTCCTCGCCGGGCAGCTCGCGTCCCCGCTCGCCGCGCAGGTGCCGATGGGGCTCCAGGTACGCCTGGACCAGAGCACCACGGCCTCCGATCCCGACGACGTCCCCGACGTAAAGGTCCTCGCGGCCGCCAACGGCTTCGAGGTCCAGACCGGACCCGCCGCCGTGGTCTGGAATCCGTCCAACACTGCGACCGGCGAGTACACGCTGCGCGGGACCTTCCGGCTGATGGAGCGGAGCGGCCACACCAACTACTACGGGCTGGTGCTGGGCGGCAGCGACCTCCAGGGAACGAGCCAGAGGTACCTGTACTTCCTGGTGGCGCAGAACGGCACGTACTTGATCAAGCGCCGCGTGGGCGACGAGGTCACCGACATCGCTCCCCGCGGAAGCCACGAGGCCGTGGCGGGGATGGCCGCCGGCGCCGCGCCCTCCACCAACGCGCTCGAAGTCCGCGTGGGCGCGGCCAACGTGGACTTCGTGGTCAATGGCACCGTGGTCCACTCGGCGTCCAGGAGCAGCCTGGGCGGCGCCACCGACGGGCTCTGGGGCGTGCGCATCAACCACGTGCTGCCGCGCGTGGTGGTCGAGGGGCTGGGCGTCACCCGGTAGAGTCGTCCGGCCCCGCCGACAGATCGGTACTCCTCGGGGGGCACCCGCGCGCGAGCTCCGACCCCATCGGGTCGCAGGTGCGCCCGGGCGCCCCCGGTTTCTCCGGGGCACTTGAGCGAGATGAAGATCGGGCTGGTGGGATTCGCAGGCTCTGGCAAGACGACCGTCTTCAACACGATGACCGGCCTCGACGTGCCCGTCGGCTTCGGCGGCGAGCTCCGGCACGGGGTCGTGCGGGTGCCGGACGATCGCATCGACGCGCTGTCCAGGATCTACAGCCCGAAGAAGACCACGTACGCCGAGATCAGCTTCACCGATATCCCCGGCGAGCACGGAGCGGAACAGAGGGGCCTTTCGACCAAGGCACTCCAGCAGATCCGCGAGCAGGACGCGCTCTGCCTGGTGCTGCGCGATTTCGTGAATCCCGCGATCGAGGCTCCTCCCGATCCGAGGCCGGCTCTCGAGGCGTTCCACCTCGAGAGCGTGTTCGCCGACCTGGCGATCATCGAGCGCAGGCTAGACCGGGCACGCAAGGAGAAGGCGTCAGCGCTCGAGCAGGCCGCGTTCGAGCGCATGAAGAACAGGCTCGACGAGGGCAGGCCGATTCGGAGCCTGCTCCCGGCCGAGTTAGATCGCGGCCTGCTCAAGGGCTACAGCTTCATCACCGATCGGCCGCTGCTCGTGGTCGTGAACCGTGAGGAGGCGCGGGCAGCTGAGCCTCTCGAGATCGAGCTGGCCGCGCACATCGAGGCGCTCGACGCGGCCGGGCTCGCGCTCTCGGCGAGCGTGGAGGCCGAGATCACGAGGCTCGATCCGAACGAGCAGGCCGCCTTCCTCCAGGATCTCGGCGTCGAGGAGTCGGCGCTCGCCCGCTTCATCCGCACCGCCTACGGCCTCCTCCATCTGATCTCGTTCTTCACCGTCGGGCCGGACGAGGTGCGCGCCTGGCCGATCCGCCGCAGGAGCACTGCGAGGCAGGCGGCCGGGTGCATCCACTCCGATCTCGAGCGCGGCTTCATCCGCGCCGAGGTCATCCCCTATCGGGTGTTCGTGGAGCACGGTTCGGAGCAGGCCGTGAAGAACGCCGGGAAACTCCAGATCGAGGGCAAGGACTACCTGGTCGCCGACGGGGATATCCTACACGTCCGCTTCAACGTTTGAGGAGAGGCTGGCGGTGTTGCGGGAGAACGACTTGGCTTCAGGCTGTGTCTCTACTGTGTCTCGATCGACCCCAAGAGCTGCAGTCTCAGGCTCCCTCTACCACCTTACGAATCGTGTCTGGATCAGCCGCTTGATAGGCGCTCTGCAACGCCTTCACGTCGCGCCAGCCGCCAGCGGCCATGACGTCCTGGACGGGCAGGTGCTTCCGACGCTGAGCCCAGCCGCGCCGAAAGGCGTGCCAACCTCCGCGCCTCAATGCCGGTAGCCCCGCGAGCTTCTCAGCGCGCTTCAGGTAGTAGCCAGCCATGAGCTTGTCGAGCGCCAGCTCGGTGAGGGCGGGATGGCGACGGTCCACCTAGCCGAGGACCTCAAACATGAGCGGAGGGTCCGGGGCCGGTAGGCTCGAGCGAGCGGGAATCGCGCTCGACCATATTCAAGCAGGGCGATAGCGAATGGCAAAGCTCAACTGGGGTCGCGTGCCTCTCGGCGGACTGCTGACAGCGACACCGGCTGGTGTGGTGGGCCAAGAAAGCGCAGGCGAGGCTCAGGAGGCGCATCGCAGGCACATAGAGTGGCAGGTCCAGGATCTCAACCGGGGCGATTTGGGGGCCTTGACGGGTCCTGTGAGGTTCCGCCGAGACGCTTTGTTCCCAGAGCTCGCCAAACCTTATCGTCGCGACGGCAGCGGACCCGGTGCAGCAGAGTTTGAGACGACGCCACGTCCCCTCGGTGTGCCGATTATTGCACCGGCCACAGTGACGACGGATCCCTGGAGGACCACCGCGCCAGGCGAGGCCCGCCAGCAGGCTGACTAGTCAGGATAGTTGGAGGCACGAGACGCGCTGACTGTGAGTCAGGCCCCCCTGCGCTTCGGGCGTGGTACTTCGCCTCCGCGCACGACCTGCTCGATTTGCCCGAGGATCGTATCGCTCCCGGCCGTGCTCGCGCCGAAGAGACCATCGTGGGAGCTGTCCAACCCCGCCGTTGCTCCGTTCAGGTTGAGGCAGAAGGAACGGGGCGCTGATGTGCCGCCCGTACCGGTACCACTTTCTATGTTAGACCTACGGCTAGCGGCGGTCCCTGGAGTTGAGGCATCCGGAGGAACCAAGGCGATGGTTTGATCGCCTCCGGTGCCGGGGGTAGCCCGCCCCAGGGCGCTGTGGGGTCGAACGGTATTGTACAGCCGTCTCCACTGCTTGACGAGGACGACCGCCTCGGGCAGCGTTTAGAAGATCTTTGCTCCCAGAACTTCTCCGAGGAGCTGAGGCGGCTGGTGCCGAACTGACGACAGACACCCGTCCGGTGCCGGCAACAATCTGGCAACAAATGCCCTGAAAGCTCCCTATCGCCGTCCGGTAACTGACAGGCCCACTGTGTCCCGATTGTGTCCCGCGACCCGGCGAAAGGCGGCGGAAGCACAGTTCGAAGCCGGCGACAGGAACGCAAAGAGGCCTAATCCTATGCGAAGATCGCCGGATCGGGCCCCTGACTGTCCCTCCCGCTTCAACGTCTGAGCCTTCGTGACGGGCCTTCGTGTACGAGATCAGGGTCAGAACCTCGGACACCGATCACGCCGAGCAAGTGGGGGCCGAGATCACCGCGGAGTGCGGCTTCGTGGCCTGCCGCTGCGGGCCGCGGAGGTTACCTTCGGCGCCCAATCCGGCACCGCCGGGCCGGGCGCCCCTCTTATCCTCCGAGACCGCACGCCCATACCGCACGCCTATGTCGACCGCGCAGACGCTCCTTCCCGAGCTCGATCAGGAGATAGCCACGACCCGCCGGCTGCTCGAGCGGGTGCCCACCGAAAAGGGGCCGTGGAAGCCCCACCCCAAGTCGTTCTCGCTCGGCCACCTCGCGCAGCTGGTCGCCTGGATGCCAGGCTAGATCACCGCAACCCTCCGGAGCACCGAGCTGGACCTGGCCGAAGGCGGCAGCTACTCGTTCGAGCCGACCGAGAAGCTGCTCGCGCTGTTCGACACCAACGTCGCGGAGGCGCGGGCCGCGGCGGCCGCCGCCAGCGACACGGACTTCGAGGTCCCCTGGTCGCTCAAGATGGGAGATCTGGTGATCTTCAGGCTCCCGCGCGCGGTGGTGGTGCGGCAGCACGTCAGCCACCTTATCCACCATCGCGGGCAGCTGAGCGTCTACCTTCGACTCGTCGACATGCCCATCCCCTCGATCTACGGGCCTACCGCAGACGAGCCGTGGGGCGGATCCCAGGACTAATGGCCAGCGAAGGCGTCGAACCTCACCGGAGGGGCCCGATCATGATCGGTCTCGCACCCGTGCAGGAACCCACGCTCACCGTCTCGCCGCGCGGCGCGCCGGTCGACAGCGAGGTCACGGTCTCGATGGCTGGGCTCCCGCCGCAGCTCGGGATCATCATCGGTTTCGGATCGCTGTCGGCCCACGAGCTGATCACCCAGGCCGATACCGATGCCGAGGGCTCGGTCCGCGTCGTGGTCACGATCCCCTACTGGGCCGAGCTCGACCGGCCGCACGTCTTCTTCTACGCCTTCGCCGATCAGCGGCCGCGCGGGTTCCATCCCTTCCACGTCACCGCGGCCGACGGAACCGCCCGGGTGACGGGGACGATCCGTGCGGGCGGGACGAGCTGCGTTGCGCTCGACGGACCCGACGGAGCCCTGTACACGCTCCAGGGAGAGATCGGCGACTGGGCGCCCGGCACGCGCGTGACGGTGATCGGCCGAATCGCCCAGGGGCCGGCCTGCAGCGGCGAGGGGCTGCCGATCTCCGTTCGGGAGATTCGGCCAGCCTGAACCGATGCCCAGCCGAGGCGGCCGGGGCGCTCACCCCGGCCGCTCGCTGTCCGCGCCAGCCACCCAGGCTGGAGGCCGGCGACGTCTTTCGTCCGCGCTAACGGGAAGTGACGAACCTCGCCGTGTGAACCTCGATCGTGAGCCCGGGACCGCAGGAGCTATTGTCGAGGGGGCGACCCTCGACGTGCACCTCGTGTCCCGACTAGAGACGGCTGATCTCGCCGCTCATGGCTGTGTTCCCCTCTGAAAGGGTCGCTCTGGCGCGCCCCCCCTGGGGGGCGTGCCAGAGCGTTCCCACGCCCTTTAAGGAGCAGGTTCCATACCTCGGCACAAGCACCCATAACTGATTGTAATACAATCAGTTATGAGACAAAGTGGGACTGGTTTTGCGGGAGGGCGGCCGCCTCGGAGGCGACCGCCGGGCATCCGCCCCCAGCCCCTTCAGCCGCCGGCGCCGGCGGGGGGAGGAGGCGCGAGCACGGCGAAGTCGGTCCGCATCTGGCCGCTCGACATGTACTCGATCAACCCTCCGACGGCGGCCGCCTGTCCGAAGGTGGGCAGCTCGAGGCTGTAGACCACCTCCCCCTCCATCACCCCGGCCTGCGGGAAGCGCACCGCGGTAAGACTCAAGGGCTCGCCGGCCGCGAGCCGGTCGAGCGCTGGCTTCCGCACTGACGCCATGTACGCGATCGGCGTGCCGGTGGCCGTGCTCGCGCTCCAGACCACGTCCTCCGCCGGGTTGCTCAGATCGCCGAAGTGCAGGAAGTAGTAGGACTCACCGCCGAGCGGCTGTCCCACCTCCAGGCTGATGGCCAGGCCAGGCACGAGCATGAAGCGCGGATGTTCGAAGGTGAGCCCCAGCGAATCGAGCGCCGCCTGGAGGCGCGCAAGGTCCTCCGCCGCCGCAGCGTTCTTGTCCTGGACGATCGGTTCGAGCCCGACCACGAGCGCAACGTTTCCACGGCTGACCGCGGCGTTCGTGCTCGCCCCCGCGAGCAAGCCCTGCACCGAGAGCCCGAGCCGCGAGGGAGTGCTCCACGGGCGGAGCGACTCCACGCCCCAGATCTCCGCAGCCGACCCGACCAACCGGAAGCGCCCGCTCGCGCTGTCCCCGCGCGCTTCCCTGCAGAGCGCGCTCACCATGCCAGCGCACGCCTCGACCACAGCGGGGCGCACCAGCAACACCCCCCGGCACGTGGCCGCGTTCTCGATCAGATTACCGGTGGCGGCGATCTTCTCCTCCGCCTCCCGGGTTGCGGCCGTTCCAGCCTCGCGGACCCGGGCGAGGATCGCCTCGCGCCGCTCGGTCCGTCGGGTCTGGAGGGTGGTGTCCCCGCTCGCGACGAGCTGGCGGGCCACCTCCTGGTCCGCCACGTACCACTCCGCCACGGCCTGCTCGATCGGATCGCCGGCGTTGAAGGGGGCCGCGCGCGTCGTATCCTCGAGCGCGATCATCTCGACCAGGACGGCGAGTCGCTGCGCGCGCTCGCGCAGCGGCACCAGCTCCATGTTGAGCCGGTCGAGCTCCGCCAGGAGCGGCACGCAGCGCCGCGAGCGCACTGTCTCGACCGCCGCGAGCGATGGGGGCGGAGGCAGCTCCTGGAGCGAGTCGGCAGCGACGGCGAGGGTGTCCTGGCCGGCCGCGGGCGGCGGCGCGAGGAGCTGCTGTGACGCCAGCGCGAGAACGAGGATGCGGATGCTCTTCACCAGAATGCTCCCGGGGGAATTCCAGGGTCGGTCGCGGGCCAGCTGTGATAGCGCCGCAACCACCGGGAAGATCCCCGATCCACCGCGGCCGTGCGGGCACGCCCGAGGGGCCGCCCCGGCGCTCGCGGCGCTTCGCGGGAATCTCTAGTCTGTCATCCGGAGGCTGGCCCCGGCCAGCCCTGCGACCGCCCCTGACCCACCCCCGGCTGGAGGATTCCATGCCCACCTACATCACTCTGCTGAGCTACACCGAACTCGTGGGCGCACTCGCGTGAGGCTTCTCCTCGCGGCAGGGGGCGCGGCCGCGGCGCTGCTGGCGACCGCGGCCGTGGCCCCGGCTCGGCCCCTGGCCGCGCAGGCGCGACCGGACGCCGAGCCCTTCTCGGTCGTGGAGGCATCGATCCCTGAGCTCCGGACCGCGCTCGACGAGGGGCGGACGACCTCCCGCGAGCTCGTGCTCCGCTACCTGGCGCGCATCGCTACCTACGAGGAACGGCTGAACGCGGTGATGGCCGTGAACCCGCGCGCCCTCGCCGTCGCCGACTCGCTCGACCGCGAGCGGGCAGCGGGACGCGCGGGCGGACCGCTGCACGGAATCCCGATCGCGCTCAAGGACAACATACATACGGTCGACCTGCCCACCACCGGAGGCTCGCTCGCCTTCGCCGGGCTGCTTCCGCCCTATGACGCCACCCTGACGCGCAACCTGCGCGAGGCGGGCGCGATCATCCTCGCTAAGACTGTCATGACCGAGCTGGCGAACTGGGTGGCGAGCGGGATGCCGGGGAACTACAGCGCACTCGGCGGCTACGGGATGAACCCGTACGATCCACGGCGCGATCCGCGGCCGGCCACCGCGGATGGGCGGCCCGTGCTGGACGTGGCCGGATCGAGCTCCGGGATCGGCACGGCGGCGAGCTTCTGGGCCGCGAGCGTCGGCACCGAGACCTCGGGATCGATCCTGTCGCCCGCGAGCGCGACGATGCTGGTCGGCATCAAGCCCACGGTCGGACGGATCAGCCGGT
>Ga0310121_10002835_pt1 | contig 16229 bp, 18 predicted proteins | sample CB27_Tmax_986_MG_FD_203504 | JGI IMG/M metagenome (GOLD analysis project Ga0310121, IMG submission 203504) | Marine microbial communities from Western Arctic Ocean, Canada - CB27_Tmax_986 | ecosystem: Environmental > Aquatic > Marine > Oceanic | place: Canada: Western Arctic Ocean | collected...
AATCTTCGACAATGCATTGGGCGCTGATGCGATCATTCAACCGGGACAGGTCTTGCAGGCGGCGGGTGTCCCGGTCGAGGTGGCCCGCTCAATCGCTGCTGCGACGCTGGCTGATGATGTTGCCACGCAGAAGCCCTTTGAGTACATCGTCACCGTTGGGGATACGGTTTGCGCTATTGCCAAAACACATGATATCGACTGTAACCGCCTGCTTGCGTTTAATAACCTTAAGGTTAGCGCAGTGATTGCGCCGGGCGATAAGTTGAACATGCCTGGCAAAAAGCCTATAGAAACTAAAGCTGTATCGGCCAGCGTAGCCGAGCCGGTAATGCTGGCTTCGGCAGTGCCTTTGTCTGGGGATGTTGCAGGTTCAGCTCCTAAGGCAGATACCCAGCGACCCATTGTGAATGAAGAAGTTACCGATTCTGCCCGGCCGAAGATTTCGCAAAACCCAAGTGTTAACACTTCGACCCTATTGCTTGATGCCACTGAACTAAGCGATGAGCCGCCCGACCCGACACCGACCTTGGCCCAAAGGGGGGTATCCGTGAGTCCGCTGGACCAACCAGTTGATCTGTCCGTACAAACGGCTGGGGTCAATGGCAAAACGGTGTACCGCATCAACATCGAGCCAGAGGAGACGCTGGGCCATTACTCTGATTGGTTACGCCTGGGTGGGGTGAAGAAACTGCGCGAGCTGAATGGTTATGATTCGACACGGGTGCTGGCAAGTGGAGATGCGCTGCTATTGCCAGTGACTGGGTCGGATCAGCAACATTCCTTTGAGCGTCGCCGGGAAGAATATCACCGAGTGCTTGTCGAGGAGTTCAAGGAAAACTTTGAGGTGACAGGCACTGAGGCCTATACCGTACGTCCCGGGGACAGCTTGTGGATGCTGGCCCACGAGTTTGAATTGCCGGTCTGGGTAATCACCCGTTTTAATCCGGGTTTACGCGCGGGGCCTCCGCGTGCGGGCGAAGATCTGCAGATTCCGCGTATCCGCTCCCGCCAAGGCTAAGCGCGAGCGTGCGTTTCAGTCGGAGTCATCGGTTTTTTGCTTAAACTCAAGCGCAACCGAATTGATGCAATAACGCTCCCCGGTTGGTGCCGGTCCATCATTGAATACATGGCCGAGATGGGCATCGCAGCGCCCGCATAGCACTTCGGTACGGATCATGCCTAGGCTTGCATCGGTGTGCTGGCCGACATCTGCTTCGGTAGCTGGTTGCCAGAAACTTGGCCAGCCCGAACCCGAGTCGTACTTGTGTCGTGAATCGAACAGTACTGCACTACAGCAGACGCAGTGGTAGCTGCCTGCCATCTTGCAGTCATTGTACTCACCACTGAAAGGGGGTTCGGTGCCATGGGTACGGCAGACCTGGTATTGCTGATCGCTCAGTTGTGCGCGCCATTCATCCTCACTGCGAAGAACTTTTTCTTTCTCATTCATGAATGTGGGCCGGGTCTGTAGCCAATGATTCAGTTTGCCGTTGCGCTCGTGCGAGTCGGGTCTCATAGGCCTGACGCGCGATATCAATATCCTCGAGAAACCAGGTCAGCTCATCCATATGCAGGGCCTGGGGTCCGTCGACTAGCGCTTCTTCAGGTTTAGGGTGAAAATCGGCGAGTATCATGTTGGCGCCCGCAACCACACCCTGCGCAGTCGCATGCATGACGTCCAGGATACCATCGGGCCCAGCGTTACGACTCCCCACTGAATGTGATGGGTCGATACACACGGGCAAGTGGGTCAGGTGACGCACCACCGGCACATGGCCGAAATCGACCAGGTTGCGGTGCGGGTCGCCCATGTTGGTTTTCATGCCGCGCAGACAGAAAATGATATTACGGTTGCCTTCGCTGGCAAGGTATTCAGCAGCGTTCAGTGATTCGTCAAGGGTGATACCAAAGCCGCGTTTCAGCAGTACCGGTAACTCCTGTTGGCGACCAACTTCTTTGAGTAGTTCAAAGTTTTGTGTATTGCGGGTGCCGATTTGCAGCATCACCCCGGTTGGGTGGCCGGTCTTTTCAAGCGCCTGAAGAATCTCCCGTACGTGTGAGTCGTGGGTTACCTCCATGGCGATCACCCGGATACCGTATTTGCCGGCGAGTTCAAACACCCATGGCAGGCAACTGGCGCCATGCCCCTGAAAGGAGTAGGGGTTGGTACGAGGCTTGTATGCGCCCATGCGGGTACAGACCTGGCCGTTGTCGCGCAGGGCGCGCATCATCGTCTCGACGTTGACTGGATCGTCTACCGCGCAAAGTCCTGCGAAGACATGCAAAGATTGCTGATCAAAGCGCACGTCCTTATAGGTGAACCCCGAGGCGCGCACGTCTCCGGCATGGCGTCCGATCACGCGGTATTCGCGCGAGACCCGAACCACTTTCTCAACCCCGGGGAGGCTTTCGATCTCGGCCTGGTCCAGGCCGGCAACATCACCGACCACGTAGATCTCGGTGAGTGTACGGCCAGCGCCGATAATGCTGTGGCTATGGGGCGTGATCCCGGATCGGGTCGAGAGGTATTCCATGACAGCTTTGCCCTCGACGGTATCAAGCGCGCTGTCCGGATGCAGGATAACAATCATGGGGATACTCCCTGTTGTATTGGTAAGTCGGGGTCGTTGCCCCACTCGGACCACGAGCCTGCATAGCCTCGCACCCGGGTAAATCCCAGCGATTTGAGCATCATCCAGGCATGGGCCGAGCGGTGATGGGTCTGACAGTAGGTAATGACCTCTTGCTGGGGGTCTATCCCACGCAGGGTCAGCATGTCTTGCAGTTCAGAAGCGCCTTTCAGTCTTAGGTTGCGATCAGGGTCCATGGTGTCTTGCCAGTTAATGTTTTTGGCGCCGGGGATATGACCACCGCGCGCAGCATAAGCTTTGGTTCCAGCATATTCCTCTGGGGTTCTGGCATCCAGCAGTACGACCTCGTCGTCATTCAGGTGCTCGAGCACATATTCGCGGGTGGCGAGTACCGTGGGATCGTGTGAGACCACCGGCAGAGTTCGGGTGTTATCGGGAAAAACCGGATCTTCGCTCACTGGGTGACCCTCGTTATTCCAGGCATGAATCCCCCCGTTCAAGACCTGTACGCTGTGGTAGCCCAGGTAATGCAATGTCCATGCAAGTCGCGCGGCCCGGCCGCCGCCGTCGTCATAGGCCACCACCCGGGAGACGGGGTCAAGTTTCAACATCCCAGCCAGGTGGGCCAGTCGTTCCTCTGGCGGCAACAGACCCGGCGCTGGTTTGGTGCCGGCTAACAGCAATCGATAGTCCAGGTGCATCGCCCCCGGCACGTGTGTCTGAGCGTAGGACTCAGGTTTTCCCAGATCGACTAGCAGCAGTTTGTCGTCATCGAGTAATGGCTCAAGCTCGTCAGGTTCGATCAGGATAGGGTAGTGACTCATAATGCACCAAAATGGGGCCTGGCAGGATTGCACACCGCCCATGTCGGAAAAATAGAACAGAGCATTGTCACTATCTGGCCCGCTAATGCAACTGTACAGGGCGTCTGTGGGATTCAAGACCGCTGGCTGTATTGCCCAAGGGCGCTTTTATGGCGTTGGGTTTGAGCTAATACTTTGGTCGTCAGTCAATGTCTGCGATAATCCCCGCGTCGTCGGGTAGCCCGATTAATGCCCGACGGCCTGTTCCTTTTTCAGTGATCCACCTCAACCGACCTATCAGGAGCGCGCCATGAAGCTCGTCACAGCAATCATTAAGCCATTCAAACTCGACGATGTCCGCGACGCGCTGGCGGAAGTCGGCATCAAGGGTATGACGGTTACCGAGGTTAAGGGTTTTGGCCGGCAGAAGGGCCACACTGAACTGTACCGCGGCGCCGAGTACGTGGTGGATTTCGTGCCTAAGGTCAAGCTTGAAGTCGCGGTGGATTCTGCGATTCTTGATCAGGTTATCGACGCGATTGTCGACGCAGCGCGTACGGAGAAGATTGGTGACGGCAAAATTTTTGTCTACGATGTGGAGCGTATCTTGCGCATCCGCACCGGTGAGACAGATCAGGATGCCCTTTAAGATAGGGCCTGTCATTGCTCGTTTTACACTGGCGATTGTGGCCGCGAGATGTTCGAGACCTGGTACAAAATGGCAAGTCTGTTGCAGTCGGGGCTTGATCTCTCACCCATCATTACCCACCAGTTTTCGGTGGACGACTTTCAGCGCGGCTTCGATACCATGGGGTCTGGCCAGTCCGGCAAAGTGCTCCTGGATTGGCGTTGAGTATGTTGGTCTAAGGTGTGAGTTGCTGGCCTAGCGCCAAGTTTCACTATTCGAGCTGTCTCAGACTCGTTAACCACTCAGATGTTCGAATTTGCCTCGGCCAGTGTGGGTATCAGGTGCACATCGCGCTGGGGGAAGGGGATCGAAATACCAGCGGCGTCAAGGCACAGTTTGGCATTTTTGTTGAGTTCAAACTTTAAGGTCCAAAAATCTGTGCGCTCACTCCAGCAGCGAAGGCTGAGGTCTACTGACGATTCACCCAGGCCTGTTACTAACACCTGCGGTGCGGGCTCACTCAGCACGCGGCTGTCCTGCTTTAGGTGATCAAGCAGTAACGTCATGGCTTTTTCGACATCGTCCTCGTAGGCGATGCCCACCGGAATATCCATGCGCCGGGTGGGCAGGCGGCTGTAATTCAGGATCGATGTGTTCCACAGCGAAGCGTTTGGTACCGAGCGGTACACCCCATCATAGGTTGTCATATCGGTGGTAAAAAGTCCGATCTCATCCACCGTGCCGGCAATACCGCCGGCGTCGATGTAATCTCCTACCTTAAAGGGCCGCAGCAGCAGCAGCATGATGCCGGCCGCAATATTCTGTAGTGTGCCCTGTAGCGCAAGACCAATGGCAAGGCCTGCTGCACCCAGCACCGCAATGATGGATGTCGTCTGAATCCCCAGGCGGGCCAGCACGGCCACCAGAGTGATCGCGATAATGGCATATCGGGCCACAGACGAAATAAAAGGCTTTAAGGTGGTATCCATACGGGGCAGGCGATCGAGCGTGCGCAGGATGAGTTTTTGCACGCGTCTGGCCAACCACCAGCCGAGAACCAGAATGGCGAGTGCTGCAGCGATCTCCAGGCCGAAGCTGATGCCAGTTTCGATCAAGGCATGAATTTCAGGGGATAGTGTCGTATCCATTGCTACATTCTAACGTGGAATGCGCTATAGCTAATCTTTTTGAGCTCTCAGCAGTTCTGTTTGGGCCTATCCATTGCGGCTCAACGCTGTATGATCTAATCCGTGTTGGATGAGAAAATGTTTTGAGGGGAATTGATGGGCGGTAGAGAGTCAAACAGCGATATTCAGCGCTGGCGCGGACGTGTAGCGGTGGTAACGGGCGCATCGAGCGGCATTGGTCGGGTGATCACCCTGAACCTGTTAAAGGCGGGCATGCGCGTGGCAGTTTGTGCCCGGCGCCTTGAGGCAATCGAGGGTCTTGGGGAGGAGGCCGGCATGCCCGATGCTTTTTTGGCGTGTCGGGTCGATCTTCGTGTCGCAAGCGAGATTGGGGGGTTTTTCGATACGGTGCGTAAGCGCTGGCAGGGCGTGCATGTGCTGGTTAATAACGCGGGCCTGGGTTTTGCCGGTGATCTTGCCTCGCAGGATCCTGGCCAGTGGCGCGAGATGCTTGAGGTTAACGTGCTGGCACTTTGCATCTGCACCCAACAAGCCCTGGCCCAGATGAAGGAACACAACGAGGAGAGTCATATTATTCATATCGGCTCCATGAGTGGGCATCGGATGCCCCTAGGGGCTAACGGGGTCTACGGTGCCACCAAATTTGCGGTGCGCGCGCTTACCGAGTCGTTACGCCAGGAGATGCAGGCCGCTAAGCGAGCGGTGCGGGTGACGACTATCAGTCCGGGCCTGGTCGAGACGGGCTTTGCCTCCAATTACGCCGGCAGTGCCGATGCGGCAGAAAAAACCTACAGTGCGCTTAAGTGCCTGCAAAGTGAAGACGTCGCCAGTGCGGTTCTCTATGCGCTGGCCCAGCCTGATCATGTGCAGATACACGATATCCTTCTGCGGCCAAAAGAGCAGGGCAGTTAAGGAGCCTGACAGACAACCGGCAACAACAGCACCAAAGGAACATCTGATGAACGAGGTTTTCAAATCTACCGATCAGGCACGCTCTTTGCTTTTGCCAAAGTTGGGCTCACTATTGCAAAAGACGGATGAGATGCCATGGCAGGATTGCGGTGCGTCCGGTTTCTGGGCCAAGCCTCTTGTCGAGGACGCCGCTGCCGGCGTGCGCACCTGGCTGATGATGGTAGATGCCGGCGCGTTCTCGGATCTGCACGCCCACAGCGAATACGAGCAGATCTACGTGCTCGCAGGATCTTTTTACGATCAGGATGGGCGTTACGGTCCGGGGGATTTTATTGTACGGGCGCCCGGCGCTATGCATACTGCCGGAAGTGATGATGGCGCCACGGTGCTGCTGTTTTACTCTGCGGTGACTGATGAGTCGAGATGATCATTCACAGCTCGTCTCACCTTACTAGATACGGTTTGCCAGGGCTGACGCTTCGCTGATAGCTACCTCCACAGTGCGCGGCGCACGACAATCCCCTATGGAGAAGATCTGTGGGGCATCATCGTCCCAGCCACGAATAAGCTCATCGTTAGCGCGGCATCCGGACCAGTCGACAATGAGGTCAATACCTTTGCGTTTGCTGAGCCGGTCATCGAAGACATTGCGCAGCAGCACGGTATCCGCGTTTACGGATTCAACAACGTGGGCCGCTGTGAACTTGCAATCACGCTCACCAAGGCGCTGATACCAGGCTGCACGGTTAGTCGGGTCAAGATCAGCGGCAACGGCGATATCTGAGGTCACAATTTCGGTTGCGATGCTCTGATGCAACAGCACTTCGCCGGCGACCAGGCCTGCTTGGCCACGGCCCTCGCTAAGCACCAATGTCTTGGCAGCACTCACCGGTGCGCCGCACAAAAGCTCATGCGCTGAAATCACCTGCATTGATCCGTCGCCGGCAAAGCTGCGACAGGCATCGAGTGCGCCGGTGGCAATCACAACCACCTCGGCATCAAGATCAACAATGTTCTGCCGGGTCATCGGGCGATTGAGTATCAGGGCAACACCCAGTCTTTCCAACTCGTCCAGGCGCCAGTCGATGATGCGGGCCAGTTCCCCGGTAGAAGGCGCACTGGCCCACAGCGCCAGCTGTCCACCAGGCCTGTTGGCTGCATCGAAAACCTGCACCGCGTGACCGCGCTCAGCGCAGATGCGCGCGCATTCCAGCCCCGCAGGCCCTGCGCCGATTACGCTCACCTTTTTTGGGGCCTTGGTCGGTGACAGCGCTACGCCTGGCGTGGCTACAGTGGGGTTTTGAATACAGCGAATGGGTTTGCCCCCATAGCGGTTGGCAATGCAGACATTGGCGCCCACGCAGGTCCGGATACTGGCCTCAAGGTGGCCGCGGATTTTGGACAGAATCTGCGGGTCACAGATATGCGCGCGAGTCATGCCGACCATATCGGCTTGGCCATGGGCAATAATGTGTTCCGCATGGGCTGGGTCGACAATTCGACCTACCGCAAACACCGGCAGGTTAACTACCTCGCGTATTGCGCCGGCAAGATGCACAAAGATGCCGTGGCGGGTAGGCGTAGGCGCCCAGTGAAGGCTACGACCCAGGTGCGTAATATTGGTATGGGCAATGATGTTGAGGTAATCGATCAGGCCCGTATCTGCTATTTGTTTGCAGATGATTTTCATCTGCTCAAGATCCAGCGCGCCGGGCTCAAACTCGTCTCCGGGCAGGCGCACCCCCAGCGCATGATCCCGACCCAATGCGCCGCGAACGGCCTCCAGCAATTCCATTAAAAAGCGCAGGCGGTTCTTAAGTGCACCACCGTACTTATCTGTGCGGTGGTTGGTTAAAGGTGACAAAAAAGCCTGAGGTAAAAAGCCGAATGCACCCAGTATCTCAACACCGTCCATGCCGCCGACAGCCGCTCTTTTGGCACCTTGAGCATGGGCATCAATGACTTCGTGAATCTCAGCCAGAGTCATTTCATGGGCAATATTGCCGTTGATCTCCGAACGCACGGGTGAGGCTGCCCAACTTTCGAGACCTGGCTGGTTGATCAGCACGGTGCCCCCACTATGTGCCAGTTGTGCCAGGATACGACCCCCCTCTGCGTGAACCGCACCGCTTAATGCGCGGTACCCCGGCACGATATCGTTGTTGAGGTTCCAAAGTGCATCGGAGTTCATCCCCAAAAGGCCGGATTCATGCACCGGGGTGCCACCGGTGATCTGCAGACCCACCCCATTGTGTGCGTAGTTGCGGTGATAGGCGATGTACTGCTCAGCGGGTTTATTATCTTTGGCAAAGCCCGGCACATGGGCTGAGACCAGCACGCGGTTGCGTACTTCGATAGGGCCGATTTGCAGGGGACTCAGCAAGTGCTTGAAAGCGCTCATAGGCGAGGCCGGGCAGCTGTGTATTGCACGCTATTATGCGTGTAGGTAATCACAGACTCGAATAAAAGGTGGGACTGGCGTGTATAGGGTCTGCTCCTGGTGCTTGCATGCCGAAGAGAGTCCGAACGAGGTGATGTTTACCTGCTGTGTCATCAACGGTGGTATGGTTTCACAGTGATCTGTCGACGTAGCTTCTCGTATTATCTGGGAGAGATACTTTGGCATGGAAAAATGTTGCATGAGAGATAACTGGCGGTTTATTTGTCAGCCTTCATCATGCATCGCACTTTCTGTTTTGATATCTTTGATTCCACCAAATTTTCTTGCCAGGTAGAAGATTATCGTAAATACGATGACTGCGACACTGAGGTTAACCAGTACCGTGAGCAGGGCTGTTCCAGCGATTAGCGCCATCCCCGAATGACCGATTGGTGGGAGTTGAGCTGGCGACGGTTGTAATAGCTGGCTGATGTATTGGCGTACCGGCATCCAATCGAAAACGTCGTAACCCACTTTAAGTAGAACGCCGGAGAAAACAGCCTGGGGAATCAGGCTAATCAAGTCTTGAAACATCAGCATTTCAATCAGCACGAAGATCCCAACCAGTACGCCAGCGAGCCTCATGGTGGCACCTTCGTTTAGTATTAATACCGATCGTATGGTTGCCTGGGCGCCTGGAATTCCACCGAACACAGACACGGCGGCGTTGGCGATCCCTTGTGCACAAAGTTCTTGATTAGGCTTGGTGGGGTCTTGGCGACCGTGCATTATCTCGACCTTGCGATCCACAACAAGGGAAGTCAGCAATGTATCCAGATAAGCCAGCATTGCGAGCTGAACAACGAACGGAGCTGCCAGGATCAGTAGAGTAAGGGACCACTCGGTCGGCAATTGGCCGACAATCATGCCCTTGATGTCTGTAAGCGACTCAATCGATCCTCCCAGGCTAACGTGCTGCACATCGAGTCCAAACAGGTTCGATAGGGTACTGACGACCACAATGGCTATCAGTGTTGCCGGGAAGAAGGAGTTCAATCGATCACTGACTTTTCTAAGTAGCAATGGAAGTGTAAAGATCACTGATAAGGTGAGCAAAACGATCGCTAAGTTGACAAAAACATTGCCCAGATAGACTGTTTTGCCTCCGATACCGAATATAGAGCGGAACTCTCCAACCCAGATCAGCAAGGCAATGCCATTCATGAAGCCGCTGATGACGATTTTTGGGATCAGTTTTATAAAACGGCCAAGCCGTAACAGGCTGGCTACGATCAGCATGGCACCAGTGAGTAGTAGAACGAGATTGATAAATCGGTCAGGGTCAACGTCTGGATGGTCTGCCAGTAGCCCACCGCCGACAGCGCTCACCAGTAGGATAGTGACAGCAGTCATTGGCGCTGTTGGGCCAGAGCACTGAATGCGGGTACCGCCGACTGCTGCAGTGATCAGCGCGATCACGCCAGCGGACAGAATACCTGCCAAGGCGCCACGGCCGCTGAGAACACCAAACGCCGCGCCCAGACTTATTGCGACAAAGCTGACAGTAAGCGCGGGAAGTAGTTGTTGTACGAGTTGGCTATAAAACGGAGATTGATTCTTGTTATTAGTCAATTCCCTGGCATCCGGCCGGCATGAAAGACTTTTGCGGATCGGTTGAGATAACGAATCCGATATTGTGCCAAGCTACGCTTTGCAAGAAAATGGTGGAGGCGGCGAGAATCGAACCATTACGTAAACCACTGTAATTATAGTCTAAGCTGACAGTAGCAGGAAAATATACCGTCAAATATACCGTCTAAAGTGCTGGATTTGGTTGGACGTGATTGGACTCAAGTGAATCAGCAGGGGTGGTGTAGGTCAAATAGCGTCAGGATTGTCGACTAGGCTCCACGCGGTTATAACTGAAATGGACGGTTCGAGACCCCAGTCGATAAAACTCTGGACCAGGTGATGGCACGAGGTCCGCATCTGCCAAAAGCAAATTCCCGTTTTTCTGAGAGATAATCAACACTCACATGCTAAAGACCCACATTTAGAGAGATCCCGAAACCAATCATGACTGCTGACGCAATACGCTGCACTAACGATCTGAAACTCAGTAAGATCCTACTTGGCCGACAGGAAATCAAGCGGCTCAATCGGTCGATCAAACACAAATCAGAACAAGGCGCGCAATCTGCCACTCGTCGTCATCTGCTGGCAAAATCAGTTCGACTTAGCCCGGGTATGGCTGCTGGGATACATCAAAAAGCCGAACATTGTATTGAACGGCTTGGTATCGATAACCCGCTAGAGCTCTATGCCTATGCAAGCCCGCAATTCAACGCAGCCTGCTTTAAGCCTGAGGATGGGCGGGTCTTTATCATGTTCTCATCCAGCCTGCTGGAAGCCTTCAATGACTCAGAACTGCTGTTTGTCATTGGGCACGAGCTTGGCCACCATGTCTATGGCCATCATCAGATTCCGATTGGCTATGTACTGAAAGGTCAACAACCGCCACCAGCCGATCTGATACTTGATCTATTTGCCTGGTCCCGCTACGCCGAGATTTCCGCTGACAGGGCCGGGGCTTTTTGTGCTCAGGACCTAGAAAGTGTTGCACGGGCACTGTTTAAGTTGGCGTCTGGCATCAGCGACGAGCGGGTGGTCCGGTTTGAGTTCCATGAGTTCCTCGCCCAGGTCGACGACATACTGGCATTTGATGACCAACCCGGCCGAGGCGCACCCAAACAGGACTGGTTTTCGACACACCCGTTCAGTCCCTTAAGGGTCAAAGCGCTGAAGCTTTTTCATGAATCTGACCTAATGGCGACCAGTGGTATAGATAAATCAACACTGGAAGACAAGGTGCAGCAGTTCATGAGTCTGATGGAACCGAATTATCTGCGGGGGAAAACTGAAAGCAGTCGTGCGATGCGCGATCTTTTTCTTGCTGCTGCAGTTGTCATGGCTAATGCCTATGAGGGCATCAGCAAAAAAGAACGTGACACTTTAGAGCGTTACCTGAATCAGGCTTATTCGCTTGACACACTGGATCCTGATCGACTCAAAGAAGATCTGCCTCGCCGAATCGCTGAAGTCAAAAATAGGGCCAGTCATACCCAGCACATGCAAGTGCTGCGCGACCTGTGTGTTGTTGTTACTACTGAACAACCAGTCTCCGATGTTGAGCAAGACTTGCTGAATCATATAGCGATTGAGCTTGAGGTGTCGGTGGGGTTCATAATCCAATGCATGGAATCAGACATCGAACTTGATTAAATGAATAACGTCAACCCCGGAACTGGACAGGAATGGGTCCTGTTTACCACATTCTGATCACAGGGCAGGAGGGTGCCGCGTCCTTTTACCTTTTTAATATTTATCTATATCCTCTCCACACATCGGGGGGAGATTTCAAACACCGGGATAACCTGAACACCTCACTGTCGGTTGATGACCAGCAGGGAGTCAGGTTGTTGATGCAGGCTTTCGCATCAAATTATGATGATTGGACCATCCGGGGCCGGTTCTCTCACAGGCTCACATCGGCTGCACTGACAACCCTCGAAGTGTTTCCTTTCGGGTTTTGGTTTTGGTTCCGGTTGGGGTTTTCTTTTCCGGCCACCTGATAATTTGGCTAACTCTTCTATTGCGATCTCTTTGGCCTGATTGTTCATCTTTAATCCCCTTGAATATGTATTTGGCTGGTCAATTCCAGTAAAGCCATTGTTATGCAGTACCACAATCAAGGATGTGCGCCTTATCACCTTGTGAGGCTTTAGTACGGGGTAGGTGTGATGGGGGTCACATAAGAGGTAAGACAGTGATCATATGGGTAAGGTACACGCCGTTGCTTAAAGAGGCGTTCTATGTACCGTGTGGTTAGAAATCAGTCACACGCAAGGTACGACGTTATTACATTTACATCTTAAGGCGACTCAGGATTCCTTAAATCCCCTGCCAACCGGTTGATGACCGGTCAGCAGGAGATCGTACATCACAGCGTGAGTCTTTGTTGCTGCGCAGAATACGCGCTTTGCTCAATCATTCAACACATAAAAAAGTTTGTGGATCTGCGCCCCCGTCACCACAAAAAGGCGGGAACCATTTCCATCCGTATGGTGCAGGCTTACCCCAATTTGCCGCACACTCATTAGCTAATTCCAGCCCAGTCACTGGTCCACACCCACTGCTACCCTTAAAGTTACACTCAAGCCACTTCCAACTTGCACTCTTGTTTTCTCCGTTCACCCAACCGCCACAATCCTTGTCCCAGCAGGCGTTACCCGAGCCGTCATAAGGTTTCTTCTTGCAGTTTTCAGTCTTTTTCGTTGAAGTTTTCTCAGGTGTGGCCTTCGGCTTTTTTTTCTTTCCAGCGGACTTCTTGTGCTTTTTCTTCAATTTACCTGCCGTCGCACGAGGCAATTCAGGCTGCAAGATCGAACGACCTCTCACCTGAGTCATTAGTTCCTCCACAAACTCCTCCAGTGCCGTGATACGGGTCAGTGCATCCCGGATGGATATGTTAGGCGCAAATTTGATCCCTTCATCGTCCTTACTTCCGGGAACTCCACCATTCGTCACGGTAAAGGGCTTGCTCTCAATTTGGCGGTCCTTCTGCCGGCTGGATTTGATCTGAAAGTGGTAACGGTCGGCTTCGTGTGTCACCGGCGCCCCGACCCTGGCTATCTCAAAATAACCTGAATTCTCGGCATTGGCCTGAATCTAGCGAACCCTCTTGCCATCTGATTCCCGGATCATGTCTATCCGGATCCTTTTACCAAGACAACGGAAATTATCCTGCCACTGCAGTACAAAGGGTGCGCCGTTGATGAGTACAGAAGCAGACCCTGGGGAGAGGAACTTGGCAGTGTTTTCTTCCCCACAATCAGCCCAGACACTAGTGTGAAATGAGCAAAAAAGGAACCCGGCCAAGACAAGTAGCCTTTTCATCGTTTTCTCCACGCAATAACCCGAGAATCGCAGTATGTCACCAGTAATCTACTGCAAAATGTGATGGGGGGTCACATAAAGAAAAGCCCCGTATGAACGGGGCTATCTATTCTGATGAGATCAGAGGCTTGTTAGCCGCCTTGTGGCACGTGCCCGCCGGAGAGCGCCGATTTTCTTTGGGTCGGTGATGGTGGGGAAATGCTCGGAGCGCTTCGGTGGTAATGCACCTTTGAGGTCGAGGGTTGGGTCCCTGCTGCAGCGACCAGTGGCTACACCGTAGCGAAAGATCCGAGACGCGATCTGCTGGATACGGTGGGCGGTCTTCTACCGCTCCCCGATTTTCAACGCGCCTGAGCGAACGTAATAGCTCAGGAGGTTCAATCGCCCCAAGTGGCCTCTTGCCCAGCCAGGGGAGAAGATTAGCCTCCAGACGACGGAGCGTTGTGCTCGCATGACCCTCGGTCCATTGGCTACGGTATTTCTCGTGCCATTCCCTAGCAACTGTTTCAAAAGAGTCGTCACCTAAAGCAGGGTTTCCATTTTGGTGACCGGACGGGTCAATTCCACCTTCAATATCTGACCTGGCCCTGTCTCGCTTATTTCTTGCTTCTTTAAGGGAAGTCTCTGGATGAGTGCCTATTGCGAGCGTTTTCCGTCTGCCTTCAAAGCGGTAATCGAGTCGCCAATATTTTCCACCTTTTGGGTGGATCAACAGATACATGCCGCGCTCATCGGCGAGTTTGTACTGCTTTGCCTGGGGTTTTGCTTTCTGGACTTTGAGGTTGGTCAGCGGCATGACGGTATCTGAGGGGAATATTCTCAATGTACCGTCAAATATACCGTCAGGTACCGTCAGATTTCAACAAATTCGGCTGGACAAGGCTGGACTACAAATTACCGTTAAATGGCTTATTTATAGTATCTTTTGGACATTATTGGACAGCACGAGATAAGAAAATGGTGGAGGCGGCGGGAATCGAACCCGCGTCCGCAAATCCGCCACACACCGGCGACTACATGTTTAGTCTGTCAATGTTTTGACCGTACGTGTCCCGACAGACAGGGTCACGGCCGGCGAGCCCGCTTAGTTTTAGCATGGTGAGTCACGAGCACCCCATCACGCGAGCCCATGTGATTTGATCCCTCTTATCCCAGCCCATGGGCGAGCCGGGGGAGAGACTGGCAGGGCTTAAGCCGCCAGGGCGTAGTTGTCGTCGTTGGCAACTAATAGTTTGCAGTTGGATTTACGAGGAGATCTGCACCTCGACATGCTCCGATGGCTTTGTAATCCACGTCGAAACCAGGTCGCCCCCGTTTCGTCATCGATAAAGACAACTCCTAAACTATAGCATAAATGGAGGTTTCTCCTCGCAAAGCAAGGAGTTAACGGACCCCATTCAGCGGTTCATTTTGAGGACCCGATGCTGTTCGCGGTCCCATTCGCGCTGGCGGATGCTGGCGCGCTTGTCATGCTGTTTCTTGCCTTTAGCGAGTGCGATTTTGAGCTTGGCCCGGCCCCTTTTCCAATACAGCGACAGCGGCACCAGGGTGTAGCCCTTGCGCTCCACGCCGCCGATCAGTTTACCGATTTCACTGGCATGCAGCAGCAGTTTGCGACTGCGCGTGGGGTCGGGTGATATGTGGGTAGAAGCCGAAGCCAGCGGCGAGAAATGCGCGCCGAAAAGATACAGTTCGCCCTCACGGATAATCACATAGCCTTCTTTTAGTTGTGCACCGCCTTCGCGCAGGCTTTTAACCTCCCAGCCTTGCAGGGCAAGGCCAGCCTCGAACTCCTCTTCTATAAAGTAGTCGTGCCATGCCTTCTTGTTGCGGGCGATGCTGTTTTCAGGTTTGGCTTTGCTCTTGGCCATAGGCGTTCAGTTGCACGGCGGATTAGTTCTAGTGGGGTGCAAGCCCCGCAGGCGAACTATAGCGGAGCGCGGGCGCTCTAGTGCTGGCTTTGGACCATTGTGCAGGTATTTCAATTTTAGACGCCCGGTTAAGGTTATATCTTAAGGCAATGTCAGGCCCCAAACTGGATTTCTTCTTGCTGCCCACGGCCTTTATAATTGAGTTGACTTCACTTCGGACCGCCCGCTGTTGCCTACCGTTAGCCGTTCACTTATCGTTCCCTATAGCGCGCACGAGATGTATGTGCTGGCGAACGACGTGGGTTGTTACCACGAGTTTTTACCCTGGTGTAACAGCTCAACGGCCCTGCAAAGCGAAGGTGAAGAGATGTTGGCAAGCATTGGTATCGCCTTTAAAGGTTGGGAAACAACGTTTACCACCCGCAACGAATTATCACCGGATCACTCGATCCATATGCAGTTGGCCGAGGGCCCCGCGTTCGAGTCGTTAACTGGTGACTGGCAGTTTGAGACGCTTGATGAACTGGCTTGCCGTATTGAACTTACTGTCAGTTTTTCAATGGCCGGTGGTGTGACAGCTAAGATGCTGAGCCCGATTTTTAGTCGGATCTGCGCCCAACTCATCGACGCTTTTGCTGAACGGGCCAAGCAGCTTTATGGAGAACGGGCTTTTGCTTGAGGTCGAGGTGGCCTATGCACTGCTGGAGCGTCAGTTTCTTAAGGCCATTAAGCTTGAGCGCGGAGCCACAGTACGTGAAGCCATTGTTGCTTCTGGCGTGCTGAGCGAGTTTCCGCAGATCGATCTTGAAAGCGTATCAGTCGGAATTTTCTCTAAGCGAATCACGCTAGATACGCCGCTGTCAGATGGCGATCGAGTCGAGATTTACCGGCCGTTGCTGGTCAGCCCCACCGAGGCTCGACGCCTGCGCGCGCAACGCAA
>Ga0310121_10002836_pt1 | contig 16226 bp, 16 predicted proteins | sample CB27_Tmax_986_MG_FD_203504 | JGI IMG/M metagenome (GOLD analysis project Ga0310121, IMG submission 203504) | Marine microbial communities from Western Arctic Ocean, Canada - CB27_Tmax_986 | ecosystem: Environmental > Aquatic > Marine > Oceanic | place: Canada: Western Arctic Ocean | collected...
ATAGGGGCCCGCTGCTCGCGTCGTGCCCGCTATCTCACAGAGTCAGGCTGCTTGTTTGACAGCTCGACCGGCTCGCGACAACATGGTCAATTCACCGACCAGGGCGACCCTGCAGTCGCGAAAACAGATACGGAGTCCGACATGTCGAAGCTGACGCAGTATCAAATCGCCCTCCTCGCCTTCCTCGCGGGCGGCGTCATCGTAATCCTGGTCTTCGTCCTGACCAGCGGCGGCGGAGATGGCGACGACGATCAGGCGGCGAACCGGACGCCCACGGCGATGGCCGTCGCCTCCGGGACGCCGGGGGATGAGGCGACTGCGACGTCAACCAGTGCGGCGCCGGACGATACCGCGACCGCACCGCCAGCGCCGGCAGCGACCACGGCCCCTACCGTTGTCCCGCCGTTGGCGACGGCAACGTCACCACCACCGACCGCTACGTCGACCACGCCGCCTACGGCGACGGCAACGCCGACGCCGACCCCAACGCCGACCCTGACGCCTACCGCGACCGTGGTGACGGGCATCTGGCACGGCACCTGGCAGACTAACTGCTCTCCTTCTAACTGTGGAGAGATGAATCTGGTTCAGCTCGGCAATATCGTGGTCGGCACGTACGCGGGAGGCGAAGGTACGATCGACGGTGTGGTGACTGGCAACCGACTGTCGGGGACCTGGTCCCGTAACGCAATTAGCGGTTCGATCGACTTCTGGGTCGACGGATCCGGTGACGGCTGGCAGGGCAACTTCGGCAGCCTCTTTTCGAGCAACTACGGTTGGTGTGGCCGGAGGGTTGGTGAGGCGTATCCAACGCCCTGCGGTGTAGCGTCCTGGTACGGCACCTGGACGACCAACTGCGGCTTCTTCGCCGCTTGCGGTGCCATGACACTGCATCAGGATGGCGCCACCGTTACGGGAACTTACGCCGGAGGAGCCGGGTTGGTCTCTGGAACGGTTAACGGGGCTACTCTGAGCGGAACCTGGATACGCGGCGGAACCGGTCCGCTCACGTTCACCATGCTACCCAATGGCAATCAGTTCAACGGCAATTTTGGTGGGACCAATGCGTGGTGTGGTTTTCGCAATGCGGCGGGTGATCCAGTCCCATGTTTGAACTAGTCGCGCGGACGAAGGCCTCGCCGGTCCGGCTCCTGGCCTAGGTTGCCTCGATTGCCTCTTCGGCAACCTCGCCGGCGTGAATCTGGAAGGCGCGGACGATAGGGTTGGCGGCGATTCCCCGCTCGATGCGAAGGAATACTGAGTGGCTTAGTGGATGCTCAGCTAGCGTAGCCATCGGCCGGAGGCAGATTCCTAGCTGGGCCATTCCTGTTCCAACCGTTCCCGTCTTATTTTGCCATTCACGATCCTGAAGGCCCGAACCAGCGGAGCCGTTCTATCCTTCAGTGACATAACGACGTAATGAGCATTTGGAAAGATTGGGAAATCGCTACTTGGCCAGAGGGAGTCTATGACATCCGTTCGCGAGGGGTATGCCTTGCTCGCGACATGTGAGTGATAGACAACCATAATGCGGCCGTCGTCGTAATCGATATCACGCATCACATCGATGACATCCTGGCCGTTCATCGTGTATCTGAACGGACTGGAGCTGTCATTACGAATTCTATAGAACGCTTCGGGAGAGTCATCGAGGGAGGTGATGAGGCCGCAACACTCGTTTGGCAGATCCTCATAAGCGTGAGCGAGCATCGCGCCGATCATCTTGGCGGGAAGGCTGAGCGTCATGTGAAAACCTTATGGGAAGAGTGGGGCAGGAACAAGTGAGCAATCCCTGCCGCCAAGTGGGTCTTTGGTACCTCGGCATTGCGGGCGTCACCAGCTCCGCACTTCCCCATCGTCGAAGCACGAGCCCGGCGCCAGGCGCATGGAGATGAACATGCGGCTGGAGGGCAGGACCATGGCGAAGGCGGCCCAGTGCTCGCGCTCGGCTTCCGGCAGATGCTGGAGGTCGGCCCAGGCGATATGGATGGCGTCTTCCTCTATGGCGATGCCGAAGTCGAGCGACCAGCTGCCCTCGCGGCGCACGCGACCGACGGTATTGGTCCGAATCACCGAGAACGCCGCGCCATCGCGGTAGCGGTCGAGCACGGCCGTGCCGAAGTGGAGCTGGAGGAGCGCCGGGGGGGGGGGCCGCGACACACCGCCCCCCGGGTCGCCGGCGACGAAGCCTCGTCGCGCGGCGACCCGGTAGACGCTCTCGTAATCCTGGGTGTCAGCCACCCTTACGGCTTTTCGACCGGCACGTCGATCATGCTGCCCCATTCGGTCCACGAGCCGTCGTAGTTGCGTACGTTGGCGTAGTCGAGCAGGTGCTTGAGGACGAACCAGGTGTGGGAAGATCGCTCGCCGATGCGGCAGTAGGCGATGACGTCCTTGTCGGCCGTGACGCCCTTGCCGCCGTAGAGGGCCTTGAGGTCGTCCAGAGGCTTGAAGGTGCCGTCCTCGGCGACCGCTTGACCCCACGGGACGTTAGCGGCGCCGGGGATGTGGCCGCCGCGCTGCGCCGTCTCCGAGAGGCCGGGGGGCGCAAGGATTTCGCCGGTGAACTCGGCGGGCGAGCGGACGTCGACCATGGCGGACTTGCCGAGCGCATCCTGCACCTCGCGCTGCTTGGCGCGCAGCTTGAGGTTGGCCCCGGATGCCTTATATGTTCTCTTCGCGGCCTTGGCAGCATCCGTCGTCGTGGGCTTGCCCTCATCGAGCCACTTCTTGCGGCCGCCGTCCATTAGCTTGAGGTCTTTGTGGCCGTACATCTCCAGCATCCAGTAGGCGTATGCGGCGAACCAGTTATTGTTGTCACCGTAGAGGATGATCGTGTCATCGTTGCCGATGCCGGCCTCGCCAAGCAGATTTTCGACATCGGCCTGGCTGAGGATGTCGCGGCGGGTCTGGTCCTGCAGCTCGCTGGTCCAGTTGAAGCCGATGGCACCGGCAATGTGGCCCTCGTCGTACGCGTTGGTGTCGACGTCGACCTCGACGAGTTTTACACCCGCGTCGGAGCCGTGCTGGGAGACCCAGTCTGTGGTGACGAGAACGTCCTGAGCTGGCATTTCGGTAACTCCTTGTCGATGATGGCGGGCGTCAATGCCCGATAAGCGGGAGAGCGCGCATAGTGTGCCACGCTCGGCCGACTATTTGAAGTGACTAGAATCACCGAACCAAGTCTGGCCGGCCCTTCTTTCGCCGCCAGGCTAGCGGGTTAGCGGGACGGCGAGTGATAATCGCCTCACACCCTTTGAGGTAGAACGGAGCCCCGCATGCCGATGAAAATTGCCTACGAAAAGCACACGCTGAGCAACGGCCTCGACGTGCTGATGCACGTCGACCGGTCGATCCCGATGGCGGCGGTCAACGTGTGGTACCACGTAGGCTCGCAGAACGAGGAGCCCGACCGGACGGGCTTCGCCCACCTGTTCGAGCACATCATGTTCAAGGGCTCCAGGCACCACATGCAGGAGTACTTCATGCCGCTACAAGAGGTCGGCGCGAGCATCAACGGCTCGACGACGACGGACCGCACGAACTACTTCGAGGACGTGCCGTCAGAGTACCTGGAGCTGGCGTTGTGGCTGGAGTCGGACCGCATGGGGTTCCTCCTGGACGCCTTCGACCAGCACAGCTTCGACACCGAAGTCGACGTGGTGCGCAACGAGCGACGGCAGAGCTACGAGAACCGGCCGTACGGACTGGCGGGCCAGGAGATCCGCAAAGCGCTGTTTCCACCGAACCACCCCTACAACTGGCAGACGATCGGCTCTCATGAGCACCTCGAGGCGGCGACGCTGGAGGATGTGAAGGATTTCTTCCGGCGCTTCTACGCGCCGAACAACGCCAGCCTCTCGATCGCGGGAGACATCGACGTCGAGGAGACGAAGAAGCTGGCGGAGCGCTACTTCGGCAACCTGCCGCCGGCGCCGCCGGTGGCGAGGCTGCAGCGCTGGGCGCCGCAGCTCGCCGAAGAGGTGCGGCTGGAGCTGGAAGACAGCGTGCAGCTGCCGCGTATTTTCCTGGCGTGGGTGGGCCCGCCACGCTTCGACGTCGATGAGGCGGCGCTGGACGTGCTGATGGCGATCCTCGGCGAGGGCCGCAGCTCCCGCCTCCACCACACCCTGGTCTACGAGAAGCAGATCGCGCGCGCGGCGGAGGCCTACTACCATGCCATGGAGATCGCCGGGGAGCTACGCATCGACGCGACCCTGTCGCCCGGGGCCAGCCTGGATGAAGTAGAGGCGTGCCTCCTGGAGGAGATGGAGCGGCTGCGCAACGAGCCGCCACAACAGAACGAGGTGCAGCGGGCGATTAACAGCCTAGAGGCTCACTACGTGCGCCAGCTGGAGAGCGTCGGCGGATTTGGCGGCCGGGCCGACCTGCTGAACTACTACAACGTCTTCACCGGCGACCCGGGACGGCTCAACTCCGACTTCGAGCGCTATCAGCAGGTCACGCCAGAGGATGTCCAACGCGTCGCTGGTCGATACCTGACGGGGGGCCGGGTGCGGCTGGTGGTCAACCCGAAAGAGCAGGTATCGCCTGCCGAGGTCGAGATCGACCGATATGTCAAGCCGAGCCCGGGACAGCAGCGACGCTTCGAGCCGCCGACGCCTCAGCGCCTGAAGATCGCGGGCGGTCTCGACCTCCTCGTGGTCGAGAAGCACGAAGTGCCTCTGGTGGCCGCGGGCGTCTACTTCCCCGGCGGCGCGGTGATCGACCCGGCCACGGCGCCCGGCCTCGGCTCCTTCGCGGGGCGGCTCCTGATCGAGGGGACGAAGACGCGCAGCAGCACGCAGATCGCCGAGGAGTCCGACTTCATCGCGGCGCACCCAAACATCGGCATCGACCGCGAGAACGCATTCGTCTCAACCGAGGCGCTGACGCGGCACTGGCCGCACGCGCTGGAGCTGCTGGCGGACGTCATCGCCAACCCCACGTTTCCGGAAGCGGAGGTCGACCGGGTGCGCCGCGAGCGCGTGACCGACCTGAGCAGGCTGCGGGACGACGCCAACGCGATCGCCGAGCGCGTTTCGAACGGGCTGCTGTACGGCCGCGAGACGCCGCACGGCCACCCGATCAGTGGCCGTGAGTCCGCCGTCGAAGCGATGCAGCAGGCGGACGCGATCGCGCAGCACAAACGCCAGCTACTCGACAACCGGCCGACGTTCCTCGTCGTGGGAGACGTGGACACGGACACGGTGGCGAAGCAGCTGGAGGCGGCGTTTGGCGGCTGGACGACGGAGTCCGACGCTTCGACGGGACCGGACATGACGGCGCAGCGCGGCGAGACCACAATCTACCTCATCGACAAGCCGGGTGCGGCGCAGTCCGTGATCGCGGCCGGGCAGGTTGGCGTGGCCCGCAAACACCCCGACTTCCAGGCGCTGCAGGTGATGAACATGGCCTTCGGCGGCCAGTTCACGGCGCGACTCAACATGAACCTGCGCGAGGACAAGGGCTACACGTACGGCTACCGGGCGCGGTTCGACTGGCGGCGCGCCGTATCGACGTACCTGGCCGGCGGCGCGGTGCAGACCGACGTGACGCGCCAGGCGCTGGATGAGACGCTGAAGGAGTTCCGCGACCTCGTCGGCGGGCGGCCGATCGATGCGGCAGAGTTCGACAAGGCGCAGAAGGGCATGGTCCGCGGCTTCCCGCCCACCTTTGAAACGCCCAGTCAGGTATTACGGCGCTTGCTCGACATCGTCCACTTCGATCTGCCGGACGACCACTTCACGGGGCAGGTGGCGCGCATTGAGGCGGTGACGCTGGAGTACGTGAACCGGGCGGCGAACACGCACGTCGATCCAGATGCCCTCAACATCGTCATCGTCGGCGACCGGGCCCAGATCGAGGGGCCGTTGTCAGACATAGGGCTGCCGATCGTGCACCTGGACTACGAGGGCCTGCCGGTCTAGGGATCGCGGGAGCTACCTCTCCCCCAGATCCCTCTCCTTCCGAGGAGAGGGGGTTTCGTTTGACGGAGACGTGGCGCCTTGGATGAGATGGAGCCTACAGGGTGAATGCTGCAGCCTGGCTCTGAGCCTATGGAGTGGGTGCGGTCAGCTTTCGGACGTGAAGGTCGAGCTCCTGGCGGGAGAGGATGACCTCACCGACGAGGCGGTTCAGGACACGAATCGCGGCCAGGACAACCCTGTGCGGCGGATGGACTATGCGGGGACGCCGGCCTATCGCGGTGGCCGTAGCGCGAACCAGATCTCAAACGTCATGATTTCCGGACCAGCGGCGTCAACCGTGATGTTATCCGTCGCCAGAGCGGCATCCGAGATTATCTCGCCGGTGTCTTCGAGGGTGACAGGCTGAACCCGGTAACGGCCGGAGTCCGGCATGACGAAAACCGGGAAGCGGCGGAGAAGCCAGGCGATGTTGTTGACCAGGATGTCGTTGGCGCCGACTACGAGCGTCGGGCGGACGATGGCGTAAGAGAGGCCTGAGTCGCGGACCAGAGTCTCTACCTCAGCTTTGCCGCGATAGTAGTCGAGTGGTGAATCGAGGCTTGCGTTGCTGACGCTGACGTGGATGACGCGCCAGACGCCTGACTGACTTGCCGCGTCGAAGAGGATGCGGCTGTTGTCGATGGCGCAATCGAGCCCGGTGCCGACGAAGGGATAGCGAACCCAGTAGGTATTCACGAAAAGGTCTGCGCCGCGCATTGCATCGGCCAGGACAGCGGTGTCTTCGAACTGAAGCGGGAATACTTCGATCGGCCCACCGGGATCGTTGAGGTACCGTGCGGTTGGTTAGTGTGCGGATCGCAAAGCCTCGTGCAATGAGGCTACGAGCCACCGGCTACCGATGAAGCTGTAGGCCCCGGTAACGACGCCGGTTTTGCTTGCTGCCACGCTAACGCAGCGGGACGCAGACTATGGGGCTCTCGGCGACAGCGTGGTCTGCAGCCAGGGAGCGAGGTCCTTCAGGACATCCTCGGTGATCGTGTGCGGCATGTCGTATTCGTGGTATTGCAGGGCGTAGCCCTCCGCTTCGAGGAAGGCCTTCGTTTCAAGGGCTGACTCCAGCGGAATCATCGCGTCCTGACGGCCATGCACCATGAAGATGGGCTGCGTGCGCTGGGCCGGAAGCGATTCTCGCACCGTGTCGGCGTCGCGGAAGGAGCCGGAGAGGACGACGAGGCCGGCGAAAGACTCGGGGCGCAACAGGCCGTAGCGCAGCGTCACGCCGGCGCCCTGGGAGAAGCCGCCGAGCACCGCGTTACTCGGCACGGCGCCGGTGGCCGCCGTCAGCTCGGCGAAGCAGACGTCAAGCTTTTCATCGATCGTCGTGTTGTCGTCGGCGACGGGCACGACGCCGGGGCGGTCGGCGGACCAGCTGTAGCCGGTGCCGTAGCTGCCAAGGTCTACCTCGTACGGGCCGTTGGGGAAGCCGTAGACGTAGCCGGTTGAGTTGATCGCACCCGCGACGGAGGTCAGGTCGTACATGCTGCCGCCGAAGCCGTGCAGCAGGACGACGAGGGGGAAGGAGCCATCCGCTACGAAGTCATCCGGTTTAGCCAGCACGTAGGCGAGGGTTTTGCCCTCGATGACCTCGGTGTCCATGCGGGCAGCATAGCAGCGCGTGAGATTGTTGGCGTCAGTTAGAGGAAAAGGACGGATCGACCGGTCCGGCCCGGGGCGGACCAGTAGCCGCGGTGGCGAGCGTCAACTCGTCGCACTCCGGCACCCACGGAATGGAGCAGTCAGGGCCGCCAGGCGTAGGCGGGAGCGGCTTCAAGCTGTGGTTCTGGTGGAGCGTTGTGTAGATGATCGAGACGCTCGAGTCTACTTGTCAGCCTTACCGACTCGGGACGGCAGCGATTCGACGATGCTCGACTGACGCACCACAGCGTGATCCGTGCCGAGTTCCTCAGCAGCTTGTCAGAAGCCGAACTGGGCGAACTCGCTCTTCTGTTGCGCAAAGTCCTGGCTGGAAGCTCGTACCTCGCCCTGTTTGGCGCTCACATCGAGGCTGCGGAGGAGTAGACCGCGCCCGCGGTTCAGTTATCGGGCTTGGGAGGAAACAGAAACGACTTTCGTGGGGGATTTACGCCCGTCCCAGGTGCAGTCAGCCTCGTGCGAAAGCACGGGCTACGACTGGAACCGACACCCTGCTGGAAATAGATGGCGTCCCTGGAGGGATTCGAACCCCCGACCCGCCGCTTAGAAGGCGGCTGCTCTATCCTCTGAGCTACAGGGACGCGTGAGGAGCGGCTAGGCCGCCAGCGCGGCCTGGCGTCTGGTGCGGACCTTGAAGAAGCGTCCGTTACCGCGAAGCTCAATGGATACGATCTCGGTGCCGGCGAGGTCGGCGCTGGTGGTGATATGGCGCTGGATCAGCCGGCCGAGCGGCTGAGCCACGACGACCGCGAGCATCGAGGCGAGGATGGCCCGGCTGACGCGGTCCTTGCTGCCGCTGCCGGAGGTGACGGCAAGCGTCGAAAGGCCGGCGAGGGCGCCGGTCGTGGCGATGTTCGTGCCGCAGTGCGGCGTTACGGCCCAGGAGGCCTCGCCGCGCTGCAGGCGCATCAGCGCTTCCTGGGCGCACTGGCCGAGCAGCTCACTGGGGATGTCTCCGTAGAGGAAGAAGCCGTCCGCGGAGGCGCGGCCGACGACTCGAATGTTGGGGCCGAGGCGTCCCAGGAGCAGCGAGACCGTGGCGTGCTCCAGGGCGTGATTGCGACGGACGTTGGTGATGTATTCGCTCAGCATTCTGAACTCAGTATAGCGCCGCGTCCGGCCCACGCCGCTTAGGGTTTCTCAGTACGGCCTCAGGGGCGGCTGGCAGTAAACGGACTGAGATCGACCTGGATCACCCTGCTCTCGTCGGTGCCAAGGGCCTGGACGACGATCTGAAACTCGTTGATCTCGGGCGGAATATCCCTCGGCCAGACGAGGAAGCCGATATGGCCGAAGCGGTCGCAGAAAGAGCCCTCGGCGCATGGCATGTTGAGGCCGACGGCGACGCCGGTGTAGGGCAGCACGGTGACCCATGGCACGGAGGCGACGGCGTAGTAAGGCAGCACGCCGGTGCCCATGTTGCCGACGTGAACGAAGGCGAAACCGGGACTGAGCTCGTTGGTGTACTCGAGGGTCAGGCGCTCGGCGCTGAGGATCAGCCTGGGTTCGCCGAGGACCTCCAGGCGCCGCTCGGGGTCAGGCGCCGGCGTCTGGTCGATGTGGAAAGGCTGAGGCGTCAGGAGATCCATGCGCGTATAAGGGAAGACGAAGTTGGCGAGGCTGAGCGGCGTGTAGAACCGAGGGTCGTTGAGGTCGGGCAATGTGATCGCCTGTGAGTCCCAGAGGCGCTCGCCCTCGACGACTGGCGGGTTCGTGGCGCAGCCGAACACGAGCTCCTGGTAAGGGTAGCTGCTGCGATTGTGTCCCAGGCCGTCGTCGTCTGGTCCGCAGCTGTAGGGCGTGCGAGGCCAGGCGCGGTAGATCGGGTCCAGCGGGTGGTTGCTGCGGCTCGCGCCCGGGCCGGTGAAGCCGTTGTAAGCCCAGACCGCGTAGTACCAGTTCTCCAGGACCAGCGGGTGGCCTATCGTGTCGAGGCCCACGATGGGCTTCTCCTCCGGTGCCTCGTTCCACTTCTCGACCAGGATATTGGCGCCACGGGCGATGTTGTAGGCGTAGTGCGTCGCGACGAGCGCCTGCTGCGGCGAACCGCGGCTGAACTCGCCATCGGCGAAGGTCATACCGCTCGTTACCTGAGAGATGCCGTGGCCGCAGTCAAAAGCGATCAGCGAAGGGCCGATGCTGCCGAACGGCGTTCTGCTGCCGGCCTGCGTGATGCTGCTCTCGACGTAAGCGATCGCCTTCAACAGGACGGGCGGCACCTGGCCGGCCTGCGTGTAGCGCCCGTCGCGGGGGCCGAGTTCGATGTCGGGGAGGCCAAAGTACTCGTCGCCGGGGAAGAGCATGTTGAACGCGGCGAGCTCGATCGTGTCGAGGAAGAGGCTGCGGTCTCGCAGGTCCTCGTAGGTCGTGGGCGTAAATGGGAAGACGCAGGCGCCCTCCGCCTCCGCCCGGTGAGGGACCGCCATGGAAGTGCTGCCGAACAGCAGTAGAGCGCTCAAGAGCAAGGACAAGGCGACGAAGCGTGACATCCTAGCGGGCGCTCCAGCCGACGAAGGTCACGTCGCCCGTGCTCAGGACGTTGCGTTCGCCATACGAATCGATCAGCGTGAGAGCGGCGCGGCCGGGGGCCGAGGCAGAGCTACCCTCGAAAGCGCGCGCCAGGTAGGCGCCGCCGGGGAGATAAGCGAGCGGCACGTCGAAGCCGGCATCAGGGCCGAGGACCTGAGACGTCTCGCCGCCCTGGACTCGGATGAGCGTGCCCTCGCCACCGGGCGTGAGCACTCCCACGATAAGCGCCCCATCGCTGTTCCACACCGGACCGAAGGCGCTGGCACCCGTGCCAGTCACGGGCCTCGTTTCAGCCGTCGCGAGGTCTACGACGTAGGCGCGGGAGGTGAGCGATTCTGAGGTGTATTGCAGCGCCAGGAAGGCCAAACGCGAACCGTCGGGCGAAATCGCCCAATCGCGCGTCAGCCCATCCGATAAGACCGCGACTGTAGTCATGCCACCGGTAGCAATTTGGACCGCGAACAGTCGCGAGCCCTCGTCGCTGAGCGCGACATGGTAGAGCGTTGCGCCGTCCGGTGAGAACCCGATCGGGAACAGGGCTTCGTCCGCGGGAGCGCTGACGATGACGCGCTCGACGCCGCCCCGCACCGACATCTCGACGAGGCTGTAGCCGTCAGCGTTGCTGCGGCGATAGACGACGCGGTTGGCGTCCGGCGTCCAGACCGGCGCCACGAGGAGGTCGATGGCGCTGGCCATGAGGATGGGCTCGGCGCCGGGATTGAGCGGCGCGTACCACAGCTCGGCCGGTGAGTCGGGGCCGGGCGCCGCCGTCGAAGGCGGCAGCGCGGCGTAGACGACCGCGGCGCCGTCGGGCGACATGCTGGGGATGACGCCGAATGCTAGGGCGTGCGGCGCAGTGATGATGGCCTCCCGGGCGGCGGAATCGCCGGGACGGGCCAGCCACAGCGTGTCTGCCGTGGCGCCGAACTCGAAGTAGGCGACCCAGCCGCTGAGCGTGGCGCCAGTCGCGGCGGTCGAGGCTTGCGGCCGGGTTTCGAGGGCGAACGAGAGAAGGAGCAGAATCAGAAAGGCGACGCCGAGGACGGCTAACATCCAGGATGAGAGGTCGGAGACGCGGGGGCGCGGGGTCGTCGTATTTGCTTGCATCGGCAAACCTGAGAACTACAGGCCCCGTCCCGATAGCCGTCGGGACAGCGGCCAACCCCCGCCTGGAAGGCGCGCTTCAGGCCTCAGGTTCGTGCGGTTTCGGAACCTCCCATGACTGCTTTACCTGCCGATAGATGTACCAGAGTACCAGAACTCCCAGTATCGCCGCCATGGCGATGTCGGCCGGGCCCAGGAAGGCGCGGACGTCCTCCCAGTTCTCGCCGAGCTGATAGCCGAGTCCGGCCAGAAATGTGGCCCAGATTACCGAGCCCGCGAAGGTATAGATGAGGAAGAGGCGAAGGTCCATGCGGGCGACGCCGGCCGGCACGCTGATGAAGCTGCGCACCAGCGGCACCATGCGGCCGAAGAAGACGGCCCAGATACCCCAACGCGCGAAGAAGCGCTCCGCTTTTTCGACGTCGTCTTCGCTGATCAAGAAGTAGCGGCCGAACCGCGCCAGCACGGGGTGCCCGCCGAGGGCGCCGACGTAGTAGAAGAACAACGAGCCGAGTGTGCTGCCGAAGCCACCGAGGACGCCCGCCAGGACGATCCATTCCAGGCCGAGCCCTTTCTCCTTGATCAGGAGCCATCCAGCGAAGGTCATCACCGCTTCCGAAGGGATCAGGAAGACGCCTGTCTCCAGGGCCATGAGGATCACGACACCAGGCCATGAGATGACGTCGTAGACGTTGGTGATGAACTCGATAAGGGAGTCTTCGATGCCGTGGATCAGTTATGGCCACTCCATGCCAAGCCGGACCCGCCAAAACCCGGTCGATGACTCGGCGCAGTCTAGTGGTAGACGTAACAAGTGTCAATTCGAGGTTTCGCCAGGCGCGCCTCAGGCGTTGTACTGGCTGATCTCGAAGAGATGGCCGTCCGGATCGCGGAAGAAGCAGCGAATCTCGTGACCGTCTTCGGAGGTGTGTGGCGGCGTGAGGAACTCGGCGTTCATATCGACGATATTCAGATCGTTCTCTCTAGAAGGTGACGGGTCGCATCCTGTAACCGGCTTTTCTATAATCGATGCGTGGCCACAGAGACAACCCTGGACGAGACCCCGGAGCGGCGCGAGATCTATCTCGACCGCCGCGTCGTGACTGCCACGGCGGATCGGATAAACATTCGCCCGGCGCGCAGCATCATGTTCCTGCCCTTGCTGACGCTGATGCTGGGGCTGGCGGTGTTTCCGGCGATCTTCTTCTGGGGCGGCTCGATGTCCGTCGAGGTGCGACTGCTGATCACGCTGGGCGCCATCGTCGTGGTGCCGCTGTCCGGTATAGGCCTCGTCTACAGCATCGCCGGGGCGCACATCGTCGTCGAACGGCAGAAGCAGTCGGCGGTGCTGCAGCAGGGCTATCTCGGCATGGGGGTCGGCACCCAAGAGCTGGTGCCGTTCTGGAAGATCGACCGCATCAACCTGAAGGAGCTGACGCCGCACGACTATCGCGGCCACCACGAGGACTTTGCCCAGTACGAGATCTCGATCCTGAAGCTGAGCGGCAAAGAGATTACGGTCGGCCTGGTCACCGTCGCTCGCGCCGAGGCCGAGGAAGGAAAGACACGGGCACGGGAGGTGGCCTCGCTGATCGCCGAGATGTCGGGCACCAGGGTGCACGTCACGCCGGCGCGCGGCGGCTCGAAGCAGTCAGCCGCCGAATGACCGAGGAAGGGTCGCCCGTCCTCTCCGTCGTCGTCCCGGCTTACAACGAAGCTTCCCGCATCGCCGAATCGCTGCACCGCATCGCCGAGTACCTTGGCTCGCTGCCGTATGAGAGCGACCTGATCGTCGTCGACGACGGCAGCGATGCCGCCGGGCACAAGGCGGTGGAGGATGCCCTGGCCGCGCTGCCACCCGATTTTCAACGCCAGCTCTTGCGCCACGAGGCGAACCGCGGCAAAGGCGCAGCGGTGCGCACCGGATGCCTCGCGGCGCGCGGCCGCTACCTGGCATTCCTCGACGCGGACCTGGCCACGCCGCCGGCAGCGCTCGGCGCGCTCATCGAGGCGCTTGAAGCGGGCGCGGACATCGCTATCGGCGTGCGGCACCAGGCCGACGGCAGCGACATGCGCGACCGCAGAGGCCCGATCCGGCGCCTGGCGGGCAGGGCGTTCTCGTCGGTCGTGAGAATCCTCCTCCTGCCCGGCGTGCAGGACAGTCAGTGTCCCATGAAGGCGTTTTGTCGTGAGGCCGCGCAGCGGTTGTTTGGCCTTCAACGGATCGAGACGTGGTCCTTCGATGCGGAGCTGCTCTATCTGGCCCGACGCCTCGGGATGAAGACCGTCGAGGTCCCGGTGAGCTGGAACGCGGTGGCAGGTTCACATCTGCGGCTGAGCCGGGCGGCGGGTGAGCTGCTGAACTTGCCGCGCATTCGCTGGATGCATCGCGGCGTCGGGCCGTAGAGAGAGCGCGGGCCGGATTGCACGTTCGGCCCGAGTTGCTATACTTACGCCTTCGAAACCCGAAACAGATAGTGCCCAAAGCAGATAGTGGTTGTTATGACGCCGAAGGTGTTCATCGACGGAGAAGCCGGGACGACGGGGCTGCAGATCGCCCAGCGCCTTGGCGACCGGGACGATATCGAACTGCTGCACCTGGATGACGGCGACCGCAAGGACTCGGCGCGGCGGGCTGAGCTGCTCAACGCGGCCGACGTCTCGGTCCTCTGCCTGCCCGACGATGCGGCGCGCGAAGCGGTCGCGATGATAGGCGGCCGGGCCCGGATCATCGATGCCTCGACGGCCCACCGCACGGCGCCGGGCTGGACGTACGGCTTCCCGGAGTACGACCCAACCCGGCCCGCCGAAATCGCCATGGCTGGTCGCGTTTCGAACCCGGGGTGTTACGCCCTGGGCGCCGTCTCGATGCTGCATCCCCTGGTGGTCAACGAGTTGCTGCCGGCGGGACACCCGGTAACGGTCAACGCCGTCTCAGGCTATTCGGGCGGCGGCCGCCGGTTGATCGCTGCTTTCGAAGACGAAACCGCGGCTGATGCCACCGCGAGCGAGTTCTACCTCTATGGGTTGGACCTGGAGCACAAGCACGTGTCGGAGATCCAGGAGCACGGCTCTCTGAGCAGGCGGCCGTTATTAGTACCGAGCGTGGGACGCTTCGCGCAGGGAATGATCGTGTCGCTGCCGCTGCAGCTGTGGTCGCTGCCGGGCGCTCCTAGGGCGAAGGACATTCACGAGGCGCTTTCGGAGCACTACGACGGCAAGGACGGCGAGCAGGGCATCCATGTGGCGTCGCTGGACGAATCCGCCGAGGAGCACGCCGTGGCGAGGCACCTGTCAGGCATGCCTCACGTCGACGCCGAGGCGCTGAGCGGCACCGACCACATGACGATCCACGTCTTCGGCAACGAGGAGCGGCAGCAGGCCGTCATTTGCGCCGTCCTCGACAACCTGGGCAAGGGCGCCGCGGGCCAGGCGGTGCAGAATCTGGAGCTCATGCTGGGGTTGTCGCGTGACGCCTAGCGTCTTCCTTCCGCTCATGCATGACGCTCGCGCACGTCTGGCGCGGCTGGTCGCCGTCTAACGCCTGAACAACGATTTATTATCGAGACGAGGCCGCAGCGAGTGGCGGTTGGGGATCACCGGCTTACCGATGGGAAACCGGCGCGCTTCTTCGCTGTCGCACAGAATGACAGAACCTCGTCTTGCCAGGAGTGAAATGCAATGACGATTACGCAGATTCCCGACGGCCACGTGACGATGCCGAAGGGCTTCCTGGCCGGTGCGGTGAGCGCCGGGATCAAGACCCGCATTGGGGCGCTTGACCTGTGCCTGCTGCTGTCGGAGCGGGACTGCGCCGCCGTGGGCGTGTTCACGCGCAATCAGGTCAAGGGTGCGCCGGTGATCCTGAGCGCCGAGCACGTGGCGGACGGCAAGCTGCGCGCCATAGTCGCCAACTCAGGGTGCTCGAACTCCCTGAACGGCCCGGACGGCTACCGCGACGCCACGGAAATGGCGCAGCTGGCGGCGTCGCAGCTCGGCCTGGCGGTCACCGAGGTGGCCGTGTGTTCGACCGGGGTGACCGGCGTAAAGCTGCCGATCGAGAAGGTCAGGTCCTTCTTGCCTACAGTCGCCGTAAACGCGGACGGCGGGCCGTCGCTGGCCGAGGCGATCATGACGACGGACACCCATCCGAAGTCGGTTGCCTATGGAATAACCACGGGAGCCGGCTCCTACACGATAGCTGGCTGCGCCAAGGGCTCCGGGATGATCCACCCGAACATGGGGACGATGTTCTGCTTCGTGACGACCGACGCGGACGTCGAGATTGAATACCTGCGCGCGCTGCAACATGAGGTGGCGGACGAGACGCTGAACATGGTCAGCGTAGATGGCGACACGTCGTGCTCGGACACCTTCCTGGTGCTGGCAAACGGCGCGGCCGGACTGCCGCGCATCGAGGCCGGCACGCCCGACGCCGAGGAATTCAGGCAGACCCTGCTGTCGGTGTGCACCCATCTCTCTCGGGAGCTGGCCCGGGACGGCGAGGGCGCCAAGCACCTGATCGAAATCGAAGTGACGGGCGTAACGTCGCTGGCGGACGCGCGACTGATCGCCCGCACGGTGAGCACCTCGCCGCTGGTCAAGACGGCGGTGGCGGGCCTCGACCCGAACTGGGGCCGCGTCCTGGTCGCCGCGGGCCGCGCCGGAGTGGCGCTGGAGGAGTTGCGCGTCAGCATGCGGCTGCAGGGCGAGCTGATCTACGACCGCGGCAAGGCGCTCGCCTTCGACGAGGCGGCGATGTCGAAGCGATTGGAGGAGGAAGAGGTACGCATCGAGATCGACCTCGGCCTGGGCAGCGCGCGTGCGACGGCCTGGGGTTGCGACCTGACGGCAGATTACGTCCACATCAACGCCGATTACAGGACGTAGCCATTGCATGGCGGAATGAGGCTGCCGCAGGTGTCGACGATCGCTCTCAGTTCTTCGCCG
>Ga0310121_10002837_pt1 | contig 16226 bp, 11 predicted proteins | sample CB27_Tmax_986_MG_FD_203504 | JGI IMG/M metagenome (GOLD analysis project Ga0310121, IMG submission 203504) | Marine microbial communities from Western Arctic Ocean, Canada - CB27_Tmax_986 | ecosystem: Environmental > Aquatic > Marine > Oceanic | place: Canada: Western Arctic Ocean | collected...
CTTTAGCCCCCCCCCCCCCCGCCCTTAAAGAAAAGGAAAAGAGGTTTCTCAACGGGGGTACCCCCTTGAACCCCCAACAGGGCTCCGCCCTGCACCGGGCAGCTGAAGGACGCACTGGAAGTGCTCAGCGCGAATGGAAACACGCAAGCGGCCAGCGCAACGGTTGGTGCCGGCGAGGCCAGGACCGTCGGGTCGGAACGTAACGCCGGGCAGATGGCAGTTGCGGTGAGTGCCGACGGATACGCTAGTGGTCGTTGGAGTCGCTCGTGAAAAGATCGCTCCCGGGGGGGGAGCAGAGGGAGTGCGCTGTGAGCAGTCTGGCGATCGTGGGCGGGCGGATGATCGACCCGGCCAACGGGATCGATGCGGTGGTCGATGTGGTGGTGGTGGACGGCCTGGTGGCGCGGGTTGGGGCGGAGGCGGCATCCGAAATAGACGTGGATCGCACGATCGAGGCCGGGGGCAAGGTGGTGACGCCGGGGTTCGTCGACCTGCATGTGCATTTGCGCGAGCCAGGGCAGGAGCACAAGGAGACGATCCTGAGCGGGGCGCGGGCGGCGGCGGCCGGGGGGTTCACGACGATCTGCGCGCTGCCGAACACCGACCCAGCGATCGACAATGCGGGGCTGGTGGAGGCGGAGCTGCAGGCGGCTCGCGAGGCGGTGGTGCGGGTGCTGGCGGTGGGCTGCGTGACAAAGGGGCGGGGCGGGGCGGAGCTGGCGCCGATCGGTGAGCTGGCGCGGTCGGGCGTGGTGGCGCTGAGCGACGACGGGGACTTCGTGGCCAACGCGGCGGTGATGCGCAAGGCGCTGGAGTACGCGTCGATGTTCGACCTGGTGATCGCGCAGCACTGCGAGGAGCCAGAGTTGGTGGCGGGCGGACAAATGCACGAGGGCTGGGTTAGCGCGCGGCTGGGGCTGGCAGGGCGGCCGTCGAGCGCGGAAGTGTCGGCGGTGGCGCGAGACTTGGGGCTGGCGGAGGAGCTGGGGGCACGGCTGCACATCCAGCACGTGAGCACGACACGGGCGGTCGAGCTGGTGGCCGAGGCGAAGTCGCGCGGGGTGCGGGTAACGGCGGAGGTGACGCCGCATCATCTGACGCTGACGCACGAGGCGGTCGCGTTCGGCGCGGCGCGAGACGAAGGCGACGAGCTACTGTACGAGACGAACGCGAAGGTGAATCCGCCTCTGCGCGAGGAAGCCGACGTGGCGGCCTGCGTGGAGGGGCTGCGGAGTGGGGTGATCGACTGCGTGGCGACGGACCACGCGCCGCACGCGTCGCACGAGAAGGCGGTTGAGTTCGACCAGGCGCCTCCGGGGCTGATCGGGCTGGAGACTGCGTTCGGCTTGTGCATGCGCGCGGTTGAGGCGGGCGAGCTGGAGCTGGCGACATTGGTGGAGCGGATGTCGATTGGGGCGGTGCGGGCCTGGGATCTGGATGCGCGCGACGGCCTGGCAGGTTTGGGGTCGCTGGGGCTGGGGGCGCCGGGGGATGTGGTGATTCTGGATCCGGCGTCGGCGTGGACGGTGGATGCGGAGTCGATTCAGTCGCTGAGCCGCAACACGCCGTTGTTGGGGCAGTCGCTGACGGGCCGGGTGCTGGTGACTGTGGCAGGGGGCGAGGTGGTGTTCGAGGCGCCAGGGGTAGTGGCGTAGGCCTATCTGCTGGTTGGAGGGGCTGTATGACAGACACGATCTTCGGTCAGATCGCGCGCGGGGAGATGGAAGCGGACGTCGTCTATGAAGACGAGCGCTGCGTGGCGTTTCGGGACATTGCGCCGCAGGCGCCGGTGCATGTGTTGGTGATCCCGCGGGAGTCGGTTACCAGTCTGCGCGAGGCGAAAGAGATGGACGCGGGCCTGTTGGGGCACCTGTTGCAGGTCTGCGCGTCGGTAGCGGAGTCGGAGGGGTTGGGGGTGGATGGGTATCGGGTGGTGGTGAATACGGGGTCGAATGGCGGGCAAACGGTGGAGCATTTGCATTTGCACGTGCTCGGCGGGCGGCCAATGAGTTGGCCGCCCGGCTAGCGCGGTCTGTTCGTTATTTCGGGCGCGACTCGACGCTTTAGTCGAAGTAGTCCTTCCAGAAATCGAGAGTCGTCTCGATCACGTCATAGACGTCGTCATCGATGTCGGTGGTGTCGTTGATGATCCCGCCGATGCCCCAGCCGGCTGCGAAGGCCAATCCTAGGAAGAACCCTGCTCCCGAACCGGGCGGCAGCGGCGCGCCCGCGTACGCCACCCCCGGGGGCTGGTTCGGTCCCGCGCGCAGCGCGGTGCGACGGGCGCGGTCAAGATTCCGTGCCTCGAGGCGCTTCGCGCGCTCGATCACGATGTCGGTGGAAGGATCGACGGTGACAGTGATCAGGGGCTCGCCGTCCACATCGCAACGTTCCTTCTCGGATCGATTCGAGACACCGGGGAGCGGAATGTGCCAGATCACGTCCTTGCAGGGGCAGGGATTTTCAGGGGTGTCCTGGACGCAAAGGCAGCCGATGATGATGAGTCTGCCATCGAAGTCACCTTGTACCGGACGACCTACAAGCCGAATCTCGCCCCCAACGTTCGCCAGTCGTTCTGCTCTAGCCGCTCGTGCATCCTCTAGTTCCATAGTCACTGTTACGACTCTTCCTTCCATATCGGAGGAGGTGCCGATTACCATCATTTGCCTCCGCAATGATTGATTCACGCGCGAGGTAGCAATATCCGGGCTCGTTCATGCGTTCTCGCGCGACACATCCAACCCAAGCGCCTGGCGTTCGGCTGGGTGTCCTGCGACGCGGTCCGGTGGACCGAGGTGCGGATGCGACCCGGAACCGGGCCGCGCGTCGCGCGTCCTCGTTAACTAGTTCTTGCAGGGTCGCTCGTGGCTCGCTCCCCGGCTCGCCCGCCCATGAGAAGAAGGGAATTTGATGGGGGGGGTACCCCCATGCCCCCAGCAGAGGGCTCCGCCCTCTGCGCTCCGGGGGAAGCGCTACTTCGCGCGCGTGGAGACAGGAACGCTGCCAGCTGCACCGTGCGATGTCGCATCCAGGGTGCAACGTCGCCAGTGGAGCGCAGGCTCCCCATGCCGCCCCGGTTGCCGGGGACGGCGCTGCAGCGCCCCCGAGCGAATTCGACGCTCAGTCTTCGGCGAGGAGGCGGAGGGTGATGGCTTCGGCGAGGGCGGCTTTTTGGAGGTCGCCGAGGTCTTGGGATTCGTCGGGGCCGTGAATGCGGCTGGTGGGATCGCCGACGGCGGTGAGCATGATGTCGGCCGCGGGGAAGGCTTCGGCGAAGGCGGCGACGAAGGGGATCGAGCCGCCGATCCCGATCTCGACGGGGGGCTTGCCCCAGGCTTCTTCGAAGGCGGTCCGCGCGGCGGCGTAGCCGCGACCGCTGGTCTCGAGCGCGAAGGGCGCGGCCGAGGCGCCTTCGGTGAGGGTGAGGCGAGCGCCCCAGGGGACGTGTGCCTCGATGTGCTTGCGAACGGCCGCCATGGCGCGGGCGGGGTCGTCGCCGGGGGCGATGCGGACGCTGAGCTTGGCACGCGCGACAGGGACGATCTGGTTGATCGCTTCGCTCATGGGGGGTGCGTCGATGGCGAGGACAGAGATGGCGGGGCCGGCCCAGGTGCGGCTGGTGAGGGTGCCGGAGCCGATCAGGTGGAGGCCGTCGATGGCGCCGGCCTGTGAACGCAGTTCGGCTTCGGTCAGGTCGAGCGGGTCGGCCTCGCCGGTAACGAGTCCTTCGACGGCGGGACGGCCGTCGTCGTGGTGCAGCGAGGCGATGATGCGGCTGAGGACCATGATGGCGTCGGGGAAGGCGCCGCCGAAGATGCCGCTGTGGACGCCGGTCTCGAGCGTGCGGACTTCGAGGTCCATGTCGACCAGGCCGCGCAGGGTTGTAGTGAAGGCGGGCTGGCCGACGCGCCAGTTCGCGGCGTCGGTGATGACGATGGCGTCGGCGCGCAGCGCGTCGCCGTAGGCGTCGAGGAACTGCGGCAGATGAACGGAGCCGATCTCTTCCTCGCCCTCGGCGAAGACTTTGACGTTGACCGGCGGTGGCCCGCCGTGCGCGCGCAGCGCGGCGAGATGGATGGCGATGCCCGCTTTGTCGTCCGAGGCGCCGCGGCCGTAGAGGCGCCCGTCGCGTTCTTCGGGCTCAAAGGGCGGGTTGGTCCACTGGCTCAGATCGCCGGCGGGCTGGACATCGTGGTGGGCGTAGAGCAGGACGGTGGGCGCTTCGGGGTCGACGCGGAATTCGCCGAGGACGGCGGGGTGGGCGCCTTGGACTTCGAGCAGGCGGATGTCGTCCAGGCCGGAGGCGCCGAAGAGGGCGGCGGTGGCGTCGGCGCTGCGGCGCACTTCGGCGGGGTCGAATCCGTCGGCGCTGACGGAGGGGATGCGAACGAGGGTCGCGAGCTCGTCGAGCAGGCGGGCGAAGTCGGCGGCGACGGCCGATCGGAGGTCGTCGTGGCTATTCGGCATGAGCGGGCGATCCTTCCGGGGGTGAGCTTAGAGCGACGGGGGTGCCGTTCGGCCAGAGCGCGTAACCTGACGACGTTCGTCGGCGATGAGTGCGATAGCGAGACCGAGCACATGCCCGACCCAGCGGAGACGACGGCCCGACTGCACCAGCGACGCGACGACGTGGCGCGCGCCTGGGATCTCGATCGCGGGGTCGTGCTGATCGCGGCGGGCAGCCCGCTGCCGATCGACGGCAGTGACCAGTTCCACGACTTCCATGCACACCCGGAGCACTATTACCTCTCCGGACTGTCGCATCCAGGAGGCGTGCTGGCATTCGAGCCAAGCGGCGGCTGGACCCTCTTCGCAGAGCAACTAGACCTCGAGGGACAAGTCTGGACGAACGCGAGCGAGGCGCTAGATGAGCAGTCGCGTCGGTCGGGGTTGGAGGAGCTGCATTGGCGCAGCGATCTGGCGGGGTGGCTGGAAGCGCGGCGCGGGGAGCCGGTCGCGCTGATCGGCAACCACGATCTGGCGCAGCACCCGGCCGAGTACGAGGTGCCCAACTGGCTGGCCCTGGAGTTGGACGTCGACGAGGCGTTGGGCGCGCGGCTGAGCGAGTCGGTGGCGGAGGCGCGTCGAGCCAAGGATGAGGTGGAGTTGGAACTGATGCGGGAGGCGGCGCGGGCGAGCATCGCGGGGCACCTGGTCGGGATCCGATCGGCGCAAGCCGGGATCAGCGAGCGTGGGCTGCAGATTGAGATCGAGGCGGAGTTCTTTCGCGAGGGTGGGGACCGGACAGCGTACGGCTCGATCGTAGGCAGCGGCCCGAACGGGTCGACCTTGCACTTCGCACCGACACAGCGGGTCGTGCGGGACGGCGACATGATCCTGGTCGACGCGGGGGCCGAGGTGGACGGCTACGCGGCCGACATCACGCGCACATATCCCGTGTCGGGGCGGTTCAGCGCGGAGCAGCGGGAGATCTATGAGCTGGTCCTGCGGACCCAGCAGGCCGCGATCGACGCCGCCGGTCCGGGCGTCGAGTACAAGGAGCTGCACATGGCGGCGGCGCTGCAGATCGCGTCGGGGCTGGTCGATCTGGAAATTCTGCGAGGGGATGCGCAGTCTTTAGTCGATCAGGACGCGCACGCGCTCTTCTTCCCGCATGGTTTGGGGCACATGCTGGGTCTGGCCACGCACGACGCTGGGGGTTGCCTGGCGGGGCGCGAGCCGAGCGATCGCTTCGGACTGAAGTGGCTGCGGGCCAACCTGCCGCTGCAAGAACATTATGTCGTGACGATCGAGCCGGGGATCTATTTCATCCGGGCGCTGCTGACGGACGCCGACAAGCGGGCGCAGTATCGCGAGGCCGTGAATTGGGAGCGAGTCGACACGATGCTCGAGTTCGGCGGGATCCGGATTGAGGACGACGTGGTGGTGACGCAGGACGGGGTCGAGTTGTTGAGTGCGGCGCTGCCGCGTAGCGCGCAGTCGATGGAAGAGCTGCGTCGGGAGGCGCTTGAGGCGTGACGGCTGGATCGGGCGAGCGACTGACCCTGGCGGACGTGGCGCGCTACCCGCGGCCGGGTATGGCGGTCCCGGGGCGGATCGCGTTCACGCCCGATGGCACGTCGGTGATGTACCTGCACTCGGAGGGCGGGTCGCTCGTGCGCTCGCTGTGGGAGTACGAGATGGCGAGCGGCGAACGTCGTGTGGTGGCCGGGCCGGAGGGGGAGTCGAGACCGTTGACGCGCGAGGAGGAGCTACAGCGGGAGCGGACGCGGACGCGGACGCTGGGGGTGACGGACTACCGCTTCGCGAAGAAGGCGGCGGAGCGCCCGATCTTGATTCCGGGCGGTCCGCTGTTACGGGTGCTGCGCGGTGAGGAATCGATTGAGTTGGCGGGGACGGAGGCGGCGCTCGATGCGCGGATCAGCGCCGACGGGGCACGCGTCTCGTTCGTGCGGGCGGGGGAGCTCTGGGCGACTGAGGTCACAGGCGGCACGCCACGCCGGCTGACGTCGGACGCGGAGGAGGGGCTGACGAACGGCGCGGCGGACTTCATCGCGGCGGAGGAGCTGGAGCGGAACGGCGGGCATTGGTGGTCGCCAGACGGCGAGCGGATCGCGTTTGTGCGGGCGGACAGTCGGGCGATCGCGGAGTACACGATCGTGCATCAGGGGATGGACGCGGTGGATGTGGAGCGGCATCGCTACCCGTTCGCGGGCGATCCGAACGCGCTCGTGCGGCTTGGGGCGGTGGAGCTGGAGTCGGGCGCGACGACGTGGATGGATCTCGGCGCCGACCAGGACATCTATCTGGCGCGGGTAGCGTGGCGGCCCGACGGGGTGCTGACGGCGCAGGTGCTGTCGCGCGACCAGACGTCGCTGCGGCTACTGGCATTTGGTGTCGATGGGGCGGCGACCGTCTTGATCGAGGAAGAGCAGGAACCGTGGATCAACCTCAGCCACGACGCCCGGTTCCTGGAGTCGGGCGAGATCTTGTGGTCGTCGGAACGGACGGGGTTCCGGCATCTGTCCGTGCATGACGCGTCGGGGACGCTGCTGCGGACGCTGACGGAGGGGGAGTGGGTGGTGACGCGGGTGGTGGAGGTGGATGAGTCCGGTGGTTGGGTCTACTTCATGGCGACGCGGGAGTCGCCGCTGGAGCGGCATTTATATCGGGCGCCGCTTGCGGGCGGCGCGATCGAGCGCCTGACGGAGGAGCCGGGCTGGCACGACGTGGTCGTCTCGCCTTTGGGGGATGCGTTCGTCGACACGTATTCGTCGGCGGAGCGTGCGCCGGTCGTGACGCTGCGCTCGCTCGCCGGCGCCGAGCAGGTCGCCCTGTACGACAATGACGGGTTGACGTCGTCGAGGTTGGGGCTGCAGTCGCCGGAGTTTCTGTCGTTGCAGGCGGACGATGGAACGGAGCTATGGGGCTCCATCTACCGTCCCGATCCGCTGGAGGAGGGACGACGCTACCCGCTGGTGGTGTCCGTCTATGGGGGGCCGCACGCGCAGACGGTGACGAACTCTTGGGGCGCGGCGGTGGACATGCGCGCGCAGTACCTGGCGCAGCAGGGCTACGTGGTGGTCCGCGTGGACAATCGAGGCAGCGCCAACCGGGGGCTGGCCTTCGAGGCGCATCTCAACCGGCGGATGGGAACGGTGGAGGTGGAGGACCAGCTGGCGGCGGTGCGCTTCCTGGCGTCGATGCCGTATGTCGATGGGGATCGGGTGGGGATCTATGGCTGGTCGTACGGGGGCTACATGAGCTGCATGTGCCTGATGCAGGCGCCGGAGGTGTTCAAGGTTGGGGTGGCGGGGGCGCCGGTGACGCACTGGGACGGCTACGACACGGGTTACACCGAGCGCTACATGGGCACGCCGCAGTCGAATGAGGCTGGCTACGAGCAGGGCGCGGTGATGGCGCACGTGGAGGGATTGGCGGGCAAGTTGCTGCTGGTGCACGGCGGGATCGACGAGAACGTGCACTTCCGCCACACGGCGCGCCTGATCACGGCGTTGACGGCGGCGCAGAAGCCGTACGACTTGCTGCTATTCCCGGAGGAGCGGCATATGCCGCGAGACGCGGCGGGGCTGGAGTACCAGGAGCGGCGGCTGTTTGAGTACTTCGAGGCGAATCTGTAAGGGGTCCGGACCCGCCCGGCCGAAAAGCATCGCGTGGCCGGTGGATGGGATCAGTGAGTTCCGGAATCGGGCCGTAGACTCGGAAAGCAAGGCGCGAGCACCATGACCATTGTCCGCGTGCCTCTGTTGACGGACCACGAGTTACAGGGCGCCTTTCGCTATCGCGATCTGTTCCAGCTACTCCCTCCGCGACCGGATGACCCCAGACCTCCCGTCCTAGCCGCTGCCTACGGACTGACGCTTGAGGTTGATTACGATCACCGTGTCGTGCCCGAGCGCAACGACGATGTCTTCGCTCATGACATCGCTGAACGCGAGCGAGTGAAGTCCATGCGCAAGAAGGCGGCGGGGCGACCCGACCAGGAGATCGAAGAGTCCTGGTGGGACGCAGACAAAGAGAGCCGTGCGATGCAAAGAGGTCAGGCAGTGGTGCAGAAGATCGCGCTCCTACTCTCCGTCTTAACCAATCATCACTTCCGGGCGGCGCCAGCTGCGCAGCTCTGGGTACTAAACGAGTCGAAGACCGAAGTGGAGTGGCGGCAGCCTGGGTATCCCTCCTTCGTGCCCGGCCCGACGGACACGCTGTCGCAGGTGGCTGAGCAGGCCCCGACGGTCCCGCATGAGGAGTATTACGCGCGGGGCCGAGGCCGCTACGTAGACCGCCCGGAGTTAAAGGTACCGGGCAGTTTGACGGAGTCGTTGGACAGATATTTTGCTCTGTCCGAGCCCCGCCAGTTGGGCTTCGCGCGGGCGGTCCGACTGATTGGGCACGGCTCGGATGTCTTGCCGCTGTCACGTAGCCTCTCGCTGGCTGCCGCAGTCATCGCGGTGGACACCTTGGTCCACCTCGATGATCCCGAGCTAGAGACCTGTCCGGAATGCAGCGCGTTGCTGAGCGACGAGAGCTGCGACAGGTGTGGTGCTCCGAGATTCCGCCTCACGAGTCGCTTCCGCGAGTTCGTCGACGCGCTTCTGGGGGACGCGGAGCTCGCGAGCCACCTATACCGAGCACGGTCCGATCTTGTTCACCGGGGAGTACCTTTGCGATCGGACGAGTACGACAGCGGATTCTCGATCGGAGAAAACGACTCTCAGTTCGGGCTTGAGTTCGGGGCAGTCGCCGCAGCGCGAGCAGTTCTTCTGAATTGGCTGTGGAGTCAGTCTCAAGACTAAGAACGGGTGGGACTGACTCGGATGGCGCCCGGGGCAACAGATGCAGTGCGCGGTGCTAGAGAACGGAAAGGAGTCGTTCGCGAGCGGAGAGGCCGTTCGACTGCGGGGTAGGTTAGCGTCGAAGAGGGAGACCAGGCCGGGCAGGACGACGACGGTCGCGAGCCAGCTGAGCGACATCATCGTGAGCAAGGGCGCGCCGACAATGATGTAGGGCACGAGCGAGGCGAAGAGCGGTGGGATGAAGCCCAGCGCGATGATGAGGGCGTTGCGGGTGAGGGCGCGGGCGGGCTCCTCGAAGAACTAAGCCAGGGCGGCGGCGCTGGACGGCTGCTCCGAGCGCAGGGCCCGGAAGCGTTGGATGAAGTGAATCGCGAAGTCGATGCCGATGCCGAGCACGAGGGTGGAGAGTACGGCCATGGGCATGTCGTAGTCCTTGCCGACGAAGCCGGCGACGCCGTAGACGAGCACGATCGCGGCAGCCAGCGGCACGATGGCGATCGCGGCCCAACGGATCAAGCGGAAGAGCAGGATCATCAAGGCGAGGACGATGGCCAGCGTGGTGAGGAAGGCGTCGAGCATGCCGGAGACCATCTTGTTCTGCCAAACCAGGTTGAGAAAGGTCTCGCCGGCCCACTCCGAAACGATCCCGGCCGGCAGGGGATTGGTGGCGAGATAGGCGTCGGTTGCGTCGATCACGCGCTGCATGGCCTGTTTGTCGCCGTCCCTCATGCGCAGTTGCAGATTGGCCGCGAGGCGGTCGGGCGCGATCAGCGAGGAGACGAGCGGCCCCGCCGGGCCAGATTCGGCGGCGGCGAGCAGGGTGTCGTTGTCCGCTTGCGTGCCGCCGAGGCTGCCGGTCCCGCTGACTGATCGGATCGCGCCGGCGTAGGTCGTCGACGTGCCGATCTCGTCGACTTGGGACCAGACGGATTCGACGCCTTCGAGCCAGGAGAGGGTCGCGGGGCTGGTGAGCTGATCCGGGTCAGCCGTTGTGAGCAGGGGATTGGCGTTAAAGGTGCCGCCGAATTGCTCGTTCAGAGTGTTGGTCGCTTACCGGATTTCGCTGCCGCTCTTGAACCAGCGCACGGGGTTGTCATTGACCGAGATGAGCAGGATTCCCGGGACGGCGGCGATGGCAAGGAGGAGAAAGATGCCCGGTGCCAGGCGACTGTGGCGCGTCGCCAAGCGGCCGACGCCGCGTACGGCGACGGAGAAGCGGGCGCTGGTGGGGTCAACCTTGGGAGCGGCCAGACGCTGCAGGCTCTCTTCGCTGAGCATCATGATGAAGGCGGGGATGAAGATGAGCGTGAGCAGCCAGGCGATGACGACGCCGATGGCGACGAAGAGGCCGAAGACCTGGACGGGTGGAATCGGGGCGATGACAAGCGGGCCGAAGGCGACCGCCGTCGTCAAAGAAGTGTAGGTGATCGGCATCATAACTTCGGCGTAGACGCCGCGCAGCGTCTTGACCCGCTCGCGGTGGACGGGGTAGCGGTCGAAGAACTCGGAGAGGATGTGAATGCTGTCGAGGATGGCGATCGGCATGAGGAAGATGGGGATCATCGTGGCCATGATGTGGAGGTCGATGCCGACGCCGATGAGCAGTCCCATGGTCCAGATCACGGTCAGCATGGCGACGGCCATGGCGGCGATCACGAGCGCGAGCTTGCGAAAGAAATAAAACATCAGCGCGAAGATGAGCAGCCCCGCGAGCGGGGCGAAGAGCGCCATCTGGAGGAACATCTCCTCGCCGAAGCGCTCCTCCGTCAGTGGCAAGCCGGCGATGTTTAAACCGGCGGCGGCGAGGGTCGGATCAGATTGGACCAGGTCGCGGACGCGGTCGGCGACGTCGTCGGCCGCGCCTTTCGTGGCCAGGGGAAGCAGGACACTGACTCCCATCCCGTCCGCTGACAGCGCGAGGCCGCTGAGGAGTTCGTTGCGCGCGACGGCCGCGGCGAGCGCATCCGCGTCGGCCTGGGTGGCCGGAGCGACATAGGGGTCGGCGGCCAAGCGATAGCTAACAACGCCGGCCGCGACCACACCGTCGGTGACGAGCACTTCGTCAATCAGGCGGTCGGTGGCGGCGAGGAATTCGACCGAGACGACGCCCGTATCGCGCGACAAACCGACCAGGATCGAGTTGGTGCTGCCGAACTGTTCGGAGAGTTCGGCGTTGCGTAGGCGCACGGGGTCGGAGGCGGAAAGCATGTTTTCGGGATCGGTGTCGGTCTGGACGCGGAGCATGAGCAGGCCCAAAACGACGGTCAGGAGGAGCGCGCCGCGGATGACGAGGCGGGGACGCGAGATGCCCGTTTCGAGCAGCGCCAGGCCGATTCGGCGGAGTTGCAATCTCTCCGACATCGCTACCTCGATCCAAGGTCCGCAATCAATCCGAGGTCGTGGTAGCCCCGATATGAAGCAGGCTGAAGATCGGCTGCCCCCGTGAGCCAGCGGAGAGGGTTTGCAGGTCTCGCGCAGCGCAGTGAGACTGGCGTGTATGGCAGGATCAGGTCAGCCAACGCCGCGCGCGGTGCTCGAGGGCGAGACGGAGTCGAAGTTCGCCTCCGTGCGGGAGGCGCAGCGCTTGCTGCACGAAGGGCCGGGGGCGTTGGCGGCGTTGGCGCGCGACCTGGCGGACGGACTGGAGGGCGGAGCGAACGACGTCAAGGTGGAGCGCTATGTGCGGCTGCTCTACGCGACCGACGCGTCGATCTACGAGATGGAACCGGTGGCGGTGGTGTTCCCGCGCAGCGCGTCGGATGTGCAGCATGTGATGGGCGTCGCGGCGGAGCGCGGCGTGCCGGTGATGCCGCGCGGCGGCGGGACGGGGCTATCAGGGCAGACCGTGAACCACGCGATCGTGATGGACTTCACGACGCACATGGACCGCGTCATTTCGATCGACGCCGAGGCGCGGACGGCGCGTGTGCAGCCGGGCGTGGTGCTGTCGGAGCTGTCGAAGGCGGCGCGGGAGTTCGGGCTGCAGTATCCGATCGACCCGTCGACGGCGAACCGGGCCACGATCGGCGGCGGGATCGGCAACAACTCGTGCGGGGCGCATTCGGCGATCTACGGCAAGACCATCGACAACGTGGTCGATCTGGAGGTGGTGCTGGCGGATGGGACGCTGGCGCAGTTCGGGGCAGCGAGTGGGGCGGAACTGGAGCAGCGCTTGGCGGACGAAGGGGCGGTGGGCGCGGTCTATCGCGGGGTGCGCGACCTGGCGGCGATGTACTCGGCGGAAGTAGCGGAACGCTTCCCGACGATTCTGCGCCGGGTGTCGGGCTACAACCTGGACGCTTTCGACGACTCGGGCTCGATGAATCTGGCCGAGGTGATCGTGGGCTCAGAAGGGACGCTGGCGACGGTGACGGAGGCGACGGTGCGGCTGGTGCCGATCCCGACCATGAAGGGGCTGGCGGTGGTGCATTTCGAGTCGGTGGTGGAGGCGGCGCGGGCGACGGTGGTGGCGAACCAACACGCACCGTCGGCGGTGGAGCTGGTGGACGACACAATCATCGAGCGCTGCCGGGCGAGCAGCGGCTATCGCGAGCTGGTGGAGTTCGTGCAGGGGCGGCCGGGGGCGCTGCTGTTGGTGGAGTTCTACGGCGAGTCGGTGGAGGAGCTGGAGTCGAAGCTGGCTGGAGTGTGGGAGGCGCTGCAGGGGGAAGGGTTGGGGTTCGCGAGCGTGATGTCGACGGACGAGGCCGAGCAGCTGCAACGCTGGCGGATGCGGGAGGCTGGGTTGGGACTGCTGATGAGCGTGCGGGGCGACGCGAAGCCGGTCGCGTTCGTGGAGGACACCGCCGTCGCGCCGGAACGGCTGGCCGAGTACGTGGAGCGCTTCGATGCGGCGGTGCGGGCGCGGGGCCTGACGGCTGGGTACTACGGACACGCCAGCGTCGGCTGTTTGCACATCCGGCCGATCGTGAACCTAAAAGAGGCCGGCGGGTTGGCGCAGACGGAGGAGCTGGCGGGGGAGATCGCGGACCTGGTGCTGGAGTTCGGCGGGTCGCTGTCGGGCGAGCATGGGGACGGGATCGTGCGGGGGGCGTTCACGGAGCGGATGTTCGGGCCGCGTCTGACGCAGGCGTTCCGCGAGCTGAAGTTGCTGTTCGACCCGGAGGGACTGCTGAATCCGGGCAAGATCACGGACACGCCGCCGTTCGCCGAGAATCTGCGGCTAAGCCCGAAGACGGTGAACGCCAGGCCGTCGACGTTGCTGGACTTCAGCGCCGACGGCGGACTGGCCGGGGCAGCGGAGCAGTGCAACGGGCAGGGGGCGTGTCGCAAACACGACGGTGGGATGTGTCCCTCGTTCTTCGTGACGGGGGAGGAGGAACACTCGACGCGGGGGCGGGCGAACCTGCTGCGTGAGGCGCTGAACGGCGGGCTGGCGGAGTCGGAGTTGGTGAGCGAGCGGATGATGCAGGCGCTCGATCTGTGCGTGGAGTGCAAGGCCTGCAAGTCAGAGTGCCCGTCCGGCGTCGATATGGCGAAGCTGAAGTACGAGGTGCTAACGAAGCACTATCAGGCGCATGGCGCGCCATTGCGCAGTCGCGCCTTCGCACGGATTAACTTGTTGAGCCGGTTGGGAGCCGTTTTTGGAGGGGGGTCCGCGCCGTTGATCAACGCCGTGAACCGGCTGGGGCCGTTCAGGGCGCTGCTTGAGCGCTACGGGCGGGTCGATCGACGCCGGCCGCTGCCGCAGTTCGCTTCGACGTCGTTCCCGCGGTGGTGGTCGAGGCACACCGCGTCGCGCCGCGACGCACCGCGGGGCGATGTGGTCTACTTCGATGACACGTTCACCGACTACTACCAGCCGGAGGTGGGGCAAGCGGCAGTGCGGGTGCTCGAGGCGCTGGGCTATCGCGTGCGGGTGGTATCGCAACTGGCCTGCTGCGGGCGTCCGGCGATCTCGCAGGGGCAGTTAGGGCTGGCCAAGCGCTGGGCGACGCAGAACGTGGAGGCACTGCTGCGGTTCGCGGAGCAGGGGGTGCCGATCGTGGGGACCGAGCCGTCGTGCTTGCTGTCGCTGCGCGACGAGTATCCCGAGCTGGTGCAGTCGAAGGCGGCGAGGGTGGTGGCTGGTCAGGCGTTGCTGCTGGAGGAGTTGTTGATGCGGCTAGCCGTCGAGGAGGGGGAGGGCGTGGGGAAGATCTTTAGCGGTGGGGGACAGGTCCTGCTGCACGGGCACTGCCACCAGAAGGCGATCGCAGGGGCCGAGGTCAGCGTGCAAGCGCTGGAGCTCGCGGGGTATGAGGCGTCGTTGATCGATTCTGGGTGCTGCGGGATGGCGGGGTCGTTTGGGTTTGAGGCGGAGCACTACGAGATCTCGCGCGCGATGGGGGAGTACCGGCTGTTCCCGGCGGTCGAGGCGGCTGGAGCTGAGACGTCGATCGCGATTACGGGGGTGTCGTGCCGTCAGCAGATCGGGCACTTCACGAGCCGGGAGCCGCGGCATGTGGCGGAGTTCTTGGCGGATGCTCTGAGCGAGCCGCGCTCGAGTTGAACGCTCGAACTAGACGCGAAGGGGCTAGCCGACGATTCGTGGTAACACGGCGAGCTCGTCGCCGAGGGCGAGTTGCGTTTCGCGAATGTCGTCGTGGGTGAGGTCGGCCGATGCGAGCGTGACCCAGAAATGGGTGACCTGGCCGGGTAGATCGAAGAGCTCTTGGACCAGCTCCAAGGGCATGATGACGATGGTCGAGAGCTCGGTTGGATCCGTGGAGAAGATGCCGGCGACGTTCAGCTCTACGTCTGACTGCTCAAGCTGGAAGGCGGCACCCAGTTCGAGACTGGCGGCGTTGGCGTAGCTCTGGCCGATCAAGACGTCGCGCGCGGCGGCGGATTCGGAGTCGAGCGAGTTGCCGTCGATGAGGGCGGCCTCGGTGAGATGCGGGCTGGGCATGCCGGTCATGACGCGGTTGGTGTTGCCGAGGTCGACGCCAACAACGTCGAAGCCGTCGAAGCGAAGGCGGATGTAGGGCTCGATCTGCTCGACGCCGTCGAGCGCTTCGATGTCGGTGATCAGACTGAGGGCGATGGGGCCTTTGTCGACACCGCGCACGACGAAGACGTCAGTCACCACTTCTTCCTCTCCGGCCTCGTCGTGATCGGCTTCGTGATCATCCTGATCGGAGTCACCGCCTCAGGCCGCCAGCGCAAACGCGATCAGCAGCAGCGCGCTCGCGGCGATCCAGGCGGGCCGAGACCTCAGTCGTTTCGCGAGTTTGCCCGGGGCATATGCATTCCTGTTCCCGGTGGACGGCTTCTATTCGACGACCAAGATCGCCTCGAGCCCGTTGAATTCGTCGCGAATCACGAAGGTCCCGGTTTGGTCCGGGGTAAACGTGAAACTGGTGACCTCTTGGGCCGCGACGTTGTCGGTGGCGGGCGTGTAGAACGGCTCGATGGAGATGCGGAAGTTGGCGTCGACGCCAAGGTTGTGCACCGTCACCGGAATTCCGACTTGAACAATATTTCTCTCAGGAAATATCGTCTCGTCCACAAGCCGATGGATCAAGCTGAACCGCTGCGCGTTCGACGCTGTCCGCTCGGCGATCGCCTCGGCTTCGGTTGAAGCGACCACCAGCGGCGCCCCAAAGCCGTGACCCCGGTTGCGAATTTCAAACAAGCCGGAGCAGTCGGGCAAGAAGTCGATAATCGCGACCTGACCCGGAAGAATGACGTCCGATCGGCTCAAGAAGGGGGAGATGGTGAACTGATCGGCGTGCTCCCGATGGAGGCGGGAGAAATAGATGCGCACCGGCTGGTCTTTGAGCACGACCAAGCGGTTGGGGAAGAAGGTCGTGGAGGCATAGTTTTCGATGATCGCCAGCTCTTGAGCAGCGAGCGGACCGGGGGCGATGAAACTGAGCGTTCCAGGGGTGGAGGCGGTGATGAAGTAGGCCGAGCCGGAGATGAGCTGATCAAAGTCACGCAGCGCGG
>Ga0310121_10002838_pt1 | contig 16214 bp, 16 predicted proteins | sample CB27_Tmax_986_MG_FD_203504 | JGI IMG/M metagenome (GOLD analysis project Ga0310121, IMG submission 203504) | Marine microbial communities from Western Arctic Ocean, Canada - CB27_Tmax_986 | ecosystem: Environmental > Aquatic > Marine > Oceanic | place: Canada: Western Arctic Ocean | collected...
GTTACGTGCAGCGCGGTCGGCCTCCGTCACCATCGTGGCAGACCTTCCTTCGCCTGCATGCCCGCCAGATCTGGGCCTGCGACTTCTTCTCCGTACAGACGCTCACCTTCGGGACCTTCTATGTATTCCTCGTGATTGGTCACGAACGCCGACAGATCGAGCATTGGAACGTCACCCGCCATCCCACCGCCCAGTGGGTCTGGCGTCAGATCATCGCTGCGACGCCCTGGGGACAGCAGCCCCGCTACCTGATACGCGACCGAGACTCCTGCTTTGGCGGTGACTTCAATCTGCGGCTGCGCCGTCTCGGCATCGTGCCGATCGTCACGCCTTTCCGAGCTCCCCAGGCGAATGCCATCGCCGAGCGTGTGATCGGCACCATCAGACGAGAGTGCCTCGATCACGTGATCGTCCTCAGCGAGCGTCACCTTCGACGCGTCCTGGCCGAGTACGTCGACTACTACAACGCCGTCCGCCCTCATCAATCACTCTCAGCCCAGCCACCCGAAGGACCGCGGCCCGTCTTCGACCGCAGCGGCCCCGTGATCGGCCGCCCGATTCTTGGGGGCTTACACCACGAATACCGACGCGAGGCTGCCTGACGGAGTTTTGTAACGGCACAGGCAAAACCCGATCCGCATTGGGCCGGACGGGATATTCGTGCCCCACAGTGTCTCAAAACCCCATCGGCATTGGTCGGACGGGGTTTTGCCACCCCACGGCTGTCGCGGTGTTGCTCGCTTCCGGCCTCGGCGCAGGAATCACCGGGGCGCTCATTTCTGTCGATGGGGGAACCGCAGCCTACTAGCGGAAAGGTCCCGGTCGCTCGATAAGAAACCGTCTGCCCACCTCGGCAGGCGTCGTGAGAACGAGGTCGACAGCCGTTTCGTGGAGTCAGCTTGCGTTGCTGGAGCGCCCACACGACGACGCCGCGGCCTCGAGATCACTCCGTGCTGCGCTCATGATCCAGGCCCCATCCCAGCCCCCCGCTGCCGGGGGTCCAAGACGTCTCGCAAACCATCCCCCAGCAGATTGAAGCCGAGCACGGCGATAGTGATGGCTCCGCCCCCTGCGAAACTCATCAGCGGCTTACTGTCGAGGAATGCCCGCCCATCCGCCACCATCCTTCCCCAACTGGGCCCCGGGACGCTGAGGTTTAGAAACGACAAGCCGGCTTCTGCGAGAATGTTGGTCCCGATAGAAGCCGAGAAGATCACGATCATCGGGCCAACCACGTTAGGCGCGATGTGACGGATCATGATGCGGCGCTCCCCCGCACCAAGCGAACGTGCCGCTTCGACGAACATCTCTGATCGCAAGACCAAGGTCGCGGACCTGACGATTCTCGTGACCGGCCCCACCCCAAGGACTGCTAACGCCGTGATTGTGAGTCTGGTGCTCGGCTCTCCGGTCTGCACCAGCAGCAATAGCAAGACAAGGGCAGGGATCGCGAGAAGCGCATCGACTACCCGCTGTATCGCGAGGTCGACTCTCCCACCGAGGTAGCCGGAGACGATTCCTATGATGCCGCCGACTACCGCAGCCACTGCCGCCGCCCCAATCCCCACCGTCACGGACAAGCGCGCGCCGTGAACCATCCGGGTAAGGAGGTCCCGCCCGAAGGCGTCCGTCCCCAGCGGATGATCCCAACTGGGGTCGGCGAGGAGAGCGAGCCTGCTGGGATTCGAGGCCTGGAGATTCGCGGGATCACTATTGTCGGGGTCGTAGTTGGGGTTCTGCTCGGAAAACACATCGTCCTTCCCGTAGGGCGCGAGGTGGGGGCCGAAGACTCCGACCAGCGTCACAGCGAGGGCGAAGACGGCCCCGATCGTCGCCAGCTTCTTTCGGCGGACGAACCACGCGAGATTCCGGCCCATGCGTACGTAGAACGAGCGCTGGCCAACAACGAAGGCGTCTCTCAGTGGATCCGAGACGGACCCCGCTGTGCGACCCGTTGTCAACGGACGCCCTCGACGCTGATTCGCGGATCGATCTTGAGGTAGATCAGGTCGACTACGAGGTTCACGATGACAACACCGGTCGCCACCACGAGCGCGAGGCCTTGGACCACCGGCACATCTCGGCTTCGAAGCGACACGATCATCATCTGGCCCATGCCCGGGATGTTGAACATCGCTTCAAGGATCACCGAGCCGCTAATCAGAGTCGCGAACACGAAGCCGAAGACGGTCAGCACTGGTATCAGCGCGTTCCGCATCGCGTGCCGGAGGATCACTGTGCGCTCTTGCAAGCCCTTGGCGAGCGCGGTGCGAACGTAGTCCTGACGAAGCACATCAAGCAGCTGCGAGCGGAGCAGTCGCATCACAATCGCCCCCGATGAGACGCCTCCAGCAACGGCCGGGATGATGAACAGCTGCAGACTCGACCACGGGTCCTCCCAAATGCCGGGGCTTCCCACGATATTGAGCTCCAAGATGCCGTACTTCAGAACGACTAGCGTCCCGATCGTCGCCGTCCAGAAAGAGGGCGCGGCCAAAGCACCGATAGCAAAGAACCGAAGCACGCCATCAAGCAGCGAGTCCTGCCGGACCGCAGAGATGATCCCAACCGGGAAGGAAATCAAGACGGCGATGAGCATGCTCATCGCTCCCAGCTGAATCGTGTAGGGGAGCGCATGTCGGATTTCCGCCACCGCGGACCGTCCGGTCGCGAAGGAGGTACCGAGGTCCCCGGTCATGAGGTCACGGACATACTTCACGTACTGCACAGGGAGGCTGTCATCGAGCCCGAGCCGCGCACGGGCCTTGTCCAGCGCATCCTCAGGCGACTCGCCCGAGGCAGCTCCGCCCCCGAAATAGCGCTCCGACACCTGCGCGGCCGCGTAATCCCCCGGGAGAACTCGCACCGTCACGAAAACAAACGTCATGACCAGCCAAATCACGACGAGGTTCAAAAGCACGCGTCGAAACGCGTACCCCATCACGTCGCCGGCCCTGCCTGACCGCCCAGCAACCTAGGTCCCCCGCTGGGGGGTATGCCTGGTCTCACAAGCGCACGCCCGCGCCCGGATCGTACAGGGAGTGCGATCCTAAAGAGAACCGATACCTGGCTTCCCCTCGAAAGTCGGGTGGGTCTGATCGATCCACATTGACTCCCCAATGTCCTTCGTCCAGTAGCCGGTGAAGTTTGGAACCTCGCGATGGAGGTAAGGCCACTTAAGGAAGCGGTTTAGTCCACCAGCAATAGAGAACTCGCCGGCCCCGGCATCGGCGAGCGCTACCCGCTGTGCATCCCTCATCACCTCCTCCGCCTCAGTTCGATCTAGTGTCCTGAAGCCCTTGGCGATTAGAGTCTCCATTTCCGAATTGTTGTACTTACCAAAGTTTATCCCCCCATCCTTCTGGAAGTAGAGGGCGAATCTTGGTCTCGGATCCGGTTGGTTCCAGGCGGCGAGTGTCCCGAAATGAATCGTATAATCTTCTCCAATAAGGTAGTTGAAGAGACTAGCCCCTCCTTCGACAAAACTCGCCTTAATCTGATCTGTCCCTAGGTTCTTGTTCATCATGGCGATCATCCACTCGGCAGCCTCTTGGCCCGAGGGCACGTTCTGAATGACGATTTCCACGTCGCCGAGGTCAGGGCCTCCACCGGCCTCCCAAAGCGCCCGGGCGTCGGTCAGGTCTTGCGTTTTGTCGAGTCGGAAGCCGGGGGTATCGAGGAGCTCGTCCTCGGGCAGCGCCCAACCCGTATAGGCGAACGGAATCGGCGGGTTCGGCCGTCCCTCACCAGTAAAGGCTTGCTGAATCACCAGTGGCCGATCGATAGCAAGCTGAAACGCCTGACGGATCTGGGGAATCGCGAACGGGCCCGCATTAAAGTTATACAAAAAGGAGTGATTGCCGTTGGGATCCGTTGTATTCACAATTTCGGCATCCTGATTCGCGTCCGCTATCGTCTCCATCACCGTTTTCGTGAATGTACGGAACGAGCCACCGATCATATCGACCTGTTTTTGTTCGAATGCGGCGCGCAAGGCATTGATATCGTCACCGATATCTGTACCGACCATTTCATCTACAAACTGGACAGGCTCGCCTGCTTGCTTCCGAAAGTACTCTGGGTGTCTGGCTAGGTGGTAGCGTCGATCCTGTTCAAAATCGGTGACCATATACGCACCGGTGCCGACCATATTTTCGCCTGAAAAGAACCCAGGGTCACCTTCGATATTTGCGGCTACTTCCGGATGTAACAGGCCGTTCAGCTGATCTGCCATGGCGCCGAGCCATGGACCATTCGGCGCGTTCAGCGTGATCTGAGCAGTACGATCACCAGGGTATTCGGTACTTGCGATATGCGAGTAGACAGATGCGAAGCGGTGGAACGTTTCATCGACCGTGCCGTCCACGAGCATCCGCGAGCGATTTCTCTCGATATTCCATTCGACTTGGTCCATCGTCAGATCCGACCCGTTCGCCGGAGCCTTATCGTGCCACTTAATGCCGTCCCGGACCTTAAAAATATAGGTCACATCGTCAGGCTGTTCTGGGAGGGCTTCGGCGGCGTCGGGAATCAGCGTACCGGCGTTGACGTTTCCAAAAACCACCAGATTGCTATAGATCTGGTGGTCGGAAGTGGCACCGTTCACTTCCCGATGAAGGTCCGGGTTATTAGCCCAACGGGTCACGGCCTCGCTGAAGTAGCTACCGTCCTGGGGCACCCCAGCTGCCGGCTCCTCTGTCGCATCCGGCGTTGCCGTCGGGCTCGTACCACCATCCCCGGGCTCGTCGTCATCGTCGTCGCCGCAACCAACGGCGAATGCCGTGGCAGCCCCAGCTGCCGTCACCCCGACGCCTTTGAGCAGGGAGCGGCGGCTTAGCTTCCCGGTCCGAGTAGCGATCTTAGTGCGATTCCAATAAGACGAGCGAGTCACAGATCTCTCCTTAAGCACGGCAATCAACAGACGCCACAATTCGTGGGCGGTGCAGACGGTGCGATGAGTCAGGATGTGGCTTTTAACTCGGGCTGTCAACAATCTGCATCGACCGCAGAGGCCCGCCAGCGCCGATCATACTCGACTTCACGCCGACCTCTCGATGGGGATTGCCGAGGTGATGGCGAGGCTCGGGCCGGAGCGTAGTTTGGGCTCGAACTGCGCGGACTTCCGCTCCGCTGACGATACGACTGCTTGACAGCCGATGTGGCCGGAGCGTACGACCGCTACGCTCGGAACCATCCCTAACCGCGGGAGCGCGCGGCACGAAAAGAGGGCCCAGTGACCACGACCCCCCGCATCGAGCCAGAGATTGACCCCTCACTCATCGAGCCCCAGGAATTCCTCGGGGAGGAGTTTCGAGTCAACCCCTTCCCCCTGTACAAGCGACTCAGGGACCACGAGCCGATCTACCAGGATCGCTTTCAGAATCGCTGGATCGTCTCGCGGTACGAGGACATCTGGAAGATCTATAAGAACAACGCTGAATTCACCCGAGCGGTCTACGACCCGACGGGGAAGTTCCACTTCGGCTCCGACACCCCACTCGGGCAGTCCCTCAACGAGCTTGGCGAGGGATCAGACTACATTTGGCTCCGCGGAATCGTCGCCGGAGAATTCGTCGGTCAGCGCCTCCTCTCGCGAATACCGCTCATCGAGCGCGTCGCGAACCGGATCGTTGAGGACTTCCTCCGCAAGGCCGCTGAGGATCGCGCTGCCGGCCGCACGCTTCGGGGCGAGGTCGAGCTAGTCAAACAGTTCAGCGCGCGCTTCCCGATTCGCGTGATCGCCGCCGTACTTGGGCTCCCGGAAGGGGATGACGACTATTTTGAGGGGGTCTATGGCGAGCTCTTCGCTGCCCAGGGATACGGGCGTGCACACTTCCGCCGTGGGATGAAGGCCCGGGACGAGCTCTTCGCTTACCTGGATCCGCTTCTCGACGATCGGACCGCGAACCCGCGCGATGACCTCCTCTCAACGTTCTGCCATGCCGAAAGGGATGGGGCGCGGATGAGCCGGGACCAGATGAAAGGCTACGTTGCCCTCATGCTCGCGGGTGGTGGGGACACCACGCACAAAGCGATCGATGCGATGTGGTGGAACTTACTGACCAACTATGAGCAGTACGAAGCCGTCCGTGAAAATCCCGAACTCCTCGACCGGGTCTTCACGGAGATGTTGCGATTCGACGGATCTAACCATTGGCAACGACGGCGAACCAAGGTTGAGGTCGAACTCAGAGACAGGGTGCTTCCCGTCGGCGCCACCGTATGGCTCTTTCTGATGTCTGGAAATCACGACGAGCGGGTATTCAAGGACCCTGACACCTTCAATATCTTCCGAGACGATCTCTACTTCGGGAAGGAGCTACGTGTCGGGTATTGGAAGGACGGGGTGGCGAGCCATCTCGGCTTCGGCCAGGAGACGCACTTCTGCCTCGGGTATGCGCTCGCTCGCCAAGAGGCGGTGATCTCGTCGAAGATCTTGCTCGCCGCCTTAAAGAATCCCCGGCTGAAGGACGTTCCGAACGAAGGAATCGTCTTTCCTCCCGCTGGCAAGGGCGGCGTCCGTGGGGTTCAGCACCTGGATATCGAATTCGACCTCTAGCGGGAGCGGGCGGTGGGCGGCTTTGGTGGAGTCCGTCTCTTCCCCGGCTGCCGCGTGGGAATGGAATTGACGTGCTTCCGCAGGTGGAAGCACGGAGTCGTACGTCTAGCACGGATGAGCTAGGGCAAGCGACGCTCTTCTACTGAATTGCGCGCGCGCACCTCGCCCGCCCCGCAATTCCTCGCCGCCTCCCATCTCGGGACACTTCGAGCTTGCCTGCCTGTTGACGGCCTGTGCAGTGCCATTATTCGATCGGCGTAGTGCGGATGGGATTTCGCGCCCCGCAGGACCCGGTGGTACCCGATCACTTTCCTTCTCTTGCGGCCCAGAAGCGAGGCGTTAGCATGGTGAGCACGATGGTTGATGCGACCACTCCGGAGACCCCAGCCGACCTCCCCCCTCCCGCGTTTGGCGAGGACAGTGAGGCGATGGTGCGCTGCACCCGCTGCGAGCTCCGCTACCAACCGACCAAGTCCACGAGCGCCCTCCGCCTGACCTACTGCAGCTTTCTCTGTGAGCTCGGCGACCTCGGGTTCAGCATCACCGGCCTGGAGCACATGGAGCGGAGTTCGAGTGAGCTCGAGCCGCACACCTCCGAAGAGGAACAGCAGGGCGAGCCTGCTGCCGTCGAGTAGCCTGGGCCTTCCTTCGCCGAGCACACCACCCGCCTGGCCTTGTGATCGCTGCGGTACGATTGCCGCTGATGCGTCCATATAACATCACCGTTGTCGGCGGCGCCGGCATCGTCGGGCGTGAGTTCCTGCGGGTGCTCGATGCGCGCGCGATGCCCGTGGCACGGCTGCGGCTGCTCGCGACGAAGCGCTCCGCCGGCACGGCCATCGAGTTCCGTGGCGCTTCCGTTACTGTCGAAGAGACGACGGCCGCCGCATTCACCGCGGACGACGAGATCGTGTTTCTCTCTGCCTCTGGGGACGCCTCGCGCGAGTACGCACCGCTCGCGCGGGACCGCGGGAGCTTCGTCATCGACGACTCCAGCGCCTTCCGCATGGACCCGGAGGTGCCGCTCGTCATCCCCGAAGTGAACGGCCACGCCCTCGAGGGACACCGCGGCATCGTCAGCCAGCCGAACTGCACGACGACACCGATGGTGATGGCGCTCGCCCCCATCCACCGCACGAATCCGCTGCGGCGCATCGTTGTCAGCACGTATCAGGCGGTGGCGGGGGCGGGGGCGGCAGCCGTTGAAGGACTGCGGACGGAAACAGGTGCGGCGCTCGCGGGGCGGCACGAGCCCTCGGGCACGCAGAAACGGGAGATCGCCTTCAACGCCGTGCCCCAGGTCGATGTCTTCGTCGAGGACGGCTCGACGAAGGAGGAGGTGAAGATGGTGAACGAGACGCGCAAGATCCTGGATGCGCCGGACCTCGCCATCAGCGCAACCTGCGTCCGAATCCCGACCTTCTTCGGCCACGCCATGGCGATCTGGGCCGAGTTCGAGCGCCCCATCGACCCGGCCTCAGCGCGCGCGGCGATCGCAACCATGCCCGGTGTGCGGGTCGTCGACGATCCGAGCGGCGAGCGCTACCCGACCCCCCTCGACGCCGCCGGGAGCGACGATGTGCTCGTCGGGCGCATCCGCGCCGACAGCTCGCGGCCCGGAGCGATCGCGCTCTGGGCCGTGACGGACAGCATCCGCAAGGGCGCAGCCACGAACGTCGCCCAGATCATTGAAGAGGCCCACCGCCGAGGGGTGGTGAGTTAGCCTTAGAGCTCGCTGCGCTCGGCCCCTACCACCCCACCCGCGCTCTACTGCTGCGCCTCCTCGGCCTGCGCCCGCTCCGTCTCCGCGCTCGCTTAGCCTTAGAGCTCGCTGCGCTCGGCCCCCGCCCCCTACCACCCCACCCGCGCTCGTCTGCTCCGCCTCCGCGGCCTGCGCCCGCTCCGCCTGCGCGCTCGCTTAGCCTTATCGCTCGCTGCGCTCGGGCCCCCCACCACCACCACCCCCGCGCTCGTCTGCTCCGCCTGCGCGGCCTGCGCGGCCTGCGCCCGCTCCGCCTGCGCGCTCGCCGTGCCTTATCGCTCGCTGCGCTCGCCCCCTCCTCTGAACTCTGAACGTTGAACTCTCAACTCCGAACCGGCTAGGCTAGCGGCGGCTGCGAGGCGCCTCGCCGAGGTCCCGCGCGCGTCCCATCTGCTTGGGGAGTGAAGCTGGCAAGGGCCGGCCAGGAGAGCGATGCCACACGTACAGCTCCGCGAAGTCGTCATGTACTACGAAGAGGTCGGGGAGGGGCCACCGCTCCTCCTGATCACGGGGTTGGGGGGCCACTCCGGCGCGTGGGCGTTGCAGATCCCCGCGCTCGCCCGCTCGAATCGCGTCATCGCGATGGATCCACGCGGCGCCGGACGGACGAGCGCGCCCGACAAGCCGTACTCGATCGCGGGTATGGCCGAGGACATCGCCCAGCTCATGGACGCCCTGGAGATCGCGAAGGCGAGCGTCGTGGGGCTGAGCCTGGGCGGTTCGATCGCCCTCGACCTCGCGTCGGCGCATCCCGATCGAATCGAGAATCTCGTGCTCATCGGGGCCACCGCCCGCCCCGACGGCCGCCAGCGGCTCATCGCCCATGGCCTGATCGCCGTACGCCGCTCCAGCCTCAGCGGCGGGGAGGCGGCGCTGCTCCTCGCACCCTGGGTGGGCTCGAGTGCGCTGCTCGCAGACACGCCCCGCCTCAAGCAAGCGATCGGGAATTTCGCCAACGACCCCTACCCCACTCCCGACCACAGCTACGTGCGCCAGGCGCAGGCGCTGCTCGACTACGACGCCACCGATCGTCTCGCTGCGATCGAGCATCCGACGCTCGTCCTGGCCGGCGAAGAGGACATCTTGGTCGCTCCCGCGAACGGCGCGGCAATCGCCGAGGCGATGCCGAACGCCACGCTGCGCGAGCTTCCGGGCGGGCACATGGGCATGGCTGAGTACACCCAGGAGTACACCGCCGCGATCCTGCAGTTCCTCGCCGCCCCCGTCCCCGCGAGCGCCTAAGCCAGGTGCCTGGCGGCAGGCGCTCGACCGAGGCCGGAACGGCGTTTCGCGAGAAGGTCGCTGAACTCGCGTTGTCGCTGCGTCTCGTGGTCGACCGAGAGGTAGCCGTCGGTCGACGACTCTGGGGCTCGCAGCGGATCATCGACCTGATCCTCACGGACCCCTCGAGTCAGCGGCGCTTGGGAATTGAGTGCAAGTACCAACATAGCAGTGGGAGCGCGCAGGACAAGATCCCGGCTGTGGTGAGCGATATCGCGAGCTGGCCGATCGAAGGGATCGTGGCTTATGACGGCCCGGGGTTCTCACGCAACATGCGCGTATACCTGGACTCAACGGGAAAAGCAATCACATACGACGACCTGGAAGTCTGGCTCAGACTCTACTTTGGGCTAGAGCTCTGAGGCTGAGACACGCGGGGATGCTCCAGGTTGCTGATGAGTAGCTCGGTAACGGCCCCACGCTTCCCCGGTGCTGAGTTAATCGATCGCCCCATCTTGACCACCTTCTTCTCGTACCAACAGCTACCGTAGAGTCCCTCTATCGCTGGATGGTCCGAGTTCGATAGCAGCGCCGCCACGCCTCGTTCTGAGAGGCGATCGAACGCATTGCGCAGTCTCAGTTGCTCATCCAGGCCGAACTCGACTTTCGTGTAGTTCGTAAAGCGCGCGGTCTCGCTAACCGGATGGTAAGGCGGGTCGAGGTAAACAAGGTCTCCTGGTGCTGCCCGGGCGCAGGCATCCTCGAAATCTTCAGTCCGGAGATCGACGTCTGCTAGACATGCAGACGCATCACGAAGCCTAGTGGCATCCAGGATGGACGGATTGGCATATCTTCCATGCGGCACGTTAAACTGCCCACGCTTATTCACTCGGTAGAGACCGTTGTAGCAAGTCTTGTTTAGAAAGATGAATCGCGCAGCCCTCGTGATGCGAGATGTGGGATGCCAATGATCGCGCACGTGGTAGTAGAAGAATGGCCGATCATCGGCGCCCAAACCCAGATAGGACTTGGCGAGATTCTCGACAGACGCAATCAGGGCTTCGACATCGTCCCGCACAGTGAGGTAGGTCCCAACCAGATCGCCGTTGCTGTCGGCAAGTGCTGCGGACTCGATGCGCCCGGCCGCCCGGAGAGCAAAGAACACCCCGCCGCCGCCAACGAACGGCTCGTGATAGCGGTTGATGCTGGCGGGAGCGAGATGGGCCACCGTGGGGCCGAGTTTCGCCTTGCCACCGGCCCACTTGAGGAACGACGGGCCCACCAGCGCATTTTGGGGGGTCGCCAGGTGGACGGCAACTAGGAGCCAGCGTTGTGAATCCTACCGGCCCGCCGCCCCTCGATCCGCATGAACGAACCCGGAGGGGCTTCCTGCACCTGAAGACGCTTGCGGAGAGTGGCGATCCGTTCACGGTGGACGCGGCCGTCGCAGCGACTGGGTGGTCCACGAGCAGCGTTACGACGTACAGGGGAAAGAAGTGGCGGGATTAGGTGAGGCCCGATCCGCAGGGCGTCTGGCGTGTCGAGCGATCCTTTCTCACGGTGACTGAAGCTGAGTTCGTGGGACTTCACGGCCAGCGGACCGATTTCTACGCGACCTTCCAGAGTCGCCGAATACACTATGAGGTCGTCACGTACGAGTTCTTGCTTCCCTTGACGAAGGAGAGGGAACTCAAGAGGGCCCTAGATGCGCTCTTCTATCGAGACATGATTGAACGCATGGTTCTCGAGGTGGGACTGGACGCGTTCGCTCCGCGATTCCCCCGTGTCTCGGGAACCACAGATCGTGAGCACACAACTTCTATCGTCGACTTCGTCTCAGAGCACTTCGGCGGTTACTCCATTAGCCACGTCGACGGCCGCTTTCGGGCCGAGCGTCTCGTCGACCGCGCTGAGGCAGGTCGGCTGCTAGCGAACGGCACGAGCTACCTAGTGGACGAGACCACCGCTGTGGTCAGATTTATCGTGCCACTGGGCAGCGCCGGGGCGACGCACACTGACCGCCGCGAGTTCCTCGCAGCCGTCGTCGCGGCCGAGGAACCAGCTTTCATGCGGCGCGAGAGCGTTGACGAGGAAGTGGCTCAAGTGCGTCTGTCTTTCTTTCTGATCTTCGCCGAGGCCGTGGTCCGAACAGTGATGGGGGAGGACCAAATCTGGCTGGCGGAGACCGGCCCGTCGACTCGGCTGTACATATGGGAGAAGAAGGCCTGATCGAAAAGGCCTACGGCTTCGTTCTGCGCGAGGGCGCGAATGGAGCGGAGCTGCTCGTGTTGAACCACGCTGGCATGCCCGATGGGGGGGTGCAGGTGCCGGGCGGAACGATTGAACCCGCCGCTCGTAGCGGTGGCGCGGGAAGTGCTGGAGGAGAGCGGCTTACCGCTCGAGGGCTGGGAGGCCGTCGCGACCTTCGATCACGACGATGTCCCTGGGTCGGATACGCCGGGCGCGCAGCGCTGGCACTGCTTCGTCGCGCTCCCGGCGATCCCGCTACCGGACACGTGGCGCTGCCAGCCACAGGGCTCCGCCGTGGAGCGGAGCCTGCGATTCGAGTACCGCTGGATCGCGCTCAGCGGAGACGAAGCGCTCGCGGGAAAACAGGAGGAGGCGCGCCGCGCCGTCGCCGTCTGGGCCTCCGCCCGAGGGGCGTACGCCGCCGTACGAGACCACCACCGAGCGAGCGCGGAGGGGGCGCGGCCGCAGGCCGCCGAGCCGCAGCAGTCGAGCGCGGGAGGGGTCCGAGCGAAGCGAGCTCTGAGCGAGCGCGAAGGCGCAGCCGCCCGGAGGGCGGGGAAGCCGCAGCAGTCGAGTGCGGGAGGGGCCCGTCGGGAGGGGCCGAGCGAAGCGAGCTCTTCCTACAACGGGCAGGTTCTCTCCTTTACCTAGCTGCCAGATCGGCACCGGCTATACTGAATTCACGGAGGTCTTCACCCCCACATGAACGGCATCAAGACCACTTTTCTCCTCGTCCTCCTCACCGCAATCCTCGTCGGAATCGGCTACCTCATCGGGGGCGTCGCGGGGATGGCCGTGTTCGTCATCCTCGCCGGGGTCATGAACTTCGCCGCCTTCTGGTTCAGCGATAAGTTCGCGCTACGCATGGCGGGCGCCCACGAGGTCACCGCCGAACAGGAGCCGCAGCTGCACGCGATGGTGAACGAGGTCGCGAACCTCGCAGGCATGCCCATGCCCAAGGTCTACGTGATCCAAAACGACGCGCCGAACGCGTTCGCCACCGGCCGCAGTCCGAACAAGGCGGTCGTCGCCATCACGACGGGCATCCGTCGCATCCTCAACGAGCGCGAACTGCGCGCCGTGATTGGCCACGAGATGGGCCACGTGAAGAACCGGGACACCCTCACGAGCTCGATCGTGGCCACGATTGCCGGGGCGATCTCGATGATCTCGTTCATGCTGCTGTTCTTCGGGGGGCGGCGGAACTTGCTGCTCGGGCTCCTGATCGCCATCCTCGCGCCGATCGCGGCCTCCGTGATCCAGTTCGCCATCAGCCGAACGCGCGAGTTCGCCGCGGATCAGACGGGCGCCGAGATCACGCACGACCCGGAGTCGCTCGCGAGCGCTCTCGAGAAGCTGCATCAGGGCGTGGCCTCCCGCCCAATGGAGGCGACGCCACAGCAGGAGGCGGTCTCCGCGCTCTATATCGTGCATCCCTTCCGTGGCGGCGGGATGTCGAAGTGGTTCAGCACCCACCCACCGCTCGAGGAGCGGGTCGGGCGACTGCGCCGCATGGCCTACGGCCGCTAGCGCAGCAGCAGAAACGCCGCAGCCGAGGGGACGGCGCGCGCGCCGTCCCCTTCCTCTTGCCCGGCTTTGAGACCTCCCGGGAGGAGGCGGTTGACAAGGTCGCCAAGATAGATGAATATAGGTTCACTGAACTAAGGTTCAGTTAATAGGGATTCACTGGAGGCACGACATGGCAGCGGAGAACATCTACACTTTGTCTACCGAGGGCGAGATCAAGGCTCGCGCGCAAGAGAGAAAGCACCGCATGGACTACCAGAGGCTGCGCAAGGTGGACCGGATCGAGCGAGAGCTCGAAGCGGTCAGGAGCCGCGCCCAGGGAATCAGTTACCGCGTGCAATCGGAGGGGCCACGCAAGGTCGAGCGACTCGAGCGCGAGCTCGAAGCCGCGAAGAGCCGTGCGGGCGTCACGATCGAGCGGCTGAAGGCGGCCTAATTGCCGAAAGTCGCTGAGGGGTACCTCGAAGCGCGCCGCGCGAGCATTCTCGACGCCGCTTCACGCGTGTTCTCGGAGCGGGGGATGCAGGCCGCCACCATGGCCGAGATCGCTCGCGAAGCGGGCATCTCCCCAGGTGCGATCTATCGCTACTTCGAGAGCAAGGACGTGCTCGTGCACACCTGCCTCGAAGAGGGCACGCGCTTCATCATGGACCAGTGGCGCGCCGAGGAGCCCACCGAAAGCGAGCGCCTCGGCCTAACCGATCTCTGCGACGCCACGGTGGCGATCCTCGAGGACCCGAGCGAGCGCCTCCATACGATTCTCTGGCTGGAGGAGCTGCTCGCTGCGGCCCGCGACGAAGACCGCCTGATGGATCGCGGCTTCGGGCCTGACGGACACCCTGCCGGGATCGCGGCCCGCCTCCGCCTCGCCCAGGCCGAGGGCGAACTCAGCTCGGGCGTGGACGCCGACACGCTCGCCTGGCTGTTCCAGGTGATCTACGACGGCCTCCGGATAGAGAAGCTCTACGAGCCCGACCTCGAACTCAGCCCGATGATCGACCTCGTCCTCCGGTTGATCGCACTCGTCCCGCCCGCCGACTCGACCAACGGGCACGCGACGAGCTAGGCGGCGAGCGACGCGGGGCCCGCAGCGCTTCGCCTCGCCACCACGGTTTGCAGCCACTGCAGATCTGCTTTCAAGTGCGCGACGCGCCGCTCACGTTCGGTCGAGGCCCAGAAGGCATCGCCCGCGGCGGTGTCCGCGCGCTCTGCTCGTGTGAGCTGACGCGCGGCGCCACTCATCCGTTCCCGCAGAATCCCTTCGGTTTCGCCGTCGTCGGCGGCATCAGCCGCGGCAACGGCGAGCGCGAACAGGGGCGAAGCGAGGGACTCCTCCCGGAGCACGCGCACGCTCCCGCTGCCCAAGCGAGCCTGCCCTTTGCGCGTGAGCGTCAGCGGCCGGGAGCCGCGCTCACTCTTCTCTTTCGTCTCTCGTAACAGGCCTTGGGCGACGAGCTCACCCACGCGCCGGTAGAGGGTGCTGCGCGAGATTGATACGCCCAGGGCGTTGAGGTGCTCGAGCAGGCGGTAGGGCGCCGCGCCATCCGCGGCGACGGCAGCGAGGAAAGGGAAGTCGTCGGTCATGGCTCTGACAATGGCCCCGAGGGCGCGGTGGAGCCAGGGGTGGGGACCCCGAGGGGGGCGCGAGAACACCCCTAGGGGGGATGCCGCCGATCAGCGCGACACGATCTGTCGCGGCAGGGCCGAGACGTGCCAAACGACCCCTGGTTGTTTCCGAACATCCGTTCTATTCTCATGACTTCCCACGGCGACTGCCGCGAGGAGGTAGGCCCATGGAGGAGATCCCGCTGCTGCGGCCGCGCATCGACGCGCTCCCGGAACACACACGCTACAACGACAACGGTTGCGACCTGTATCCGTCCTGCCTGCGCTGCCCCCTGCCGCGGTGCCGCTACGAGGAACCCGGCGGCGATCCGGCGGCAGCCGTCGCCCAGATCAAGGAGGAGTACGACATCGCCTTCGAGATCTACGTGATCGGGATCCTCGTCGACAGCCGCGTGCGCGCCCACCTCCAGGGAATCGCGGACGCAGGCGCCGGGATCTACTTCGATGTACGGAGCCGAGCAGCGCTGAACAACGCACTGGCGAGCATCGACCTGCTGGTCGAAGGCGAGGAGGAAAGCACGCCCCCGAGCGACCCGATCGCGAGATCGAGCAGCCACACGCCGAACGAGAGTTCGGACGACCCCACGATCGACATCACCTGGCCGGGCGAGGGGCAGGAGGATGGCGCCAGCGACGCCACCGGCGTGGACGGCTACTCGTGGAGCTTCACCGAGGACCCCACGGACCTTCCCGACACCGTGAAGGACGGCGAGGAGTACGTCACCGCGACGACCAGCCCTCCCCTCCCCGAGGGAAGTTGGTGGTTCCACCTCCGCACCCACGACAACGCGGGCAACTGGACCTCCACCCTGCACCTCGGCCCCTTCCCGATCGACGCCAGCGGCACCCCGACGCAGACCGAACCGGGACCGACCAGCACCTCGACCCCGACCCCACCAACCGCCGCCAACACGTCGACGAGCACGCCAACCGCTACCAACACGTCGACGAGCACGCCAACCGCCACGAACACGCCGACCAACACGCCAACCGCGACACCCACCCAGCCACCCACGGTTGCGGTACGCATCCTGGAAGGAGACGGGGAAACCTTCTTTGTGGGCGAGACCGTGACGATCTGCTACGACGTCAGCGGTCCGATGGTTGTGGACCTGGATGTGATCACGCCGACCGGCACGATCCACCTCGTCACGGGCCCCGACGACGGCCAAGGCGACTGCCTTCCGGGGATCATCGAGGCGAGCGATCCGCCGGGGCGCTGGGACGTGGTGCTCGCTGGCGAGGGCGGCGCATTCGACACGACGTTCT
>Ga0310121_10002839_pt1 | contig 16212 bp, 16 predicted proteins | sample CB27_Tmax_986_MG_FD_203504 | JGI IMG/M metagenome (GOLD analysis project Ga0310121, IMG submission 203504) | Marine microbial communities from Western Arctic Ocean, Canada - CB27_Tmax_986 | ecosystem: Environmental > Aquatic > Marine > Oceanic | place: Canada: Western Arctic Ocean | collected...
CTGGAGGAACTCGCGATTGACAATCAGTGAACATCGATTGTCAAAACTGGAAAAGCGACTCGCGTCGAGTCGCTCAACAGTTGACACTCACCGAGGCTCCCTTGTCGTATACGACGCAGTCACAGGAAAGGAGCTGCATCGCATTGCCCTCCGAGGCGACGTTGTGATCAGGATTCCAAGCAACGGAAGAGGCCCGGCGTGGAGGGTCAATCCGACCCAATCATCAAGGCCGTGATGGGCGCCGTCCTGGGACTCCTGGGCGCGCGATCGAGGGTCAATCCAACTCAATAGATGCTGGACGTACAGCGTCGTCTGGGTCTCTCAAAGGAGTCCCCGGGACCCGACGTTACTTCGACCGAGACCAACCCAATAGAAGCACGACGTACTGGGTCGTCTGGGTCTCGAAGGCGTTGCGCAAAACCACCGCGAAGCAACGGATCCGTCAATCCGAGAAGATTGGCACTGGGACAGACGATTGTTCGTTGGACACTCAGTCCGGCTAACGGCGCCACATGGATCCGCCAATCGGTGCTCGTCGTCCAAATGCGTTGTGACACGAAATTGAGCTAACGGTGCCATACCGTTTTGCGCGCCATCGACGGTGCGACATACCGCTAATCCCCGAGTAAAAGTGCGACGGATTGCAACACCCGCTGAAAGGGGTTAACATCGAGAAAACACTGAGAAACGGGTGAATTCACCGGGTTTGGCGCTCTTTTCGCAATGCAGAGGTCGGGAGTTCGAGCCTCCTCCGCTCCACTCTTTATCCAGCTGACATATTATCCAGCCGACATATTTTCCAACCGACATGCGCGCCTAGATCACGATTCCAAGTTCGGCTATGGAACGACTCGCCAAATCGTTGGCAAGTTGGGCTGCCGAGGCGATGGCATCGTCCCACTTGGCTCGCAGATTATCGGTGTTCAACCGATGCTCGTCCTCATTATCCCCGTCTCGTGACGAGACGTAGGCGTTCCTGGCTTTGGTAATCTTGTCACGAGTTTGCTTGGAAATGTTGACGAACGTATCGGAATCGGGATTGGCAAAAGCTTCCTCGATCAGTTCGAGCCAGCTTTCCGGATCGTCTTTTTTGGAAAGAGAGTTGTACTTCTCAAAGAACTAGTGAACCTCGGAAGCGGCCTGCGCATCACATAAATCCTTCATCAGCTGCATGCCGTCGGCCGACTTATACAGATTCGAACCGCCGACTTTGGCGACCCAGTCGATCAATCGGTCGTTGAAATTAAAAGCGTACGCGCGAATTGCCGTTTGCATTTTGGCGATCTGTGTCATTACCATCTTGTCGTCGGATTTGAAACTCCCCAGGCTATTGAGAACCCGTGTGAGATCCTTGGCCATGTCGTTCCAAGCCTCGATCTTGAACAGATTGTTTTCCAACTCAGCGGCACTTGTTTGTGCTTCGTCAAGGACACTGGCGACGGCCTGCAGCACGTCCTTATTCGCGTCTTGATCTTTCTTGCCGAGCTGTTTGGAAAAATCATCCCACGCCGCCGTAGTCAGGTCGCCCGATAGCTTGGCTCCAGACTTAACGTCAGGCATCTCGTCGCCAGGCCCCGGTGCATTCTTCCCCTGTTCGACGATCTTCTTGAGATGGCCTTGCATGAGGTCGGACAGGGCACTCGCGCCACCGTCATCGTTCTTCATCAATGGACCAAACGCCTTAGCGATATCGTCGTTTCTCGGTACGACGCCGTTGGAAATCGATTGCAGGGCTTTAGTCACCAAAGTCACGGCGCGCATTTGATCTCGAGTGATTTCTTTGTTTTTCAGTTTTTTCGCGGAGGCGATATTGATTTGCGGAATGACCATTCGCAGGAGAACATGCCCGCCGACTAGTCGCAGGGCTTCCTCCTCAGGTGACCGAGCATTCGGATCGGGATTGTTTTCTTGCTCCTTTTGGAATCGGGCCACCGACTTGTCATAAAGTTTGGCCATCATCCGTGCTGCATCGTTGGCTATTGTGGTATCCAAGAGGCCGACCAGCGCGCCTTTATCGACTTCTTGAAATTTCTCCAGAACTTCGGGTGGAACCTCAGTTAGATTCTTATCACGAAACTGTCGTTTGAGTTTGTTGAGTTCCAGCTCCAAGTTCAAATGAGGCTGGTCTTTCCCCAACGGGACAGGCGTGACCGTGGCAAACGTGTTGTCGATATTCTCCTGGGCAAACTGTTTGCCTTGAGGGGATTCATTCGTGTACGCCGAAAGCACCTGCGTGGCTGCGACTTTGGAACGGAGGAACGTGGTCATGTCCACGCAGCCGTCCAATTCCTGCTCCAGCATCTGGTCCAGGATGTTTTCCATCGTCGACGGTGGCTGCACAGCGACAAGTTCGCTGGCGATTTTCGTTAACGCGCTCTGTTCGCATTTCTTCAAGAGCTTCGCCATGCCCGCGGAGTCGATACCCGGTTGTTCAAACAAGTATCCTCGCACCACGGGATCCATCTGCTCGACCATCTTGGCCAATTCGGCCGCCCGTTCGTCCGCGTCCAGCGCACCGGTGGGGTCGGAAAAAGAGGTCAGTATCGACATGAAGTGGTCGCCGATGCCAGACTCGTCGAAATCTTGCCTCTTCTGATCGACCAGCATCTTCAGATTGCCGCCGTTAACTGTCTTGGCGTCGATGCCCGACTTGAGATTCACCGCGCTGATCATGGCCGTTTGTGCCTCTTTCAGATTCAAGGCATCGGCCAGCGCCTGTTTAACCAAACGTTCTATTTCCAGCAGCAGTCCGTGTGCTGACATATGGTCCAACGACTGCAACGGCCGATCGTCGGTTGGATGCGGGCGAATAAATTTGCCGCTTCTTGGCTGTCCACGGCCAGCCCTTGCAGACCGTTGATAGCCGTGATCAGGTTCGTGCGGCGCGCGTCCACATGATTCTCGAATTTCTCGATGGCGGCGGAAATACTCTTCAGGAGATCGTCCGCCAAGGCAGAGACCTCGTCCATATTTCGTTCTTCCAGTGCCTTGACGAGCTTGTCGTAATCCTCGGCTTTCTTCTTGAAATCATGCTGGTTTGCCAGTTTCGCCGCGATATCATCCATGGCGACCATCTCGACGATTTCCTGAATGGTTTCGCCCTTTCCTGAAACGTTCACGAACTTCTCGATTTGGGTCGTCGAAAACCCTTTTTGCTCACGCCAATTAATAGGAGGCGGAGGTGGAAGTTTGTCGAGCCTCATGACTTCAAAATAGTCTTCGTGCATCTCTTTCTCGTCGGAGTTGCTGAGGTCCTTGCCTTCGGACACTTCATTTACTTCGATATCGAGAATGAGCTGATTCGCCCGACGGATCCGCGATAGCCCGTCGTTGGCAAGCTGTGCCGCCGTCTTGAGCACGCTTCCGGCCACCTTTCCGTTGGAGGTCTCCTTGGCATCTTGTGGGACCAGTTGAAACTCATCTAGAAAATAGCGCAATCGGGGTTCGGATTGGTCCCATTCGCCTCCAGTTCCGGGCAACCAGGTCGAAGTGATATCGAGCGTCGTCATCAGTTCAGACCAGTCTCGTTGGATGTTGATATAGGTCGTGCGGTTGTCAATGAAGTCCTGTGCCATGTCAGCGTCGAGTTCGGCCAGATCTCCCAATTCACTTAGTTCCGTGCCAAGTCCAGGAACTTGCTGCGTGATGCTTGCGAACAGCTGATCGAAATCGACCTGGTTGATTTCGAGACCGATATCGAAGATGCGCTGGCGCGCCTGGTCGAGTTGCGGACTCAATTGTGAAAGGCCTAAGCCAATTTTGTTGAGGCTGCTCACAACCTGCTGGCCCTCGGGACTGTTCTGCTCTTGGTTGTGAAGACTAAAAAATCGTGCATTGGTCTCGAAGCCCCGGCCCTCTTGGCGATCCCATTGGCTACGTCCCGAACCGCGCAACCAGGTGCCGGGGAAATCGATTTGGTTGATGAAGTTGGTCCACGCCTTTTGCCGCGCGTCGGCGCTCTCGAACGGTTCGGTCAGAAAAGTCTCCGCCTGCTGGACGTCTTTTTGAGCCTGACCAGCCAGTGAGTTGAGTTGTTGGTCGATTGCAACCAGCTCTTTGTTCATCCCTTGGAGCATGGCCGACAGATCGAACCGAGGAGGTGGCAGAGGCACTTCCGCGTTGTCTCCGAAAGGCCCTTTATGGTTTCGGATTGCCTGCTCAATCCGATTGAACTCCACGAACAAGTCTTGAAGTTGCTTGACGCCGTCGTCCCGTTTCTTTTCCGCTTCCACGAGCTCATTCGGTGGGCCCGGCGGAGTTTCATAGTTTTGCGCCTGCCAGATCATGTACCCGTCGCGCAGTTGGCGAATCTCGGATAACAGACTCCTCCAGTCGTCGGCTCCCGGATTCCAATTCAAACCGCCGGGCACGGCATCGAATGTGTTCGCGCTCTTGTAGTCGTCCTACCCCGATCGCCGCTCGGACACGTCCTGAAAGTTAGCCATACTCTGGTTCAGGTAACCATCGGCTCGATCGACGTCTTGCCGGGCAGCCGTAATGAACTGTGGAATCTGGTTGATAAGATCGGGCATGGCGTCCAGGTTGTTGGGCAGCTCATCTGCCTTCAGCAACCCCAAAAGATCTTGAATATGTTGCGTCTGGTCTTTGAACGCGATGGCCACCAAGATACGATGGTCATCCATAAGGGAGAGTTGGTCCTTGATTTCTCTGGAGAATTCCGAGTCCGGTCGGCGATTGGCGAATTCGTTGATCTGCGATGGAAGGTCTTGCTGGTACTCGTTGAGCTTCGCCTCTATATCCGACTTAAACTTGTCCATGTTCTCCTGGAGTTTTTCCCATTTGGAAATGACTCCATTTGCCTGGTCGATCTGGGTTCCAAACTCATCGTCCCCGTACGACTGGCAGGAGTCGATGTATGACTGCGCCTTTTGCACATAGTCTTTGCAGCGCAGGGACAGTTCAGTTAGGTGATCCTGGTCCTCGAGCAGTTTCTCGTTGAAGATGTTATTGACCTCTTCATCGCTTTCTCCGATATCCTGCTTGACTCCACCCATTGTCTCAAGCAATTTCCACACCGTGCCGAGGAGCTGATGCGTTTCAGTCCCTGCGCTCTGAACGGCTTTCATCATCTTAAAACATTCGTTTTTTGCATGAATTACCTCAGGGCCTTGTCGAAGCTCATTGCTCAGGTTTCCCATCCATTTGTCGTATCCCCCCCGCTGTCGATCAAACTCGCCGGCGCCTTCTTTGTAGAAGAGTTACTCAAGTCTTTGCCACTCCTCCACGGCTGAACTCAATGCATCGGGAAACTCATTGTCGTTTTGCATGGAGTCTAGGCTCCGCGCCGTGGTTTGCAATCCGTAGGCCTCCCCGCGGATGTCCTCGGCCGTTGTTTTGCATTTCAAGAAACCGGTTGCGAAGCGGCTCATGGCAGTCATCGCTTTGTCGGTTTCATCACCGTTGGGGACGTCTTGATCAGCTCGCTTGCTGATTAACTGCAGGTTCGACAAAGACTGTTGATATAGCTTGAACGCCTCGCCGCGAATGTTATGAACTTCCTGGAACAGATCCGCGACTTCCTTGAAACTGTCGGCGACGGCGTCATCGGATTTGAGATCGCCAATTCGGGAAGCCCAGTGCACCCACTGATCGAGTAGCGTGCCCTCGGCGTCAAACTCCTGCTTGCTGAGCTCCAGCTTGGCCATCTCTTCCAGAGCTTTCGATTTCCGCAAGAAAGGGTTTTCTTGTTGCTCGCTTGTTGCTCGAGCTCCATGGACTGATTGACTAAGACCTGAAAGAAATGACGAGACTTCTCCGAGTCGCTCTTGAGTGTCGAAAACGTGTCGGAAAAATCCGATAGACTCTCCAACGCGTCGTTGACTTCCTGTAGCTTGCGTTGCTCCTCGTCGTTATTCTCCTGAGCACCCCTTCCCGCGATCGCGCGCCCTCGGCCTTGTCCCGGTTGAATCCCAAATAGTTTCGCAAAGTCGAAGATTTGATCTTCGTTTTCGGGAAGGACAAAATCGGCGTCTTGCTCGTCTTTTTGTTTAATGTTGCTAGCCATGTCGAATCCGTTTCCCTAATGAAGTTGTGCGCGTAAAACGCGTTATATCGAGGTCGTGGTCGGACCCTAAATGACTTGGTCACGCCTTGGTTCAACGCCCACTCACTCGCCAGCGGTTGCCATCTCGGGATTGAGCTCTTGCAACGCCGCGGTCAACGGCGACACGATATCCACGGTCAGATTGAACGGGTTTTGCGACTCGGTCGCGTTGACGAGATCGGACTCCAGGAATTTAGACATCTGGTCGATTTCAGCTGGCGTCGATGGATTGGTGTTAAGTCTTTCGACGACCTCATCGAGCATCTCGGCGATCCGCAAGCTACTGGCGCCGGCCTCCTGCAACCGCTCGGCGTCCTGCCGCGAAGCGCCCGCGGCTTTGCTGGCGAGTTCCTTGGCATAGGCGCGCAGCGCGAACTGCAATCGGCGCACTTAGAAAATAGCATTGTCGGCTGTCTTGCGCCATTCGGCTTCTGGCCCTTTGCTGGCAGCCACGCCTTCATCGATAAGCTGCTTGAGTTTGACGAGTGCCTTAAGAGCCGAGGGGTACTCTCCGCTGTCGGCCTTTTCCTTGGCAAAGGCGAACACGGCCCGCATTTTCCTCACATCACCGGTCTGGCTCTTCAGGGCATCCTTGAGCATCGGTGCCAGCTTTTTGGCCGCCGCCTGCCATTTCTTAGCCGCCTCGGCATCGGGTGTCTGTTCCTTGGCAGCTGTCTGTGTGGTAGCGTCTCCTAGATTGGCGAGTAATTCTTTGATCGTTGCCAAGTTGCCAAGGCGGATACGGCCGCGTCTCGGCTACGTGAATCGGGCGCTTCCACGAAATCGTTGGCCGCCTTCATCGGCTTGAGGATTTCCAACCGGCGATCCGGGTAGGTGACTACAAACTGTTTGATCGACGGACGTAGCTGGTCAAGCCGCGCGGCCAGATCACTTGCGTCGACGGGCGCGGTTTGCTCATTGCTGTCAGGCGACGCCTCATCGTCGTCTTCGGAAACTTCTGGGAGCTGTTCGACGATTTCGTACGTGGGCTTGCATTTCATCCCAATCTTGCTGGCCAAATGATCCTTCAGAATCAGTTCTTTTCCAGGTGGTTTTTCAAAGCCGTCTTCCGTGGACAGGTAGAAGATGATGTTTTGTCCTTTGCCACCCACGACACCGTGGTAGAAATGGCCGGTGCCTTCCTCCTTGGCCTTTTTCTTATAAGCCTCGACGGTGCCTTTCTTGTAGACAATCAAACTGATAATCTTGATGCCCTTGCCAATCATTACGAAGCGACGTGGTTTGCCCGTCTTAACGTCTTCCAAGAATTTCTTTGTATCCGGATCAGCCACCTGTATCTCCTTTCGGAATTGCAGAAGTCAAGAACGGATTATGGCGCGGCACAGCGCATGCGCGACTGAGTGCCATGGGTAGCGACTCTTGTCAACCACATCAGCCACCGAGGGATCGGCCTTGGCGAAAAGAAAGATACCGAAACCTCGAGTCCCAGTACAGTTTTTGGGATTATCCGCGGGGATGCGGACTATAGCAGCTGAGAGTCTCATGGGAAAGTATCGCGCGGCTCTCTGGCCAGTTTCGGCAGTGGGGATGAAGTCAGGCGAGTTTTGCCAGGCCGCAGCCATCCATGACCATCCTAGACAAACTGAAATCGACACCGATGCATCCAATTCGATCGCTCGAAATCCTAGGGGTCGTACTGTTTCGTTTCCGAATGCTCCCTCGTTCGTGGGCAATTCTGCTGATCCTCGTCAACGCAGGCTCCCCGTGGTTCCTTCATGCAAGTTCCGTCACATCTCAGCTTTGTATGGACATTTCGGCTAGTTACAACGGAGTAAGTGGTCGGCGTCGCACGACCGACGGTCGCGCAAGTGCCTGCCAGTTATCCGCCTTCGGCCATTTAGCGGGCGACTCCAAGTCTCGCGAACCTGATAGAAAGTCCCTGAGAGAGTGAGCATGTCATGTTGCTGAACGCTTCGATTCCACGAGTGAGATCGGTCCAGCTAGGCGGGCCGGTCGCTATTGTAGACAACGCGATTCTAATCAAGCCGGGCACTCAGCCTCCTTATCGGCCAACGAAGTGATGGCGCCAATCATGATCTCACCCTGTGTTTCTCGACTTCGACTTTGGCTGCTTTTGCTCGTGAGTGGGATGTTGGCGACCAGTGGGATGTTGGCCAGCGGGGCCAATGCGGCGGATGACGCACACCCGTTGGAGTCGGCGGACACGACCAGTCCGCGAGCGACACTGACAAGTTTCCTCGAAAGCATGTACGATGCGTCGGACTTAGGAATGAGGGCACGCGCTCGGCCCGAGCCGAAGCAAATGGCACGCCTGAATCGAATCCTCGGCTGTCTTGACCTGAGCCAGCTACCGCCAGCCTTGAGAATGAGTCTCGCCAAGGAGGCGGCCGTCTGTTTGAAAGAAGTTTTGGACCGGATTGAATTGCCCGCGGAAGACGATCGGCCGAATGCCGATGAGGTTGTCGAAAGGGAACTCACCAAGTGGACGATTCCGCATACGGAGATCTCGATCGTCAAGGTTAGCGAAGGACCCCGCGAGGGAGAATTCCTAATGAGTGCCGAGACGGTCGAGCGAGCCACGGAATTCTACGAGATGGTCAAACATCGGGATTACATTGGACGAGCCACAACGACACCTGGACTCTATGACGAATTCGTTGCGACACCGGGATGGATGATTTCGCGTGATTGGATCCCGGAGTGGTCGAGCGCTCGCTGGTTCGGTCAAGCGATCTGGCAATGGGCCGGTTTGGCCCTCACTCTGCTCGTGGCTCTGGCCTTGATGCTCACGATCTATCTGGTTGGTCGGCGCCAAGCCAGTCGGCTGCGGTCGAACCTATCTCGCTACCTGGTGACGATGCTGTTTCCGATCACGGCGATGCTGGTGCCGTTTGGTGCTCAGTACTTTGTAATCGATCAGTTACAGATCTACGGCGACCCGATAGTCACCATTTCGTTCGTGCTGCACCTAATCTTCTTGTTTGCTTTGATCGTCTTCGTCATCAGCATCGGCAACCGGCTGGCGGAGTTGATCATCGCGACGCCGTGGATTCAACCAGCGGGCTTGGACGCGCAGCTCGTTCGACTTACATGCCGTATGCTCAGCATTGTTGGGACCGTGGCCGTGGTTTTGGAAGGTGGACGGCAGCTTGAAATCCCATTGACGACGCTATTAGCAGGTGTGAGCGTCAGCGGTTTGGCATTAGCACTGGCGGCGCAGGACTCACTGAAGAACGTCCTGGGCAGTATGATGATCATGCTGGATAAACCCTTCAAGGTAGGTGAGAGAATTGCGACCAAGGGATTCGATGGCGTCGTCGAAGACATTGGGTTGCGCTCGACCAAGATTCGTCTGCTGACGGGGCACCAGGTTTCGATTCCCAACGAAGAAATGGCGCGGGCCGAGATTGAGAACATCGGACGCCGACCGCACATTCGGCGCGCCGCCACGATAGAGCTTCCATCCGAGTTGTCTTCGGCAAAGATCAAACGAGCGTTGGAGATTCTGCGCACGCTGCTGGTCGACCACGAAGGCATGGTTGAAGAGTTTCCGCCTCGCGTTTTTCTGCGAGATGTCAATAAAGGTTCGATCGGCATCTTCATGATCTATTGGTATCATCCGCCAGATTATTGGGATTTTCTGGCGTTCAGCGAGCGCGTCACGCTCCAGATGTCAGAACAGTTCGAGGCCGAAGGAATTCCCTTCGCAGCCCCAGCACTTACCGTTCACATGCAATCCGACGTCGAAACGTAGTCGCGGCCTTGACGATTAGGCAGGTAATCTCATCGAGGCGGGCCATCATGTGGCCCGGCTTTTCTTGGGCTCAACGACGGATATACTTGTGCCATCAGCCTGGCGTGAGAGTCGAATCAGGTCTGAGGATGGACGATTGAGATGCTTTCGAAAAACGCAACAAGATGAGATATCAAGGCAGACAGCTTACGTTTGACCCCGCCCAGAATCCCGCTGTGTTGGATACAGTCACTTGGGACCAGGATTCGGCGGTGCATTGGTTCAGCAACCTGCCTCTCGCCGAGCTCGAATCTCTCGGTCAGGCGGCGCGAAACGGAGATACATTGCCTACCGCGGAAACGTTCACTGGCTACGGCGAGTCGTTGGCGCGCGGTGAGGAGACGACGGCTTTTCTTGTTGGATTAAACGATGGACAGGAGGTGTTGGTCGAACTCTTGCCACCAGGGCGTCCGGCTCAACTCGGAGAACCTCTGTATGTTCGCCCAGTTGGCAGTCGTTTTGAGGTGGCTTGCCAGCCCGCCGATGCGTCGGTCATTCACCGCTACTTTCAAAAACTCAACCCGCGGAAGGGCCCGCGCGCACTGGGGTCGACCGCTCGCCTCGGCGTCTTAGAGTGAAGAACTCGGAAAAGTTATTCGCCAGCAATCCACCTGTCATAAATCGACGAAATATCAGCCTGCTCGTGGTCGCCTTCGTGGAAGACAAAAAGATGGCAGAAGCGAAGTGAATCACCTTGGCTCAACCGGTATTCGCCGACCTGTTCTTCTTTGTCTTCGAAATGATGGATGCCAAACGGATTTGCTGACAGCAGTCCATAGTCGCGGGCATGCCACCAGGTCGGGTGGCGGAGGTTGGAAGGATGGTCGAAAACGGCGATCCCCACGGTGTGCCCGTCGACCTTTCCCCAAAAGTCGATCCACTTGGCCCGCTTGCCCCAAATGTTGTTGCTGGTGTCACCCGCCGAGTTGATCGCCTTCCCGACCGCCACGTCTCCCTTGAGACGCAGCCGAGCGTTCATGCGAATTCCCATTTGACCATCCTTGTTATCGCCGAAGGTGATGTCCCCGTGTGTGGCGTGGTAGGTCACCGTGTACTCAATAAAACGGGTGGTTCCGTCGGACCAGAAGCGGATTTCTCGGGAATCGGTACCCACGATCTTTCGACCAGACCGATCGACGAGCTTGTTTTCGGCACGGATTGTGTCGCTGTTGACGGTCGTCATTTGGGTCTGCTCCGTGGTGCCGGCCGTGTCGCCGACGTGCCAAAAGCTCTCACCATTGACTTTCATATGCCCAAACCATATCGACTTGTGATGCGGATGATCCTGGGCTTCGTCGCTGTCGGTCTCCCGCATTGGCCAATTGCGTGTCATGCTGATCTCATGCGGACCGATGACGGGGTAAAGAATCGGTTTTTCGTAGCCTTCGTAAACGTATTCGGTAAACAATTCTCCGTCGACGAGAACCGTGACCTTGCCGTCGTGCTGGTCTAACGTCACTTTGCCGGCCGGGTCGCCGGCGGAGCTAGGCGACGGAGAGATGAGGCCAGCCGTGGTAAGAAGCAGTAAGACGATAACCGAAAGGTCTCGAGGATGCATGCGTGATTTCTCCTGAGATATGAGGCAACTCATTCTATTCTCTTTTGAGACTTCGTTGGCTATTCGGGAGCCGCTGTTTTTTTCTTGGTGAACATGAAACCGAGCACGACCAACACCAGATAGAAAGCGCAGACGATTTTGACGACGCCACCGACCTTCGGTACATTCGCTTTGTCGTAGATGGCGGTCGCGGCCGCTACGATGGCACCCATGACCGATATCCCCATGAGGATGTTCCAGACCACCATGGATTGACCGGTCGGCTTTTCATCTCCCAACAACGAGCGACTGTTCATCATCATCATGAACGTCACGTAGGCGATCGGTAGCAGCATCATGCCGAAGGACGAAGCGAGGATAGCCAGCCAGAGTTTGGCGTCACCGTCCCAGATCTGAAACCAGAGCGCCCCGCAGACGCCAGCAATCAGACACCCAATAAAATGAGGCGTTCCTCCCTGGGGTCTACCTACCAGCTCGCAAAAAGCGTAGCCGTTAATCAACATCAGAATAATGATGCTGGAAAAACCCATTCCGAGCACACCCACGCCAAAAATAATATTCGCCGTACTCTGACCCAACAAAGGAGCCAAGGACTGGGACAATTGGAAAGCGTTGCGACGCACCAGCGACGCTGCGATTCGCTTTTCGGCTTCCGGGAGAGCTGCCATCTGGGCGAACTGTTCCTCTTCGCCCATCGCTTTATAAGCTTCCGTGCCGATTTCGTGTTCCACGCGCGCCGCGAGAATGCTGCTGGCACCAGCAAATAGCGCACTGGTCTGCATCACGGCGGGATCATCGCTGACCAACTCCTCGTCGATAGCCGCATGAAACGTGGACGCCGCCGCGATCACCACGCAGCTGGTCACAACCACATAAGGAATCGCCATGCCCGTGCACAAGTCAAAGCGGGCCAGGCCGCGGAACGGTTTGTCCCAACCACGACTCAACATCGAATATGGCATGAGAAATGTCATGTTGATTCCGACCGCCGTGGCTGCCGCACCGATCATCACCGAGCGCTGCTCCTTGATAACCTTCTCGGACCAGAATTCACTGAGACCGTCTGGCAATGAGCTCAGCAGACCAGCAATCTCGCCCGTCGGTCGCGTCCATTGGCTCAGATCCGGTACAAACCCCGCCAGGACCTGTCCCCAATTCAACTGACCGTTGAGCCCGAGATAGGCCACGACTCCCACGAAGCAGACGACGACCATGCCGACCAGTGCCTTCAGGAACCAGTCAAACGCTTTGGCCGCCAATCCCTGTCGCCCGTTGAGGAACACCACAAACGCGGCCAACGCCAGAATGGCGGCCGACACAATCAATTTGGCCCCGTCCGACTCGTCGATCGGACCGCCGATCAAGTTTTTCTGCAAAGCGGCGTAGCAAAGACTGAACTGTGGCATGCACCAAATCAAATTAGCCATGCATGTGGCAATCAACCAGCCCCAACCCAGTACAGGATTGATGTGCTGGTTGATGGCCTGAAAAGGCCGTTGGCCCGTTGATAGCGTCACGTAACTGATCGCCGAGAGCATGACGACGCCCATCATGATGGCGACCAGCTGCAACCAAAGCAGGCTCATGCCGCCCAACACCCCGAGGAATAAGGATCCCGCCAACGATCCGCCGCCAAGTGTGATCGCGCTTTGCAACCAACCTGGACCAGACAATCTTGTATAAGCCCGTAGCGTGGCACCGAATCCCTGCCGCTGGGCCGTGGTGATGAGCTCGCGGTTGGCGAGAACGTGTGATTCTTGTTCGCTCATGAACTTCCGTTTCTACAGGGCAGCGTCTTCAGGGCAGCGTCTTCAGGGCAGCGTCTTCAGGGCAGCGCCCATTGGGAAACGCGTACTGAAAAAGGTCTACTTGATGTCGGAATAGTCGGTCGCGACCAACATAGTTTTGGTGATCTTGGAGACGGTTTCGGCATACTGTTCTTGGTTCTTCATGGATTCCCATTCGGGATGAGCCAGGAAGGCGGCCCAGGCGGACGTTTGGGCTTCGGCATCATCGTGTACCAACATGTACGTGAGCTGAGGAAGATTCGCCGCCGAGATGGCCTGGCCGTAGAATACCGCTGGCAGACCCACTTTTTCAAACAGCTGAATCTCGCCTTGATTAAACATTTGAACTTTCAGTAGGCCTTTGATTTCGCTGTGGCTTTCATACGTGCGCAATTCGAATATTCGTCTCTTGCCATCCGCCGACCCAGGGATCGCCAACTCAGGCATGCCACTGAAAGCTTGTAGCAACATGGACTCGATCCGCGTGAACGCCGGATCGTCTTGATCCTGATTCAGGTAACTCTTGGCTTTGGGCCAAAAATCCGGATCCTGAGCATAGGCTTGCTTGAGCCGCAGCAGCTCCTCCAGCGACCGATAGGCGATCACCGAGATGCGAAGATTGGGATCGGCCTCTTCTCCTTCCAGGGGCTTAAAGACACCCACCCGCGTGGCGCCGTTGTCTCGCATGACAGGCATGGCGGCATCACGCATCATGGAATCGAAGGCCGCCGCTTTGGCAGCGCTGCGGAGATGGTAAAAACGGACGTTGATGAGCTGTTGGTCGGCGCCGCTGGCGGCCAGCGAACCGGCTGCTAAAATGAGAATGGGGAGTGTCACTCGTCGCATCATGTACCTCACGATCAATGGGAAAAATCTTTTGCAAGCCAGCAAATCTAACCGATTCCCAACGGGTTCGCCAGCGGCCAAAGTCGACAGGCGGAGTCGCGACCGTGAACGGTTGTCCGCTGGATGAAACTTCCGCGGGCTGATGAAGGTGGAGATCCGTATTCCATGCAACCACCGCTGACCCATTCGCGTGGCTCACACAGTTTTGGCTTTGGTTGGCTAGTTTCACACTGGCTAGTTTCACACTGGCTAGGTTCACACTGGCTAGGTTCACACTGGCTAGGTTCACACTGGCTAGGCTCACACTGGCTAGGCTCACGCTGGCGGATTGCGTGCTGCGTCGTGTGCGTGCTGTGGGCTGGAACTCGCGCGCTGGGCAATCCTCCCAACATACTGTTCATCTACATCGACGACCTCGGTTGGAAGGATCCCAGCTACATGGGGTCGGACTTTTTTGAAACTCCACATCTCGATCGGTTGGCCCATGATGGAATGATCTTTACTGACGCGTATTCATGCGCGGCCAATTGCGCGCCTTCGCGCGCGTGTGTCATGTCGGGGCAAACCACCCCTCGTCACCAGATTTACAATGTGGGCACCCGTGCCCGAGGTGAGTCGGTCCATCGGCGACTGAAACCTATCCCCGGGACCAATACGCTCGCGCCGACAATTCGCACTTGGGCCCACCAACTCCAGTCGGTGGGGTATGCGACCGCGGCCATCGGCAAATGGCATCTGAGCAAGGACCCGACCGACTTCGGCTTCGAATTCAATGTCGGGGGTACGCACTCTGGCTCAGCACCTCGCGGCCACTACCCGCCGCACGGTAGGGTGCCTGGATTGGACGATGCTCCGGACGACGAATACCTGACAGATCGGCTGAGCGAGGAAGCGATCGGATTCATCGGGCGGCATCAGGACACGCCATGGGCCATTTATCTGTCGCACTTCGCCGTGCATACGCCGCTAAATGCCAAACGAGAATTGGTCGCCAAGTACCGAGCCAAACCCGCGGGCCAGTTGCACGACCACGTGACCATGGCCACGATGATTCAGGCGGTTGACGATGGAGTGGGGCGGATCATGGACCAGTTGAAAGCATGGGGATTGGCCAGAAACACCGTGGTGCTGTTTTCATCGGACAATGGCGGCTATGGACCAGCCACCGACATGGCTCCGCTGAAAGGATACAAGGGTACCTACTACGAAGGGGGGATCCGCGTTCCCTTTTTCGTGAATTGGCCCCAAGTCGTTTCGCCCGCTGGACGAAGTGCGGTTCCCATCAGCGGTATCGATCTCTACCCAACCATCTGTGAGATCGCCGGGGTGGACTGCCCCGAGACGCAGCCGATCGACGGTGTGAGTCTGGTTCCGTTGCTAACTGGAAAAACCAAGGACAGGAAAGACCGCGCGTTGTACTGGCATTTCCCTGCCTACCTCGAGTCCTATCAGGTCTTCGACGAACAGCGGGATCCGTTATTTCGATCCCGCCCCTGCAGTATTATTCGCTACGGTCGTTGGAAATTGCATCAGTATTTTGAGGACGGAGGCTTGGAACTCTATGACTTGGATAGTGACATCGGCGAGACTCGGAATCTTGCCGACGAGCTTCCGGATCGGTCGCGAGAGTTATTGGCCAAACTTGAATCCTGGCGCCAACGCGTCAAGGCTCCCATCCCGACCGAGCCAAACCCCACGTACGATGCCGCTGCCGAGGCGGAAGCGATTGCGAAGCAACTCGAACCAGTTCACCAATGACAGCTTTCCGTCGGTCGACGTTGCTGGGAGTTGGTGAGTGTTCTGCATCAGGTGGTTGCGCGGCGCTCGGCTGCCGCCGCGCGTCGTTTAACCGTCGACCAGAGGAGTCTAGGCGTCGGAAACTCTTCGAGACGAAAAATCGGCTCGGAACCCTATGGCGAGTGGGTACGGTGGACTGATTCGCCAGACTCCGTCGGTCGACGTTGGTGGCCGTTGGTGAGTGTCCTGCATCAGGTGGTTGCGCGACGCTCGGCTGCCGCCGCGCGTCGTTTAACCGTCGACCAGAGGAGTCTGGCCGTCGGAAGCTCTTCGAGATAAAAAATCGGCTCGGACCCTTATGGAGGGTGAGTACGGTGGACTGATTCGCCAGACTCCGTCGGTCGACGTTGGTGAGTGTCCTCAACAGGTGGTTGCGCGACGCTCG
>Ga0310121_10002840_pt1 | contig 16210 bp, 10 predicted proteins | sample CB27_Tmax_986_MG_FD_203504 | JGI IMG/M metagenome (GOLD analysis project Ga0310121, IMG submission 203504) | Marine microbial communities from Western Arctic Ocean, Canada - CB27_Tmax_986 | ecosystem: Environmental > Aquatic > Marine > Oceanic | place: Canada: Western Arctic Ocean | collected...
CAACCCAAATCGCTTTGGTCTTCGGACGGGGTCGGCAGCTGGGCCCTGTGTTGCGTTTCCCCGCGGACGAACCGCGGCAATTCATGCGTAGCCTTGCTTTCGTTGGACAGGACTGCGAATGTGGCCTCGACCGCCGCTGGATGCAGGGTCAGATGATACCGCATCTCTGGACCAATCAAGACGAAACCTTGGCGATGCAAAAACTCAATTTCGACCCCGGTAATGCGCTGGTCAAAGCAGAAATTGATCGCATCCTCGCACGTGGTCCAGGCTCAAGGCCAGGCGGGCAGCGCGATGTCGAGCAATCCGAATTGATGTTTCCGGCGCTTGGCTACCAGGAGATTGTGCTATTCGATGAACCAAAGGACGATCAACCGGTCGAATCCGTTGCCGCGGACGACGAACCTCAACAGGACGGTCCCCCACACGTTGCGGACCCGGCAAACTCTGCGGGGCAGACGCCGGTAGTGGCAGAAGTTGTTGTACTCGATGAAGTAGCAACGCCGCCGAATTACACCCTAATCGGGCTAGTGATCCTGGCGGTGCTGATCGTCGCCGTCGGGTCCCTGATCATGCTCCGGGGGTCGGGAGCCTGGTTGTGAAGCTCGTCTGCTGGCTGATCTTCAAGGAACTGCTCCACCGTAAGGTGAGCTTTGTTCTCTCGACGGTCGCCGCCATGGCCGCCGTGGCGCTTTGCGTCGCCATTTCGATGACCCAGGCCGCGGCTCAAAACGAAACACGCCGCACGACACGTGATATCGGTTCGAATATCTTCATCATCCCGAAAATGGCGGACGAATTCGACTATTTCAATACCGGTTTTTCGGAAAAGACGATGCCGGAAGAGACGGTCCACGAGATGGCCAAGGCGCCAAACATCTCGTACAACCACCTGATCGCCACGCTGACTCAGGAAATCACGATCGCAGGCCGTACAGTTCGACTCGTTGGACTTTCGGGGGCTCTGCATCCGCCGGGACGACGCAAGAAATCAAAAATGGGGTTTGCGATCAAGCAGGACCACGTCTACATCGGTTACCGTATCGCAGAAGTTCTGAGCGCCAAGAAGAATGAGGACGTGCAATTTCTTGGTCGCAAATGGACCGTCCAGCGGATCGAGCCGGAGAAAGGCACGATCGAGGACATCACGATTTTCGGCCTGCTGCCTGACGTGCAGGAGGCGCTCAACCTGCCGGACCGCATCAACGAAATCAAAGCTATCGACTGCCTCTGTTTAACGGCCGACAGAGATCCGGTCAAGATTCTGCGTGAGGAACTCGACAAGATTTTGCCCAACGCCAAGGTGTTCCACATCGCGGCCATTGCCGACGCACGCGCCAAGCAGCGACAGATGATGGACAAATATTCGCCGTTCCTGGTCGCCGTGTTGCTGGTTGTCAGCGCCGCCTGGCTGGGCGTGCTCGCCGCTGTCAACGTCGGCGAGCGAATCAGCGAGATCGGTTTATTGCGAGCGCTCGGTTATCGATCGGGCGCCATCAGCGCGCTGGTGTTGGGGCGAGCGGCGTTGATCGGTATTCTTGGAGCGATATTGGGCTACGCGGTCGGCTGCTTACTGGCGATCAACGTTGGTCCGGAATATTTTCCGGTAACGGCCAAAGCGATTAGGGCTCAGCCCGCGATGCTCGGCTGGGCACTGCTGGGTGCTCCATTGTTGGCGATGCTGGCGAGTTTTATTCCCGCTTCATGGGCCGTGAGCCATGACCCTGCTGTGACCTTGCGCCAAGATTGACCTCCTATGATCTCTCTGCAAAGCGTTTCCACGACATTTTCGACTCGTGGTGGTCCCGTCACGGGACTGGACGATGTAACGCTGGAGATTCCCGCCGGTCAGCTGGCCTGCGTCGTGGGGCCCAGCGGATCTGGCAAGACGACACTGCTGATGGCGATCGGTGGTATGCTGCGACCCAACGTCGGTACGGTTCAGGTAAACGGACAGGACGTCTACAGTATGTCCGGCAGCGCCCGTGCCGCATTCCGCGCTCGGAATATCGGTTTCATTTTCCAGATGTTTCACCTGGTCCCCTACCTGAACGTGTTAGACAATGTTTTGTTGTGCACGCATGGCAACGGCGGCACGTCAAAACAGGCGGCCGTTGAGCTGTTGGAGCGACTCGGATTGTCGCACCGAGCAGGCCACAAGCCGTCCCAGCTGAGCACCGGCGAGCGGCAGCGGACGGCCATTGCACGGGCAACACTGCTGAAACCGAGTGTGTTGTTGGCCGACGAGCCGACCGGCAACCTCGACGAGGAAAACGCCGCCGAGGTGGTCAAGATTCTGGGCAACTACCGCGATGAGGGAGGCACCGTGCTGGTGGTGACGCACGGCAGCGATGCGTTGGAGTATGCGGATCGAGTGATTCGCATGCGCGCCGGACGTGTGACCGAAGAAACGATAACAGCCGATTCGAGCTAGAATTGGCCGCATAGCATAAGGAGAAGCTCATGTTCCGTATCTTCTCGAGAATCGAATTCGCACTAGTTTCGATCGTTCTCGTTGCGATGCTTCCCGCCGTAGCGGCGGCGGCGCGGCGCAACGTGGTGTTTATTGTCAGCGACAATCAGCGTGCGGATACGATTGGGGCACTGGGGAACGAGCACATTCAAACCCCTAATCTCGACGCGCTTGCACGGCGCGGATGTGCCTTCCGGAGAGCCTACTGCATGGGATCGAATGCGGGGGCGGTTTGCAGGCCTAGCCGCACGATGTTTCTGACCGGCCGCTCGCTGTTCCACGTTCCGCTCGATGAGATGTGCGAAGAGGCGGAAGCGGCCATGGGGCCGAGGGATATTCCGATGCTGCCCAAGGTTTTCAACAACGCCGGTTACAACACGCTCCGTACCGGCAAGACGGGCAACGGACCGGGCTTTGCGTTGGCCGAATTTCACGTCAACATTGTGGTGCCGCGTTCGCTCAACGGTTCGGAAAGGCATGCCAACAACGCCATCGATTTTCTAGGCCGTCAAACCTCGGACAAGCCGTTTTTACTCTATGTGGCCTTTGCCGCACCGAACGACCCGCACAAGGGCTACGGCGTCGCGCCGCAAGAATACGTCGACATGTACCGTCCGGAGGAGATTCCACTTCCGCCCAACTATCTGCCGAATCATCCTTTCGACAACGGTGAGATGAGGATCCGCGACGAATTGTTGGCGCCTTGGCCACGTACCAAGGACGAAGTTCGTCTTCAGCTGGCCGGCTATTACGCGGTGATCTCCTACATGGACCACCAGATCGGCCGCATCGCTGAAGCACTCAAAGACAACGGCCAATACGACAACACGATTATTGTCTTCGCCTCCGACCACGGACTGGCCATCGGCAGCCACGGATTGATGGGCATGCAGAACCTTTATGAACACAGCATGCGCGCACCGCTTGTTTTTGCAGGACCGGGGGTGCCCGAGGGAAAAACCTCCGACGCGCTGGTCTACTTGTTTGACATCTTCCCAAGCCTCTGTGAACTCGCGGACATTGAGATTCCTGAAAAAGTAGAGGGCAAGAGCCTGGTACCGATCATGCAGGGCAAGACCGAGAGCGTGCGCGATTCGCTGTTTACGGCCTACAAGCGCATCCACCGAGCCGTGCGCGATGATCGTTGGAAACTGATCCGATACCCAGAAATCAACGAGACCCAGCTGTTCGATCTGAAGAGCGATCCGCATGAAACGAACGATCTCGCCGAAGATCCCTCGAATGCGTCGAAGGTCGAAGAGATGATGGAGTTGCTTCGCAGGTGGCAGCGGGAAGTCGACGACGACGCTCCGCTCGGTTGAGCGAAGTCGAACGGCTGGTTACGCCAGCAGAGCATCGATGGGCTGGCCCGTTCCGTCCTTCGTCACATAAAAGGGTCGGGATTCCGTTTCATATCCGTGATCAGGAGGAATCCCTAACGCCTTGTAGAACGTTGCCTGCACGTCCTCCAAGCGGACAGGATTCTCAACGGGTACGAAAGGATGCCGGTCGGCCGTCTTACCGTAGACAAATCCTTGCTTGAAACCGCCGCCGAAGAATAGCAGACAATTACAGGAGCTGAAGTGACCATGAAAACCGTACATTTTGGGTTCGCTAATGACCAACTCTGACCCGTCATGCTCTTCCGCGAATCCTTCCGGTTCCCTGCCAGCGGCCGGCGCCGAGGCAATCGTGCGCCCAAACTCGGTCGCCAGCATGACGATCGTCCGCTCCAACAATCCCCGCTCGTCCAGATCGCGGATCAGCTGGCTAATCGGACCATCGATCTGACGTTTCATTTCTACCATCCGGGTGCAACCATTCTCGTGCATGTCGAAACCCTTCAAGGGGCCGTATTCGTACTCGACCTGCACAAATCGTGCGCCACGTTCCACGAGCCGACGAGCGAGTAGCAGGCCATGCCCAAAACGCTTTCCCTGGAAGTAGGAACCGTCGGCGAGTTCTGCTTCGTCGATCTGCGGCATATATGCCTGCAACGTGGCCTGACTCTCCTCGGCTTGATAATTAAACGCCTGCTTCACAGGCGAATCCATCATCGCGCGAGCGTCTTCCAACATTTGCATATAGGCGGTCGCTTTCGGCGAGTCTCTGAGCAGGCTGTTGTGCGAAAACAGTTTTTGCAAGAGCGCCTGGCGGCGATCGAGACGCGACCGAGTCATGCCGCTGTAAGCCTCCAGCGTCGCCATTCCGCTGGCTGCATCGGGAATCATAAACGGTTGGTATTTGGGTCCATAGAATCCCGGCCCCAAGAATTCGCTGATGAACAGCTTCGCCGCGTCGGATGTATCAATGTCGCGGCCAATATAGATGTAAGGCGGAATATGCGGATGACGACATCCGAGTGTTCTGGCCACGATCGATCCAATGCTGGGCGCCTTGACCCCGACCGGCGGAATATAACCGGTCATCATGTAGGATTGCGCTTTATGATGAATCGCTCCAAACTTCGTCTTGTTCGACAGCGTGCGCAAGATGGTGCCCAGATGCATCACCGACCCAATCCCTTCGAGCCCCTCGCCCAGACGTATCCCATCGGCCGTCGTTGGGAGCGAAGCGCAGGTTCCCAGGATTTCGTCGCCAGTCATTCCCTGCCGATAAGGTGTCAGTTGTTTTGGATCCCAGGTATCGGTTTGGGCAATGCCACCAGGCAACCAGATCAGCACCATTGCATCGGCCTTCGGGATCCAGGGCGGTATAAAAGCCTTGGTTAGATCACTTTCAGCAGCGATCAGGGGTCCCGGCGCTAAGCCTATCGCCGAAGCAATTGCCGCCGATGATTTGACGAATTCTCGCCGGTCGATGCTTTGTTGATCGCGCATGGTCGCAGACTGCTTGTGTCACTGTATGAACTGAAATTCTGGACTGGTCATCAAGGCCCACGACAGATCTCCAACCGCTTGCGTGCGTGAGTCTGTCGCGGACAGCGGGGTTTCCTGCAGCGGGATTTCCGTTATGGGGGAAAATTGTGATTCGGCCGATTCGTCAAGAGAATACTTCTCAAGAAAACCAGTCGCAAGCTCCATCTCTGAAGGACTTGGGCGCCGGCCTCGAGTAGCTAAAAATAGCTTCTCGGCGATGGCCTGCGGATCCAATTCATCAGCGGCCAATTCAATCACCAAACGACTACCGTAAACCAGCTCGCGATACTCGTCACCGTTGATTAGCTCGAGCGCCTGCACGACCGCCACGTCTTCGGAGCGGGAAGTACTGATTTCGATGCGCTCAGACGGCTTTCCGAGTGCGCGCCGGAGCGCTGTCGTTTCCCGATTTACGTATTCCCGCTGGCCCGCCTCCAGCTTCTGGGTAGTCACCACCCGGATCGAGTCGATAAGTTGTTCCGCAGTCAGCTTCCTCAGCGTGGGCGACCGATAATAGCGGGGCTCGCCGGGGCGGGACGCGTCAAACGCATCAACCAACTGCGGATCATACTGATTTTGAAAGGTACGGCTGTTGAGGATCAGCCGGATGGTACGTTTGAGATCGAAGCCGTGCGTCATGAAATCATGGGCCAGCCACTCCAGCAGCTCGGGATGTGACGCAGGAACGTCCACGCGATAGTCATCCACCGGTTCGTAGAGTCCGCGGCCTAGATATCGACTCCAAAGGCGGTTCACGATCGCCGCGGCAAAACGGGGGTTGTGAGGATCCGTGACCAAGATCGCCGCCAGGTGTAAGCGGGCAACGGGATCATCGGGAATAGCTTGCGGCGCGCCGGGGATGTCAAACGCGAAGCGAGAGGGAATGATTTTTCCGGAGCGCTCCTCGCAGCGGATTTGCTCCAAGTCGTCTTCCGCGAACAGCCCGGCGAATCCGAGGAACCGCGCCTGCGACCACTTGTCGTTGAGGAAATGATTGTGACACGACGCGCATTTCATACTCGTGCCCAAAAACACCTGGCCGACCACGGCCGCGGTTTGCAACGTGCGCTGGTGCGTATCGTTTTGGACGAATCCAATCTGTATCGTTTGTTGCCCATCCAAGATCTCGAGCATCTTAACGGGCTGATGCCCTAGCAATCTCGGTGTGATCAGCTCAGCCACCATCAGATCGAACGGCTTGTTCGTCATGAAACTGTTGTGCAGGAAGTTGTGGTAATTCCCGCGGGTAGGGATGCCGCCGATTTCTTCACTAATCGCACTACCAATGGCTTCCTGCCAAAATGCTGTCCAGTGATCCGCATAGTCTTCGTCGCGGCTCAGGAGTTGCTCGACCAGCCGCGGCCGCTTATCCGGAGTAGTATCGGCCAGAAACTTTGTCGCCTCATCGATCGTAGGCACCACGCCAATCAAATCGAGATAAACTCGCCTGAGAAAGGTCGCGTCGTCGCACAAACCAGGAGGACGGCTAGATTCTGGCAACTCGACGGCACGCCACCGATCGACGATAAAACGATCAATCTCATTGCCACCCGGCGCCTCGACCGCCGGCGGCACGGGAGGTTTACCTAGGCTTGTGATCCGCACCCGCCGGCGCTCGGCAAACAGTTGCTCAACCTGCTCCGGGTCGCTGGCGCGGGCCAACTCCTGCAAGATCGGGTTAACGGTGCCGGTCGGTGGCACGTCGGCCGATGCATTCCTACTGGTAATCGTCGTCTCACCGATAGAGTTCGGCGCCTCCGCCGCACAACAGCAGGTAGCCAGCAAACCTGTCACGGCAACCAGCGCGAGAGAACGGGAAAATAGCCTGGGAATACTGAATGGGTGGAGGTGATACATCGCCTTGCAGCTGCTGAGGGTCACCGAACCGCTACTGGACATGAATTGGCCGGGCTCGTCGCGTTGAAGACAATTATAGCCGCCCCGGTCATGTCTCTCAACGTTTCCACGGGACCTTTGAGGGCTTCTGCCGCACACGAATGGGACTGTGGACTAAGTCTAAGCCAGGATCGCCTCGACGACACGCCCGTGGACGTCAGTGAGACGAAAGTCGCGGCCGGCGTGGTGAAATGTCAGCTGCTTATGGTCAAGTCCCAAGAGGTGCAGGATCGTGGCGTGGAAGTCATGGACGTGGACTCCGTCTTCCCCGACGCCGATCCCGTATTCGTCGGACGATCCGTAGACGATACCCGGCTTCACACCGCCGCCCGCAAACCACGACGAAAACACCTGGTGATGGTGCTCGCGTCCCTTCGCCTGCGCGTTCTCGTGATACGGAGTCCGGCCGAACTCCGTGGTCCAGACCACCAGCGTCTCGTCCAGCAAGCCCCGCTGTTTGAGGTCGGTGATCAGCGCCGCAATCGGCCGGTCGACATTCCGCGCACGAGGCACGTGCTGTTGCATGTCGCCGTGGGCGTCCCAGTTAGTCGCCCCCGCCTGCGAGCCCCCGTCGATCAATTCCACGAAGCGCACCCCGCGTTCGGCCAGGCGGCGAGCGATCAGGCATTGCCAGCCAAAACCGTCGGTCTGGCCCGGCTCGAGGCCATACTGCTTCAGCGTGGCCGCGCTTTCGCCGGACAGGTCGAATGCAGCGGGCGCTTCGACCTGCATGCCGAAGGCCGTCTCAAACGAACGGATGCGCGCCTCCAGCGCGGTGTCGCCAGGGCGATCCACTTGATGACGGCGATTTGCCCGAGCCACCAATTCCAACTCCAACTCCTGCAGGCTTCGGGAAGCCGTCAGCGGTGCGAGGTTCGCAATTGGCGTCTTGCCGGGCCGGATTCGCGTGCCCTGATGGCAGGCCGGCAGAAAATCGGACGCCCACGTTTGCGCACCGGCGTACGGCGTCTGCGGCGCGATAACGACAAACGAGGGCAGATTGCGATTGAACGTGCCGAGTCCGTAACTCACCCACGCTCCCAGGCTCGGTCGGGCGAAGTCGAACGACCCGGTGTGCATCCCCAGCGTGCTCTCGTAGTGGTTGGTGTGATTGGTGTTCAGCGAACGAATCACGCAGAGTTCGTCGGCCAGGCCGCGAATCGCTGGAAACAGATCACTGACCAGTGTGCCACATTCTCCCCCCGGACGAAACGGCCACTTGGGTCGGGAGAGATAAAAGCGGAAGTCGCCGCCGCGGCCCTGCCAGTTGTCGATCGCCACCGTCTTGCCGTGATCGGCCACAAGACGAGGTTTGTAGTCGAACGTGTCGACGTGCGACACGCCGCCGCCCATGTGGAGGAAGATCACCCGCTTGACGGTTGCCGGTCGATGCGGTGGTCGGGACGCCAGCGGATCGAGGTCGTCGCTCGCTGGACGGGCCGCGTCCGCCTCGGCCAGGAGCGTGGCCGCGGCGATGGCGCCAAAGCCGCCACCGGCACGCTGCAGCCATTCTCGACGGGTCGGAAACATGGTCAATCGATATGGATGAACTCGTTGCGGGCGAATAGCGTGCGGGCGAGCGCCGCCCAGATCTTGATTGTACGCTCCTCCTCCGACAAATCGGAGGGGAGTTGCGCACGGTACGCTTCGAGCAGGGCGCGGGCCTCGGCCTGCTCAATCTCCCGCGGCGGCCGGGCAAGCGTCCGCTCGAACGCATCCCGGATCCGCGCTGCCGCGGCGTCGTGACGAGCGATGAGTGCCGCGGCGATCGCCTCGGACAGCTCGTGCACCATCGGATCGTTCATCATGAACAGGGCCTGCGTGGCGACGGTCGACGTCGCCCTTCGGGCGGTGCTGGCATTCGTGTCCGCCCCGTCAAACAACGCGAGGAACGAATGCTGCTTGAGTCGCCGCGTCATCAAGTAGACGCTTCGCCGGTCGGTCTGGTATTCGCCACGGAATGGTCCATGCTGCGTATACCGGGTCTGCAAATACTCCGGAAACGGGTGGGGCCCACCCATCCGGTCGTCAAGCCGTCCGCTGACTGCCAACAGCGCGTCGCGAATCGACTCGGCATCGAGCCGCCTCCGCGCGAACCGGGCAAGCCAGATGTTGGACGGGTCGGAAGCGCGCATCGCCGGGCTCCCGGCGGAACCCTGTTGGTAGACCTGCGACAACATAATCCGGCGATGCATCGCCTTGACCGACCAGCCGCTCTCGACAAACGCTGCGGCCAGCCAGTCGAGCAGTTCGGGATGGCTGGGCGATTGCCCGCGGGTCCCAAAATCATTTTCCGTCGGCACCAGTCCGCGGCCAAAGTGATGCTGCCAGATGCGGTTGACGAAGACTCGGGCCAATAGCGGGCTGTCGGCCGCGGTAAGCCAGTCGGCCAGCTCGAGCCGACCACTGCCAATGGCCTGCGGCGGCAGGCGGTGACCGCCGAGGAGTTGGATGAACTGCCGCGGTACGCGGGGGCCGGGCTGATCCGGCTGGCCGCGCTGGTGGAGCCGCGCGTCGCGCGGCGTTCCTTCCCAGACGGCATAGCCCTGAGGATACGGCGGCGTGTTGAATAGTGTCCGCAACTCGGTTTTCCATGTTTCGAGTTGGGCGTCGTCGGCCGCCGTCGGTTCACGGCTGTCGGGACCAGTCGCGGCGACCGCCCGCACGTCGACCGACCGCGCGGCGGGCTGGCCAACAAAGAGATTGTCGAGCTCGAGGCCCGGCCGGACTCCCGTTTGTTCACCTCGGCCATCGATCGAAATCGTGTCGATGATGCCGCGCGATGCCCGATGCAACTCCAGGCCAGCCCATTCCTGGGTCCGGTCTTTCTGGCGGAGCGATCCGCGACAGGTCAGCATCTGAAAATCAAGTGTCAACTCCAGATGCTGCCAGCTGCCTGGAGTGATGTCGGCTACGGTTTCGCACGCATTGCCCTGCCGGACGCGAAGCGATTCTCTGCCGAGAAGAACTTCGACAACGCTATTCCCGCTGCTCCCGTGCCCCAGGCAGAGACGGTATTCTCCGGCGGCGTCGCGCAGTTCACTCGCGATTCGAAAATCGATGGCGAATTTCAGAGTCGACGTTCGCTCATCGGCAATCGGTGGCACGAACCCGCGGCTCAACAGAACCGAGTCTTCCACCGCGGCGAAGACGGCCCCGCTGCTCCCGGCCGGGTAAATTTCGACGTACGGGCTCTGGGCCGAGGTGGCGATTCGCACGTCCCCTTCGTACTGCCAGGGATTGGCCGGGAACCCGAGGCTGCCCCCGCTCGGCGGCGTCTGCAGTTCAAAGTCGCCGTCCAGATCGTTGAGCGGCCGGATTTGAGTAGGGCGACCCGGCACCTTGTAGTCGGCCTCGAGCGCCTTCACCTGGGTTGCGAGTTCGGCAATGCGCGTCCGCCAGGCATTCCATTGCGAAGCAGCCGCATCGGGCGGGACAAGTGGTGTCATCGCCCGCGTCGCTGGCAGCCGTTCCGAACCAGCGAAAGCGTACCGCGTGCTGGCGAACATCCCGTACAGGCCGTAGTAATCTTCCATCGTGACAGGATCGTATTTGTGGTCGTGACACCGTGCGCAGCCGAGCGACAACCCCAGCATCGATCGACCCATCGTGTCGATCGTGTCTTGGATCGTCAGGTATTCGTAGCGTTCGGTGTCGAACCCGAATCGCCGCGCAATCGCGAGGAATCCCGTCGCCGTGACCAGCTCGGCATAACGCTGGTCGCTGATCGTGCCCTCCTCCCAGCCGCGTCGGGCAATGATGTCGCCGGCGATCTGCTCTCGGACGAAGGCGTCGTAGGGTTTGTCGCGGTTGAAGGCAGCAATCACATAGTCCCGATAGCGATAGGCCTCGGGCACCGGGTAGTCGGCCGTTTCCCCGGCCGTGTCGGCGTAACGGACGACATCCAGCCAATGCCGGCCCCAACGCTCTCCGTAATGCGGCAAGGCCAACAGCCGATCCACGACTTTGGCGAAGGCCCCCGGCGACGAATCGGCCAGAAATTCAGCAACTTCGTCCGGCGTCGGAGGCAAACCGATAAGGTCGAAGGTCGCCCTACGGATCAACGTGCGACGACCGGCGGGCGGCGAGAAGGTCATCCTGCGCTGGGTCAGCGCGGCGCGGACGAAAGCGTCGATCGGCGAATCGGCCGCGTGCAATCCTTGCTTGGGCGGAACGACCTGGCGGATCGGCTCGAACGCCCAATGCGACGGATCCGACCCGTCGGCAACGCAACACGCGGTTAGCAGCAGCCAGCCGCTCAGCAGAGACAGGACTGGAAGGCAGTGGCCTGAGATGGATGATCGGCTCGACATGCTGAGGGTTTCCGTTTCAAAGCGGCCCACCTCACTGCTGGAGGCGGCTTGTTTCTCTGCCTGGCTCGTCGCGTTGAAGGCAATTATAGCCTCCCCCGGTCATGTCTCGCAACGTTTCCACGGGTCCTTTGAGGGCTTCTGCTGCACACGAATGGGATTGTGGGAATCAGTCAATAGTGTTCGGCACCAAATTTGCGGAGTGACTTGTCCCGATGTTGCTTACTGCGGCGTAGCCGCGTGGAAGTCCCCTCACACCCCAACATGTCTTCGCCAAATGAAGACCCATTCGGAGACGTGTTGTCGAAGATATGTTGGGGGAGAGGGTTAGGGCAGCGCAACCTCAGGTGGTACGAGCGGCCGAGCGTGGTAAAGTGGAACCATGGACGCAAATGTCACAAATCACATCGACTCTGACCCAAATAGGTGCGGCGGAAAACCTTGCATTGCGGGCACCCGAATACGCGTGTGGGACATCTACGTGGCCCACGAGATACGCGGCGAGGCTCCCGAACAAATCGTGGCTGACTATCCGCACATCACACTTTCGCAGGTGCACGCAGCTCTGTCGTATTATTGGGACCACAAAGCCGAGATCGACGCACAGATGAAGGAGGCTGACCGCTTTGTCGACGAGCTAAAGGCAAAAACAGGTTCCGGGCCGCTTCACAAAAACTCTCCGGCAAGAACGCTGGCGATGCTACGGTTTCATCTTGACGAACACGTACCGCACGGAGTCGCATGGGGCCTTCGGTCGAAGGGCGTTGACGTTACCACCACGACTGATGTGGGCCTCGTTGGTGCCGACGACGAAGACCACATCGAGTTTGCCCGCACCGAGGATCGCGTCATTTTCACCAACGACGACGATTTTCTACGGCACGCATCGCTCATGCCGGTATCGCGTATTGTCACCCGGAGAAATTTGGTGATGCCTACGTCGGCGAGGTAATCCGCTATCTTTACCTCATGCACGAAGTGCTTGAATCAGAAGAAGTGGAAAACAAAATCGAATACGTGTAAAGCGATTATGGCACAGCTGAACCCCTACAAGGATCCGCTGTTCATGCTGGAGAACAACGTGAGCATTGACCGCAGATTGTTTTTGCAGGCGTCTTTAAGCGGCGTCGCGATCGGAGCCTCAACGTCACTGGCCGCAGAAACCAAAACACACGAGGATCTCAAAGGCGAAGTTGGAATCACAACCGGTTCGTTGATGAGGCATCTGACTGTCGAGCCTGCGAAGGGAAAGATACGTTTGCTCGATTTGCCAAAGCTCATGCGCGACGAGTTGGACATGAAAGTGATCGACTTGTTGAACGAAACGTTGGCCTCCATGGAGCCAACTTACTTGGACAAGTTGCGTAAAGCAACAGAAAACGCAGGTTGCATCATTACGAACTTGAAGATGAATCTAGATATCGACATGGCTAGTCCCGACAAGTCCAATCGTCGCGCGGCACTGGATGAATATAAACGGACGATCGATGCGGCCGAACGATTGGGGTGCCGTTGGGTACGGCCCTTGCCTCGACCCGAACGACCGGACGTAAAACTCTTTGTCGACGGCTATCGAGAGCTGATCGACTACGCCCAGCCGAAAGGAATCTCGCTATTGATTGAAAACTTCGGCTGGATGACCGATGATCCCAAAATCATTCCAAAGATCATCAAAGCCGCGGGACCAGGTTTGGCGGCATCGCCCGACACTGGAAACTGGACTAATGAGGCACGCTATGAGGGGTTAGCTGAGGTCTTCCCTCACGCCGTAACATGCGACTTCAAAGCCAATCAGTTCGACGGGGAAGGCAACCACACACGCTATGACCTGCAAAGGTGTTTTCAAATCGGCTGGGACGCAGGGTACCGCGGACCGTGGTGTTTGGAACATTTCAACACCACACTAGACGGACTGATAAAGGGATTCGCAAAGCTTCGCATGATGTTAAATGAATGGGCAGGTATCCTAACCTCTACCACCAACAATTGAAACACACCGCAGACCGCGGCAGTCGCTGCCGAGGATAATACGATTTACGAAGGCGGGGCGGATGACCAACAGCAAAAGAACCTGTCATGGCCGATAAAATAAATCGCCTGATTTTGATCATGCTGACAAGTGCTCTACTTTCACCGGACGTGGTGCGAGGAAAAGTGGACGTTGGCCCTTATGTGCAGTTTACGGGGCCTTACACCGGCGTCGTCCGCTGGGACACGGACACGGCCTGCAGTTCCACAGTGCAGTATGGCAAGACGCGTTCGCTGGGACTCAGTGTGAGCGATCCAGCGGTAACGACGACCCATGAGGTAACCATTGACAACCTCGAGTTGAGAACCAAGTACTACTACCGTGTCAACGATGGTGACGGCGACTTTACCGAGCTTTATTGGCCACAATCGCACCAGGGTGGCCGGGAGAGCGGCTTCGACACCGCCATCAATTACACCCGCATTGACTGCAGGGGCGCAACTTGCCCCTACCCGCGCGATTCGCTGACCACAGCTTATGAAGCGGCCGCCGACCGCATCCTGGCTCAGACGGGTATCGAAACCGGCTATTGCCTCGTTTACGGCTGCGGCGAAGGGCGTCTGGCCTTCGAGTTGGCCAAGCGCAGCGACATGATCATCATCGGGGTGGATGAGGACAGCAGCAAGATTCAGGCCGGGCGGGAAAAACTCATCGGCGCTGGCGTTTATGGCGCTCGCGTCACGTTACGAAAAGTCACTTCCCTGTCATCTTTGCCTTTTACCAAATATTTCGCCAACCTGATCGTCTCCGACGATTTGATTTTGGATGGTGACTGCGCCGGCACGGCAGCGGAGATGTTCCGGGTTTTGCGGCCCTCCGGCGGGATCGCGTATCTTGGCCAGCCGGCCGGTGCCAGTGGCCTGACCAAAGGTGAACTCGAAACATGGCTTGACGCCGGTTCGCTAACCTACAGGACGACCAATGACGCGAACGGCATTTGGTCGAAGGTCAGCCGCGGCCCGCTTCCTGGAACGGGTTGGTGGTCGCATCAGTATGGCACACCGGAGAACAGCGGCAACAGTTTCGACAATCTGGCAGGCGCCGCCGCCACCGGGGATATGGAGGTACAGTGGATCGGCAGGCCCGGTTCGGACAGCGGCGTCGACCGCCAGCCCCGCTTGCCCGCACCGGTGGCGAAAAACGGCCGGCTCTACCACCAGGGCCTGAATCGTATTATGGCGCTCGATTCCTACAACGGTTTCTTCCTCTGGTCCCTGGAGATCCCTTACCTTCGCCGGGTCAACATCCCCAGAGACGCCGGCAACTTGTGCGCCGACGACGAATATCTTTACCTGGCCGTTCAGGATGCCTGTTGGCGCCTTGACGGCGATACCGGGCTGCGAACGCTGACCCACAAACTCAACGACCCCGGTCACGAATGGGGCTGTGTATTCCGAGACGGCAACAAGCTTTATGGCAGTGCTGTCGTGGAGGGGTCGGGCTATAAGGACTATTGGACGGAGGAGATCGGATGGTACGTGGGGACTTCTGCGTCGCGCCGCAAGGTATGCAGTGAATATATTTTCGCCGACAACGCTGCCGGCGGCCGCGAGTGGACTTACGACGAGGGCGTTATCATCAATTCCTCGATTGCTTTTGGCGGAGGACGTGTTTATTTCGTCGAGAGTCGCCCGGATCCTGGTGAAAAAAGGGCAGCCCTGAAGGGCCAGCCCTCCGGCCAACGCGCAAGTGCATCCTATGAGAGCGGCCTTTGGACTGACGAATTGCACCTCGTTGCACTTGATGCCGACACGGGAACTAAATTGTGGGAGAAGGCGCTTAAAACCGGCGCGGGTGGCGATCCAATCATTGCCGACGGAGATGTGGTGTTCTATTTACTCTATGCTGAATCCGCAGGGGCTGAATATGTCATACTCGAATCTTCGAATTCAGACGCCGAAAAGTTTTTTCTTTACTCCTACGCCGTGACAAATGGCGGTTGCAATTACCAGTGGCAGGCAAACCATTCCTATACGGACGGTAAAGTCCGAATGAAGCGGCCTATCGTCGTGGGCGACGCCGTTTATTTGTTCCCCAAGGCCTATTCCCTTGCCGGTACCGGCGACCACGCCAGCTTCCGGAGCGATTTTCCGCGGGCCGCCTGCGGTGCTTGCAGTGCGGCCGGGAATGTCCTGATGGGGAGTTTCACGGAAAGTGCAGGCAAGTGGCCCTGGAACAAGCGGATCGGCATGTGGGATGCCGAGACCAGTACGGCGTCTTACTGGAGTACCATTCGCCCGGGCTGCTGGATTAGCACAATATCCGGCGGTGGAATGGTTCTTGCTCCCGAGCAAGCCGGTGGGTGCGCTTGCGGTATGTGGTTTAATACTTCCGTCGGTTGGATCGCCAAATGATGCCTAATTCGACTGTTTGACGGCGTAGCTTGGAACTCCTGTCCCGGGCGTCATTTGCCTTGGGATTAGCAAAAGATAATGATGCCAATAACCAACCAGACACGATTGCCCGGGACTGGAGTCCCAGGCTACGGCGCTCGGGCGATTATCGCAACGATTTGTCTTGCCGCTGCTATTTATCCCCAAATCTCCGCGGCCGAAGAGTGGCCCACTTACATGCATGACAACGCCAGAAGCGGTGGAACGTCTGAGACGCTGGACTTGTCCGC
>Ga0310121_10002841_pt1 | contig 16210 bp, 11 predicted proteins | sample CB27_Tmax_986_MG_FD_203504 | JGI IMG/M metagenome (GOLD analysis project Ga0310121, IMG submission 203504) | Marine microbial communities from Western Arctic Ocean, Canada - CB27_Tmax_986 | ecosystem: Environmental > Aquatic > Marine > Oceanic | place: Canada: Western Arctic Ocean | collected...
ATCATCGGGCTTGAAGTCCACGTGCAGTTGCTGACCGAGACCAAGCTGTTTTGCCGCTGCAGCACGAAGTTTGGGGCTCATCCCAATACTCAGACGTGTCCGGTTTGCATCGGTATGCCGGGCTCGCTACCGGTCTTAAATCGCGAAGCCTTTCAGCTGGCGCTAAGAACGGCGGTCGCGTTGAATTGCGAAATCCCCGAGTTTACAAAGTGGGACCGCAAGCAGTACTACTATCCGGATTTGCCAAAGGGGTATCAGATCAGCCAGTTTGATCTGCCGATGTCTCAAAAGGGCCACCTCGAAATCAGCCATCCTCAGGGCGAGTTTCAGCCGAAGGTGATCCGCATCATTCGTGCGCATCTCGAGGAGGACGCCGGCAAGAGCATGCACGCCGAAGTCGCAGGCATGTCCGACAGTCGCATTGATCTGAATCGAACAGGAACTCCGCTGTTAGAGATTGTCAGCGAGCCGGATATGCAATCGCCACAAGAGGCGCGGGCCTACTTGGACGAACTTAAACTTTTATTGACCTATCTGGGTGTTTCGGACTGCAATATGCAGGAGGGCAGCCTGCGGGTCGATGCCAATGTCAATCTGTGTGTCGACACCGAAGAGGGCCAAGCCGTTACTCCCATCGTGGAGGTCAAAAACATGAACAGCTTTCGCGCCGTCGAGCGGGCATTGGCTTATGAAGTCCAGCGTCAGACCGAGGTCTGGAGACAGACCGGGATCAAACGGGGCGATCCTGGCGGGCACAAGACCACGCGCGGCTGGGACGATCAGGCTCAAGCCACCAGGGGCCAGCGTTACAAGGAAGAGTCGAGCGATTACCGTTACTTCCCAGATCCGGATCTGATGCCGGTTGTCGTCAAACCGCCGGAAGTGGAGCGAGTCAAACAAGAGCTCGGCGAGTTGCCGGCGGCCACACGGGCACGTTTGACAACTCAATACCAGCTCGATCCCCACGACGCCGACGTAATCGTGAATCAAGGACCGGGGCTCGTCGGTTACTACGAGCGTTTGGCCCAGCAGAGCGGAGACGGGAAACGAGCGAGCAACTGGGTTCAGCAGGATGTTCTCCGTTTGGTCAATGAACAGGCGATCCCGATCGAGCAGTTTCCCGTCGGCGCCGACTCGCTGGCTGAACTCTTGCGGTGCATCGGCGGTGGCGAGATCGACACGACGCGAGCCAAAGAAGTGTTTCACGAAATGGTCTCTTCGGGAAAATCGGCTTCCGTGGCGATGCAAGCGTTGGGGATCGATCAAGTTGATCAGGACGAGACAGCCCAGCTTTGTCAAGAGTTGCTCGCTGCCAACCCAAAAATTGTCGACGATCTGAAGAACGGAAAGACTCAGGCAGTCGGTGCGTTGATCGGTCAGGCCAAGCAGCGCAACTCGAATATCAACCCCGCGCAGGTCAAAGAAACTTGCCTGCGACTTGTGGCGCAGATGTGACTCGTGTCATCACGCTGACGACCGACTTCGGCGAGGGCAGCCCTTATGTGGCCCAAATGAAGGGCGTCATTCTCTCGCTCAATCCGCAGGCCAACGTGGTAGACCTGTCGCATGCGGTTGACCCCCAGGACATTCGGATGGGCGCCCGCGTTTTGGATGATTGCTGCTGGCGATTTCCGTGCGGGACGGTCCATGTCGCGGTCGTCGATCCCGGAGTCGGAACAGCTCGCGCGATCGTGGCGGCTTGCGCCGGCCGGCATTGGTTCGTGGCTCCGGACAACGGATTATTGACGCTGGTGTTTCGCCGAGAGCGACCATCCGAGCAGGTTCGGTTGACCCAGCGGGAGTATTGGCTTGAAGATCCTTCCAGCACATTTCACGGACGCGATGTAATGGCCCCGGTTGCGGCACATCTGACGCTAGGTGTCACCCTATCGCAATTAGGCGAACCGTTGCGGCATTTGGCGGAGATTGATTGTCCTGCTCCGTGTGTCGAGCCGGGCCGAGTGACGGGCCAGGTCGCCATGATCGACTCGTTCGGGAACGTGATCACGAACATCGACCGGAGTTGCTTACCCACGGAGCAGGCGGGAGGTCGTCTACGGGTCAGCTGGCGTGACCAGCGAATCGACGGATTGGTCCCCACCTATGCTGCGCGTGCGCCGGGCGCGATCGTCGCGATCGTCGGCTCGAACGCCCGGTTAGAATTGGCCGTTGTCAATGGAAACGCTGCCCGGCAACTCCAACTCACGGTCGGCGACGAGATCGTGGTGCAGTGGTCCTAAGGAGGATTATTCAAGCCTGACACGCACGTGAAGGAATTCCGTGGCCGTTCCCTCGCCTGCGCGTCAGGCTTCAATTCGCCCGGTTTGGACAAGAAAACTGTAAGTTCTTTCACAATTAGGCTCCGACGGCTACGTCTCGTTTTGTGAATAAGCTGGGCTTGAGCGGCCAAAAACCGAATCCGATTTCGAAAACCGGCTTGTGGTTTTGGGTCTGTAAGGATTTCGTGCTCAAACCGACGCGCAGGGCGCGTAAATCGCGAGGCTGGCGCCAGGGCGGTCCCAGTCCCCGAGGATCCCGCTACTGTTTTGCCGCTGACACTTGGCCCCTGCTAGCGGAGTCCGTAGAATATGCGACATTGGATTTTGTCATGGTCGGTTCGGCCTAGGAGTTGGCCGGTCTTTGACGTACTTGTCTGCACAGTTTCGCAGGCTCAACAGACCCCGCGGAGATTGTCGCCGTGTCGGGAAGAGTCGAAGGGTCCGTAGTTTCGATTTCGGAAACCGGAAATCTGGTTACCGATATTTCTCCCGACCAATTGCGGAGTGCGCCCCGTGACGAACAAGTTACGGTGCGCTGCGACGATCATGAGACCAACGGAATCTTCGATGCCACTCACGATCAGCCCGCGACGACACTCCTAGCGATCATCGGTTCCAGCGGTTGCCTAGAACTGGAACTCGTCGGCGACAGTGCTAAGCTCATGCTTGGCATCAGCGTCGGTGAAAGGGTGGAGGTGGCGTGGTAGTTCTTTTTAATGGCGTCTGACCAATCCGATCTAGAACGTTGGGATCGAGAGATTGTCTGGCACGCCTTCACCCAGATGGCGGAATACGAGCCGTTCATCATTGAGCGTGCCCAGGGTTGTACGCTGTTTGCTCCGGACGGACGTGAGTATCTGGACGGTGTTAGCAGTCTGTGGTGCAACGTGCACGGGCATCGGCACCCAAGATTGGATGCGGCTCTACGTGAGCAACTCGATCGTGTGGCGCACGTTACCGCGTTGGGAATGTCCAATCCGACGAGCATCCGGTTGGCCAAGCATCTGACCGAGATCACGCCAGCCGGATTGACGCACGTATTTTTCTGTAGCGACGGCTCTTCATCGGTCGAAGTCGCCCTGAAGATGAGCTTGCAGTTCTGGCGGCAACAGAGCCAGCCGCGACCACTGAAGACCAAGTACATCGCCTTCGACGACGCGTATCATGGCGATACTTTGGGTAGCGTCAGTGTGGGGGGCGTGGCACGCTTTCACGAGATGTTTCGTCCTTTGTTGTTCGAGGTGCTGCGGTTGCCCGCACCGGGCACGTATCGGCGGCCGACGGGTGTGTCTGCCGAGCATGCGTGCGAATATTATCTGCAGCGGCTGGAAGAGGTGTTGGCGTCGCAACACCAACAGATCGCGGCTTTGGTGATCGAACCGTTGGTGCAATGCGCAGCGGGGATGGTGATGCATCCGACTGGTTTCTTGCGCGGGGTGCGCGAGCTGACAAGTAAGTACGAGGTGTTGCTGATCGCCGACGAAGTTGCGGTGGGCTTCGGTCGTACGGGTTCAATGTTTGCGTGTGAGCGGGAGGGCGTCTCGCCCGATTTCTTGTGCCTGGGCAAAGGGATCACAGGTGGCTACCTGGCGCTGTCGGCCACGGTCACGACCGATCAAATTTGGAACGCCTTTCTCGGTGCATACGACGAGTCAAAGACGTTTTGTCATGGGCACACGTATGGTGGAAATCCTCTGGCTGCCGCGGTGGCGCTGGCATCTCTGGCGGTTTTCGAAGAGGAACAAACGCTGGCCGCAATGCCAGCCAAGACGAAGAGATTGCAGGAGCACTTGCGACGGATCTCCGAGCATCCGTATGTCGGAGATGTACGGCAGTGTGGCTTGATTGCCGGCATCGAGTTGGTGCGGGACCGCGAGTCGCGAGAACCGTTCCCCTGGAGCGAGCAGTGGGGCCAGCGCGTTTGTGATCACGCCTTGTCCGAAGGCGTTTGGCTCCGGCCGCTGGGCAATGTCGTGGTGATCATGCCACCTTTGGCAATCACGTTGGCCCAGCTGGATCGGATCTGCTACGCAGTGGAAAAGGGAATCGAAAAGTGTCGAGAGTTGAGCGTCAAGGGTCGGGATCCGAACAAGAATCCAGCGGGGCCGAAAGCCCGCGAAACGCGACTGAAGATTGACCAGGAAGAATCGACGCCAGCATCTCCGGCTCTGGACTCTGGACTCTGGACTCCTGATTCTCACAACACGACTCACTCTGACAACAGCACACACCCTTACAACACGACACGTCATTTGCTTTTGCAGGTTCGCAACCAAAACGATCCGATGCGGCCGCAAGAGGTGCACTGTTTCGCGCGGGCTCTCGGTTGTGACGTTTCGCAGATCCGGGCCTTTGATCTGTTGGCGGGCTCCCCCACCGCAGCTCAACTGGACCAGGCCGACGTGGTGTTTCTAGGTGGCAGCGGAGATTATTCGGTGGCCGAAGGCGGTCCTTGGTTACCGGCTGCATTGGAGGTGATGCGCGAGTTGCACCGAATCGGGAAGCCGACGTTTGCTTCTTGCTGGGGGTTCCAAGCGATGGCCCGGGCGCTGGGCGGTGACGTTATCACCGATATTGCGCGGGCCGAGGTCGGTTCGATCGAAGTCGAGTTGACGGACGCTGGGCGGGTCGATCCGCTGTTTGCTGAGCTGGAGGACCGCTTTCTAGCTCAGATGGGGCATCACGACATCGTCGTACGATTGCCTGACGATGCGATCCTGCTGGCCTCGTCACAGCGTGTCGAGAACCAGGCCTTCCGTTTCGACAGCAAGCCGATTTATTGCACCCAGTTTCATCCCGAGTTGAATCGGGAGGCGTTGCTTCAGCGGGTGTGGGCTTACCCCTGGTACATCGAACGCATACGGGGGATCTCGCTGGAAGAGTTCGCCGTCGACTGCCAAGAATCGCCGGCTACGGACGAGTTGTTGCGGCGTTTCGTGACGCTTGTTTTGAGCTGATGAAACACTGATTTGCGTAAGATTCTGGCCGATTGCAGTTTTTCAAAAGGGCAGCCCGCAGATCACGCAGATTGATGCAGATGACAACATCGGGCATTTCATCTGCGTGATCTGCGGGCAGTTTCCGTGTGGCCTGCGTGGCTGAGAACATCGCCATGAAGCCACCTACTTGCGCCGCTTCGCCGCTTGCATAAACCGGGGCAAGCTTCAACTGCAAGATATTCAACCATTCGTAGCACAGCAGACCGATCCCTCAGTCGTCACTGGGCAGCGGCTCGGGTTCCCCTGGGCGAGCCGCCGATCGGCTGGTCATCGGGGAGGGGCCGGCTGGCAGTTAGATAACCGAGTTGGAAGAGTTCTTTTTTCAGAGTGCGGAATTGGTTGAAGCTGTCAGGATAAGTCCATACGGTGACGGTCGTGCTTGCGGGCTTGTGTTGGGACAAAACAGCACGGAAGTCCGAACCCGCCTCGAGCGCTTTGCCGAACGGCTCGCCCAAGTTCTCGGCCACGGGGACCAGCACGAAGCGATCGAGTTCCACGCTCCGTTGGACGGACACGCCGACTCGCGTTGGGACGCTATGTTCGACTCGCGCGAGTGTGTACTTTATCCAGAACCCCCCCAAGGGTCCCAGGGTCTCGGTAAATTCCGATTGATCCTTTAGTCGCCACATTTTTTGTGGCGCATCCACTTTCAGCTGTGCGACCAATTCGTCCCAGGGAATGAAGGTCAACCGTCCGCGTCGTAGGCGGAAGTGAAGTTCCTTACCGAACACGGTCTTGGCCATCGGTGTGGGCAGATGCTCGATGACTGCGACCTGTTGAGTCTGGGTTCGTGCCGATTGGACCCCGCGTCGTAGTTGCTCCAGCTCGGCACGGTCGGCAATTAGCTCGCGTTGCGAGTCGAACCGAGCTTGCTGCACCTGATCGAGTTGCCCGCGCTGATCGGCGAGCAATTCCTTGGTAGAGCTAACGACCATCAAGATCCGGTCTCTCTCCTTGCGGCGGTAGTCGAGGTCCAGTTGCTGCCGTTTTATTTCCGAATTGATGCGATGGATGTCGGATGCGACCGCACTGGCGGCCGTCTTGACGTCCGTGACCTCGCTTTTGATTTGCTCTACCTGCTGGCTGGGTTCGTCGTTAGGTGCGGCTTCAATCATCGCGTCTTGGGCACGGACGCCGATGACCATTACCAGGATGATGAGGATGCCGACTAGGTTGGCCACGATATCAAGAAACGAATCTTGGCCGGGTTCCTCAACGGCGGCTTTCGATTGTCGATTGCGGATCATGGCAGGACCCTTCTTGCTTCCAAGCCGCTACCCTCGAGCAGCGATTTCAATTCGGCAAAGCGCTGGTCGGCCCCCGGGGCAACCTCGACGTTGAGTATCGGTTTCCAGTATCCGCCCGCGACCGCAATTCCCCATTGCTCGGTGTGTTTCCAGATCGCCGTCACGAACTCGTCGAGTGCATCACTGAGGGGGCCGGGCATAACAATCACCTGAGTCTTCTGTTGCTCGCTACGCTGCGGAAGAATCATCAATTGATCGGGCAAGCAAGCGATGCGAATTGGCCGGGTGATTCCGGTCGCCCGTGCCGCCGCGCCCGGGAGCGCCCAGTTGGCGCCTCTGGACTGAGCCGTCGAAAAAGAGGCGGCCCCACTGGCGGTCGCCGAGTCGCGACTTGGCCCACCGCGATGCGGAGCCGACGTGTTTGGTTGACGGCTCGTGGATGAGCTCCTCTCTGCAGGCCAGTGGTCTTGATCCGGGGAGCCTGCTTGCTGCCTGGCGCGCGACTGGTCCGAGCTGGACTGGCTGAAACCGTTTCCGCCGCCGCGATTGTTCGACGCGGTCGGTGCCGGGTCACCCTTGGAGGGGACGAACCCTCCTTGGTGCGGTGTTGCGACAAACCCCGTGAGGGCGCTCTTAAACCGACTGGGCATGGCGGCCGCTAGAATTGCTTGACGCTGCCGAGCATCGTCAATCGCCCGCACCAGTTGCTTTCTTAGAACCGGGTCGGCCGTGGGATATGCCAGCTTCATTTCTCCGTCGATCAGCTCGTACCCAAACTCGTCGTCCCAGGACTTGATCGCTTCGCGAGCCACAAGATAGGCGACGGTTCCGCGGGGTCGCACAATTAACAGGGGATAGGGTTCACCGTCTTGTTCGATTCGGCCAGTTTGCGCTAGGTGTTCTCGGATCGTGCGCAACGCTGCATCCAGCGGGTTTCCGGGTCCGGCCGGACCTTCGAAATCCGCTGGCGTCAACTCGATTCCTTCCGGCTGCAGGACAATTCCGGTTTCGGTGCATTCGATATAGATGGGGCGGCGGCGCGTGCTGTGCGGGCCGTCATAGGGAATGATCGCGAATGCCTGCGGGCGCTCGGCGGCCTCTTGTCGCGCTCTGACGAGCTGGTCGCGAGCGGTCTGGATGGCTTGCCGCAACCGAACGAGTTCGGCCTTGGTTTGTTCCCCATCCTGCAGAGACGCGGCACCCCGTTGTTCGAGTTCAGTGGCTGCGTCTGTCAGCTGCTTCCACTCCCGCTCTAACTGGCGGATATGTTCCTCCAAATGCCCTAACTGCAGACGACTGTTGGCGAGTCGGAGGACGATCTCGGACCGCTCTTGTTCGAGGACTTCGCGTCGCCAGCGAAAGTCCTCCTGCTCCAGTTGCAGTTCTTCCAGTTCTTGGTCCGCGGTGAGCTGCTCTGAGTCCTGAGTGGACTGTGCGCTGGCGTAGACACGTGCTTGTTGTACGACCAGAACCAATAGGACAATCAGTGTTCCCATGGTGCAGATCAGCACCGCCAGAAAGGGAAACAACGAAACCTTGACGGGCTGCTTGCGGTATCGTCGCCGTCTCATGCCGCGCGACCCTGTGATTCCTTTTCGATCAGTTCGACGGCCTGCGGTGTCGCGTGACTCAGCCGAGCGCTAAGCAGGTGGACCGCGGCGGACAGACTGTGGACCGTTTCCTCGAAGTTCTCGGCGCCAGCCAACGCTTTTAGATTGTTGTTGAGAGCCATTTCCAGCTTAACGACTTCACCGGTAGCGGCGACTGCTTTGGTCATGACTTCGCCTTGTTTAACCATTTCTGATTGTTGGGCGTGGAGCAGTCTGGCGTTATCCGAGAGCGCCGTTTGCCATTGCTCCCAACGAGCACGCATCTGCTCGTCGGTTGCACGCTGGGCCTCCGCCAGCTTGTCGGAAAGTTTGCCGATCGACTCTTCCAGCGACTCGGACAATGCCATCCGGGCCTGCTCACTGGACGAACTCAATAACTGACTCCATTGCCCATTGGCCTGGTCGATCGCGCCGCGCCAATGCTCGGTTTGTTGACGCACGAGCTGTTCGCTTGCTTTCAGCACGGCCGTAGCCATGCGTTGTACGACGATCAAGTGCGGATCGGAATTGGCGAGATCGGTTTCGAAGCGGCCGGTCATTTCGTCGCTGACATGGTTGTCGACAGCGATTAAGAGATCGGATTCGACCCGGTCGACGAGGAATTGGACGAACATCAATATGATCGAGAGAGACAGTGCGAGGGCCGTCGTGTCAAAGGCCACGTACAGACCCGACAGAAGCGATTGCATTGCTGTTTTCGGATCACTTGCCAGCAGCTCTGACTGTGATCCCAGATCGCCAAGTGCCTGGGTAATGCCGATCACCGTGCCCAGGAATCCCAGCATCGGCGTGGCCCAGGTAATGATCCGCACTAGCGCAAAGCTGTCTTGCTGGCGGGCCACGTCCGTATCGGCCAAATACTTGAGTTCCTCGTCCAGCCCCGCTGCCGTTCCGCGGCGTTCGACGAAGTCCAGGGCCTCGTCCAACCGTTTTCCCAAGTACGACTCGTGAAGACGCTTCGGGAGGTCCAGTAGCCGTTCCCGCAGCCGCGGGCAATCCTCGACGTTCCACCCAGCCTCGGCGGAATCATCCAAGACCACCTTGGACAGCGTCAAGTGCTGGCCGATCACATCGGCCAGTTTGAGTAGCATGGCCGCCAGCCCGACGAAGAACATCGACGTGGCACAAAAGGAAACGGGGTGCGCCGCAAAATAGCGATGCATCACCTCGGTGTTCAGCGGTCCCTGATAAACAAGGACGTAGAACATGCTGCATGCGGCCAGACCCACGATGAGTGGCCAGCCCAGGTCATTCAAAGAGCTGAGAACTGATCGTCGATTAGTCTGGCGTGCCACGAGAGTTCCTTTCCCGTCCAACAGACGCAACTGGTTCCGTATCGGGACATGGAAGTGTCCACTTAAACCTCAGAATCGGCGTAGGCCTTACAAACTATGAGCCTTTGTTGGAGGATTCTCGAAACAGGCGGCAGAATCGCTTCGACCGGCAAATATTGCCAAAGTCGAGGGGTGACTTGAACCGATAAGGTGCTGCAGCCAAGCCGTCAGGCCTAAGAGCGAAACAGTACGCCATCACATAGCGAGTGGATGCCACCACAAAACAGCAGCATCCCAGGGGGGGACGTGAGCCCGGAGGGTGCACCTTGTGTGTGCCGTCCGGGCTCTTTTTTTGGCGTGTTCTACCGCGGCCTGGCTGAAATGTCCGGTCAAGCGCTGTGCTTCCGCATGATTTCAAGCCGGCGCCCGGACACAGGAAAATGCCCACGGCATCACTCCGACGATGAACCGCGATCGCTGCCGCTACTCGGCGCCCGACTCGGATTTCTTTACGAACTTGGAATTCATCGTTGCAAGCCACTTACTGACAAGGTGTTGTGGCTGTTCTCCTAGAATGCCGCGCCCAGCACCGCAAGCGTAAGAGCGTCAACGAGCGGAACAGGCCGACTTCCAAGCTTTACGCGCGGGGTGGCGAACTAGCGTTTGTCGTGCCTGATTCGGGCACGAGAATTCCGGAAGAACTACCCCCTCCTTTGTGCCACTCACCGCTCACCCTCGTGGCCGGTAAGTCGCATAGCAGCGAGGTGTCTCCCACAACTGGGTTTGTAAGACGGGAAAGCCCTGGGTGCTGGCGAATTCGTGAATCAGTTTGGCGATATTTTCCGCCGTCGGATTCGCGTCGATCAGATGCATTGGTTCGCCCATCTCGTCCAGTACGGGCACCATGGGATCCCGCCGGTTCAAGATCATCCGATGGTCTAGATGGTCGTCAATCCAATTGCTGACGACATGTTTGATATCGGAAAAATCGAGCACCATTCCGCGGGAATCCAGTTCCTCGGCCTCCAAAGTAATCACGGCCCGCCCATTGTGCCCGTGCAGGAAGCGGCACTTGCCGTCGTAGTTCAGCAAGCGATGGCCGTAACAAAAATCGATCTCGCGGCTGACGCGGAACATGCTTACTCCATTGTGACTGGTCTTCCAGGGATGCCTCAATCCGCCTAATCATGACAACGCATCGAGACAGCGACGCCCGACGCTGTTTATAGCTGTGACAAATGCACTAACCTGGATGATTCACGAGCGGTCTGCTGCGAGTCCGTAAGTGCTTACATGGACTGCGCCAGGCTGTGCGATTCTTTCCTCACGGTATTGAAGCAGGCCACTTACGGACTCTCGCGACGATCTTCATGAATAATCCGGGCTAAGAGCTCAAGTCATTCAATTTGGTCTGCGGGACGAACAGTCTTGCCGGTCGCCCCCCCAGTCGGACAGATGGTCCGACTTGCAAAATCCGTTTTCACCGGGCACTGGCGCCCGGTCTGATAGGAGTTGTTGCGGTTGATGTCATTTTGAGTTCGGAATGGTGTTTCGGATTTCGATCCTTCCGTTTCGGCCAATTGACGCACGTACACTGTGGGGTCCGGCAGTCCGACCTTTCGGAAGGCCGCTTGGCGTTCCGCACACTTGTTGCAGCGGCCACAATGTAGCGTGTCGATGGGTGAAATACAGGAAAACGAAAACTCCAGAGGATGTTTTCTGCCAAGTTCCATCACTTGCTTTTTATCCAATTCCGCGAAGGGACACTCGATCTCGAGCGGAGGCCCATCACCTTTGTTCAAAGCGGCTTGGAAACTAGCGAAGAATTCCCCGGAGGCGTCGGCAAAAGGGCTAGTGCCCAACGGTGCCAACGCCAGACGCTGAATCCCATGGAGCTGACACCAGATCGCCGCCTTCACGACCAGCAAAGTGTTTCGACCAGGTAGGTAGACCGCTTCGTCCGCCGAATTGGCTGCCGGCGTGTTCCGCCCAGTCACGCTCCAGTGATCTCTGTACAGGTCGTCCACAGGCATCTCGAGCACGACCAATTCACGCAGCCGAGGCGACCGAATGGCCTCGAGAAATCGAGCGGCGCTGGCCAACTCGAACGGTTCCCAGACAAGGTTGCAGCGGATATAGAATGGATAGACGACGAATCCACGATCCACTAAATGGGCCGCCAAGATCGAGCTGTCCAATCCGCCGCTTAACAGGACGCCCGTCTTGGTGCTGGAGGGATCTTGCGAGATCATCGCTTAAGGTGGCCTCGTTGTAGATGTCGAGTGCTGAGTGCTCGACGAGGATGGCGGGTCCTGAATAGTGCCACAAACAGTATCCGGTATCCAGCATCCAGCATCCAGGACCCTAGCCTTCGTGTTCGATCTGTATCGCAGCGGTGGCTAAAAACGTCGCCAGAGAGCCCGAATCCTTGGTGGCCTTGCTGGCGGTGTTGCCGGTCGATACACTCGCGGCGCTGTATTTGTGCTATTTTGTGCTGTTTTGGCCAGTTTTTCGGAATTTCAAGCCGGCTGCGGAATTATTGACGTTAGTCCTTGCCAGGAAAACGCTTGAACCCGGAAACGGGGCTTCTAGAATAGATGTCTAAAGGTCCCGAGTCTTGCGTCAAGAAAGGAGTCGACGATGCGTTGGATGATTTGGGGAACCTCGGTTGTTGTTGGGCTCGCAGTTCTGGGTGCCATCGTCGGCGGTGATCGCGACGCTGTGCAGGCACAGAGTGAAGTTGAACGGGTCGTTCCGAGCGGTGATTTGATTGCCTTGATCGCTCAGGGCGGCAGCGACCGGCAACTGGTCATGGTTGTCGATCCGAAGCTGCGAGTCATGAGCGTTTACCATATCGATCACGAGAGCGGAGCCATCGCGCTCAAGAGTGTTCGCAGCATCGGCGCGGACCTGATGCTGGACGAGTTCAATACGGACAGCCCGTTACCTCGCGAGATACGGGCGATGCTAACCAAGCGATAGGTCAGACATGGCGAAGTTTGTCGAATTGAGCGAAGCGGCCCAAATGCTGGGCATGACGCCAGATCAACTCGTTGAAATGCGGACCAGCGGTGATATTCACGGCTACCGCGACGGATCGAGTTGGAAGTTCAAGATCGAAGAGGTTGAACGAGTCGCGTCCGAGCGGGGTGGCGGTGGGGCTGGCGACGACGAAGTCGCGGACGAGTCCATACTGGTCAGCGAGGAGGAACTGGGCCATTCCGGCGAAACGACTTCCAGCACCATCATCGGGAAGGCTGGTGAAGCGGAGTCGGCCGAGAGCGATCTCTCACTCTCCGCGGATGCTGACAGCGGTTTGGTACTTTCGGACAGCGGAATTGGCAGTTCGGTGGATTTGGACAGCGGACTTGGGTTAGGAGAGGCGAGTGATTTGAATCTGGACGGTGGCGGTGTCGCGTTGGGTGAGGGCGCGGACAGCGGTGTGCCGTTGGTTTCCGGTTCCGATTCGAACATCCAGATTGAGGCCACGTCGTCGGGTAACTTGAGCGGCTCCGATCTGGATTTGTCGTCGGGCTCGGGCACCGGCAACCTGGGATCGAGCAGTTCCAGCGACTCGGATGACCTGGGTCTCGACAGTGAATTGGCGCTGAGCGACGACGATGAGATGGTGCTTAGCGGTAGTGGTTCGGGCAGCGATTTGAGTCTAGGTTCGGCTGACAGTGGGATTAACTTGTCGAGCCCGTCGGACAGCGGCTTGTCTTTGGAAGTGGACAGTGGGGTCAGCTTGCAATCACCCACGGACAGCGGTTTATTGCTGGACGAGGAGCCACTGGAGAGCGGCTCGTCGATCTCTTCCCTCGGACTACCGGAGGACGAAGAGGTTTTGGGCCTCGACGAGCTGGTCGACGAGTCCGTGCAGGACGAGCAGTTTATGCTGACCCCGTCGGAGGACATGCCCGCACACGACGAGTCAGACAGTGGATCGCAAGTGATCGCTCTGGAAGACTCAGAAGCGTTTGACCAGGAGTCGATGGCGCCGGCTGGCCACGCGTTGCTCGGCGAAAGCGACGGGTTGGAAGCCCAGCTCGACTCTCTGGGCGGTGCGGCCCCGGTGGGTGCGATGGGTGCGGCGGCCTATGCCTCGGCTGAGCTGCCAGAAGCTCCCTACTCCGTCTGGAACATCATGGGTCTTGTGCTGATTCTCCTCTTTTTGTCGCTGACCGGTGTTCTGATGATGGATGTGATGCGGAATATGTGGGGCTGGGAAGAGGGTCGCGACGTCAGTACGGGGATCTCTCAGAGCGTCGGTAGCATCTTCGGCGACTGAGGGTGTCCGAGGAACTGCCGAAGTTAATCGCCGCTTGTCATTTACGCGGAGGCGAAATTCGAAAACCGGTTCAGGATCGCAAGAACGTCACCTGTACCTTTCTTCGACATCGGCGCTATAATCAGATGTAGCTGGACCGGACTCCTGCGAGGCATCTGACATCCCTCCCGGGCGACGCTCGCCCACGAACTCGTTTGTACCCCCTTTGAACGAGTATTTCAGATATGAACGACTGCTCCCGACGGCACTGGACTGGCTCCATTCTGCTTTTGACCTGCCTGCTAGCTCTTGTCGGTTGCAGCGATGGCAATCAGATTCGTCGTTATACCGTCGAAAAACCGGTGCCCACGGACCGCATGTTGGCAGCGATCATCCCACATTCGGAGCTGGCCTGGTTTTTCAAATTGAGCGGACCGAATGAGACGCTCGCTGGGTTGACCGAGACTTTCTTCGAATTCATTGACACCGTCCGGATTTCCGACGACGAGCCGACGTGGGACTTGCCGTCGGGCTGGGTGCGGACCCCGGGGAGCCAAACCCGGTTTGCCACGATCCAGATCAGTTCGCAAGACGAGCCGCTGGATCTTTCCGTGACTCGCTTACCCAAGATGGCGGACGAAACTCAGTTGCTGCTGCAGAACATTAACCGTTGGCGAGGTCAGCTGCAGCTGCCACCGCTTACCGAGGATCTTCTTCCGGATGAATCGGTGAAGATGGAGCTCGATGCGGAGACCGGTTTGACGGCCACGCTGATCAACATTGTGGGCAACCTCAAGGGCGGTGGTAGCGGAGGTGCTGCGCCGTTTGCAGCTGCGGGTGCGCCAAGGGCAGGACCGTTTTCCGGATCGCCGATGTCGACCGTCCCCAAAAAGACGATCGAGTATGCAACTCCGGAGGGTTGGCAGCCGGGCCAGCTCGTGGTGTCCCGAGGAGGTATCAGCATCGCGCGGGATGCTGCCTTTGAGGTGATCGATGGCAATGCTCGAGCCGAGATTACGGTAACGCAATTGCCTGCATCCGAGCAGAGTCTGCAGCAGAATGTCAACCGCTGGCGGCAACAGGTTGGATTAGCGGGGGACGCCAGCCCTTCAGAGCTGAAGGACGTCGACGTGTTGGGAGTCCGGGGTGTCTCGATGGAACTGATCGGTCCGCAGCAAGCCATCCTGGGAGTCATCGCCGTTGATGGGGGCCTGGGTTGGTTTGTCAAGTTGTGGGGCGATCGCGATCTCGCTTTGCGCGAGCGGGAACGATTCCAACAGTTCGTGGGGTCGATTCAGTTCAAGGGCGAACAATAGCGAAAGCGCGGCCGCGACCAAGGGCGAACGGTAGGCGTTACACTTAAGCCGATTGCAGCACTCGATCCCCCACCTAAATAGCCGCAAGAAACACAAAAAAGAAAATGGAAGCGAGTCATCTTTTTGTGGGTCTTTGTGTTTTTTACGGCGATACTCTGGCAAGATCACGGAGTTGCGATTCAGCTTGCTGCAGACAGCTAAAGTGATACAGAGATGCGAATACGGACAAGGCGTTAGCCCGCTGGTGTCGGTGAATTGCAATGCACCGGGGAGCTATCAGCCCCCCGTTCGCCGAGAAGATGTGCGCACGAATCGTTTAAACTAACGGTAGCGAACTAGCGGATCGTTACAGCAGTAACCAAACGGAGTCGACCATGGCATCGAAAGTCGTTTCTGGCGACCCTTCCGACTCTTTTCACGGCACCATGCTTCAGGCTCGTCCGCTCACAATCTGGCGTCTCCGTGACCGGATCCTGGGCCCCTTGGCGTCGTTAAAGATCACGGTGACGCTGTTCGCCATGGCGATCTTCATTATCCTGGTCGGCACTTTGGCCCAGGTAAGTATGGATATGTGGGAGGTCTTGGATAGCCACTTTCAGTCGTGGATTACTTGGATTGACTTGCAAGTCTTCTTTCCGCGGTCGTGGTTTCCTCAGTCGCAGGACATACCGGGCGGGTTCTGGTTTCCCGGAGGTGCTTCGATCGGGCTAGCGATGGTGATCAATCTGAGTGCCGCGCACCTGGTGCGATTTAAAATCCAAGCGCGCGGCGCCCGGCTGGCAGCGGGACTGGGCGTTTTTGCCGCCGGTGCGTCGATCACCGCGTTGGTAATCGCCAGCGGTCACAACCACACGGGTCTGCAGGGCGGAGCCCCAATCGATTGGAACGGAGAACCAATCGACTGGACGAGCATCTGGTTGGTCGCCAAGCTGGGGTTGGGTGCCACGGCCATGGGATCGCTCGTATCGGCGATGCTGGTTCCGCTCAGTGCTGAGTCCCGCAAGATCGAACAACTCCTGCTCTATGCAGTCGCCGCCGTGTTTGGGACGTTGACGTTGTATTTGTTCATGGCTGGGCAGAGTGCCTACCCGGGTGATGCTGGGATGCGCATCTTGTGGCAGTTGATGAAGGGTGGCTTGGCTGGTTTAGTGATGCTGGCCGGGACCATGCTGCTGTATAAGAAACGGGGTGGTGTGGCTCTGGTACATATGGGTGTGG
>Ga0310121_10002842_pt1 | contig 16209 bp, 15 predicted proteins | sample CB27_Tmax_986_MG_FD_203504 | JGI IMG/M metagenome (GOLD analysis project Ga0310121, IMG submission 203504) | Marine microbial communities from Western Arctic Ocean, Canada - CB27_Tmax_986 | ecosystem: Environmental > Aquatic > Marine > Oceanic | place: Canada: Western Arctic Ocean | collected...
CGAGGTGGTTGCTGCGGTACACGCCGAGGTACTCGACCTCGTCGACGGAGCGGACGAAGCGGGGGTGGCCTCGGCCGTGGAGGCGGCCGTGGCACGGCGGGAGCCCCTGCTGGGCCCGGCCGCACGCGGCTCGCTCGTCCAGGCGGTCCTGTCCAGGATCTCAGGCATGGGCTCGCTCGAGGCGTTGTTCGCCGATGGCAGCGTGACCGAGGTGATGGTCAACGGACCGGGCATCGTGTTCGTGGAGCGGCATGGCCGCCTCGAGGCGACCGATGTCCGGATCGATGCCGTCGAGCTGGACCGTCTCGTGGAACGCATGGTTGCGCCGACCGGGCGCCGTGTGGACCGGTCCAGCCCATGGGCTGACGGGCGTCTCCCGGATGGTTCCCGGGTGAACGTGGTGGTGCAACCGATCGCCCTGGACGGGCCCTATCTCACGGTCCGCCGATTCGGTGAGCGACGGTTCACCATCCAGGACCTCTCGGAGCCTCCCGTGGCAGAGGTCCTGCAGCGCGTCGTCAGCGACAGGTGCAATGTGGTCGTCACCGGCGCTACCGGTTCCGGGAAGACGACCCTGTTGGGGGCCATGGCCTCGGCGGTCAGGCCCCACGAACGTCTGGTGACCGTGGAGGATGCCGCCGAGCTGAACATCGACAGGGTCCACGTGGTGCGGATGGAGGCCCGACCGCCCAACTGCGAGGGAGTCGGCGAGGTAACGGTCCGGGACCTGGTCCGCAATGCACTGCGAATGAGACCAGATCGGATCGTGGTCGGCGAGGTCCGGGGGGCCGAGGCGTTCGACATGTTGCAGGCCCTCAACACCGGCCATGACGGCTCGCTCTCGACCTGCCATGCGAATGGTCCCGGAGATGCCCTCCGGAGGTTGGCGACCATGGTCCTCATGGCCTCCGCCGGGCTGTCGGTGGAGGTGGCCGACGCGCTGGTGGCCGGGAGCGTGGACGTCGTCGTGCACATGGTCCGTGCCGGTGCCGCCCGTCGGGTGTCGGAGGTGCTGGAGGTCCGCCCACCCGGGTCGGATCCCCCGGTGCGGGCCCTCGTGGTCGGGGGGTGCGTGCTCCCGGCTGCGCTCGCCACTGGTGGTGCCGATGGGATGGACGGGTCGCGGTGGGGAAGGTGATCGCCGCCCTGCTGTCGGTTGCGACCGTGGCCTCGGTGGCCTTCGCAATCGTGTCGCCGTCCGCCTCCGGCCGGCGGCCGGTGTCGGAGGGACGTAGGCCCGTGTCCGTGCGCATTGCTGAGCGTCTTGGTCGAACCCCGCGGCGCATCGATGCGGCCCTACCCGGGCTCGTGGACGAGCTGGTCCGGTCGCTCCAGTCGGGAGCCACCCTCTCGGGGGCCCTGGTGGAGGCCGCTTCGGTCGGCGGCCCGTTGTCCGAGGACCTCTCCTCGGTGGCCGATGACCTGGATTCCGGGGCCCAGATAGGCGTGGCACTGGGCAGGTGGGAGGAGCGTCGCCCCGGAACACGGGTGGGCCAGCTGGTGGCAGCCGTGGGCCTGGCGCTCACCACCGGTGGCGAACCGGCTCGCCTCCTGGGGGTGGTCGCCGAGTCGATCCGGGACGAACTGGAGGTGGCCGATGAGGCTCGGGCGCTGGCCACGCAGGCGAGGGCGTCGGCCGTCGTGGTGGCGCTCGCACCCGTCGGGTTCGCGGTGTTCGTGGCACCCGTGCGGGCAGGGGGGTTCCTGGGTTCGGGTGCCGGCATCCTGATCATGGTGGTCGGCCTGCTGCTCGATGCCCTCGGCCTGTGGTGGATGTGGCTGCTGTCAGGACCCTCGAGGTGAGGGCGGTGCCCTGGGCCTGGGGCCTGGTCGTCCTGGTCGGTGCTGCACGATTGGCCAACGTCACCCATCCACCCGATCGGCGACTGGCCAGCCGTGATCGCTCCCCGGGGCCGGTGGATCGCCTCGGTCGGGTGGTTCGTCGGGGGCTGGGGCGTCCGGCGGACGCGGAGGGTGACCGTAGGGCCGGATGGGCGGTCCTGGCCGGCCCGGTACTGCTGCTCGTCCATCCGGTGGTCGCCGTCCTGGCCGTGGGTGCACTCCTGGGCGTTCCGATCTGGCGCCGGTGGTCGTCGGAACGATCGGCCCGCGAGGAACTCGTGGCCGAGCTTCCCTGGCTGGCCGGTCTGGTCCGTCTCGGAGTTGGCGCCGGCCTGCCGGTCGGTCGGGCCCTGCATGAGGCGGCCTCCCGGACGAGCGGGCCGGCCTCCGAAGCGTTGGCCGATGCCCTGGCACGTACCCGGAGAGGCGCCTCCCTGGTGGACGCGATCGAAGGCCTCCGCCCGGTGCTCGGCGAGGAGGGTCGTCCCCTGGTGGCGGCATTGATCGCATCGGTGCGGCACGGGGCTCCGGTCGGCCCGGCTCTGGAGGCGGCTGCCGTGGACCTGCGTACCCGGGCCCGACGGCGCGCCGAGGTGCGGGCCCGCAAGGTGCCGATCCGGATGCTCTTCCCGCTGGTGACCTGCATCCTCCCGGCTTTCATCCTCCTTTCGGTGGTTCCGATGGTGGGCGGCGCCCTCCGGGAACTCGGGCCGGGCATCTGAGGATCGTCCAGATCACCCAATAGCGGGCGCCGGCTCGGCGCCGCCCACGGATCGCGGTCGCCGACCCATCTCCGCCGTACATCTCCTCCAGGAGGCTCCACATGCGAAGAATCCAGATCCGACTGTTCGTGCTGGCCCAGGTCCGGCTCGCCACCCTCGACGAGCGTGGTCAGACGACTGCCGAGTACGTGCTCCTGATCCTGGGGGCGGCCACGATCGCCATCCTCGTGACCAGTTGGGCCTCGGGCACCGACAAGGTCGGGCGCCTGTTCGACCGGGTCCTGAATTCCCTGATCACCAAGGTCGGGTGACCCGCCGTAGGGACAGGTCGGGCCGGCGGGAGGACCTGGGCCAGGCCACCGTCGAGCTGGCCCTGGTGCTCCCCGTGCTCGTCGTCCTGGCAATGGCACTCGTGCAGGTGGGCCTGGTTGCGCGTACCACGGTGCTGGTCCACCACGCGGCCCGGGAGGGGGCGCGGGTCGCAGCGGTCGGTGGAACGATGCGGGAGGTGGAGGATGCGGTGATCGGATCCAGTGGCCTGCTCCTGCCGGACACCGACGTCGTGCGGATCGTGGAGGGCGAGGTGGTCACCGTGACGGTGCGTCACCTGGCTCGGACGGATGCGCCGCTCGTAGGCCCGCTCCTGCCTGACGTGGTGCTGTCGGCCACCGTTTCGATGCGGCGCGAGCGCCGGGGTGGTCGACGACGACGTCGGGTCCACCCGATGGTCGTCTACCGTTGGGGTCGTCCAGAGGTAGACGGAGGGTGCGGGAGACAAGGTGCAGCTCGACGTCCAGCGTTACGCACGCGACACGTGCGTGGTGCTGGCCGTACTGGGTGAGCTGGATCTGGCCGGTGCCCCCCGGCTGCGTCAGTCGGTGGTCTCCGAGACCGCTACCGGTATCCGCCACCTGGTGCTGGACCTGACTGCGGTCGACTTCATCGACTCCACCGGACTGGGGGTGGTGGTCGGCGCCCTCAGGCGATTGAGGGCACATGATGCCGAGCTCTCGGTCGTCTGCCCGGAGCAGAGGATCCGTCGCGTCTTCGAGATGTGCGACCTGGATCGCGTGTTCACCCTGCATGCGACCGTGGATGATGCGGTGTCCGCACGGGAGTCGGTGTGAGCAGCAACGCCCGCCCGGTGGGTTCCGTGGAGTTCGCCGTGCCTCCCATGCCCGAGTACCTGCAGTTCGTCCGGGCGATCGTGGGAGCGACCGCCGCCCTGGATGACCGGCTCCAGCCCGGTCGGGTGGCTGACGTCCGTCTGGTGGTCTCAGAGGCCGCCACCAATGCGATCAGGGCACAGGCGGCGATCCAGGTGACTACCCCGATCCTCGTGCGGTGTGACCTGACGGGTGACCGGATCGTCGTGGAGGTAGCTGACCACGGCCCGGGATTCGATCCATCCGCAGTACCAGCCCTGCCGGAGGTGGAGACGCCGGAGCGCCTTCGGCACGAGTCGGGCCTGGGCGTGTCGCTGATGCGTCAACTGGCCGATTCCGCCGAGTTGGAGAGTGGGTCGGATGGCACGGTGGTGAAGCTCACGTTCGTCGTGGCGGATGCCTGAGGTAGGCCTCCGGACGTCGATCGCCGAGGTGGGCCCAGAGGCCATCCGGTGGGATGGAGCGAGGTGACCACTACGGTCTCCTCCGGCCGAATCCGAACTGGATGGGACAGATGACAGGCAGGGGATCAGATACGGGCCTCACGTGGCTGGGCAGCGACCGGCCCATGGCGCGCGCCGTCGGCAGGCCGATGGTGCGCTTCCTGGGCATCGAAGCCTCTGGTGGGATCCTGCTCATGGTGGCCACGGTCGTGGCACTCGTCTGGGCCAACTCACCATGGTCCGGCTCCTACTACGACTTCTGGCACACCGAGGTCAGCTTCTCGATCGGTGACGTCGTCTCCCTGGACGCCAACGGCCACTCGCTCACCCTGGTGGAGTTCGTCAACGACGTCCTCATGGCCGTCTTCTTCTTCGTGGTGGGCCTCGAGATCAAGCGGGAGATGGTGACCGGCGAGCTGCGGCGACCCCGGGCCGCCGTGCTGCCCGTCGCCGCCGCCCTCGGCGGCATGGTCGTACCCGCCCTCGTCTTCCTGGCGTTCAACCCTTCGGGCGCCGGTTCCACCGGGTGGGGCATTCCGATGGCGACCGACATCGCCTTCGCCGTGGGCGTGGTCTCGCTGCTGGGTCGGCGGGTTCCGACCTCGTTGAAGGTCTTCCTCCTGAGCCTCGCCATCGTGGATGACATCGGAGCGATCCTCGTGATCGCCGTGTTCTACACGTCCGACCTGGCGATGGACTGGCTGTTGGTAGGCCTGGCCACAACGGTTGCCGTGGTGCTCCTGACCCGGGCGAAGGTGTGGTACACGCCCTTCTACATCCTGCTCGGATCGGTGCTCTGGTACGCCATGTTCAGGTCGGGGGTCCACACCACCATCGCCGGTGTGGCCATGGGCCTCCTGGCTCCGGCCCGTCCCCTGCTGGACCGGGCCGTGATGCCTCCGATCGAGTTGGGCAGGATGGACGCCGAGGACCTGCGGGATGCCAAGTTCCGCCTGAACGAGTCGGTATCGGTGGCCTCGCGCCTGGAGCACCACCTCCATCCGGTGACGGGATTCGTGATCATCCCGGTGTTCGCCCTCGCCAACGCCGGTGTGGAGATCAGCGGGGAGACACTGTCGAACGCCTTCACCTCGGGAATCACGCTGGGAATCGTCTTCGGCCTGGTGGCCGGAAAGATCATCGGGGTCTCGTTGTTCAGCCTCGCGGCGCTGCGCCTCGGATTGGCGGTCCTGCCCGCCGGAACCACGCGCCGACACATCGTCGGCATCTCGGCCATCGCCGGCATCGGGTTCACCGTCTCGTTGTTCGTGAGCGGGCTGGCCTTCGATTCGGTCGCCCTCCAGGACGAGGCCAAGGTGGGCATCCTGGTGGCTTCCATCCTGGCGGCGGCGATCGGCGTGCTGATCCTCAGGGGCACCCGCGAGCCGGCCTCCGTCGTCGGGTCCGACGACGGAGGGGCGCACGGGAAATCGTCGGAGCCGACTATCGACGTGGCGGACCGGGAGCAGTCGGAGTGACCAGGGCCCTCGTCATCGTGGAGTCACCGGCTAAGGCCAAGACCATCGCCGGGTACCTGGGCGAAGGGTTCGTTGTGGAGTCCTCGATCGGCCACGTCCGTGACCTACCCCAACGGGCTTCCGACATACCCGAGAGCCAGCGGGGAACCCCGTGGGCCAAGCTGGGGATCGACATTGAGAACGGCTTCGAGCCGTACTACGTCGTCAACAGCGACAAGAAGGAGCAGATAGCGCGCCTGCGTCGCCTCCTGAAGGACGCCGACGAGCTGTACCTGGCAACGGATGAGGATCGTGAGGGCGAGGCCATTGCGTGGCACCTGCTGGAGATCCTGAAGCCGAAGGTGCCGGTGAAGAGGATGGTCTTCCACGAGATCACCCCATCGGCGATAGCCGAGGCCCTGTCGCAGACCCGCGATGTGGACCGCGACCTGGTCGATGCCCAGGAGACCCGTCGGATCCTCGACCGTCTCTACGGCTACGAGTTGTCACCCGTCCTGTGGCGGATGATCGGCAAGGGGCTTTCGGCGGGCCGGGTGCAGAGCGTGGCAACCCGGATCGTGGTCGAGCGGGAGCGGGAGCGGATGCAGTTCATGGCCGCCGGCTACTGGGACCTGACGGCCACCGTCGCCGATGCCGGCACCGACACCGGGTCGTTCACCACCCGCCTGGTGGCCGTCGACGGTACGCGGGTGGCGTCCGGCCGGGACTTCGGCGACGACGGTCGCCCCAGCCGTGACGACGTCCGGGTGCTGGACGAGGTCGCCGCGGGCGCACTCACCGCTGGTCTGGTCGGACGTCCCCTGGCCGTCGCCAGCGTGGAGCCCAAGCCCTACCGACGCCGTCCCGCAGCGCCGTTCATCACATCAACCCTCCAGCAGGAGGCCGGCCGCAAGCTGCGCCTCTCGGCGTCGCTGGCGATGCATGCGGCACAGGGGCTCTATCAGAAGGGCTACATCACCTACATGCGGACCGACAGCACCACGTTGTCGGCCACGGCAATCTCGGCCGCCAGGGCGGTGGTGCGCGAACGGTTCGGGGCCGACCACCTTCCGGACGCTCCGCGTACGTACGCCAACAAGGTCCGCAACGCCCAGGAGGCGCACGAGGCGATCCGGCCCGCCGGCGATCGGTTCAGGCATCCGGACGACGTGGCCGGCGAGCTCTCCAAGAGCGAGGCACGGATCTACGAGATGATCTGGCAGCGCACCGTGGCCTCCCAGATGACCGATGCCGTGGGGGAGACGGTCCGGATCACCCTGACCGGCGAGGTCGGCCCCGATGGTGGCGGCGTCGCCTCGGACGTCACCTTCTCTGCCAGCGGCACGGTGATCAGCCACCAGGGCTTCCGTCGGGTCTACCGGGAGGACGTGGATGAGCCGGAGGAGGGAGAGGACGAGCGGGTGCTCCCGGCCCTGCAGGTCGGAGCGATGGTGAACGTGGTCGAGGTCATCCCGGAGGGCCACATGACACAGCCCCCGGCCCGGTTCACCGAGGCCTCGCTGGTGAAGCGGATGGAGGAGTTCGGGGTGGGTCGACCTTCCACGTACGCCTCGATCATGGAGACCATCCAGCGCAACTACGTCTTCAAGAAGGGTTCCGCCCTGGTTCCCACGCTCAGCGCCTTCGCCGTGACGACGCTGCTGGAGCTCCACTTCCCCAGGCTCGTGGACTACGACTTCACGGCCACCATGGAGGAGGACCTGGACCAGATCGCCAGCGGCAACGCCGAGCGCGTGCCGTGGCTGGAGGCCTTCTACTTCGGGTCCGAGGACGACATCGGCCTCCACGCCAAGGTCACCACCCGGCTGGGCGACATCGACCCCCGGGGGGTCTCCACGGTGCCCCTCGGCGTCACCGACGACGGTCGACCCGTGGTCGCCCGCTTCGGCAAGTTCGGGCCTTACGTCCAGTTGGGAGACGACACCGCCTCGATCCCGGACGACGTGCCTCCGGACGAGCTGACGGTCGCCCGGGCGCTCGAGTTCCTGAACACCCCGACCGACCGGGAGTTGGGGACCGATCCGGAGACAGGCCTGGTGGTGGTCGCCCGTTCCGGCCGATTCGGGCCGTACGTGTCCCTCGGCAGGCTTCCCGACCGTCCGAGGCCCGGTTCCCCCGAGGCCCGGCTCATGTCGGTTCCGTGGAATCGCAAGGAGGTCAAGGTGGCCCTTGCGTACCTCCGCCTCGCCGCCGGCCGGCTGGACTGGACGGGAGCGAAGCAGCTGTCGGGCCTCCCGGGGACCGGCATCGCCAAGGGGACGCTTGACCGCCTGGCCGGTGCCGTGGATGGCGGGGCCACCCCGTTGGAGGCGATGCGCGGGGCCGACGAGCTGGGGATCGCCGGCAAGGGGCTGGCCGGCGTGCGTGCAATCGTGGACCTGGCCGACCGGATCGCGGTGGGACCGGCCGCCTCACCGGCCGAGGTCGTGGAGTCCGCCCTGGAGGCCTCGGGGTACCTCGAGGCGGTGCGGTCCGACGACCGGGGCGAGGATCGCCTGGCCAACCTCGACATTCTGTTCGAGGCTGCGGCGGGCTTCGCCGACGTGGCTTCGATGCTGGACGAGTTGGACAAGCAGGCCGAGGCCGACGACGCACCCCGCCCGAGGACGGCATCGCTGTTCCAGACGATGACCCTGGAGCGGATCACGTTCGAGGATGCCATGCAACTCCTCAGCCTGCCCCGTGTGGTGGGGGTGGACCCGGCCGACGGCGTGGAGATAACCGTCCAGAACGGCCGCTTCGGGCCGTACCTTCGGAAGGGTTCCGACAGCCGCAGCCTCGAGACCGAGGAGCAGCTGCTGACCATCGGCCTGGATGGCTGCCTTGCCGTCCTGGCCCAACCCAAGCGACGCGGCAGGACAGCTGCGAAGCCACCGCTGCGTGAGCTGGGGGTGGATCCGACGTCGGGCCTGATGATGGTCCTGAAGGACGGCAACTGGGGGCCGTACGTGACCGATGGCGAGTACAACGCCTCCCTGAAGCGAGGGGACGCCGTCGAGGAGCTGACCGATGAGAGGGCGGCGGAACTGCTGGCCGAGCGGCGGATGAAGGGCCCGGCCAAGAAGCGTCGTTGACGAGGCCGGACTCCCCATGTCCCACAGGGGGTGACGTCGGGCCGGGTCGTGGGCCGGCCGGTGTCGACCTGGTACCGCCATCTGGGGGCATGTCGCCCTCCCGTAGAGTGGAGGGGTGAGCGGATCCACCGGACGAGACTCCGCCGACGGGCGGGAAGATCCGGTTCCCGGCGATGAGTTCACGCCGTTCCGTATTCTGGGGCGACCTTCGGTACTCCGGTCCCGACTGTTCATCACCCCGGCCTTCTACCGCCTCTGGCTGGCCCAGGTGGTCTCGGCAACCGGGGACTGGTTGGGCCTCCTGGCCATCTCCATCCTCGCCATCCGGCTGGGTTCCGGGAACGAGGGCGCCGCCCTCAGCCTTGTCCTGGCCGCTCGGATCGTGCCCGGCTTCTTCTTCGGGCCGGTGGCGGGCGTGTTCGTCGATCGCTGGGATCGCAAGAAGACGATGGTGACCTGCGACATGGGCAGGGCCATGGTCATGCTGGCGCTCCCCTTCGTGGACACCCTGTTCGGGTTGTTCCTCGCTTCGCTGCTCCTGGAGGCGTTCACCATGCTGTGGGGGCCGGCCAAGGAGGCTTCGGTCCCGCACGTGGTCCCTGCCGAGTCGTTGGCCTCCGCCAACTCGCTGTCGATGCTCGCCGCCTATGGGACCTTCCCGGTGGGCGCAGGGCTGATGGCCCTCTTCGGGCGGTTGTCAACCGCGCTCTTCGACTCCTCCTGGGCCGAGAACGTGCGCCTCGACGACATGGGGTTGGCCTTCTACGCCAATGCCGTGTCGTTCCTGGTGACCGGCTACCTGATCTTCACCCTCGCCCTTCCGAAGCGCCCACGTGCCGAGCGCGACAAGGCGAAGGGTCGCCGTGCCGCCCTGGCCCATCCGATCCAGGAACTCCGCGAAGGCTGGCGGTTCGTCTTCGTGAACCCCGTGGTGCGCACGGTGAACATGGGCCTGGCCACCGGGTTGATGGGTGGCGGGATGCTGGTGCCGTTGGGTGCCATCTACGCCGACGAGGTGCTGGGCGCCGGCAAGTCGGGCCTCGGCGTGCTGATCACGGCGCTGGGCCTGGGCGTGGCGGCCGGGGTGGGTCTCGTGTCGTGGCTCCAGCGCCGCCTCGACAAGGCCAGGGCGTTCACCTGGTCGTTGATCGGGGCCGGCATCTTCCTGGCCCTGGCCGCCTCCATCAGCCAGATGCACATCTCCACGGCAATGGTGTTCGGCATCGGGATCTGCGCAGGTTCGGTATACGTACTCGGCTTCACCCTGCTCCACGAGAACGTGGACGACCAGTTGCGGGGGCGGATCTTCTCCACCTTCTACGTCCTGGTGCGTGCCTGCGTCCTGCTGGCCCTGGTGGTCGGGCCGCTCATGGAGGATCTCCTGGACAGGCTCTCCAGCGTGCTGTGGGATCGTCACGTGGAGGTACTCGGGCTGGGCATCGACGTGCCGGGGGTGCGTCTCACGCTCTGGTTGGCTTCTATGATCATCCTGGCCTCCGGCGGCATGGCCGTCGCCTCGTTGAGGGCCGGTGAGCTGGGCAACCCGGGGCCGGAGCACGATGTCGAGGAGGCGCAGTGACCGGACGCTTCATCGCTGTCGAGGGCGCCGACGGCAGCGGCAAGAGCACGCAGGCCCGGTTGCTGGCAGAGCGACTGGGGGCGGTGTTCACCCGGGAGCCCGGTGGCACGCCGCTGGGTGAACGGATCAGGGCCCTGGTCCTGGATCCGTCCGGGGATCCGCCGGTGGATCGTGCCGAGGCACTGCTGATGGCGGCGGCTCGCGCCCAGCACGTGGCCGAGGTGGTGGCGCCGGCGCTGGCCGCCGGGCGGGACGTCGTGTCCGACAGGTACGTGGCATCGTCGGTGGCGTACCAGGGCTACGGACGCGGGCTGGGAGCCGACGCCGTCCTGGCTGTGAACCGGTTCGCCACCGATGGCCTGCAGCCCGACCTCGTGGTCCTGATCACGATTGACGCCCGGGTGGCGGTGCGGCGCCTCGGGGAGGACCTGGACAGGATCGAGCAGGCCGGCGACGCCTTCCAGACAGCGGTGGTAGCCGCGTACTCGGAGATGGCAGCTGAGGATCCGGCCAGGTGGCTGGTGGTGGACGGCAACGGCACGATCGAAGAGGTGGCCGCCAGGGTGGCCGCAGCGGTCGAGGGGCGGCTTCGGTGACCGGCCCACGAGGTCGGCCTGCGAGGTTGGCCTACGAGACCGGCCCGGGATGAACGACGAAGCCCTCTGGGCGACCGTGGTCGGACAGGACGCGGCGGTTTCCCTCCTACGTGGCGCTCTCGTGGCGCCGGTACACGCCTTCCTCTTCGTGGGTCCACCGGGTGCCGGCCGGGCAGAGGCGGCCCGGGCCTTCGCCGGAGCCCTCTTCGCCGGGAGCGGATCCGAGGGTGAGCCCGATGCCGAAGAGGCGGCACGCCATCGTCGCCTCGCCGTCGCCGGTCAGCATCCCGACCTGATCCGGGTGGAGCCGGATGGCCGCGCTCTCCTGGTGGCTGACACGGAGAGGATCACGGTGGAGGGCTGGCGGTCCCCGGTGGAGGCACGCCGCAAGGTGATCGTGGTGGATCGTTTCGACACCGCCGAGCCCGAGGCGGCGGCGAGCCTGCTGAAGACCGTCGAGGAGCCGCCCGCCACGACGATCTTCGTGCTGCTGGCCGAGGAGGTGCCCGCCGAGCACGTGACCATCGCGTCGCGCTGCTTCCGGGTGGACTTTCCGCCGCTGGCCGACGAGGTGGTGGCTGCCGCCATGGTCGCCGACGGGATGGACGCCGAACGTGCCGCGGTGCTGGCCGAGGCGGCGGCCGGAAGCATCGACCGTGCCCGTCTGCTGGCCGAGGATCCGGCCCTCCACGGCCGGCGCAACGCCTGGCATTCCGTGCCGTCCCGCCTGGATGGATCCGGGGCGGCGGTCGCAGTAATCGTCGAGGAGTTGCGGGCGATGATCGACGGTGCCCAGGCGCCGCTGGCGACCCGCCATGAAGAGGAGTTGGCGGTGCTGGCCGAGCGCGAGGAGGCGTTCGGTTCACGTGGTTCCGGTCGCACCGAGCTGGTGGGCCGCCAGAAGCGCGAGCTGCGACGACTGCGTGACGACGAGCTCAGGTTCGGCCTGGCCACCCTGAGTCGCGTCTACCGGGATTCGGCCCTGGCGGCCAGCGAGGCCGGGCTACCGGTGGATGCCTCGGCGGCTGCGACCGCTCGCATAACCGCCGCCACAGGTGACCTGGTCCGCAATCCGAACGAGACCCTGCTGCTCCAGGCGCTGTTCCTGGACCTGCCGATGGCTTGAGCCCGCTGGCCTGGGCAGTCGAGGTCGGAGCTGCGATGTGCAGGGCCGGGGACCTGGTGTCGGCAGACCCCGGTCGGATCTATTCGGGGGTGACGTAGGCGGCGGTCAGCCCGCCATCTACTGAGAAGTCGGTCCCGGTCACGTAGGAGGACTCGTCCGACGCCAGCCAGAGGGCGGCCTGGGCGATCTCCCCGGCTTCCCCGAAGCGGCCCATCGGCACGTGGACCAGGCGTCGCTGCCGTTTCTCCTCTGTGTCCAGGAAGGACATCAGCAGCTCGGTACGAAGTGGTCCGGGGCACAGGGCATTGACCCGGATGCCCTCCCTGGCATGGATCACGGCCAGTTCCCGTGTCATGGCGAGCACGCCGCCCTTGGAGGCGGTGTAGGCCAGTTGCGGGGTGGCCGCACCGACGAGGGCCACGAAGCTGGCCGTGTTGATCACGCTTCCGCCGCCGGAGCGACGCAGGGCCGGGATGCCGTGGCGGCAGCCGAACCAGACGCCCTTCAGGTTGATGGACATGGTCAGGTCCCAGACGGCCTCCTCGGTGGCTTCGGCGTCGCCGTCACCGGGGTGCATGATCCCGGCGTTGTTGAACAGCACGTCGAGTCGCCCGAAGGCCTCCTCGGTGGCGGCGATGGCGGTAGCCACGTCGGTCTCGATCGCCACGTCGGCAGACATGGCAATGGCTTCACCGCCCGCACCGGTGATCTCGTCAACGACCTGCTGCGATCCGTTGAAGTCCACGTCCACTGCGGCTACCCGGGCTCCCTGGGCAGCGAAGAGGAGGGCGCTCTCGCGGCCGATCCCCGATGCGGCGCCGGTGATGAACGCCGCCTTCCCGGCGAGGCGGCCGCCCGGTGTGCCGTCGGTCGTCATGGCCTGCAGCCCGGGCATGCGGGTCGTAGGGCTCGTTTCGGACGGTCTCTGTCCAGGGGCGTTGGCGCGGGGCGGATCATGGCGCTGAGCCTGCCACACGGACCCGGCCCGGTGGACCTGATGCACCGCCGTCGTGGTCGAGGCCCGCCCGGTCTGAAAGGCTCGACCCATGACGGGTACCGAGGTGCTCCGGGACGGGGCCGGCATCGTTAGGGGCGCCTGCCACCACGACTGTCCGGACACCTGTGCGTGGGAGGTGACGGTCATCGATGGGCGCGCCGTCCGACTCCGTGGCGTGGACGACCACCCGTTCACCGCCGGTGAACTCTGCCCGAAGGTGAACCGCTACCTGGACCGCGTGTACCACCCCGACCGGATCCTGCGACCCCTTCGTCGGGTTCCGGGCAGCCGCAAGGGCGAGGCCCGCTTCGAGCCGATCACCTGGGAGGAGGCCATTGCTGAGATCGCCGAACGACTCACAGAGGCCATCGGCCGCCACGGGCCCGAGACCGTGCTGCCCTACTCGTTCGCCGGCACCCAGGGGCTGGTGCAGATGGGGGTCATGTCCCAGCGCTTCTTCGACGCCATGGGGGCGACGCGCGTCCACCGACACCTCTGTGGGGTGACGGCATGGCTGGGGGCGGCCGACGTGCACGGCGTGCCGTTGGGCATGGATCCGGAGGACCTTCGACATTCCCGGACGATCCTGCTCTGGGGTACCAACACGCTGGTCACCAACCGCCACCTCTGGCCCACCATCGAGGCGGCCCGGGCCGAGGGCGCCGTCGTCGTCGTGGTGGACCCCGTCCGGACCACGACCGCTGAACGGGCCGACCGCCACGTGCAGCTCCGGCCGGGTTCCGACGTGGCCCTAGTGCTCGGAATGCTCCACGTCATCGATCGGGACGGCCTCGTGGACCGGGCGTTCCTGGAGGACCACACGTCCGGTTGGGACGAGCTCCTGGCCGATGCCCGCCGGGTGGACCTGGACGCCACGGCGACGATCACCGGGATCGACGTGGCCACCATCGAGTGGCTGGCCACCACCTTCGCCACGCGCCGACCGGCCGCCGTCCGGGTGCTCGTGGGCCTCGAGCACCGCCAGCACGGCCAGGAGGCCCACAGGGCGTTGGCCATGCTGCCGGCGGTGACGGGGGCGTGGCGGGAACGCGGTGGCGGTCTCTGCCGGTCGACGCAGCAGTACTTCGACAGCGTCCTGGTGGATCCGGTGCCCAGGCGGACCGACGGGCGGCCGCCCCGGGTGTTCAACATGGCCGCATTGGGCGAGGTGCTGACCGATACCGACCTGGATCCGCCGATCACCGCCCTGATCGTCCACAACTGCAACCCGGCGACCATCACCCCGGACCAGAACCGGGTGCTGGCCGGACTGGCCAGGGACGACCTGTTCACGGTCGTGATGGAACAGGCGATGACCGACACGGCCCGGTACGCCGACCTGGTGCTGCCGGCCACCACCCAGGTGGAGCACCTGGACCTGATGAACGCATGGGGCCACATGTACCTGTCCCTGAACCGTCCGGCCATCGCGCCGGTCGGTGAGGCGCTGCCGAACACGGAGGTGTTCCGACGGCTGGCCGTCGCAATGGGCCTCGATGGTCCCGGCCTGGCCGACGACGACGAGACGATGGTCCGCCAGCTGCTGGACTCGGACCATCCCTGGCTGGATGGCATCGACCTGGAGAGCCTCGAGGTGGAGGGGTGGGTGCGCCTGAACGTGCCGGAGGGCTTCAACCCACCGATGGATGGAGCCACCACCACGCCGGACGGCCGGCTGGCCCTGGGCCACCTGGAGTACCGGCCCGGTGACGAGACTCCTGACGGTGATGCGGGGCTGGCGGCGAGGTTCCCCCTCGGACTGCTGACCCGCAAGCAGCACGTCAAGTTCCTGAACAGCCACTACGGCGGGTTCGCGGACCACCTCCCGGCCGAGGGCGAGCCGCTCCTGGACATCCACCCGGATGATGCGGGCCCCCGCAGCATCATCGCCGGCGACACGGTCCGGGTCTTCAACGACAGGGGGTCGGTCGAGATGCGTGCCGCCGTGGTGGACCGTGTGCAGCCGGGTCTGGTGACCATGCCCTTCGGGTGGTGGGCGAACGCCACCTCAGGTGGCAGGGGAGCCAATGCCCTGACCAACCCGAGCCTCGGCCGGCAGATCGGTTCAGCGTCGTTCCACGACACCCTCGTCCAGGTGGAGAAGGCCGGGTCGTGAGCACCACGGTCACCATCACGGGAACGGGTACGCCGATCCCGACGCCGGACCGTGCCGGACCGGGGGTGCTGGTCACCCACCGGTCCGATGGCCGGAGGACGGACCTGCTGTTCGATGCCGGGCGGTCGACGGTGATGCGGCTGCTGGGTGCCGGATCCGGTCCCGGGGACCTGGACGCCGTCTTCCTCACCCACCACCACTCCGATCACCTGGTCGGCCTCGACGACGTGCTCCTCACCAGGTGGGTCATGGATCGGGAACAGAACCTCCCGCCCCTGCCGGTGGTGGCACCCGACGGACCATGCATCGGGTTCGTGGAGGGCCTCTGCGAGCGGTGGGCCGATGACCTGGAGGTGCGGTCCGCCCACTCCCGGCGCCACAGCGGACCATCGGTGCAGCCGACGGCGTTCGCATACCCGGAGGTTCCGACCGAGGTGTGGCGGTCGGGCGACGTGGGCGTGCTGGCCGGACAGGTGCGCCACGAGCCGGTCCATCCGGCGGTGGGCTACCGGATCGAGACACCGGACGGCGTGGTGGCGATATCCGGCGACACCCTGGTGTGCGACGAGGTCGCCGTCCTGGCCGCCGGGGCCGACGTGCTGGTCTACGAGGCCATTCGATTCGTTGAGATCCGTAAGGTTCCCGAACACCGTCAGTACATCCTCGACTACCACGCGGACACTCTCCTCATCGGTGCGCAGGCTGAGGAGATCGGCGTTCCGCTGCTGGTGCTGACCCATCTGATCCCAGCGCCGACCTGCGACGCGGACGAGCAGGCGTTCGTGGACGACGTGCGGTCCGGCGGCTACACGGGCGAGGTGGTCGTGGCGAGCGACCTCACCTCGGTGACCCTTCCCTGACGGGGCTCACCGGTCGTGGAGGACGAACCGGATCCGCTTGAAGCCCTTGCCCTTCGACTCGGTCTTGACGACCTCCAGGCGACCGACCTGGCCGGTTGACGACACGTGGGTCCCGCCGTCGGCCTGCTTGTCCAGGCCGACGATGTCCACGATGCGGATCTCGGTCACCGAGTCCGGGACCAGGTTCACCTTGGTCCGGATGAGGTCACG
>Ga0310121_10002843_pt1 | contig 16206 bp, 10 predicted proteins | sample CB27_Tmax_986_MG_FD_203504 | JGI IMG/M metagenome (GOLD analysis project Ga0310121, IMG submission 203504) | Marine microbial communities from Western Arctic Ocean, Canada - CB27_Tmax_986 | ecosystem: Environmental > Aquatic > Marine > Oceanic | place: Canada: Western Arctic Ocean | collected...
CCTGGTGCGGATCGACCGACATGAAGCCGATGAATTTATCGGGATGGCAAGCCACATAGTCGGCAATTGCATCATTCGGTGTATTCAAGCCGAACGCGATCGAGTTGATGCCGAAAACGATCGCCCGTTCCACGCCTTGCAAGGCGGCGGCGTGTCGCTCGGGCGTAACGTTCAGATCAACCCGCAACTGCGCGTTGGCGCTATCAGAAGCCTGGCAGAAGACCGGCCCCCATTGTTCGCGGGTCGAGAGGTGGGTGTGGACGTCGATGATCATATCGGGGAACAGGATAATGACGAATGACGAAATATTCAATGACTAATCAATAGGGACTTTGAACCACGAAGTTTGCGAAGAACACGAAATTCCGGTTACGGGGTGCAGTTCACACTTTCGATGTCGCTGCTGCATGTGGATTGCCTATGTAGAACCAGATGGTTGACAAACATGGGCGGGTAAACATGAAGATTCCCCGAACCCCGCGAACTTCGTGGTTAAAAATCCGTTATCAGATTTCCGGCTTCATTCGTCATTAAATAAAGCCCCGCCCCGCTTCTGCAGCGGGACGGAGGCGTGAGTTGATTCCTTTAATGGTCCTGGCTTACTGCCGGATCACCCGGTACCAGAAGCCGCCACTGTCCCAGCCGTTCGGGTCGTATAGGGTCTGACCCGTTCCGTCGCCGACGGTGAACGAGCCCGTGCTCTCCCAGATTGCCGGATTTTCCACACCCATGTTCAGCTGTTCCCTCGCGGCACGCTGCAACTCGTAAGTCACGTTCGAGGCACTCGTGAACGTAAGACCGGTCACATCCGCCTGCGCCAGCGACTCAACCACCACCGTGCGAAGCGGCGGAGGCGCAAGCGCCTCGCCGAGAGTGAACCGAACTTCACTCAAGCCGCCTTCGGCTGATGTTGAACTGATACCAAAGTCGTGCATGAAGTTACATTCGGCAGAGTCCGCGCCGAGGAAGATGACATATTGCGCCGAGGCATCCATCGTGATTTTCTGGAATGGAATGTTCTGGTCTCCGCTGGCCAAATCGAACACGAATGTGCCCAAGGCGGTCCAATCCCCTTCCATATCGCTTCCAAACCCGTTGCCGTTTCCGATGCTGGTGTACTTGATCGTCACTTCCTTCATGCCCTGCATCGACCACCTGTGGCCCGGGTCCTCTCCGTCGCCCGGCGAGGGATCTTCGTTGTAGTTCCAGATCAGGATATCGAAAATTCCGTATGCCTGGTCGAACGAGAATTCCGTCCAGTAGCGCATCGTGCTTCCGCCGGCCCACCGGTCACCCAGATCAGGACTCTGGTTGAATCCCATCGTCGTAGATCCCGGACTTGGGCCGAACAGGTTGTCCGTGTGGAAGCAACCGGTTTCGTCGATGCCGCTTCCGTTGATCGCGTTGATCATTTCGCGGAAGGGCTTGTCGTTGGCGGTGCGGACACTCACTGCGCTCGTTGTATCCCAGTTGTTCGAAATGCTCGGATTACCAATGGCCGGGGCGATTCCGCAACCCGGCGGCGGCAACAGCGCGCTGTACCGGTAAAAGGCCTGCGCGTCTGAATCGTCGTCTCCAACCAGGACGATGTTGGTGTTGAGTCCCGCGATGTAGGAAGGAAGATCGGCCCAGTCCGGATTCAGGCTGGTCGCCCGCTCCAGGTCGTATCGATCGACGTCCCGAGCGGAAAGGCCTATTTCCAGTGCGTTGTTCGCAATGGTCTCGGTCGTTTCCACGCAGAATCCCGGTGCGCAAACCGTTTCGGCTCCCGAGGGGGTTCCGCCGGCGCCTGTGCAGAGGGATGTCAGCATGTCCTGGCAGGTATCGTCCGCGAAGCAGCAGGCTTCCAGCTGCGGGCACGTGGCCGTTCCACAGGAAGTGAAGATCCCCTGCGGCAGCTCTTGTTGCGATGCGCATGTGGTCGACAGCAGATCCTGGCAGGTTCCGTCGTTGAAGCAGCAGGCTTCCGGCTGCGGGCACGCGGTCGTGGCGCAGGTTGACGACGCGCCCTGTGAAGTACCGTCCTGGCCCGTGCAAACGAGAGGTTCGAGGTCCTGGCAGGTCCCGTCGCCGAAGCAGCAGGCTTCCGGGGGATTCAGGCAGACGATGCTGAGACATTCTGAGCCCGGACCTTGCGGGGTCCCGCCCGCGGTCGTGCAGTCCGCCGGTTCCATGTCCTGGCAGGTGGGGTCAATGAAGCAGCAGGCTTGCATGGTGTTCGTGTTGCCGAGTCCCGTGGGATCGCCGTATACGCGCACTTCGCTGATCCCGACGGCGAAGTCGTTCGCGGTTCCGTCAATGGTGAACCGCCAGCTATGGTTTGGAGAGGCATCCGATGTGATGCGGATGAACCGTGCCGTTTGTCCGGTCAAGTCGATCGCAATCGACGCGGTCGTAGGGCCGGTCCCGTCCGCCGGCGCAATGGGAATGTCACCCGTAAACACGGTGGTTGGTGGGCCGCCATGTTCGCGCACCTCGACGGTTGCCCCTTTAATCCCCTGTTTGACCCAGCGCGGTTCGTTATCGTTCCAGATTACAAGATCGGTTAGAGCGAAACTCTGCCCCAGATCGTACTCGATGAAAACCGGCGGCTCCGCGGCACAACAGAGGAGACCGATATCAACAAACACATCCGTACTATGCGTGTCGTTGGCGGCGCCCGCGGATCCCGAATCCCCGGACATGCCCGAGTCGTTATAGGTCTTGTCCATGGTTCGGGAACTATGCTCCGGAGAGCCGACATGGCTCAGGATGGTGAGATGTTGCGCCGAAGCCACGGTCACCCCGGCCGCCGTCGCAATCAACCAAGTCAGGATCGTTTTCATTGTCTTCATTCTGATGTACTCCTCCTCGCAGAATATCGGGATGCGGAGAATCTTGAACCACGAAGTTCGCGAAGAACACGAAATTTCGGTTGCGGGGTGCGGTTCACACTTTCAACGTCGCCGCTGAATGTGGATTGCCGATGTAGAATCAGGTGGTTGACAACTATGGGCGGATAAACATGAAGATTCTCCGAACCTCACAAAATTTCGTGTCTTTCGCGAACTTCGTGGTCAAAACACTCGTTATCGGATTTCCGGAAAAGAAAAGCCCCCGCCCCGCTTCTGCAGCGGGACGGGGGCGTGAGTTGATTACTTTATTTGGGAACCACCCGGTACCAGAAGTCGGCATTGTAACCGGCCGGATCGTATAGCGACTGGGTGCCGCCGTCGCCCGTGGTCCTGGCGCCCGTGTTCTGGAACACCGCGCCAGCGACGTTGGTCGAGGGGCCGTGGAAGAACCGTACTTCGGATATGCCGGCATCGTTGGTGTACGCCCCATTACTGTGGTTCTCATCATCGGGCGGGAAGCCGGTGTTGATGAGCGCCACGTATTGGGCCGACACGCCACCCAGATCGAGCATAGCATTGGGTAGGGACGGAACGGCGCCGCCGCCGATGGGAAGGGTCCCGGTGTGCACCGTCGTCCAATCGGATGTATCGGTCCCGCCGGTGGTCGACACCTGGACTTCTATGAATTGCCATCCGAATATCGGCCACGCGCTTTCGTTCCAGTTCCAGATCCACATGTTGGCCAGATCGTAGGCCTGGTCAAACGCGTAGGTGATATAGTGGCTACCCGGTGTTTGTCCCGCGTTCTGCGCTACGCCATTTACACCGGGTCCGCCTTCCCCATCGTTCCTCGCAAGAAACATACTGGGGTCTGGGGCGCTCGGGTTGCCGACCTTGTGAAACTCACAGTTAGCGCCTGAAAGACCCACACCGTTGATTGATGTGATCGCCTCGCGTTCGCCCGCTTCACCGGAGTGTTCCTGGATCGTCACCAGACTGGTGATGGCGCAGTTCTCATCAAGGCCAAGCGGCTCGATCCGCGCTGCCCGTTGCAGCTCGTATACCGTATTGGATACGGTCGCAAAGCTGAAACATTCCTGATCGCCAACGGACGACGCTACAATCGCCGGAGGTGGCGGCTGTTCAGACAGGACAAACCGCACTTCGGAAAGGGCTACGTCAGGATTCGCTCCAGCGTTGTGGTTGGACTCTTCTAAAACAGCCGTCCCCAGAATCACCACGTACTGCGCCGTATCGTTGATGCTGATGGTATCGGTCACTCCAATGTGTCCCGGAGAACTCAGGGTGCCGGCCCGGTTCAGGGAGATCACGTTACCCGTTCCGCCGACCTGGGTCCAGTCGGAGAACGTGTCACTACCCCAACCAGCGTCCGCATCCGTAGAGTCCGGAATCGCCCCGCCTCCGCCGACCGTGGTGTAGAATATCTGACAATCTTTCATCCCCTGTTGAGTCCAACCGCCGGGGGCGCTTTCGGCGTAGTTCCAAATGAGCATGTCCGAGATGCCCGTCGCGGATCCCAAGTTGAATTCGACCCAGACGCCGTCACTGGTCGATGCGAAACGATCGGCATTGACGTTTCCACCCGCGGCCAGCCACATCAGGTCCGTCGGCGGATTGTTTTCGTGCTCTGCACCGTTGGCCGCTATTCCGGCGCCGTTGATGAGGCCTATCACCGGGCGAGGGTGTACGCTCTGGGAATTCGCCCGTGCGCTCACCTCACTGGTCGTATCCCAGCCATTTTCCGAGCTGGGATTGCCGACCGCTATGAGTGCTGCATCGCTGCCGTAGCGGTAGAAGGCATTCGGATCGCCACGGCCTGAAACCAGGGTGGCTGTTCCGCCGTCGCCGACATGGAAGGACGGATCGGCATCCGCCCAATCATCCGGATTCAAGCTGGTAGCCCTCTGCATGTTGTAAGTGACCCCGACGAAGTCGTCGATATTGTTGGCTACGACATTGGTCGCTGTGCCCAACGTGGCCGCCACGCAATCCACAAACGAGCATGTGGTGTCCGCGCCTTGGGACACTCCGCTGATCCCGGCGCAGAGGGTGGTCAGAAGGTCCTGGCACGTCCCGTCCGTCAGGCAGCAGGCTTCCAGCTGCGGACATACGAAGGTCGCGCAGGCGGAGAAGAATCCTCCAGGGACTCCGACCTGTGTCGTGCAGTCGGTCGTGAGCAGATCCTGGCAGGTGCCATCATTGAAGCAGCAGGCTTCAGGCTGCGGACATGCGGTAGTGCCGCAGGTAGAAGCAGCGCCCTGGGCGACTCCGCCCTGGCCACTACAGACAATAGGATCGATGTCCTGGCAGGTGCCGTCGTTGAAACAACATGCTTCCGCGACCTGCGGGCAGACCGTGCTCAGGCATTCGGAGCCCGGTCCCTGCGGGGTACCGCCTGCGTTCGTGCAATCGGCGACTTCCATTTGCTGGCAGGTGCCGTCGATGAAGCAGCAGGCCTGCATGGTGCTCGTGTTGCCGAGTCCTGTGGGATCGCCGTATACGCGGACTTCGCTGAGAACGACGTCGGGATTGGAGGCACCCATGAAGTCGAAGAGATGGCTATGATTCGGGGGGGCTGCTGAGTCGAAACGGATGTAGCGTGCCGTCTGTCCGGTCAAGTCAACCTCGAGGGATGCTGCCGTAGGGCCGTCACCCGCCGCAGGCGCAATGGGCACATCACCGCTAAATACTTCAGTTGCCGCGCCTCCCTGCTCGCGAACCGTAATGACTACCTCCTTCATTCCCTGGGCATGCCACGTGCCCCCCGCTTCGTTGGAATTCCAGATTACAAGATCGGTTAGAGCGAAACTTTGCCCCAGATCGTACTCGAGGAATGCAATGTCGTTACCGGGCTGAACGACACCCATCGTATTGACCACATCTGTGTCATGCGTGTCGTCGGTAAACGCGAGCGCGGATCCCGAGTCGCCGGACATGCCGGAGTCGTCGTATGTTTTGGAAATGATTCGGCCACTATGCTCTGCGTTGAATGTAGCACTTTGAATGGTGAGATGTTGCGCCGACACCACTGTCGGCTGGAAAGCCGTATCACGAAGCACAATATTGTCTATGTCACCTGGGAAACCGTCCAAATATTCCCCGTTAGCAATGAGCAGGTCGTCGGCGTTGTCAAAGGAACTACCACTGACCATAAACTCCTTATCCACCAAGACACCATCTACATAGAACTCCATTGTGCCAAATTCACCACCGCCGGCCCTATTCACAACCGCATCAATATGAACCCATTCACCGGTAAGAATAAAACTTTCATCGAATTGCAGATCGGTCTTGCCGTCGTTCACGCCACCGTCTGCGGCATCATATTCCATGAAAAAATCGCCAAGAGCAAAATAGAGCTCATACCGAATGAAGTCTCCTTTGTTGCAAAGATAGTAAACTCCACCGCTGGCCGTGCCTCTAACGTCCATACTAATGGTGAAGCTACCGGTACCAAAGTTTAATGCAGCATCATCAGCAATTGTTATTTGACCGGTCCCATCAAAGTGCAAGGAATCACTGCCACCACCAGGCAGACCGGATCCGAACCCATTCCAGCTCACGCCACCGGATAAGGTGCCGTCGTTACTACCGATACTATCAGCTACGTTTAGGCCAGAACCATCCTCCATTTCCCACTGCGCTGTTGTTGTAGCTAAAGCGTTACCAGTTATAAACAATACTGAAACCAGAGTTACTAAATACTTCTTCATCAGTTCTCTCCCGCTCAAAAAGCCAAGAACCCAAATCGTGTTGCTGATTCTCTTCATGGTCTCCTCCACTTTGGTTTGGTGTGTACTGTTCCGTGCTCCGAGTATTCTCTTACTCCTATTTCTATCGGAAAGTCCCTCGCATGCCAACCCTCAACATTCGCAGAAAATCTCATTATGGGCATTTTGGGGCATTTTGGGGCATTTTGGGGCATTTTGGGGCATTTTGGGGCATTTTCGGGCCATTTCAGGGGTAAACTGCCGGAGGTGCCAGCTCATAACCGCATCCCCTCCGCCGCCAGCCGGTCCAGGTTCTGCGTCTGCACCACCGGATCCCCCGCATAGCCCGAGACCGATGCCGCATGCTCATCGGTCAGGATCAACAGGATGTTCGGGCGATCCGCCATGTCCTATTCTTAAAGGCGTAACCCGATAATTAAGGACCCCGCCTGAAATGAAGCTGGATCCCCGAATGGGGATCAATTTGAATAGCAGCGGGTGCAACCCGCGGACGATGGGAAAAAACATGCAACCCCGGGCAGGGGTTGAATAAGTGCGCCGACGGCAATCTGCGCTGCGCAGCACAATTCACATTCGACCCCTCGCGGGGTCGGTTCCGCTACCGCAATCAATTCCCCCGGCCGTCGCCGGGGGCTGTTCATATTCATCCCCTGCGGGGATGTCTCTGGGTAACCAAACCCGATGGTCGTACCGCATCAAAATCGGTCGTTTTCTTGACCATTATCCAAAAAACGACCCGCCACGAAGCTCCCAAACAACCTGTTTCAAATCACCGATACACGTACGGTAACAACCCCGCAATCTCGATGGAGAAGTTGTTTGGATTTTTATTTGCCAGATGGTCATTCTCGTGCCTAAACTGCAAGCGATTCACAAACGCAAGCGATTCACAAACGCAAGCGATTCACAAACGCAAGCGATTCTCAAACGCAAGCGATTCTCAAACGCAAGCGATTCTCAAACGCAAGCGATTCTCAAACGCAAGCGATTCTCAAGCACAGAAGTGAGATGCTTTAAGTGGCCGGCGCAGGAGCGAGCTTCTCTCCAACGAGCCTTTTTTAATCGGTGAATTGTTTATCGAAACTAAAATCAAAAAAGAAAGGATGAGAAGATGAAACGGATTCAACGATACGCGCACGGTTTCTCATCGTGGGGGACTTCACGCCGAGGATTCACGTTGATCGAGCTCCTGGTTGTCATCGCCATCATCTCCATCCTGGCCGCTCTGCTAATGCCTGCGCTGAAGAACGCGCAGGCACGGGCACGCCAGGCCGGCTGCGCCGCCCGCATGAAGAGCTGGGGCTCCTCCATCTACATGTATTCCAGCGATCATGATGGTCGATTTCCTCCGTACGCGGTGGGCAAATGGCCCAATGCAGCCGAGCCGTCCATCTGGATCAATTCCCTGGCGGCGTATCTTGGCGGCATCCTGATCTCGCCGAACCAACACCCCGCGGCTCAAAAAGCCCAGTCCGCTCAAAATCGCAAATTGGCGGTCCGGGAATGTCCCACGGGAGAGGCATTCGTCGGGGCGCATTACAATCGGCCGTTTTCCTGGGTCCTCACTGATCGCGCCGCGCCAATCAATCTGTATGAACTGAACAAACCGTCGGGATGGATCGCCTTCATGGATACGCAGGACGGGTGGGGGATGTACAGCCCGGCGCGTTGGAGATTCTCGATGGACCTCGATGGCGATGGAATCAAGGATTCGACCGAGATTGCTGCCCTCTACAATTGGGCGGCGCCCAGAGTTCACCTGGAGGGGATGAACGTCACCATGATCGACGGTCACGTGGAATGGATGAGCTTCCAGGACTTTCTGAATCCCGACCATCCTAACTGGACCGACGTGCCGTAAGCACTTCGGAGTTTGAATTGATTGATAGGAAATCGCTTTCCAGTGCGCCGCAGGCGCGAGATTTGGAGTGCGCCGGCCCTGCACCAGAGCCTCCGGCACGGTGCAGGGTGGACGCCGCGAAGCCCGACGAAGCCACGCAGGGCGAAGTCGTGGCGAAGCGGCCTGCCCGCAGTGCTACAGCGTTGCAGGCGGGCGACGGCGCTTTGGCTTCCCCCGGGGGCCGGAACCGCGCGGAAGCCATAATCTCCCCCTCGGCCCCCTTCGGCGTAAAAAGTACTGGGAAAACTGAGGGAAAAGGAGCTTTACCATGCCTGTCGACTCCCTGAGTCAGGAGCAGCGGAGCCGTAGTTAGACCCACAGGTGGGCCTGGGAAGACGCTTCCTTCCCGGTAACCAGTACCCGAGTTTGGCCCGCCTCGAAATCCAACGTGACTTCCTGAAGTTCACCGACCCGTTGGCCGGGGAGTTGAGCGCCTTCGAAGAGGTCCATCGGAGCCCCCTTGCCCGGCATCCCGATCCGCACGTTCTCGTTCGGTGAGCCGTCATACCGAATTGTCTGCGGCAGGTTGGTGACGAACAAGACATAGTGATCCTGCGTTTCGCAAAGGACCACATCCAGCGAAGCGGCCTCGTCACCCGACGCATTCCGGGCATGGGCCATCCGAACCACGCCCGCGTTCAGCATAAAGGATTCGATGAGGTCCGTGAAATTATAGCTCAGCCAGCAGGTATCCCGGGCGACGTACATGGTTCGTGAGGTGGCGACGATGGCAGGCGTACTATCTTCGAACGTGGCGACGACCTCCGCACATTCCAGGAGGGTCAGTTCTTCCCGTGTCTGATCGATTTCGTCGTAGCCGTACAGGTCGCCTGATCCGATAACGGTTCCCTTGGGGAGCCCCGTCATTGGATGGTCACTGGAGATTCTCATGGGCATTGAAGCGAATGTGTCGAGGACAACCTTGACCTGGATGGACTCCTTGTGATGGTTGATGGCCTTTCGCTCGAGCTGCAGTGTCCCGTCCTTGCTGCGCGGAGACCGGATCCACTTTCTGCAGCGTACGCCCAGCCACTTCGGCGGATAGGCCGCGCGTTTGCGTCCGCACTCGTCAAATTCGGCAAACCTGGCGTTGGCCAGGACAAATCCGCCCGCCTTGATATATTCTTGAATCGCAGAAAGCAGCGCGTCGCTGATGTTGCGGGTGCCTACGACGATGAGGACTCTGTACTTTTTGTGAATGCCATCCAGGAGATCGGATTCACCGAGGTAATCGTAGGGAATGTGCTTTCGATAAAGGCAGTTCGTGACCGTGACCATGTCCGCGGTCGTGGTGAGATCGCCGTGGTGATGCCACTGGGTATGCAATGAATGGAGTACCGCCACCTGCGGCCGCCAGGGCCGTCATAGCCAGGGTTGCAAATCTCATGGTCTTCTCCTTCTTCTTGTGGGTCGGGCGAATGGCTTCCAGTCCGTCCGCCTATTTTATCAAGATTCGATATTGTTTCGCCGTGGTAATGCCGGTTGGATCGAAAGCCAACATCTGCCCGCCGTTACCGTTGAGGACGTAGTCCAAATCGGTCCACACGCCCGAGGGCATGTTGGTGCTGGACTGCACCTGGTATTGTACGCTGTCGGTGCTTTGAAATTGCAGGGCCAACGTATCCGCTACCGTGATTTCCGAAAACGCCAAGGTTGCCCCGGTCACCAACGCTATGGCCCAAGTTAAGATCGTCTTTGCTCTCTTCATTTGTTGTCCTTTCCTCTTGCTCTTGTTCGACACGTTTTCGTAAAAAAACTTCAATCAAATTGAAATCGAAAGTAAGGATCTCCTGACCGACTGCTCTTCTTGCAGGAGCACAAAAAACCTCCCGCTCTGCTAACTCCAGTCTTTTCGCGATATCGCACTACAATCCGCAGTTCTAGGTTTTTCTCGCCTGAGGTGAACATTTTTATCCCAACGGGGAACTAGGAACGAGGTTCCAGATGTGTGCAACTCGCATAAATTCCTGTAATAAAGGTTGTTATAGCTTTATATCTGGCCTGCCCAACGGGGCATCCGGTCCGCACAGGGGCTGCGCTCCTCTCCCGGAGGCTGGAAAGCGAACGAAGAGGGCCAGGGGAGAGCGGCTCTCGTTGAAATTGTCAGACCGGAATGTAGCTTCCATCTGACTCAAGGCCCCTTCATGATCAATCCATTCTCGGGACCGGCTCCAGAGAATGTGCCAACATCCTGTAAAAGCACGAAGATGTGAATCTGGAGACGGCGGTCCCCGCCGTAATGGGAATGGATGACCACTTCAGAGCGACAACTCAAGCGCCATTTCTGCCTAAAACGTAAGCAATTAGCAGGAGTTTCCCGCGAGGTAGCAAAGCCGCAACCAAACGACATGAACTACGGAGTCCGCGGAGCCAAGAGGAAATCATTCTGCCTTCTCCAGCGGAATTCAGGGAAGTAAAGCCTGAGATTCATGACCAGATCAACCGCAACCCCGGCATCCGCGGGGCGGTTTTGCCATCCGTCGGCTCATCCAGCGGAGCCGATGGTGGGGATTCCTGCCCCCTGCGGAACGAATTCCGCGCTACTGACAGCGTATTTCACACGGAAAATTGTCGCAACAGGGAACCGATTTGGGTAGGTGCTAGTGCGAAATGTTCAACTCTGCCCTGAGCCGCCGAAACCTATGGTAGATTGATGTCTTGCCGATGTGATAGTCAGACGCACGTAACTCATGGCCGGATCCAGAAATAAGCGCGAGGCATTTACCCTCATTGAACTGCTGGTGGTGATCGCGATCATCGCGATCCTGGCCGCCCTGCTGCTTCCGTCGTTGAAACGGGCCCGGTCCTCGGCGATGTCTGCACACTGCAAGTCCAACGTGCATCAGTGGACTGTGACGATGGCATTGTTCTTCGAGGATCTTTCCGGTTTTACCGACTCGGATCCCCGGGTCCGCGAGCCGATGTGGCCGCAGTGCGTGGAAAACTACATATCGAACGACTCCATTCTTTTGTGTCCCGAGGCGAACAAAGAGAAGCCCAGCGGCGTCGGAAACGGGCCGGCACATCGCGGCACCACCGACTGGGCATGGAACATTCGAAAGTGGTACAGCGATAACCCCAATCAGTGGATCGGAAGCTACGGGAAGAACGCATGGGTGGCGCATTTCCGTTCGGACGGCTGGTTCGGCGCCCAGGACCGCAATTTCTGGCACACCACGATCGACGTAGACCGCCCCGAAATCGTGCCGCTGGTCGCTGACAGCGCCTGGTTCCATCCCCTGCCGCTGCACTCGGATTCGCCTCCGCGCGCCCGGGATGATATGACGCTCGGTGGGTTCGGTCAGAACATCTGGCTCATCGCCATGGACCGGCACCTCGAAGGAGTCAATGTAGGATTCTTCGACGGCAGTTCCCGGGGCATCGGGGTCAAGGGGCTGTGGTCACTGAAGTGGCATCCGCTCTGGAATCTGGAAAACCGCTGGACCCAGGCCGGCGGAGTAAGCCCCGGCGACTGGCCGGCGTGGATGCGAACTTATCAGGAATTTTGAGGGGGAGTTTCGGGTTTTTGATTTAGAAAAGTAGCGGAACTCGCCGAGAGTTCCCCTCTATTCGATCACGATCCGATAATCGTTTGCGGCTGAATAGCCTTGGGGATCGAACAGCACCATTTCCCCGTCGTTTCCGTCCGCAAAGGATCCCGCGTTTACGTAGTTCTGCGTGCCGGTCGGGGTTCGCTGCAGCGAGTAGATTTTTCCCGACTCGGTCTGGAACTGGAATCCGGTCTGGTCTACCAGCATGTCGCCCGGGTTCTCGAGCGCATAGGAGACTGCGGAAGAAAAGCGTACTTCGCTCAGGCCGGCGATCGTCAGGGCGAGGGGGATTTCCGATGCATAATTCACCAAGGCCGGATCGCTCGATGCGGTAAGCACCACATATTGCGCCGTGGTATTGCCGAAATCGATCTCATCACTCATCAGAAAGCCCGCGGGAGGATGAGGCGGGGAGTATCCCGTCAGATTTCCCTGCCAGATCGTGGACCAGTCTCCCGGATTATCGCTTCCCCATGCGCTGCCCGGACCGCCGCCGCCCGTGGTGGTGTGCTGGATGGTGGCCGACTTGATGCCCAGGCCGGTCCACTGCCAGTTCCCGGCGATTTTATTCGCGTAATTCCAGATTTGCATGCTCCCGATGGGCAGCGCCTCGCTCAGCTTGAACTCAACCCAGTGTCCGCCGGGCACCGTGCCTCCGCGCGGGTTCGCGTTGAACAGATTCGCAAACCACATCGTGGCCGCGTTGATGCCGTGGGTGACACCGTCGGCGAGGAGGCCGCTGCCGTTGATCAGGTTCGGGGCAAATCCGGTTTGAAACTCACTGCTGGCACGTACGCTGACCCGCGTTTCGGTGCTCCAGCCGTTTTCCAGGGTGGGAATCCCGAGGATGGCCTCCAGGCCGGCCGCCGCCCCGCGGTAATAGGTCGCCGAGTCGTTCGTGTTGGTGTGATAGATCGTGGTTGAGGCGCCGGATCCGACAACGAAGATTCCTGTTTCCTCCCAGTTGGGCGGATGGATGCTGGTGGCGCGCTCCAGATTGTAGCGCACCCCGTCATCGCCCGGAACGACTACTGGAATCACGTTCGACGCGGCGACTGGTTGGTTGGACACCGTAAGCGTGGCCTTGTAAAAACGGACTTCGCTCAGACCGGAGTTGGGATAGCTCCCAACCCCCACTTCAAACGCAAGGTAGTTATGATCGGGATCGGGGTCCGTGGTGATCCGGATAAACCGGGCCATGGCGGCATTGAACTGCACGATCATATCCACTGCGCCATCGGCTTCCCCCCGCTCCTGGGCGACTGGAAGTCTCCCGCTAAAGATTGGAATAAAGACCGAGCCATCCGCGCTGTAGTCGATGACGATTTCCTTCATTCCCTTCACGTAGTGGGCCGGTGTGGTCGACGGCGCTAGCTCGTTGTTGTAATTCCAGATCCACATCTCATCCAGTGGTTGCGCCTGTCCCAGATCGTACCGGACCCAGTGCGGTGCCCCTCCGGAGGACAATCCCATGTTGGCGCCGTTCGTGTCGTGCAGATCGCTCAGCGTCCGCGTATCTCCACTCATCCCCGAGTCGTCCACGGTTTTCAGCCACGTGACCCCGCCTGAACTGGAAGAAACCGCTGTCACATCGAGTTTCGCCGCGGATACGGCCGAACTCAGCCCCACCAGCGCCAAAACACCCCACGTCCACGCAAGAACCTGCCCTTTTGAATCGTATCTCTTGAATCTATTCATAACCCTGATTTTCTCACAAATGGACAGAGAAAGTATACCGCGTTTCCTGACGAAATTCAATTTAGATCCACAAAGCTACCGACCTATGCCCTCCACTGAAGGCATAGATAACCAAGAATGATAGTCGAATACAAATGCCGATTTTGTCCCGGTTCGCACTGAAAGACTGAGAAAAACCACTAAGTTGCGCAGAAATCGTTGAACTAATCACCCCGTGGCACGGCGCCTTCGGCCCGTGTCCCACGGAGCCATCAGCACCGAACCAAGGCACCTGGAACATTGAATCGGAAAATGTCGAATGTCGAATGCTCAATGTCGAATTTGGTCCCGTCCTGAAATAGGTTGTCGCTTCCTGGCAGAAAGGGAAGAGGAATGCCAGCGACAAGAGTGAGGTATAATGAGGCGTGCAAGCGCCAGGTGGAAGGCGGCCGGGGCATAGCTCATTGAATTCGGTGTGCCGTGAGTATGGGGGATCGGCGGGACCTTTACGGTGGCGAGGTGGGGTCGTCGGTACGGCACGGAGGATTTGCTGCCTGGGAACGTGAGGGTAGAGGCATTGAAAGAACGGGATGAATTGCGGGAGGCGCGCAAGCGGATTCGAGAACTTGAGGCTGCGGTAGCGGATGCGCATATCGATCACTGCCCGGAGAAGGCCTGCTTTCATGTCGCCTGTGAGCGTATGGGTGTTGATCCTGAGGACTGTTAAAAAACAACGCTAATGGAAACAGTTCCTAACAATAGCAGGAAACAACCCAGCCTGACATATCTACGGAGGCGGGTTGAGTTTATGAGACTGCGAAAATGTTCATCTTCGAAAGCTGAACAACTGAAAAATTTCAGCTGTTTACCGCTAATCCTCATCACCCTGAATGATGAAAAACTGCTGTGCTTCCGATTTTAACTTGAGGCGAACCGCCATCGATTGACCCCATTTGTACTCATTGTCAATCTCCTCCAGCTTGCCGATTTTTTTCCAACTTTCCAAATTCGTGGAGGTTTTCACCATAAAGATTGGCGTCTTCACCATCGGTGCGTAGTCCAAACCATTAAATTTCAAGAGATTAGTCCCGGGATCAAACACACCAACAATTTTTTTGCCCCCAAAGAGTTTCGTCTCAACGGTGAAATCTTCAGTGACCTCGTAGCTTCCTGTCTCGATGTAGTCGAACTGGAACCATTCCGCGATGCCTTCCTCGTGATGTCCGAAAGTGAGTTCATGACGGGTCGGCGGAAACCAGGGTGGATCATTGGGAAACGTTTTTATGGAAACAAATTTTATACTCTCCCAATCGAACAATTGATCAAAACTAACCGAAAGTTCAACCACACCATCCTTCATGGCAATCTGCAGGGTTGACCCTTCCTCATCCTCTGGCCCGGCTACTGCAGGATAGGTCAAGAATCCAGCGAGCAACCATGCGACAAATAAGCCAGTCAATCTTTTCATTTCATCAGCCCCGAACCCATTGAGTCTGGCTAAACTCAACAAATTTGTGGATTTCGTTGAGCAGGAACACGGCTGCGACTCCGATCAGCTACCATTCCCTTGGACGTTGGAAATTGAGCATTCGACATTGGACATTTCCGAAAGGTCGCCCCTCGCATCCTCTCTATTTAGGGCACCGAAACAACTTCGGACCGAAATGCTTTCCCGGCGCGGTACAGAGACTGGCGGGAATCCATGCCCGCCATTTCCTTTTCGTCCCTGGTCAGATCCATCGCGGACTGTATCGTTTTCACCGCGTCCTCAAATCGACCGGCCTCGGCGTAGGCGGCGGCGAGCGTGTCGAGCCTGGCCGGATCCGCTGGCTCGGTCAGTTCGCACGCGCGGAGTGCGAGTTCGACCGCTTCGTCCCCGTTGCGAATGCTCGCATCCGGATCCGTCGCCAGCACCCAGGCGAGGTCGTTGAGACACCGGGCCTTTTGGGGTTCCGTCTCCAGTACCTTGCGGTACTGTTCGATCGCTTCTCCCGCCCGTCCCGACAATCGGTATAGCTGTCCCAGGTTCGCGTGCGCGCGCACAATGTCCGGTTGAAGCCGGAGGGCTTCTTCGTAGTGGTTAATCGCCTTGCCTATGACATTTCCCGTAACGCACAGATCCGCCAGCTTCAGGTGGTTGGCTACCGGCTCGACGCCGGCTTCGATGAGTTTCTCCGTCTCGGCGATCGAGATTCTCATCTCTAGAAATTGGAGGCGGCGATCGTCGGGCCGGATGCCCCGTGCTTCCGCGTACAGTTTCGATGCGCCCTTCAAGTCCCCATCCTGCAGGAGGAGGTCAGCCAGACGACCGTAGGCGCCCACCAGGGCCCACACGCCGCGGCGCGTGTCCATGCCGCGAGATCGTTTGACGGCCAGTTCGTCGATCTGCCTTGGAATTGCGAAGCGTAGATACCGGCGTTCTTCATCCGGGAATTGGGGGCTGAAGGCCCCGGCCAGGTTGTTCCACTTGAACGTCGTCACCGCCGCCCAGC
>Ga0310121_10002844_pt1 | contig 16206 bp, 12 predicted proteins | sample CB27_Tmax_986_MG_FD_203504 | JGI IMG/M metagenome (GOLD analysis project Ga0310121, IMG submission 203504) | Marine microbial communities from Western Arctic Ocean, Canada - CB27_Tmax_986 | ecosystem: Environmental > Aquatic > Marine > Oceanic | place: Canada: Western Arctic Ocean | collected...
CAGACCGAGATGCTCTTTAGGACCCTCGGTGATGACCCGCAGAACCCGATCAATGTGCCCGGCCAGATGTCTGGAATCCGAACGGGGCCGGGGCCGGTCACCGATGAGCTTGATTTCGAGCGCGGTCAGAAGGCGCGATCGGCGCTTTCCCGACTTCGAGATCTGACCGAGTGGCTGGGCGGCATACGAGGACGCCGCAAGGCAGTCGTCTATCTCAGCGAAGGGATCGACTACGACATCTACGACTTCTTTGACGGCCGCTATGCGAGGACAATCAGCAGAGAGATGCGCGAAACGATTGCAGCCGCGACACAGGCGAACGTTGCCTTTTACACTCTCGATCCACGAGGCCTCGTTTCGGTGGGCGTCGACGTCGAGACGTCGATCATCCCAGACGATCTATCCACCGGTCGCACGGGTTCGCTCAGCAGCTACTCCCAGCTGCGCGACAACCTGCGTCTGGCCCAGGACAGCCTGAGGGTCCTGGCCGACCAAACCGGCGGGATGTCGTTTCTCGATTCGAACGACTTTACGGGCGCGTTCAGTCGAATCGTTCGCGACAACAGCTCGTACTACGTCCTCGGGTACTACGCGTCGAACGATAGACGTGACGGCAAGTTTCGTCGGACAGAGGTTCGAGTCAATCGGCCGGGCGTTACCGTACGCTCGCGAAACGGGTACCAGGCGCCGAGCGGGACACCGCCGAAGATCGAGCTCGCGGACGCCAGCGAAGGGACATCGCAAGAGTTGCGCGAGGTCATGGCGACTCCGCTGCCAGTCAGCGGTCTCACGCTGAGAACGTCAGCGCTGCCGTTTACCGGCGAGCGGCCGGATGCCGCGGTCGTCGTGATGGTCGAGCTCGATGGTCGGGATCTGAGTTTCAGCGAGCGCGACGGGTTGTTCGAGAACACGGTGGAGCTGACCATGGTGCTAATCGACTCGGAAGGAAAGATCCGAGGAGGCGAGAACCGGTCGTTGAAGCTGAAGCTCAAGCCGGAAAACCACGAAATCGTATCGCGGTATGGATTGCGCGTGGTGTCACGATTCGACGTCAAACCTGGTCGGTATCAGGTGCGGCTAGCGGCGCGCGAGAGCGGCGCCGGCAGATCTGGCAGCATCGGGTACGACGTCGAGGTGCCCGAGTTCTCAGAAGGCAAACTGCTGATGAGCGGCCTGGCCATCACGTCGGCAGGTGCGAGTCGCACCCCTACGGCGAAGGCCGATCCGTATTTCGAGGACGTCCTCCCGGCGCAGCCGACGACTGTGCGCGAGTTCTCGTCGGAGGACGAAATCTTTCTGTTCGTAGAGGTTTACGACAACGAGACGAAGGTCTCGCACAAGGTGGACATCACCTCCACGGTCCGCACCGATGAAGGCCGCGTGGTGTTCCGGACCGACGAGGAGCGTTCGAGTACCGATCTCCAAGGTGCGCGCGGGGGTTACGGTCACGTCACCAGTATTTCGCTCCGCGATTTCACGCCGGGCATCTACGTTCTGAGGACCGAAGCGCGCTCACGTCTAGATCAGGAGTCGCTGGTATTCCGCCAGCTCCAGTTCCGCGTCGTCAATTCACGTGCGGCAAGCGGATTGCCAGAGTGATGCTGGTGCTGGTCGTGGGCCTCGTGGCAGGGCAGCTGATGCTGTCGTTCACGTCGATCGCGTACGGCGCGAGACAATAGGCGAGCCTAGAACCCATCTCATAAACCACGCCGGCATTCGGCCGCCGATGCATCCCGTCCCGCGGCGTTGCTCGTCGGTCGAATACTGCCGGTATTCTCCCTCCTCGCGCCTGTCTCCGGCGCTGTCTGCGCTTCAATCTCGGGACTGCTCTGGGCCGGCTGCGTGGCCGGCGCCCTGTCGGAAGCGGAGTATCGAGACGGCCTCCGCGGGGCCGGCTTCGATGAGGTCGACATCGAGCCGACGCGCATCTATCATGAGGAGGACGCCGGGTCGCTGCTGTCCGGTGCCGATGATGATGACCTCGCAGGGCTCGCGTCCCAGCTCGACGGTGCCTACATGAGCGCGTTCGTCCTGGCTCGGAAGCCGAAACCTCTCTAACCTCTCGCATGTCCGACGCGCCGCGCCTTCGGTTCGCGCCCTCGCCGACCGGCTTCCTGCACATCGGCGGGGCGCGCACCGCCTTGTTCAACTGGCTCTACGCGCGGCGGCACGGCGGGGTCTTCGTGCTGCGCATCGAGGACACCGACGTCGAGCGGTCGTCGGACGACATGGTGTCCGGCATCCTCGACGGCCTGCGCTGGCTCGGGCTCGACTGGGATGAGGGTCCGGGCGTGGGCGGTCCGCACGGTCCGTACCAGCAGTCGCAGCGGCTCGGCCGGTACCGTGACGCGGCGAAGCGGCTCGTCGCCATGGACCTGGCCTACCCGTGCTACTGCCGTCCCGCCGATTTACAGCAGCAGCGCGAGGCCGCCCAGGCGGCAGGCGGCGGGTGGCAGTACGACCGCGCGTGCTTGCACCGGCGGGAGGAGGAGCTGGCCCGCCTCGCCAACGACGGGACGCCGCATGCCATTCGGCTCAAGGTCCCGCCAGGCCGGACCCGGTTCAACGACGTGGTCCACGGGCCGATCGACGTGGACAACGCCACGATCGGGGATCTGGTCATCCTGCGGTCCGACGGGCACCCGACCTATCACCTGTCGGTCGTCGTGGACGACATCGACATGGCGATCACCCACGTCGTGCGCGGCGACGACCACACGTCGAACACGCCGAAGCACGTCCTGCTTTACGCGGCGCTCGGCGCCACGCCGCCGCGATTCGCGCACGTGCCGCTCATTTTCGGGCCGGACAAGAAGCGCTTGAGCAAGCGCCACGGCGCCACGTCGGTCTCCGACTATCAGCAGCGCGGGTACCTCCCAGACGCCATGGTGAATTTCCTGGCGCTGCTGGGCTGGTCGCCCGGCGGCGACCGCGAAGTGTTCAGCCGCGACGAGCTGGTGCAGGCGTTCACGCTGGAGGGGATCGGCGGTGGCAACGCCGTCTTCGATCAGGACAAGCTCGACTGGTTCAACGGGCAGCAGATCGGCCGGATGCCGGCCGAGACGGTCGCGGACGCCATCCAGCCACTCCTGGAGGCGGCCGGGTGGTGGCGTGACAGCTACGCGGCGGGCGGTGACCAGCGCGCCTGGCTGGGTCAAGTGATCGAGCTGTTGAAATCGCGCGTCAGGTTTCTCGCGGAGTTCGTCGAGTACGGCCGGCCGTTTCTGGCCGGCACCGTCGCGTACGAGCCCGAGGCGGTGCAGAAGCGGCTGTTGGTCGAAGGACTCGACGGCCACGTCACGGCCTTACGGGACGCTTACGCCGCGCTGGGCGAGGGCCGGTTCGAGGCCGGGTCGCTGGAGACCGCGCTGCGCGCCGTGGCCGACGCGCGCGGCATCAAGGCGGGTGTCCTCATCCACGCGACCCGCGTCGCCATGACCGGCCGCACCGTCAGCCCAGGTCTGTTCGAGATGGTCGAGCTCATCGGCCGGGAGCGGACGATCGGCCGGCTTCAGCAACTGGAGGGCTTTCTCGCGGAGCGGGCGACTCGCGAATCACGCGGTACGTAGCGCGGAACTTGGCACCTCGCCAAAAATCCAAGAAGCGTGGCCCCCGAGCGTTAGCCGAGGGGCAGTCCCGCGAAGGGCAATCCGGAGGATTGCATCCGTCACCAGCGCAGTACCCGCACGCCGCGCCACTCCGGTCCCTCCTCCACGTAGCGCCACTCCGGGTTCTTGCGCTCGTCGCGGAGCGCCGTGCACACCGTGTCGAACGTCGCGAGGTGTTCGTCGGTGCACTCGAAGTAGGTGATGAAATCGTATTCCCCCTCGCGGTGGTAGCCGTCGGGGTTGTGGTACAGGCGGCGAAAAATGGCCGAAATGCCCGCTTCGGCGGCCTTGGCATGGCCGGGGATCTTGCGGCCCGTGCTGCGACTGCTTCTGGGGTAGAAGTAGCCCTGGCGCTCGAGTGGGTCGAGTGCCCACCAGTCGGCGGTCTTGCGGATCGGAATGATGATCGCGTTCCGCATGGTGCGGCCCGACGTGCGCGACACCGCGTGCTTGGCGGCGAAGGCGTGCATCTCGGCGCTGGTGTACCGTGGCACCTGCACGGCGCCGTCGATGGCGGCGACCGAGGCGTGCTCGCCCACCCGGCGCTTCAGTTCGTCCTCGATGTCCTGGAGCCTCGGACGGTATTTCGCGGAGACCGTCGCCACGTAGCGCGCCGCCAGCAGGCCGTCGGGCTGCACACGCTGCGGATCGGCGACGAGGAACTGGATCGTCTCCAGCGGCTGCGGTTCCCGCGTGCCGTCGCTGTCGAAGTCGTTGAAGAAGCTGCGGGCCAGCATGGCGCCAGCCGCCTTCACGCGCGCGTAGGTCGTGTTGTCGTCGACCCGCGCGGTGACGAACAGGAATTTCGTGAAGCTCAGGTTGACGCCGAGATGATTATGATCGTGGCCGTTGGTCGCCATCGATTCGCCCGTCTGCGCTGGAAAAGCCCAGGCAATGTCTCGTATCGGCCGAATCCGGACACCTCTGCAACCCGGTGCGAAGCCGTGCAAGCGCGCGCAGTCTGGCGCGGGTGGAACGACGTGGACGATCGGGCACCGTGACCGAGCCGCGCATGCTTGTGACGCCGGCCGACTACCACCGTGCCTGCCGCCATCTCGAAGCCCGTGACCCGGTGCTGGGCGCCATCATCCGCCGGCAGGGACCGTGTGGCATGGGTCGGGTCAAGCGGACCGATTCGTATCGGGCGCTCGTCGAGGCGATCGTCTGGCAGCAGCTCTCGATCAAGGCGGCGGCGACGATCTATGATCGACTGCTGGCGCTCTTTCCGGTGGACCGTGGCCTCACGCCGCGGGCGGTTGGCACGATGCGCCGCGACCGTCTGCGCAAGGCGGGGCTGAGCTGGGCCAAGGTGGACTATCTGAAGGACCTCTCGGCCAAGGTCAATCGGGGCGCGCTGAACCTCACAGACCTGGAGAGCGAGACCGACGACGACGTGATCGAGGCGCTGACCTCGGTAAAAGGGATCGGCCGTTGGTCGGCCGACATGTTCCTGATGTTCCGGCTCGGCCGTCCCGACGTGCTGCCGGTCGGTGACCTGGGGATCGTCAAGGCAATGCAGCGGGCCTACCGGATGCGCAAGCCGCCGGCGCCAGAGCGGATGCTGAAGATTGCCCGGCCCTGGCGTCCCTACCGCTCTGTCGCCTCGTGGTACCTCTGGGCGAGCGCCGAGAATGCCCTACTGGATTGACCATGTAGCGCAGCCCTTGTTACCGCCAAGAATCAAATAAAGTGTGGCCCCAGAGCGTGAGTCGAGGGGCCGGGCTGCGACACAGGGCTGCCCCTCCGCTGACACTACGGGATCCATGCTTCGGTTAATTCTGGCGAGGTGGCCCCTGGCTACCTTCGCGCCAGCTCGTCGTTGATGATCGTCTCGAAGGCCTCGAACGGCTGGGCGCCGGTGACCATCCGGCCGTTGATGAAGAGCGTCGGTGTGGACGATACGCCGTAGCCCTCCGCTTCGGCCATGTCCTGCCGGACGAGTCTCGCCGTCTCGCTCGTATCCAGACAGGCGTCGAACGTTACCTGGTCGAGTCCCAGCTCCCCAGCGTAGCGCTTCAGATCCTCGACCGCCAGAGCGGCCTGGTTGGCGAATAGCGTGTCGTGGTACTCCCAGAATTGTCCCTGGACGCGCGCGCACTGTGCCGCCTCGGCCGCCTTGAACGCCTGCGGATGCGTGGGCAGCGGGTAATCCTTGAAGACGAACCGGATCTGATCGCCGAACGTCGCCGCTATCTTCTCGAGGGTCGGACCGACCCTCCCGCAGAATGGTCACTGAAAGTCCGAGAACTCGACGATCTCCACCGAGGCCTCGGACGTCCCCTTGATCGGGTCGGTCGGCGCCACGCTCACGTTCTGGCGCGGCGGCTCCAGGAGGTTTTCGATCGGCAAGTCCAAGCTCGCCGACAGCTCGGCCACGAGCGCGGCGCGCGCCTGCGCCGGTTGCTGCTGCTGCAGGAAATTCTGAATCGGGTCGCGCAGCTGCTCGAGCGTGCGCCCCTGCGCCTGCTGGCTGCCGAGGCTGTTGTAGAACTGCTCGATGTCGGCGTCGGTTACCGGCGACGTCCGGCCAGGCAGCTTCTGCTGCAGCAACTCCTCGACCGAGACGCCGCGGGTCGCCGCCTCGATGGCGAGCAGGCGGTCGCCGATGATCAGATCTAGGTATTGATCCAGGGCGTCGAAGCGCGACTGCGTGACCTGTATGTACGACCCGGCGTCGGCCTCACGCCACCGCTGCTCGATCTCACCGAGCGTGATCTCCTGGTCGCCCACGCGTGCCACCACCGGATCCGACGCGCCGGCCGGCTGCGCCGCCACCGGCGCGACGGCTCCCAGCGCCAGTAGCACCACGCCCGACCATACTGCCTTGCGGCCCACAGCCACCTCCCTCGAAAATCCCAAACACCGAGCCTGACCGGCCGACTCCCGCTCGGTTCAAGCGAACCTTCCTATTTGAGACGCACGCCGTGTCGGCTCGGGTACGTTCTGCCAGCATATCGGCCGGTGTCAGTTACTGCAAACCCCGGTGCTTGCCCGCCAGGAATGGGCTCTTTATAATTGGAGGTTCGGAGTCCCGCCGCGGCCCATGCTGGGAGGTCGTTCAATGGTAGGACACGCGGCTCTGGACCGTGGAATCGGGGTTCGAATCCCTGCCTCCCAGCCAAATCTCTGTTTTCAGCGAGCCACCAGCGAACTGCCGTTTCGCTACGGCTCGATCTCCAGGCCAAGGATCGACACGTCGTCTTCCAGGCTGCCGCCGGCGCCCCAGCGCTCCACCACGTTCATGAGGAGGTCCACGCTCTCTTTGATTGATTGAAAGTTGCCGAGTTCCATCACCTCGAGCATCTGCGGGGATCCGAACAGGGTACCCTTGGGATCCATCGCCTCGGGCACGCCATCCGAGTACAAGAACAGCCGGTCTCCGCGCTGGAGCTGAACGACGTGTTCCTCGAGCACCATCTCTTCGAAGCAACCGACCGGAATCCCGCCACACGATAGGGATTGTGGCGTGCCGCCTCGCGGGATACGAAAGATCTCCGGTGCTTACGTCCGGTGATAACCACCTTGGCACCGGCTGGGTATTGTCAAGTTAACGAAAATTCAGCTGACCCACCCACAAGATATTGCTATCGAGTCGTGTCAGGGCCAACGTATGGTGCATAAATTTAGGGGGTTTACCCTCAACTTGACAGTGCCCTTCCGACCTTGTATCCGGCCTGTACATTAGTATTACTAATACACAATGTGCTTGTCATTAGATAATCTCGTAGTACAGTGGGCCCATGTATTTCGAGGCCCTGCAGATCTTCTGTGACGTGGTCCGCCATCAGAGTTTCTCGAGAGGCGCATCGGCAAACGCCGTCAGCCAGTCGGCGGCGAGCCAGGCGGTTCGCCAGCTTGAAAGGCGTTTGGGCGCGCAGCTCATCGACCGTTCCAAGCGGCCGTGGCAGTTGACCCCAGAAGGCAGGCTCTTCTTCGAAGGTTGCCAGGAGATCGTGGCCAGGTTCCAGGAGCTCGAGGATGCGGTCCGGCGTCGGCTGGAACCGTCCGGGTACACCGTTCGCGCGGCTGCGATCTACTCGGTCGGGCTCCACGACATGAGCCAGTATGTCGACCAGTTTCGGGCCTCGATACCGGGCGCCGCGGTCGAGCTGGAGTACATGCATCCCGACCAGGTCTATGAGCGCGTGCTGAGCGACCAGGCCGACCTCGGGCTGATCTCATTCGCCAACCCCGGGCGCGAGCTGACGGCCATCCCGTGGCGACGCGAGCCGATGGTGGTCGCGTGCCTGCCCAGCCACCGCTTGGCGCAGCGCCCCGCGAGCCGCAAGACGGGGATCGACCCGGCCGAGGTCGCGGGCGAGCGTTTCGTTGCCTTCGATCGGGGGCTCACCATCCGTCGGGAGACGGACCGGTTCCTGCGACGGCACGATGTCGGGGTCGACATTGTGGCCGAGTTCGACAACATCGAGACGATCAAGCAGGCCGTCGAGGAAGGCGCGGGGATCGCGGTACTCCCCGAGCCGACCCTGCGGCGGGAAATCGAGCGCCGGACCCTGCTCGCGGTGCCTTTTGCCGAAACGTCCGCGGAGGAGGAATTCGCGCGGCCCCTGGGCATCATTCACCGGCGGAAGCGTCCGCTGAATCCGGCAGTGACAGAATTCATGAAGCTGCTGTGTCAGGGTGATGGCACAGCGGCGGCCAGCTCGGTGGGCACGTCAAGAATGGGCGCGACCAACGCGACGGGAACACCGGCGCAACGCCAACGTTCGCGCACGACCAAACAGCAGTCGGCCGCGCGATCGCCGCGAAGCGACTCGAACCGCGGCGTCTCCAAAGGACACGACCAGTATGGGTAGTAGACAGGCCGCCCACACGCCGTTCCCCCCAGGCCCGCAGGGTCTCTACGATCCCCGATTCGAGCACGATGCCTGTGGCGTCGGCTTCGTGGTCAACATCAAGGGTCAGCGCTCGCACGCGCTCGTGAGTCAGGCGTTCGAGGTGCTGGTCAACTTGCTCCATCGAGGCGCCTGCGGGTGCGAAGCCAATACAGGAGACGGCGCCGGCATGCTGATCCAGATGCCGGACAAGTTCCTCCGCAAGGTGACGGCCCCGCTCGGGATCACGCTACCGGCCCCCCACGAGTACGGGGTCGGGATGGTCTTTCTGCCCCGCGATGTCCGGCAGCGGGAAGACATCCAGGCGCTGTTCGAGCAGATCGTCGTCGAGGAAGGACAGCGCGTGCTTGGCTGGCGAAGCCTGCCCAGCAATGATCACCTCCTCGGGGCCACGGCCCGTTCGAGCGAGCCTGTCTTCAAGCAGCTTTTCATTGCTCAAGTGGCTCACGGGGCTCAGGGGCCAGGCGCGGCTGCCGATGCGCCGGCGGCGCACGCGCGCTTCGAGCGCAAGCTGTATGTGATTCGGAAACGCGTCGAGCACGCCGTCGACAGGTTGCCGCTTTCCGAGAAGCGGTTCTTCTACGTTGCCAGCCTGTCGTCGAACACGCTCATCTACAAGGGGATGCTGATCGCCGACCAGATGGAAACGATGTTCCCGGATCTGGCCGATCCGGATGTCGAGTCGGCGCTGGCGCTGGTGCATCAGCGGTTCAGCACCAACACGTTTCCGTCCTGGCCGCTGGCGCATCCATATCGCTACATCGCCCACAACGGCGAGATCAACACCCTGCGGGGCAATATCAACTGGATGCACGCCCGCGAGGCGCTGTGTCAGTCGGACCTGCTCGGCGACGATCTGGCCAAGATTCTCCCGGTGATCCGTGAAGGCGGGAGCGATACGGCGACCTTCGACAACGTGCTCGAGTTCCTCGTGATGACCGGCCGTTCGCTGCCCCACGCGATCCTGATGATGATCCCGGAGCCCTGGAGCGGGCACGAGTCGATGAGCGCTGAGCGCAAAGCCTTCTACGAGTTTCACGCTTCTCTGATGGAGCCGTGGGACGGCCCGGCATCCATTGCCTTCACCGACGGTACGGTGATCGGCGCGGTGCTCGACCGAAACGGCCTGCGGCCATCACGCTACTACGTCACGAACAACGACCTCGTGATCATGGCATCCGAGGTTGGCGTTCTCGACATCCCGCCGGAGAACATCCTGCTCAAGGAACGGCTCCACCCAGGCCGGATCTTCCTCGTCGACACGGCACAAGGTCGGATCATCGACGATGAGGAGATCAAGCAGGCGTTCGCAGGCGAGCATCCGTACGGCGACTGGCTGAAGACGCACCTGGTCATGCTGGCGGATCTCCCCCCAGCGCCCCACCCCACGCCGCCCGACCATGAGGCGGTCCTGCGGCGCCAGAAAGCGTTCGGGTACACGCAGGAAGATCTGCGGCTGCTTATCGGGCCGTCGACCCTCCAGGGTCAAGAGCCGGTCGGCTCGATGGGAACGGATACGGCCCTGGCCGTCCTGTCGGACCGGCCGCGCCCGCTGTACGACTACTTCAAGCAGCTGTTCGCACAGGTCACGAACCCGCCGCTCGACGCGATTCGAGAGGAGCTCGTCACCTCGATGGGGTCGACGATCGGCCCCGAGCGCAATCTGCTCAGGCCGGAGCCGGAGTCCTGCCACCAGATCAAGATCCCGTATCCGATTCTGGACAACGACGAGCTCGCCAAGTTCAGCCATATCGCGGACCCAGCGTTCCGAGCGGTGACGCTGCCGATGCTCTACTCGCCAGGCGAAGGCGGGGCCGGTCTCGAGCGGGCGATGGACGCGCTGTACCGCCGGGCCAGCGAGGCGGTTGCCGAGGGGTGCACCATCCTCATCCTCTCCGACCGCGGCGTCGACCGGACGCATGCGCCGATTCCGAGCCTGCTCGCCATGGCGAGCGTTCACCATCATTTGGTGCGCGAAGGCACCCGGACGAAGTGTGGGCTCCTGGTGGAATCCGGCGAGGCGCGTGAAGTGCATCACATGGCGTTGCTGGTCGGATACGGAGCCGGCGCCATCAATCCGTACCTCGCGTTTGACACGATCGACGACATGGTCCAGCAGGGCCAGCTTGCGGACATCGACCGTGCGACGGCGGTCAAGAACTACGTCCGGGCGATGACCAAAGGGATCTTGAAGGTCATGTCCAAGATGGGGATCTCGACGCTGCAGAGCTACCGCGGCGCGCAGATCTTCGAAGCCGTTGGCTTGAACAAAGGGTTCGTCGATCGCCACTTCACCTGGACCGCGTCGCGGATCGGCGGCATCGGCATCGACACGGTCGCTGCCGAGGTCCAGCAGCGCCACGAGCGCGCGTTCCCGGATCGGCTGGCCGACGACCCGGATCTGCAGCCGGGCGGCGAGTACCAGTGGCGGCGGGACGGCGAGTACCACCTGTTCAACCCGGAGACCGTGTTCAAGCTGCAGCACGCGACCCGCAGCGGGCAGTACAGGATCTACAAGGAGTACGCACAACTGGTGAACGACCAGAGCCGCCGCCGGGCGACGCTGCGGGGCCTGTTTGAGCTGAAGCTCGCCGAGTCGCCGATCCCGATTGACCGGGTCGAGCCAGTCGAACGTATTCTGCGGCGCTTCGGCACCGGCGCCATGTCCTACGGGTCAATCAGCCAGGAGACGCATGAAACCCTGGCCATCGCCATGAACCGCCTGGGTGGCAAGTCGAACACGGGTGAGGGCGGAGAGGATCGGGCCCGCTACACGCCCGACGCTAACGGCGATTTGCGCCGAAGCGCCGTCAAGCAGGTCGCGTCGGGCCGGTTCGGCGTGACGAGCGAGTATCTCGTCAATGCCGACGATCTGCAGATCAAGATGGCGCAGGGAGCCAAACCAGGTGAAGGGGGCCAACTCCCCGGCTTCAAGGTGTATCCCTGGATCGCCAAGGTCCGCTACTCGACGCCAGGCGTAGGCCTGATCTCGCCGCCGCCGCACCACGACATCTACTCGATCGAGGACCTGGCGCAGTTGATCCACGACCTGAAGAACTCCAACCCGCGGGCCAGGATCCACGTCAAGCTGGTTGCCGAAGTCGGGGTTGGGACGATCGCCGCCGGGGTCGCCAAGGGACATGCCGACGTCGTGCTCATTTCGGGACACGACGGCGGGACCGGTGCGTCGCCGTTGACCAGCATCAAGCACGCCGGCGTCCCCTGGGAGCTCGGGCTGGCTGAAACTCAGCAGGTGCTCGTCATGAACGACCTGCGCGACCGGATCGTGGTGCAGACCGACGGGCAGATGAAGACCGGCCGCGACGTGGTCATTGCGGCCCTGCTCGGGGCCGAGGAATACGGGTTCTCGACGGCGCCGCTGGTCGTCTCCGGCTGCGTCATGATGCGTGTGTGCCACCTGGACACCTGCCCGGTCGGCATCGCGACGCAGAATCCGGAGCTGCGCAAGCACTTCTCGGGCAAGCCGGAGTTCGTCGAGAACTACTTCCGCTTCGTCGCGGAGGAAGCCCGAGAGCTGATGGCGCAGATGGGCTTCCGCACGATGGACGAGATGATCGGTCGAGTCGACCGAGTGGACATAAAGGCGGCGGTCGACCACTGGAAGGCGTCTGGCGTCGACCTGTCGCAGATTCTCTATCAGCCAGACCCGCAGGGCACGGTCGGTCACTTCTGCGTCCGTCCACAGGACCATGGCCTCGAGAAGGCGCTCGACACTACCTTGATCACGTTGTGCGCCGACGCCCTTGAACACCGGCGGCCGGTGGAGCTGGATCTGCCGATCAGAAACGTCAATCGGACGGTCGGCACGATGCTGGGCTACGAGATCACGCGGCGTTACGGCGGAGACGGCCTGCCGGACGAGACGATCCGGATTCACTTCACCGGGTCCGCCGGCCAGAGCTTTGGCGCCTTCGTGCCGCACGGGGTTGCGCTGACGCTCGAAGGCGATGCCAACGACTACTGGGGCAAAGGGCTCTCTGGGGGCCGCCTCGTGGTCTATCCGCCACGCCAAGCGACATTCGTCGCCGAAGAGAATATCGTCATCGGTAACGTCGCGCTGTACGGGGCGACCGGCGGGGCGGCGTACATCCGCGGCGTGGCCGGCGAGCGGTTCGCGGTGCGCAACAGTGGCGTGCACGCCGTGGTGGAAGGCATTGGCGATCACGGCTGCGAGTACATGACGGGCGGGCGAGTGGTCGTCTTGGGCCACACCGGCCGAAATTTCTCGGCGGGGATGAGCGGCGGCATCGCCTACGTGCTCGACCTCGAGGGCGACTTCGCGCGCCACTGTAATCGCGGCATGGTGGATCTGGAACCGCTGGTCGACACGGCAGATCTCGATCTCGTCCACGGGCTGGTCTCACGCCACCGAGAGCTGACCAACAGTACACGGGCGGCGCTCGTGCTTACGAACTGGACCACCATGACGGGGAAATTCGTCAAGGTCGTGCCTCAGGACTACAAACGTGTTCTGCAGGCGGAGGCTCGTGCCCGGGCCGAGGCCCGCGAGCCTGAATTTGCCGAGCTTGTGGGCACCGCCTATTGACCGGAGCGCTTACTGCAGGGGCGTATGGGTAAGATCAAGGGCTTTCTCGAGATCCAGCGGAAGAAACAGCCTGCGCGACCGGTTGCAGAACGGATCCGCGACTGGAAGGAAGTGTACCTGCCCTACGCGGTGGCAGATCTCGAGGCGCAGGGCGCCCGCTGCATGGATTGTGGGATCCCGTTCTGCCACGAGGGGTGTCCGCTCGGGAACCTCATTCCTGACTGGAACGACCTGGTGTACCGGGATCAGTGGCAGATGGCCATCGACCGACTGCACGCCACGAACAACTTTCCGGAATGGACGGGCCGTCTCTGCCCCGCGCCCTGCGAAGGGTCGTGCGTGCTGGCGATCGACGATGACGCGGTCACGATCAAGTCGATCGAGCTCGCGATCATCGAGCGGGCGTTCGACGAGCGATGGGTGACGGCGATGCCGCCGAGGGTCCGGACCGGCAAGCGGGTGGCCGTCATCGGGTCGGGACCTGCCGGGCTGGCCACCGCCCACCAGCTCAACCGGGCCGGCCACTCGGTCACGGTCTTCGAGCGCTCCGACCGGATCGGCGGGTTGCTGCGCTACGGCATCCCCGAGTTCAAGATGGAAAAGCGGTTCTTGACCCGCCGGCTGTCGATCATGGAGGAGGAGGGCGTGGTCTTTCGAGCCGGAGTTCATGTCGGCGTGGACGTGCCGGCCACGGAGCTCCGTCGCGAGCACGAGGCCATGGTGTTGGCTGGTGGGGCGGGCTGGCCGGGAGACTTGAAGATCCCGGGCCGCGAGCTCGGTGGCATACACTTCGCCATGGAGTACCTCACCCTTCAGAACAAGCGCTGTGAGGGCGACGAGATCCCAGCCGACCAATTCATTACGGCGCACGGCAAGCGTGTCGTCATCATCGGCGGGGGCGATACGGGCGCCGACTGCCTGGGGACCGTGCATCGGCAGGGTGCTCGCTCCGTGCACCAGTTCGAGCTGCTGCCACAGCCACCGGATCAGCGTGCCCCTGACAACCCCTGGCCGCAGTGGCCGAAAATCTTCCGAACCTCGGGTGCGCACGCGGAAGGGGGCGAACGGCTCTTCGCCGTCTCCACCGAGCGGTTCACCGGTAACGCGCGAGGCCAGGTCGCCCAGCTGCACGGTGTGAAGGTCGAGATGGTGCGGGAGGGGGGACGGCTCGATTTCAGGCCGATCCCCGGCACCGAATTCCAGATGGACGTCGATTTGGTCCTCTTGGCAATGGGCTTCCTCGGCCCGGAGCGCAACGGCCTGTTGACCGAGCTCGACGTCAAGCTGACCGACCGCGGGAACGTCTGGCGCGACGAGAATTGGATGACCAGCGCCCCGGGCGTGTTCACGGCCGGCGACATGCAGCGCGGCCAGTCCCTCATCGTCTGGGCGATCGCCGAGGGCCGGAGCGCCGCGCGCGGGGTGGACGTCTACTTGATGGGAAAGTCACAGCTTCCGGCACCCCTCCCGTAGGGGTCTGGACAGGCGAGCACATCCAGGCCCAAGCTGCGGCGCATCAGCTCCGCCCAGAGGTAGTTGCTGTCGTGGTGACGATCCGCCGCGTCAGGGTGCTCCGGGGCGTCATCCTCGGCCTCGGTGGCGGCGGGGGCTGCCCCCCCCCCCGGCCCCAAACTGAACGACGAGCACCCGCCAGGCGGCACGGGGCGCCAGGACGCCGTAGTACAGGATCAGCGCCGTCCTTCGCGAACACGCCGTCGACCACGTCGAAACTGGGAAGCCGAATTCCCCCTTGGCGAGTCACGGATGCCAGTGTAGCCTAGTTACGGTGCCGGTCCCCACTACGTTCGCTGCACCGAACCCACGGCGTCGGGCGTCGCTGCTCCGTGAAGGAAGCGGGCCTCCGCGGACTGGCGCCTCGTTTCGAAAGGAGTGGTCTATGCGTCTTTGTCCATCTCTGGCGGCACTAGCGGCGGCGACAATGGTGGCTCTGGTCGCGAATGACGCCTCGGCCCAGGCGCGGATCGGCGGGCAGGTCACGGACGAGTGGGACAACCCCCTCGACGGGGTCACCGTCACCGCCGAGCGTGATGAAGAAGGAGGGGCGTCGCGGACGGCGACGACCGACTCCGACGGTCGATTCCAAGTCACCCTTCCACTGTCAAGGGCCGAGATCGGGAACGGAGAGGCCAGGCACTTGTTCACCTTCACCCTGGACGGATATCAGGGCATCCGCACGCCCGCCAACGTGAGCCTATCCAACAACCGCCCGATCGACATCGAGCTCGAGGTGGTTTCGACGGGCGGTCGCTTGCGGAGCGACAGCGAGTTTGAGGCCGAGGGCGGCACGCCGCGGATCAAGTTCGGCGAGGACGGGAGGTTTGAGTTTAAAGACGCCGACGGTGAAGGCGAAGGCACCTACGGGATCGTCGAGCTGAGTGCCGTCTTGGTCGTGCGCGACTACAACGGGTCGGATGAGACGTACTCTGTCAAGGAACCGGTCGTCGTGACGTTTGCCAACGACCAGTTCACGAGCCTCACCTGGGGCGACGCGACGCTTACCAAGAGATAGTCGGGAAGAGGATAGCCAGTCCCGTGGACGGCCTGACGCGACCCAGATCTTCTTGAAGCTAGAGATGCTTCAACCGACCGGGTCCTTCAAGATCCGTGGTGCCTTCGACGCCGTGCGACGGCTGTCGACGACAGCAGATTTTAGAGCCCCCCCGATCACCAAGCCAGGCCCATCGAACACGCCTCGGCAGGCGGATTGCCCCCCGCCACGGGCGGAGTGCCGCCCCGACTGAACACGTCGGGTCGAGAAGGCCTGGCGCACCTCGCAGGGCACGGCGCACGGCTCATCGGCCGGCACGGCGAGATCCGGGAGTGGCGCCGCGATGAACAGGCGGCGGCACAGGCTGGCCAGGCCGCGCGCGACGCGATTGGCCCGCGCCACGCGCGCGCTGTCGGTCGCGATGCCGGTATTGGCGTACACGCGCCAGTACAGCTTCGATATCAGCATAAACGTGTGGTCTGGTCAAGAACGTGGTACCCTCACACTGACCTCAAAGACGGGTCGGAGCGGAGCCAGCAGCCACCGATGCGCGTGTACATCGTCAACCCAAGTCACTTCTCGTTCGGGTCAGCCATCATCACGCCACGCTGGCTGTACGTGCTGGCGGCAGCGACTCCGCCCGAATTCGGCGATCCAATCTTGGCC
>Ga0310121_10002846_pt1 | contig 16204 bp, 11 predicted proteins | sample CB27_Tmax_986_MG_FD_203504 | JGI IMG/M metagenome (GOLD analysis project Ga0310121, IMG submission 203504) | Marine microbial communities from Western Arctic Ocean, Canada - CB27_Tmax_986 | ecosystem: Environmental > Aquatic > Marine > Oceanic | place: Canada: Western Arctic Ocean | collected...
CAGCCACTTCACTTCGTTCCGGCTACGCCTCCACGAAGTGAAGTGGCTGGCCTAGCGGTGCTGCAAAGAGTAACTTAACTACTGGTACTGTCACTGGGGGCAGGTCAGTCTGTCGTGGGGCGGCCGTCGCTGTCCACGATGCAACCAGCGGGCAGCGGCTCGCCACGCCTCCGTGCGTTGTCAACCTTCACGCCGGAAATAGTTGTCGTGGCGAAATCGAACATGGTGGGTGTTTCGCCGCCCGACGGAAAGCCCATGGAGATCGGATTCGTGTGCAACCAACGCTCACGGTCTCCATAGGGAGTAGCGGCTGGCTTGACTTCGCCATACCCACCTGCCCACACCATCGAAATCATCCCTGCGCGGGCAGCCATTTCAGGGTAGTGCCCGAGACGGCCGATGTGGTGGACCTGCACGAGTCCGGTCACGGCGATACCGTGTTCGCGTGCCAAATCGATCGTGCGCTCGGTGGCGAACTGGGCCGCCACTTGTCCGAAGGTCCAGTTGCCGCTGACCATCATGCTACTGCCACTTTGTTTGATAATTTCGGGCTTAGCGGATGGTGCAATCTCCCCCTTTTTGATCGCGTCGACATAGCCCCCCCACATGCCAGACACCGTGAGTGTCGACGCCACTCAAATTGGCTCGGACCAGATGCTCGGCGGTAATGGCGGCGTTCTCTGCATCTGCGCCGGCCGTGGAAAGGATCTTTTCAACAATTTCGTACAATTCGCTGCGTGATTTTGTTGTCAGGGCTAAAACTTTGGCCGTGTAACCCGTTTTCGTCAATCCCCCTCGGCATGTGGTCGCCAAACCGATTAAATCAACAGACCGCATGTCCCCCTTGGCATGCTGCGATTTAGACGCAAGGGCACCGGGAGGGCGAGGCTGGGGCTATTCGGAACGAGAAGATCCAAGATGCGCAACTTTCAACGATGGGTGATGGTGATTCTCGTCGCCCTGGCAGTGGCACTGCTGCGTCTGCCGGGTACGACGACGGCCCAAACACCGCCCTATGAACCCGCCGGCGTCGTAGGTCACCGGGTCACCGAGTTGAAACTTGTGATCGTAACCCAGATCGATTGAATCCGCGTCCGTATCCAAATTGCTTGACGACGGCGTCAACAAAGCGGTGAACTCCGCCAACGTTCGCCCCAGTTGAAACCTGTTCGTAGTACTGTTGCCGACAACATACGTCGCAACCGTTTACGGGTCGAGCGGGATGATTTGACGGGAGCGGGTGGATTTTTTTGCCTCTTCAGCAGAATTTGTGGGCCCGTTATTGAGGATGACGTGAATCCCAAGCCGTTTTTCGATTGACGATTGATGATTGTTGATTTGTGAAGTAAGAGTGGGAATTGGATAGCCCTCTTCAGTTCGACAATCAACAATCATCAATCGCCAATCATCAATCATCAATCAAGTTGGATTTTTTCCCCTTTCATGCCTCAAGAAACCTACCAGCCAGCTTCGAAACGGCGAAAAGCACTTGTCCTCACCCACGGATTCTGCCGAAGAGCCTTTAAATGAAAGCGGTTCGGCAATGCGTCGGTTTGTCATATGGTTAGCGGAATGTGGCGAAAATTGAATTCTGTAAGTCTGACCCCATACCGTTTGACCATGTTGAGAATCCCGCAAATGTACTGCCAACGGTTCTTAGGCTATGATGGGGATCTGGGCCGCGTCACAAACCCCAGCCGAGTCGCAACCACCGTAAGTTTTTACACCGATGCGTCGTCATCCACCTCTCTATTGCGTCGTCGCTGTATTGTTCTGGATGTTTCATGACCCCGTGTCCGCCCCCACGGCGGAGCCGGTCACGGATGAGCGGGCAGCGCAATCTGAGAGACCGGTGACCGATCACGATGTCGTTCCGATCGTCTTACTGCACTGCACCATCTGTCACGGCAGACATCGTCGCGAGGGGGAACTTGATCTTCGCGATCGAGAGTCGATGTTGCACGGTGGGAAATCGGGGCCGGCGCTGGTACCCGGCCATCCCGCACAAAGCCTGATGCTACAGCGAATTGTCAAGGAGGAAATGCCGCCTCGTCGTCGGCTTGTCGAGGCGAGTGTCAAGCCAATGCGGTCGGACGAGATTGAGTTGCTCACCCGCTGGATCGAACAAGGGGCCCCGGCCGCGTCTGCTGAATCGTACCACGACACACAGGAAGAAGAACTCGCGGCAGCCGGACCTGCAGAAGAGTTCTGGGCTTTTCGTCCACTGAATAGTAATGTGGCGATCCCCAAAGTTAGCAGTACGCAGCGCGTCCGCAACCCGATTGATGCCTTCGTGAGTGGCCGGCTGGAAGCGGCTGGGCTCGAGCTGGCCCCGCCGGCTGATCGGCCCACGATCATTCGACGCGCTTACCTGGATTTGATCGGTCTGCCACCCCGTCCCGAACAGGTGAAGGCGCTGCTCGAGGACACGCGACCCGGCGCCTATGAACGGATGATTGATCGGTTACTCGCTTCACCCGCCCACGGAGAGCGGTGGGGGCGGCACTGGCTGGACGTTGCCGGCTATTCGGACTCGGAGGGAAGAACTGATCAAGACGTGCTTCGTCCACACGCCTATCGTTACAGAGACTATGTCATACAAGCCCATAACGACGACAAGCCTTTTGCTCGTTTCCTCGTCGAGCAGCTTGCCGGTGATGAGCTTGCCGATTATGAAAACGCACCGGTCGTAACCCAAGAACTCTACGACAACCTTGTTGCCACTGGATTTTTGAGGCAAGGTCCAGACGGAACCTGGTCCCGCATTAATTCCTTCGTGCCCGACCGGCTCGAGGTGATTGCCAATGCGATTGACGTCGTGGGCAGCGGAATCCTCGGCCTCACGTTTAAATGTGCGCGTTGCCACGCCCATAAATTCGATCCGATTTCAGACAGCGATTATTATCGGCTGTCGGCCGTGTTTAAGGGGGCGCTGGACGAGCACGATTGGATGAATCCGAATCCACGGGGCTTGCAGATGGTCCAATTGAAAATTGTAGCACCCCGCAATCTACCTTTCGTCACTTCGCAAGAACGCAACCAGTGGGAAAACCAGACCCGCGTCATGGACGGGCGGATCGATGGACGGAAACAAGAGCTACAAACGCTTGTCGCCCGCCAGCAGACGGAAATCTTTGAGCAACGATTGGGTGAGTTGCCCGAGAACGTCCGCGACGCCGTTTGGCAAGCGCTGGATGTGCCAGCAGAACAGCGTACCGAGCAGCAGGTTCAGTTGTGCGAGAAGTACACCAGCTCGTTACGCCCAGCGACGGAAGCGCTCAAACAGCTCGACGCCGATTTTAAAGAACAGACGGAGGAAATCGAACAACAGATCGCTGCGCTTGAAAAGTCGCGTCCTCGGCAACCGATGATTCGCGCGTTGTGGGATCGCGGTCACGCTTCGCCGACCTACCTGCTGCATCGCGGCAATTATTCGTCGCCCGGACGCTGGGTCGAGCCTCAGGTTCCCCGTATCCTGAACCCAGCCGACGAGCTACTCATTTGCGAACCGCCCTGGCCCGGCGCGGAAAAGACCGGACGTCGGCTGGCCTTTGCCCGTTGGATCACCGACGGGGAAACCGTGGCCGGCGCGTTGGTGGCCCGCGTCGCGGTGAACCGCATCTGGAAACATCACTTCGAGCACGGATTTGTCAAGTCGCTGGGCAACTTTGGCACGACTGGTTCGCCGCCCACGCATCCCGATTTGTTGGAGTGGCTGGCGGCTGAGCTGGTGAGACGCGAGTGGAGCGTCAAGGCGATACACCGGCTGATTATGAATTCCCATACCTACCGGCAGTCGTCCGGGATAGCTGCCGCTGCGCAACAGCGGGATCCGAGCAACCGGCTGCTTTCGCGGTATCCGCTCAAGCGTCTAGACGCGGAGGCGCTTCGAGACAGTATGTTGTTCGTTGCCAACCGGCTGGATGCGAGGTGCTATGGTCCGCCCGACGGCGTGGACGTGAGACCTGACGGCCTGGTGACGTCGAAGAAAAGCGGGGATCGTTGGCGGCGCAGCATTTATGTGCAGCAGCGTCGAACGCAAACGTCGACGCTGCTGGATGTATTTGATCTGCCGGCCATGAATCCCAATTGTCTGTCGCGCACCAGCTCGACGGTGGCGCCCCAGGCGCTGCACTTGATGAATAATGAAATGATTCACGAACTCTCGCGATCGTTTGCCAGGCGAATCGTCCGCGAGGTGGGTGCGGACACGGCTCCACAGATAGATCGCGTTTTCCTCACAGCGTACGGCCGGCTCCCGGCAGACGAGGAAAAAAAGCTCGCCACCGAAACCTTGGTACGCCTGACGGCGATGTGGACGGAGCATGCTCAGGATCACCAGGATGTGTCCACGCCCGCCGTACGCGCATTGGAAAACGTCTGCCACGGACTGTTAAACTCGGCGGAGTTCGTTTACGTTGACTAGTTGGGAAGGGGGCAGGCTTACAGAATTCAGTTTTCGCATTGATTCGTTTGCCGATTCAAATGGTTTTGTGTCTCTTAGGATCGTTCGATGAGTAACCCGGATCCCGCGAAAATTGAATTCTGTAAGCCTGACCCCAACTCGTTATGACTCCAACTCGTTATCCGCATCGCCGCTCGTTCTTCCAATCGGTTGGCGGTGGTGTCTTTGGTGCCGCGCTGACACATCTGCTGGGCCGTGACCTGTTCGGCGAATCCCAGCTCACGGCAGCTGAACTCGCCCCCGTCGTAGGGAGCCGCGCGGGCTCGCCTGGTCTTGATCTCTTACCTAAACGCCCGCATTTCGCGCCGAAAGCGCGGGCCGTCATTCAACTGTTCATGAATGGTGGCCCCAGCCAAATGGACCTTCTCGATCCCAAGAAGTCGCTCGACAAGCACGACGGCCAGCCCTATTTCAGCAAGATCGCCGGAGAGGTCGAGAATCCCGGTGAGGCTGGCGCGCTGATGCGCAGCCCGTTCAAGTTCCAGCAGTATGGACAATCCGGCATGTGGGTGTCCGAGCTGATGCCGCACCTCGTGCGGCATGTTGACGATATTGCCTTGATTCGGTCGATGCATACGGTGAATCTGACACACGAACCGGCGGTTTACAAAATCCACTCGGGACGTCAGCTGCCGGGCTATCCGTCGTGGGGCTCGTGGGTTACGTACGGTTTGGGTACGGAAAATCAGAACCTGCCCGCCTATGTTGTGCTGGATGATCCCTTGGGATTACCGGTCAATGGTGTGGCAAGCTGGCAAGCAGGATTCTTGCCGCCGCTGTATCAGGGCACCCGTTTTCGATCGACCGGTGCTCCGGTCCTGAATCTCAAACCCGCAATCGACCAACCGGACGCTATGGTTCAGTTGGAGAGAGAGCTGGTGGCACGGCTCGACGGCCTCCATCGGCGTCGGCGGCCCGGTTACCAGACGCTGGATGCCCGCATTGCCAGTTACGAACTTGCCGCGCGGATGCAGTTGGCCGCGTCCGACGCCCTGGATCTTGCTCAGGAGTCGGCCGCCACCCACGAGATGTATGGCCTGGACGACAAGATCACCGATTCGTATGGACGCCGCTGCTTGATCGCGCGCCGCCTGGTGGAGCGTGGGGTTCGGTTCGTGCAGTTATTCATTAACGCCCAGATCTGGGACACCCATGGTAACATTGCCACCGAGTTGCCCAAGGCCTGCGCTCGTACCGACAAACCGATTGCCGGTCTACTCCAGGATTTGAAAGAGCGCGGGCTGCTGGACAGCACGCTGGTGGTGTGGGGAGGCGAATTCGGCCGGCTACCCATTGCGCAGGGCCGCGATAACATCAAGACCGCCGGCCGCGACCACAATAAGAATGCCATGGTGACTTGGCTGGCTGGCGCCGGCATCCGAGCCGGAACGATCTACGGCAAAACGGACGAGCTGGGTTTCGCGGCAGTGGAAAACAAGGTTACAGTACAGGACTTCCACGCGACCCTGCTGCACCTTTTGGGATTAAACCACGACCATCTTACGTTCGAGCGCGACGGACTGGATGAAAAATTGACGTCCGTTTTCGAGTCGCGGATTATCGATGACATCTTGGCATAACGGAGGGCTAAGCCGCAGTGACTTCAAAATACCCCGAACTCCCGCCGGAAGTGCGTGACCTCTCTTTCTGGGGCATGCTCAAGATCTTCGGCCCCGGCGCCATCATCGCGTCGGTCACGATCGGCAGCGGAGAGACCGTCTTCCCATCGCGGAATGGTGCGTTATTCGGCTATTCGCTGCTCTGGTGCTTCGTGCTCGGAACGGTCATCAAGGGATTTCAGGTTTACAGCGGCGCGCGTTTCATGACGCTGACGGGTAGGCATCCGTTGGAGAGCTGGAACGAGCTGCCGGGACCCAGGGGATGGTTTGTCTGGTGCATGACCATCCTCTCGCTCTTTTGTATGCCGTTGTTCCTGGGCGGCGTGCTGCCGAGAATGCTGGCGGACTTTACCGTCTCCGGCGTGATGGGTGTGACGACGGAGGATGCGTCGCTCTTTAACCTATATGCCTGCCTCTGGGGAACGCTTTTTATCGTCGTCGCGGTGGCGTTGACGTTTCTGCAGAGCTATGGATTCCTCGAGAAGGTCCAGACCGCCCTTGTTGGCCTCCTGCTGTTTTGCATCATCGTGGCCGTCATCTCGTCCGCGCCAGACGTCGTGGCGATGCTCCGGGGGCTCGTTATTCCGACCATTCCCAAGTTCGAGTCGTGGGTCGCCGCCATGCCCGAGTTGCGAGATCGCGACCCGTGGGTCGAGGTGATCGTCTCTATTGGCGTCATCGGCGGCGGGACCCAGGACTATTTCGGATATTTAGGATTTCTCCGTGAGAAGGGTTGGGGTCTCATGTCCCAGGTCGGAAGCCCGCGTGAACGCACGGGCTGGAGCGTCAACACGTCACCGGACAATGTTGCCACTGGAAAAAAATGGCTGCGAGCCCCGCTGATCGACGTCTCCTTTGCGTTTACCGCGGTGATGTTCTTCGCGCTCTCCTTTGCGGTCCTCGGTGCGGTGATCCTCCACCCGATGCAGATTGCGCCCAGCGGTTCCAACCTCCTCACCCAGCAGGCTGGTTTTCTTGTGCGGGAAAGTCAGAGTCCCCTTGTTCAGTCCGCCTTGGGTATCCTCTACAAGACTGGTATTTTCTTCGCGTTCTTCGGCACAATTCATGGCGCGTTCGAGCTTTACACGCGAACCACGCACGAGTGCCTGATCGTCGCCATGCCCAGTCTGCGCAAAGTACCTTTGAAGAAGTTCCGCCTCGTGACCGTGTCCACGATCGGCGCGTTGGGCCTGATCCTACTTTGGTGTTCGCTGGATCCGGTCGTTATGCTCACACCTGCCGCCATCGTCTCGGCAACCTTTACTTGCGGCCTCTGGTGCTTCGCCATACTGTGGTCGGACCGGGTCCACTTGCCGCCTGAGCTACGGATGGGTCGACTGCTCGTTGTCTGCGTGGCCCTATCCGGGATCGCGCTGACCGTGTTTGGCGTGACGGGATTCTCTAAATGGTTGTCTGGGTTGTTTTAGATAGGAGATAGGCCAGGGCAACGCCCTGGTTAGCTTGGTTACACATCTCGACGTCAATTTGTTACGCCGTTGGCGTAAAGGGCGGAAGGCTCAGGGATGAAACCTGATTCGAGGCTAAGGTTGGCGTACTGGGTGGTCGAAGTGTCTCCAGCTGCCTCGGTTCGGCCAATCAGCAATTCGTACTGGCCTGCGACTGGAAGCCCGGACCGAGCTAACTTCGGCACCTGGTTGACAGGATCAAGCACGTGAAGGATTGTGAAGTCGCTTGCCAAATAGAGGGAAAACGCATGTCCAGACGCGTCGCCGTGGGCGGCATCGAACACGAAACGACCAGCTTCATTCCCGAACCGACGCCGCTGGAAGAATTCGCTCGGCGAACCGTCAGCGGTGACGATCTGGCGAGGCTTGGTGACGCGAACACGATTGTCGACGGATTTGTGAAAGGGGTTGGCGAGCACCGGCTGCAACTCGTGCTACTTTCCTGGGCCAAGGCGAATGCTGGGGGACCACCAACTCGCGAAACCTTTGAAACACTCGCCGAAGATCTGCTGGGACGCCTGCAGCGGGCGGTGCCGGTTGACGGTGTACTCTTGAGCCTGCATGGATCGTACGCCGCCGAGGGGATCGACGATGCCGATGGCGAAATTTTGAAGAGAGTTCGCCAGCTGGTCGGTCCCGATTGTCCAATCATGTCGGTCCACGATCTTCACAGCAATATTTCGGCCCAGATGGTCGAAGTAGCGAACGCGCTGATCATCGAACGTACCTATCCGCACATCGACATGGCCCAGCGCGCGATCGATGCGGTCGCCCTGATGGCGCGGACCATAAGCGGTGAGATTCGGCCGACCATGGCCTATCGCTCGCTGCCAATATTGTGGGCCGCGCCGAAGATGATCGATGCGGAGCCACCGATGTCGGAGGCGGTTGCCCAGTTGGCGAGATTGGACTGCCAGCCGGGTGTGCTGTCGGCCAGTATCGGTGTCGGTTACCAGTGGATCGACAGCCCTTTGGTCGGTGCCTCGACCGTCGTCGTGACCGACAACGACGAGGTTCAGGCACAGCAGTTGGCTGACGAGGTGGCTCATTGGATTTGGGATCGCCGCGAAGATTGGCGCCGAGAATCGCTGTCCGCGGAATCGGCCTTACAGCAGGGTGACGCAGCTGGCCGTTATCCGATCATTCTGGCCGATCAGGGTGACAACACCGGCGGCGGCGCTCCCGGCGATGGCACCGAAATTTTGCGGCTGTTCATCGAGCGGGATCTGCAGCAGGCGGCGGTGCTCTATGTGGTGGATGCCGAGGTGGCCGCAACCGCGAAGGTGGCGGGCGTCGGGGCAACGATCGATGTCGAAGTTGGTGGCAAGTCACATCCCATGTTGGGACCCCCGGTTGCCATGCACGCCGAAGTTATTTCGCTGTCCGACGGTCGCTTCACCTACGACGGCCCGATGTGGGCCGGAGTGAAAGAGGACCTGGGAGATTCAGTACTCTTGCGGCAACGGGGTGTCCATGTAATCGTCACCAGCCGGCGCGCTCAGCCGATGGACCTGGCCTTTTCTCGCAGCCTGGGCTTGGATTGTCGCCAGATGCGATACATCTGCGTCAAGTCGACGGGGCATTTCCGGAGTGGGTTCGGGCCGATTGCCGGTTCGATCTACCAGGTGGACACGGCCAGCCTACTGACTCAGGACTTTGAGAAACTTCCGTTCACGCGTCTGGGACGCAAACTGTTCCCGCTTCATAGGGATGCGACTGTCGATTGGTCATGAAAAAAGAACCAACATTGATGAAGACGACCGTCAGGTGGCTGCTGTTGCCGTTGCTTGTCGGATGCCTGGCGTGGCCGGTCGGTCCATCGCATGTCAGAGCCGATGAGGGGACCCATAAGCGGAATTCGCTGCGAGGCGCCGACGGGCGGCCGAATATAGTTTTCGTTTACACCGACGACCAGGCCCCGACAGCCGTCGGCAGCGAAGGCAACGAGCAAATCCAGACGCCCCACATGGATCGGCTGTTCCGCGAAGGAGCACGGCTGGCCAACGCACTGGTGACGACGCCGGTCTGCAGTCCGTCGCGGGCCAGTTTGATGACCAGTCGATATGGCAGTGAGTTGGGTATCTTTGACTGGATCAACCCTCAGAGCGAGTCCGAACACGGATTGGATCCGAAGACGGTTACCTGGTCGGAGGTGCTTGCCGACGTGGGATACGCGACAGGTCTGGTGGGCAAATGGCATCTGGGCACCGCCGATCGGTTTCATCCTACCAAGACCGGGTACCAGTACTTCATGGGTTTCCGTTCGGGTGGGAACTCGCCCAAGGACCCGACGCTGGAACTCGACGGCGCAACTCGGACGTTTGCAGGGTTCACGCCTGATATCTTGACCGATCACGCCATCGACTATATTCGCGGCAAGCAGAACCAGCCTTTTTTGTTGAGCCTCCACTTCCGCGCCCCGCATGCTCCCTGGCTGCCGGTACGCGACGAGGATCGGGAGCCGTACGAAAATCTTGATCCGGAAATTCCGAACCCGGACTATCCGTATCTCGACGTCGCTGGCGTCAAACGCATGATGCGCCAGTACATGGCGAGTGTATCGAGCGTCGATCGAAACCTCGGACGGTTGCTGGACGTTATTGATGAGCTGGGATTGTCAGAGAATACGGTGGTGATCTTTACCAGCGATCACGGCTACAACCTGGGCCATAACGGCGTGTGGTACAAGGGCAACGCGCAATGGCAACTGACCGAATTGCCGCGGCAACGATGGCCGCACATTCCCCCCCGGCAGCGACCGAACTTGTATGACCAGTCGTTGCGCGTGCCCACAGCGGTGCGATGGCCCAAAGTGATCCAGCCCGGAACGGTTATCGAGCAGACGATCACCAATTTGGACTGGTACCCAACGCTGCTGGCGATGACGGGGGTTGATCTGCCTGAGGGTGTATTGCTGCGGGGCCGCAACTTTCTGCCGCTGTTGGTCGGTGAGCCGATCGAGTGGGACAACGACATGTATTGCGAATACAGCATGAAGCACGGGGCGACCACGCAAATGTGCGCTGTGCGAACGCCACAGTGGAAGCTGATGATCGACTTTCAAAACCCGGGCCGTGAAGAGCTCTATGACCTGGTGGGTGATCCGCAAGAGCGAAGCGATCTAAGTGACTCGAACCATCCCGACGTGCGCCGCATCAAAGAACAGTTGCGCAAGCGTATCTTGAACAAGGTCCGTGAGATCAATGCCCAGGACTTGGAAATATTCGAGATGCCATAATCAGGGGTCGCAAACCGATTGACGGGTGCTTTAACTTCAGTCAAGGTGCTCGGCGATGCCATCGACATCGTGATACGGTATCCCGCTCTGAAAACTAAGAGGAACCAACATGACTCAATGCAACACGCCAGGGCGTGCTTCTGTCACCGCAGGCAAAGTTATGTTGGTAGTCGTCTCGATGTTTCTCGTTACAGGTTCATTCAACGGCTCCTCGGCTGTGGAGTCGGCGGGGACGAAGAATTCTCGCGACGAAGATCGCGGACGAGTGATTTACAACCTGGATCCGACGGAGTTCTTCGTCGGTACGTTCGGACCCGTTGAAGAGGCAACGATTGACAAGTTTGTCGAAGCTCACGCGGCTGCCGGCATCAGTGACCTCTTCATCAATGTCAACGCCCAACGAACCAACTATCGCAGTGACGTGTGGGACGCGTGGTGGGACGGGTACGACCCGACGCTGGGCACCGATCAGCCGTTCTTTGCGGGAATTGCTCCTGGACGGATCGACGGTCCTCTCGCCAACGATTCGCAGAGGTTTATAGAAATGCGATCGCTCCACAAATCGGGGTGCGACTACCCAAAGCGCATGCTCGAAAGTGCACGGAAAAATAACTTGCAAGCGTGGCTCTCGATGCGCATGAATGACGGCCACAATGAAGATCGGCCGCAGCACCCTGAACACAGCTCGATTTGGAAAGCTCATCCGGAGTGGCGCTTGCCGTACGGATTGGATTACGAGCAACTGGAAGTACGCGAACACCACATGAAATTGATCCTCGAATTGTGTCAGCGCTACGACTTCGACGGGCTCGAGCTCGATTTTCAGCGATTCTGGCTCTACTTTCGCTCTGGACGTGAGCACCACGGTGCGAAGCTCATGATGGAGTTCATGAAACAAGCGCGTGCGGCGACAAGAGCGGCCGCGCAGCGCTGGGGACACCCCGTCCAATTGGCGGTGCGAGTGCCGGGCAATCCCTGGACTGCCCGCCGTCACGGACTGGACGCCGTCGCCTGGGCGCGCGCCGATTTGGTCGATCTGATCGTGGCTGGCTCCTTTTGGTTTTCGACCAACAGCGACATACCGGTCGAAACCTGGAAGGGACTGCTCATTGACACCGACGTTGAAGTCGCCGTGCATCTGGAAGACGGGATCAATTCGGGCGCCAGCGGACGTCGCACCATGACCCACGAGGAAATGCGGGGTATTTTGATCAGCGCGCTGTACCGGGGCGCCGATGCCCTCTATTTCTTTAATTTGTTCACGGGTCCTTATCAGAGATGGCCACGTGAGGACCACGATCGGCTGATCACCGATGCTGGATCCTATGAGGCGCTAAGTGCCGCTCCCCGCCGTCACGTACTGACCCTGACCAACCCCTGGTCGGAAGGCGAGCCCTTTGACGCCTCTCAATTGCCATACAACGGTGAACACGCCGCTTTTCGGCTGCACATTGGCCCACAGCCATCGCCGGACCAAACCACCCAAATCGAAATGGTCGTGGCCTATCATGATCAGCCGCTAGAAGTGAAGCTGAACGGCATCGCCTGCGCTTGGTCGAAAATGGTCGAGCCGGATCACCTCGAGGCCTCCGGGTTGAAAGCACCTGGATTGGGCGAGCGACACGCGTATACCGCGCCGCCGGAGTCACTGAGCGACGGTTACAATCTGATCGAAGTCGACTCCTCGGTGCCTTTCGAGGTCAAATGGGTCGAGATCGCCATTCGCTGAAATCACCTTCATGAAGACTTCAGCGTTTTCCACTTCTTAAATGTTTGTCTAACGTACAACCTTATTGGCAAAAGTACCGTCGTTTATCGCAGCACCGACGGCCGGCCCAGCGGAAAGGCTGCGGGGCCCGCCTGGGTGGTGAAAAACACAGCCCGTCGTGCGGACTCAGGAAAACGTTGGCTATAGGCTTTCGCCCACCGCTCGATAAATGACGGGGCAGCTTCGCTCTGTACGAGCGACCAGACGCTTCCCCCAAAACCTGCTCCGAACGCCGAGGCGGCTGCCGCACCGAGCTCGCGTGCGATTGCCGCCAAAGCCATCGTCTCGGGAATCTGGTTGCCCAGCCACTGTGCTCCGAGGGTTTGCGATCGGTCCACCAGTTCTCCGAAGCCAGTCAGATTGGATTCGTCCAACTGGTCTGGGACGGTAGGAATGATCTCTTCACTTTCAGCCAGAAAATGTTCGAACCTTTGCATTAGCTGGGAAATATCGAATTCAGCGTGCGGCGTGGTCCGTAGCGACTCGCGGATCTGTTCCGGCGCGTCGCTGGCTGACGCAATGGCTGCGGCCATGTGCGGCTCGTCGCGGCCGGTCGCCCGTTGCCATACCTCAGTAACGGCTGCTGCCAAGCGCGATATCCGGTTGAATTTCTCCATGGCGTCGCCCGTCTTTTCTGCGGCGATGCCGCATGATGCGATGGCCAGCACATAATTGGCAGGCATCGTCACGAAGCGTTCATGGCGGACAGGGCAATAGGAGTATTGCGACAACTGGTCCGGTTTCGAGCAGAGGATGGCCGTGTGATCTTCACTGCCGCCGAATGTGCCCACGCCGCGGTCCCCGACAAGTCCGCCAAAACTCTGGCCGTTTTCGACGGTGCCCAGATAGCCGGCGAGATCCTCGCGCTGACGAATGTGTTGCAAGAATTCCGTGTGCGACCAGAGGTGATTGACGTCGGCCAGCAGCAGGAAAGTCATGACAAGCAAGGCGCTGGAACTGCTCATGCCGGCGGCTGGCGGCAGATCACTGGCAAAGGCCATACTGGCCCCCCGCGTCGCTCCTGGGAAATTCATGGCCACGCGACGGGCTGCCGAGATCAGGAAGTTAGACCAATCGCCCGGTTTGGGCGACGCCGCGGGGTGGAGCGCAAACGTAGCTGCTAGCCGCTCCGCCACATCGGCCACGTGAATTTCGGCATCGGTGCGCGCGACCGCGACGCCGCAAAATCCCTTCTCGACCGTCGCCACCAACGTGCGTCCGCCAGGGTAATCCGTGTGCTTGCCGAGCATCTCGAGGCGGCCGGGTACAAAGTAAGCGAAGGCTTCGCTCCGCGGATCGCCATCCGATTGCAGCAATGCATCGGCTACTTCGGTGAAGCGCTGCGCCTTGCCGGCGACTTCGGTTGCCGAAAGTCCCGCCGCCGAGAGTCGATCGGCGACGAATTCGTGATCACGCAGCTGTTGCAGTTGCAGGGCGCTCACAATTTGGCTTTCTTTCCAGCGAGACGATCGGCAACAGGAGCGATATCCGCCTGGCACGACAGATCGAGCACCGGGGTGCTGGAAGTGACCACGCGGTACCGCTGATCGAGTTCCCGCATGGAATAGCTGACCGCGTCGGCGATTTCGAATTCGCCGCGGGGAGATTTTACGATCGCACCGCAGGCGGCAAAGATCTCGGGGCCGAAACGCCAGCAATTCATACTGACCAGCGAATTATCGGAAAGTTCGCCCACCGCGTCATCCTGAGGCTTCTCAACAATTCGCCGCAGATAGCCGTCCTGGTCCTGCTCCATCAGCGCGAACCGTAGGATGCGCGCTGCGGAAATATTGCCTCCCTCCGTCAAACCACCCGGCTGAAAACCAATGGTTCCCGGACCATCGAGCTCACGCAACTGTCTCAGCGGCTCGACAGGATAATAATTGTCCGAATTAATTAGTAGGAAGTGGTCACTGTCGGCAAATTCGGCGGCCGCCGCCAGGGCGTGGGCCGTGCCCAACGGCGTCTGCTGCACGGCAAACTCAAATTCCAAGCGTCCGCCCGACAATCGTGTATAGCGGTCACGCAAGGCGCTAGGGCCCGGGCCGACGACAAGGCAAACTCGCCGGTAACCCGCGTCAGCTATCGACGTTAATACATAATCCAAGAAAGGTCGATCGATGGGGACGAGAGCTTTGATTCCCGACTCGGCCGTGGCCGCCTGCGCAGCGGATACGCGCGCGCTGGCATCGCTACGGCGCATGCGACTGCCTAGCCCGGCGGCCAGGACGACGGCTTTCGTCACCATGGATAGACCTCAGCAAGATCACGTTTCGAATTGCGGCTTGAAAATCCGGTCATTATTGTATCGCGCCGCTTAACGACAGGGGAATCGCATCATGTTTCGTTTGTTTGAGGCAACCGTCCCGTTTTACGGGTATCAATGTGGGTGGTACAATGACTTGATATCCGCATGGATTTTGCGGAACAACCTATCTGGCAGACCATCCCAACAAGCATATTCGCGCGGCGATGCAGTACGCTGAGGAAAACGGTTGGACGATGGTCAAGGCTGGCCCAAGGGCACACATTTACTGCCCATTGCGGAATCGTAAGACATTGATTCACTTCGACCGTGAAGCCAAATCGTTGGACGAGGCACTTCGCAGCGCCATTTTAAACATCCAGGCGGAAGGGTGGCAGGCTCGTGAAATTTCCGTTGAACCCGACTGTGTGTTACCGATGTCAACGGGGTGAATGGCACCGTATGGATGCCACTCATGAATCACCTTCCTCGCGGCGGCCAGGGATCGAGACACGCTCCGGTAGGACGAGGGCCGCGAGGACGCCACGGGATCGTGTCGTAGGAACGGTAGGTGACGTCGAGCCAAGGTGTTTCCACGTGCCGCGAGTCCTCGTGTAGTGAAGTCAACGCGGCTTCCAATACTCCACTGGTCAACAACGTGCGCTCGGTAGGATAAGAGGGCACGCCGCTGAGGAACATTTCCTCAACGTTCAGTGACAAATACGAGAAGTGTGCATGGGGCCCTTCTCCAACTTCCTGGCCATGTCCCTGGGCATGGAACTCCGTGGCGACAATCTGACCGTCGATCCGCGCAGCGTAGGCAAGATCCTCGACGTACTCGTCGAGCATTAACGCCGCACCTCGAAAGCCGTCACGATACTCAACCAGCATGATGACGGGCTTAGGGCAGTGTTCTTCGATGCGACCAGTCGGTTTGTTGTCCATTGTCGCGCACGCCGCTTCGGCCAAGTCACGCGACCATCGCCCCTCGGCAGCCGCCTGCCACACTGCGTTTCCCTCCAGGCACGTTACCGCAGCGACGCCAGTTTCTCCGCCGCTGCGGCGTTCCACCATGCACTGCAGCACCTCCAACGTATGGAAGCCGTAGATGTCCAACCCGGAGAATCCGATCGCGATGGCTTCCTCGATCTTGGTTTCCAATTCATGTTCCAGCCATGGATTTCGCCAGGTAACCGGCTGCGAAGATCCGGCCATTAGAGGCGCTCCCAGCTCGGCTGCTCGGTCCACCATCCATCGGGCATCGGGCCAGTTGTAGGAGAGATGCTTGTCATTAAAGATGGGCGCCGCTGCACGGCTGGTGGCCATCACTCCGCAAATTTGTTCCATGAAGAATTTGCGCGGAAACAGCTGCTGTCCTTTTTCGTTCCAGGCGTAATCTCCAT
>Ga0310121_10002847_pt1 | contig 16203 bp, 14 predicted proteins | sample CB27_Tmax_986_MG_FD_203504 | JGI IMG/M metagenome (GOLD analysis project Ga0310121, IMG submission 203504) | Marine microbial communities from Western Arctic Ocean, Canada - CB27_Tmax_986 | ecosystem: Environmental > Aquatic > Marine > Oceanic | place: Canada: Western Arctic Ocean | collected...
CACGCTGACTGGCGGTCAACTCGATCACTTGGGCCACTCTCATACTACAAGTATAGTAGTTTCAGATTAAAGGTCACTCTGTAAGGCGGACTACACTAGAACTCTCCCGCCAGGGGGTCTGGATCGAGGATCCCCAAATCGACCAGGAAGTAATCGGCGGCCCGCACGGTGACTTCGTAGTTTTGCTGGTGAGTGTTGAAGTTGAAGAAGGTGTGGCCGGCGTTCTCGAATTCCATGAGTTCGCAGGTGTTGTTTTTTTTTCGCGCGTAGCGCTTTGCGAACCTGGCGACCTGCTCGATCGGGACAAGGCCATCCTGGCGGGCGTGGAAGATCATGCAGGGAGGGAGTTCCGGTTGCGGGACGTACTCGGAGGGGCTGTATCGACCGGCTTCCTTTTCGGAGGGGAACAATTCGGCCCCGACGCCCTTGCGCGTGGTGTTGACGACCGGGCTGAAGAGGACCAGGGCAGCCGGCCGATATCCCTCGCCGGGTTGGTTGCCGATCTCAGGAAGGGTGGCGCAGCAGAGGGCGAGGTGCGCTCCGGAGCCGGCTCCGGCCGACACGATCTGCTCCGGGTTGATGCCGAGGATTCGTGCGTTCTTCTTCAGGAACAACTGCGCCATGGCGGCATCCTCGAGGGCGTCGATTGGACCGGTGCCGTAGGTGCTCTTGACGCGGTACTCGATGCTGAGCGTGACGGCGCCGCGTGCGGCGAAATGCAGGCAGTGCGGGACGAACTGGGTCGGCATCGAGATGTCCCACATTCCGCCGTGAAGAAAGAGGATGGCGGGAGCGTTGGCGCTCTTGGGATCGTGTTCGGGAGGAAAAAAGAAATGGGCCGCGAGGTCTCCGGAAGGGGAATTGAAGTAGATGAAGGAATGGGCGTCTTTCAGAAGTTCGCGGTCGCGGGCCTCACCAATGGGGGCTGCTTTGACTAATTGATCGATCACGTGGCAGGCAGATTTGACCGGAGGTGGTTTTGATTCTTCATTCCGGACCGAAGTTGTCCATAGTTTCCGTCATGATCCGACCGCTTTTCGCCATTTTGGGAGCAACTCTGCTGGCCGGGGATCTTTCGCCGGTCCGGGCGCAGGGTCCCGACCCCGCGCTTGGGCAAGCACTGCAGACGGTCTACCTGCAGTGGCGCAATGCGATGATTCAAAAGAACATCGCGCACTGGCAGGCCGTGACGGCAGGGCATCGCCAAGTTGCAGTGAGGAACCGGATATTCTCCGAGCGCCGGAATTTTGCGCAGTCGTTGTTCAATCTTCCGGCTGCGCCGCCCGATACGCGCAAGTTGAAGCTACTGGACGTGAAGGTGAAGGGCATGACTGCGAATGCCTTCTTCTTCGGACCGGTCGATTTTGAAGTGGGCGGGAAGCCCCCGGACAATCTCCTTGTCCTTTCGTTTGTGAAGGAAGGTGCGCGCTGGAAATACGACAAGGCCGACTACCTGAACCTGGCGGCTCTTCCGGAAGTTCGCAAGCAGCTTGCGGCCGGGCAGCTGGCCCACCTGAACCGGGGCGAGTTCGCGCCGACGGGGGTGGTTGACGGTCCGATGGTCAGGCTGCGCGGTCCGGTGAAGTACATCGCGAAAACCTATGTCTATTGCCCGGGGCGCGAAGTGCGCGTGAGCGTCAACAAGATCAGCCGGCACCTGTTCCAGAACACGAAGGGCGCCGAAATCGTGATCGGGGGTGCGAAGGACGGGCGCAACGAGGTGCAGTTTGCCATCAAGGAGCTTCCGGGAGGGCAGAAGTCGGAGCCCCTCACGGTTCGGGTCTACCTGCTCTCGGAAGTGCAGGGCGTGAAGCCGATCAAGATCTTCCAGTACCAGGTGGAAGAGAACGGGAAGGCGAAGCCCTTTGGGACCGTGTTTTTCAATGTGACGCCCGAGGTGGTGAAGCGGTTGATGGGGAAGTAGGGTTAAGTGTTAAGATTTAAGTCTTCGGGTGATGGGAGGTGTTTGAGGTTCGATAGGTGATGGGTGAGCTGGAGTGCGCTGGCCGGCTTTGCGAACGGGGTGGTGGCACGGCGGAGGATCAGTCGGCCCGATTTTGCTCCATGAGCGGAAAGCGCGCCGCCACGTTGAGGGGGTCGGGACTGGCAAGAGGAAGGGGCTTGCCCGTCGGATCGGCGTAATTGGGATAGGCGATGGGGACCACGGTGAGGCACACGGTCGGTTCGTTGTCGCGGCCGAGCTTGGCGGCATGAAGAATGTAGCCGCGGTGATCGATTTTGCTGAGATCAAAGGTGTGGCCCGCGGGGAAGACGGTGCCGGCCGGCTCGTCGCGGAAAGGAAGGAGAAGTTCGAGGATCACCGGGTAGGGACTCTGCTCGGCAAGCTCGTCGGTCTGGACGGTGGCCTGGGCGCGCACGGCGAGTCCGGGGTGGAAGAAGTCCTCGGCGGTGAGGGCCCGGGCGTGGGTAACGCGGAAGGACCCCACGACATAGCTCACAACCTCCGGATTCTTGAAGTTGGTGATGTAGTTGCGCTTGAAGTACCGGTTATGGGCCGCGAGTTGGTCGTCGGGCAAGCTGAAGAATCGGGAGAGAAGATCCTGGGCCTCGGCGCCGGAGCCGTCCGGAGCATTGAAGGGTTCGTAGGAATTCACCCGAGGGAGCCGCTTCAACTTGTGCAACAACTCGTAGTTGGCAGGGCGCTCCGGAAAGTTGAAGAGGTAAAGGCAGACGCTCCAGGTGGAGACCGCGAAGGCGGCGGCGAGGAGATTGGCGAGGATCCACCAGAACCAGGAAGGGCGGCGCTTGATGAACTTCTTGAGGTCGCCCTTGGCCACGGAGAAGAGGGGTATCCGGAGTTGAATCAGGCCGCGGGCGGGACCCTAGGAACACTTCGTGCCGTCGAGGGCGGGGTCGTAGCTTGGTTCTGTTCCTTCTTGCTTCGCCTCGAACGATGTTCCGCACCCACACGAGCGGGCTGCATTGGGATTGACGATCTTGAACCCGGAGTCGGAGAGGTCTTGAGAGAAATCGATGTGGCAGCCGCGCAGATACTCGAGGCAGTCGGGAGCGAGGAAGACGCGCACGCCCTCCTGCTCGATCACTTCGTCGCCTTCCTCGCGGTCGGCGACCTGCATGGTGTACTGCAGCCCGGCGCAGCCGCCGCGCTGGACCCCGAGACGGAGACCGGCCTCCGTGGCCGCCCCCTTCCGCGCGAGGAGGGCTTTGAGCTCCTGCACGGCGGTATCGGTGAGCGTGATCATGATCCCTGGTTCCCCGGTTGGGTTGGGGGGAAGATGCCGCAGGTAGGAGCAATTCGCCAGCGATTCTTTTCGAATGATCCCGCCGGTTCGGCCCGACGCGACGGAAGCTCCATCTCCCAAGCTCCAAATAATTTCCAGATCTCAGGGCCAAATTTCAAGGGGCGCCGTCAATCCCGGGGCGATGCCTGGAATTTGAAAACCGAGCCCTGGCCTTTTTTGGAGCTTGGAAGATGAGTTTTTTTTGCCCTGTCATGGGCGCCTGCCCGGCCTAGATTTCTCCGATGCCGTCCGTTCATGTCATGCCCGACGCACTGGCCAGCCAGGTGGCGGCGGGGGAGGTGGTGGAGCGGCCTGCCAGCGTGGTGAAAGAGTTGGTGGAGAACAGCCTCGATGCCGGCGCGAAAGAGGTGCGGGTGGAAATCCAGCGCGGTGGCGTGGCGCTCGTGAGGGTGGCGGACGACGGCTGTGGCATGAGCCGGGAGGACGCCCTGCTGAGCCTCGAGCGGCACGCCACCAGCAAGCTGCGGGACAAGGAGGAGCTCGCGACCATCACGACCCTGGGGTTCCGGGGGGAGGCCTTGCCGAGCATCGCCAGCGTGGCGCGGTTCCGGCTCACGACGCGGGAGCCGGACGCGGTGGAAGGGACCGAAATCACGGTGGAGGGCGGGAAGATGCGCGACGTCCGCGACGCCGGGAGTCCGCCGGGAACCACGGTGGAAGTCCGCGATCTTTTCTACAACATCCCGGCGCGGCGCAAATTCCTGCGCAGCGAAACGACCGAGGCGGCCCACATCGACCACCAGGTGAGACTGCACGCCCTGGCCTCTCCCGGCGCGCGCATGGTGCATCGCAAGGATGGACGGACCGCGCTGGATGTGGCTGCGACGAGCGATCGGAGGGTCCGCATCGCGGATCTATTCGGGCGCGAGTTGTTGCCGAAGCTGCGTGAGATCGCGCGGGTGGAGCACTCCGGGATGGCGGCGAGCGGGTATCTTTTGCCGGTGGAGGAGGCGCGCAAGAGCCGGCGCGGGCAGTATCTCTTTCTCAACGGCCGGCCGGTGGAGGACCGGGTGGTGTGGCGGGCCCTGGAGGAAGGGTTTCGCGGAGCGCTTCCGGCCGGACGGCATCCGGTGGCGTGGCTGTGGCTCGAATTGGATCCCTTCCTGGTGGATGTGAACGTGCATCCCGCCAAGCGCGAGGTGCGATTTCACCGGCCGGCCGAACTGCGGGGACTGATCCTGGAGGCAGTCGAGGGGGCCTTGCGCGGCAAGTCGAAGGCCGCAAGTCCGAAAGTCGAAGGTCACAGGTATGCAGGCGGTTCGGCTTCGCCGGGCCCTGAGTTGACCGGTGACAAGAGCTGGAGCAGCGAAGGGACGGTGGGAGGGGAGACGGTGGCGCCGCCGCGGAGGTGGCAGGCCGAGGCGCAGCCGGAGCTGGAAGAGGCGGAAGCACCGGCGGCCCCGGTCTTTCGGGTCGTGGGGGTGCTGGAGGGTCGCTACGTGGTGCTGGAAGCCAGCGACGGGTTGGTGTTGATGGAGGGCGAAGCGGCGCGGGAGCGGATTCTCTACGAGCGTTTCCTGGCGGGGGCGGCGCAGGGGGCGCCGGAATCGCAGGGTCTGCTGGTCCCGGTCCTGCTCGAACTGGAGGCGCGGGACGCCGACGTGGTGTTGCGAAACGCGGAAAATTTCCGGGAGGCCGGGATGGAGGTGGAATCCTTCGGCGGGATCACGGTGCAATTGCGCAGCCTGCCCGCCCTCCTATCCGACACGGACCCGAAGGCGCTCCTGCTGGATCTCGTGGACGAGATGGTGGCCAGCACCGAGAGCCGGGCGGGGCGGACTCTCACATTCGAGAAATTCGCCGGGGAACTCGCCAAGGTCGGCGCGCGCGGGGAGCGCTGCCGGGCCGACTCAGCCCCGGGCCTGCTGGATGCTCTCTTCGCCTGCGATCTGCCTTATTGCACCCCGGACGGGCGGCCGACCCTGGTCCAGTACTCCTCGGCGGAGCTGGCGAGAAAGTTCGGGAGATGAACTGATGCATGGCGGCGTCCCGGCCGCGATACGGTCCGCAGGAGCACCGAGCGCCAGAGTCGGTGGAGAATTCCGAACCCGGACTTGCGGAACGGGAGAGGCCTGTTACAAATCCGCCAGCGAATGGCCGGCAAGCTGACCTATAAAGAGGCAGGCGTTGATACGGTGAAGGCTGCGGCCCTGGTCGGCGATATCCGCACCCACGTGCAGCGGACTCAGCAGCAGAGGCAACTGATGGGTTCGTTCGGCCTCTTCGCGGCGGCCTACGAACTGAAGGGGTATCGCCAGCCGGTGATCGTGACCGGATGCGACGGGGTCGGGACGAAGCTGGAGGTGCAGCTGCAGCACGACCGCATCGAGGACGCGGGGAAGGATCTTGTCGCCATGAGCGTGAACGACATCCTGACGACCGGGGGCGATCCGTTGATGTTCCTCGATTACATCGGGCTGGCGCAATTGGATGAAGTGCGCGTGACGCGGCTGGTGGCGGGAATGGCCGATTATCTCGAGGCGTGCGGTTGTATCCTGGCGGGGGGAGAGACGGCCGAGATGCCGGGCGTGGTGCCGGAAGGAATGGTGGAGCTTTCCGGATTCTGTATCGGGTGCGTCGAGAAAGACGAGATGGTGGAGCCGGGAACGATCGCGGAAGGCGACGTCCTGTTGGGATTCGCCTCGGACGGGGTGCACGCCAACGGATGGAGCCTCATCCGGCGGGTGCTGGCGGAGAATCCCGGCGAATTTTCGGATGCCGACGTTCACGCCCTCCTGCCGCCGACGCGTCTCTATCACGACGTGGTCAGCGGCCTGAAGGGCGCCGGAATCCGGCCCAAAGCGATGGCGCACATCACCGGCGGGGGACTCCCCGAAAACCTGGAACGACTTTTCGACGGCCTGGGTTGCGCGCTGGAAGTGCCGGCTTGGGAAAATGAGGCCGTGCAGAAACTTCTGCGCCACGTCGATGACGACAGCCGCTGGCACACCTTTAACATGGGAATCGGATGGGTGGTGATCGTGGATCCCGCCCAGGCGGAGGCGGCGGCTGTGGCCGGCCCGGGCGGAGTGGTGCTCGGGGCGGTGGACGCCACTCCGGGAGTGCGCGTCACGCCCAAGCGATGAAACGCGCATGAGCGACCACCTGAATCACGAGTGCGGGATTGCGGTGGTTCGCCTGCGGAAACCTCTCGCCTACTTCCAGGATCGCTACGGGGACTGCCTGTGGGGGTTCAAGAAGCTTTTTCTCCTGATGGAGAAGCAGCACAACCGCGGCCAGGACGGGGTGGGGATCGGTTGCGCGAAGCTCTACATGAAGAAGGGGCAGCCCTATATCTTCCGGCGGCGGGACGCGGCGCGCGATTCGCTGGCGGGCATCTTCCGAAGTGAGTTGAAGCGCGTCAACAGGATGGCCCGGAAGGGCGTGGTGGACCTGGACGATCCGGAGCTCATGAAGCGCAAGTTCGACTTCGCCGGCGAGATCTTGATCGGACACCTGCGCTACGGGACCTCCGGGCAATTCGATTCCGGGTCGTGTCATCCCTACCTGCGCCGCAGCAACTGGCCGACGCGCACACTCATGGTGATGGGGAACTTCAATATGACCAACGCGCGCCACCTGAATGAGCAGTTGATCGAGCGCGGCCAGCACCCGGTCTTCGGGACCGACACGCAAACCGTGCAGGAGGAGATCGGCTTCCACCTCGACGAGGCCCACACCGACATCTACCGGCGGCTGCGGGACGAGGGAGTGCCGGGCCAGGAAATTCCGGACCGAATCTCGGAGGAACTGAACATCGTCAAGATCGTGAGCGAATCGGCGGAAGGATGGGACGGCGGCTACTCGATCTGCGGCGTGGTGGGCAACGGCGACGTGTTTGTCCTGCGCGATCCGCGGGGAATCCGGCCCTGCCACATGCTGGTCACCGACGAAGTGATCGCCTTCGCTTCGGAGCGCGTCCCCCTCATGACCGTCTTCGAGGCCGCGGCAGAGGAAGTCGCGCCGCTGGTGCCGGGCGTGGTGGTCACCATCAAGAGCGACGGAACGATGGGCGAGGGCCGCTTTACGGCGGAGTTGGAGCCCCAGCCGTGCTCCTTCGAGCGAATCTACTTCTCGCGCGGAAATGATCCCGGAATCTACCGGGAGCGCAAGGCGATGGGGGCCGCCCTCACGGAACAGGTCGTGGAGTCCATCGAAGGGGACTTCGCCAAGGCGGTCTTCGCCTTCATCCCGAACACCGCCGAGACGGCGTATTACGGGTTGATGGATGGCCTGCGCCAGTACCGCCGCGAGCAGGTTCGCGCCAACATCCTGCAAGCCTCCCGCAGCGGCGAGCTCGACGAGGATTTGCTCGACCGCCTCATCATGCGGAACTGGCCGCGGGGAGAAAAGATCGCCCACAAGGACATCAAGATGCGGACCTTCATCTCGCAGGAAAAGGGAAGGGCGCAGTTGGTCTCCCACGTCTACGACATCACCTATGGAGTCGTGGGGGAGGACGACGTCCTGGTGGTGCTGGACGATTCGATCGTGCGGGGAACCACTCTGAAAACGTCGATTCTCAAGATCCTGGCCCGCACCAACCCGCGCAAGATCGTGATCTGTTCGACCGCGCCGCAGATCCGCTACCCGGATTGCTACGGGATCGACATGTCGGAACTCGGCAAGTTCATCGCGTTCCAGGCCGCAGTGCGCCTCCTGGAGCGCGACGGCCAGCAGTTCCTGATCGAGGAGATCAACAACGAGTGCGTGGAAGAACTGCGGAAGCCGTGGGGAGAGATGCGCAACTGCGTCAAGCGCCTCTACGACCCGTTCAGTGCGGAGGAAATCTCGGCCGAGATCAGCCGCATGGTGTATCCCGAAGAAGGCGACTGGCGCGGGAAAGTCGAGGTCATGTTCCAGAACATCGAACACCTGCACGAGGCGATCGAAGGACCGTGCGGCGATTGGTACTTCACCGGCAACTACCCGACCCCGGGAGGCTATGCCACCGTGAACGCCGCTTTTGTGAACTGGCGCAAGGGGGTCGCGGGACGCAGTTACGATCTGCCGCTCTAGGGGCCGGTTTTTTTGGGTTTCCAAAAGAGAATTGGCTTTGCGTGCGAGAAGTTCCAGTCAAGGTGTGGGGTAGGAGTTCCACTGCACCATGAGCACCACGCACTTGGCCCGCGTCGTCGGGCTCATCTCTCTGATAGTACCCGCCGCCTCCGCCCAAATCAACTCCAGCTGGACCGGAGGTCTGCTGGGAGGATGGAGCAACGTTTTGAACTGGTCTGCCGCGGTCCCCTGTAATGCCGGCGGATTCACGTACAACGCCGTGATCCCGGGCGCGGCTGGAACAATTGTGAGCGGGGACATCTCGTGCACGGCCAATGGTTTGTCGATCATCGCCAACAATCCTTTGGGGGTGCTCACGCTGGATCCCCGCAACGGACTCACCAACGAGGGCGGCTCGCTGATCGCCACCAACCAGGCCACCTTCACGCCAATGTCAGCGGCGAGCCACTGAACATCGATCCACGGCTGACCTACCTGAATGACGGGGGCCGTCTTCACGCCAGCAATGGGGGCATCGTCAAGCTGTTCGCGGCCGACTACGAGGACAATGGAGGCGAATTCAAGGTCTTCGACACCAGTCGCTTTGAGCTGAGCTCGGTCACGATGCGGAACCTCTCGCTGGAAGTCGAAGACCTCGACACCAACCTGGACAACAACATCTTCCAGGTCACTGCAAGTTCGACCCTGGATGGTGTGCGCAATGAAGGAATGGTTGTGATCAACAATGCCACGACTCTCAGTCTCATGGGCGATCTGACCAACAATGGCATCGTTGACATTGCTTCCACGGGCTCTAACACGGTCCTTTCCATCAGCGATATTGGTGACGAGATCGTGGAGCTCAAGGGCACCGGCCGCCTGGTGCTCAATCATGCCACCATGGACCGGGTCGGGGGCAGCACGAATCACAAGCTGATCCAGGGAGCCGCGCACACCATCGAAGGGACCGGGTCGGTCGGCCTGGCTGCCATCATGTTCGAGAACCGGGGAAAGGTGAGTGCGAGCGTCGCCGGTGAGAAGATCACGATGGACACGCGCCTGGAGTTCACCGACAGCCTTCCGCTTCCTGCTCCCGACGCGAACTTCTTTGTGCGTTTCGGGTCCGATCCGGATGCGAGTCCGTGAGGGGCGGGCCGTTGATGGAGGAAAAGATCTGGCGGACTGAATTCGATAACCCATCCCGGTGAGGGGCAGTGGGGGGGCGAGATTGACCTTTCCGACGCGGCTGGGCCGGTGTCAGGATGGCAGCTGTAAAACACTGCCATGAATCTGCCTCGCTCTTCGTTCGCCCTCCTGCTCGGGGCTGCCCTCGCGGTCCACGCGCAGACTCTGTCGACCTGGGATGCCGGCGGGGTGACCCAGAACTGGAGCGAAGGCCTCAACTGGAACCCGGACGGGCCCCCATGCAACTCGAACTCCGAGAGCTTCCTGGCGCAAATCAACGCGGGGGCCGGGACCGTGATCGTGGACATCAACTGCACGGTCGATATCCTGGGATTGCAGGCGGGGACCGGACTGCAGATCGAGCCGGACATCACCCTCGAAGTGACCGACCGCGTCGCCAACGACGGTCAGATCACCGTGAAAGGCGGACCGGACTTTTCCGACTTCGAGGTTTCCGATGTGTTCGGTGACACGATGGTCGAATTGGAAGGGACGGGGCGGTTGGTGCTGGAGGCCGACAACGCCAGCATCGGGGGGCAGATCGACCACACCCTGGTGCACGATGGAGCGCACAGTATCGAGGGATTCGGAAATCTGGGGCGCAATCGGATAAACTTCGTGAACCGCGGCGGCATTTCTGCAGACGTGGCGGGGGAGACCCTCGTCCTCGAGCCGCGCGACAGCTTTGATCACGCCGGCGTGTTGAATGCCAAGGATGGCGGGATCCTCCGCCTCGAAGCCGCGACCTACACGGTCGACCCAGGGAGTTCCATGATCATTCATGACGGTTCCGAAATGCAGCTCACCGGCGTGACGATGCAGGGCGGAACCTTTCGAAAGAGCAACCTCGACGGGGATCTCTCCAACAACCGAGTGGTCGTGGTGGGAGGAACAACGTGGAGCGGCGCAATGAAAAACGAAGCAACGCTCGCGATTGCGACCGGGCAGCGGCTGACCTTGGATGAGGATGATCTCATCAATGACGGCGTGATCGCCCTGGAGGGGACCTCCAACACCAGCCTTTTCCTCGAAAACTCCGGGGACATGGAGATGGTGATCTCAGGCCAGGGAAAGATCGTTCTCGACGGCCCGAACGACAGTCTGACCGGAGATGCCGATGTTACTCTCATCCAAGAGAGTCTGCACCGGATCGAGGGAGGAGGGAAATTGGGTAACGGGCTATTGAACTTCATCAACAAGGGAACCGTGGTGGCGAACGACCCTGCCACCCGCCTCGAGATCGATCCCCGCGGGACCTGGGTGAACCAGGGCGGGACGGTGGCGGCCCGGGACGGGGGAAGCGTGGTTCTGTTCGACGGAGAGTATTCGAAGGTCGGGTCCGGCGGTTACGAGATCGGGGACGGTTCGGAGATTCTCCTGAATGGCGCGGTCGTTTCCGGCGGCGATTTCCTGGCGGACGATCAGAACGCCGACATCAGTGACAACCTCGTGACGATCAGCGGGGGCTCGACGAGCTCCGATCTGACGAGCACCGCCAAGGTCGTTGTCGAGCGTGGACACGACCTGAATGTGTCGGGCGGCAACTTTGTCGACAACGGGGTGGTGGAGCTACAGGGCTCCGGCATCACTTCGAGGCTGTTCATTCGTGACGATGACGATCAGGAGGTCACGATTTCGGGCAGCGGGGTGGTGCTGCTGGACGACCCGCGGGACGAGATTGCGGGAACGAGCAACCACCGGCTCATTCATGAAAACGGGCACCTCATCGTTGGGGAGGGCGTGGTGGGGGGCAACACGATCAACATCACAAACCGGGGAACGATTCGGGCGGACCGCAGCGGAGCGATCCTCGAAGTCGAACCCGCGGGTGAATTCCTGAACGACGGGGGATTGGTGGAGGTTTTGAACGGGGCTGTGCTCCAGCTCTTCGGAGGGATCTTCTCGGCGACGCCGGGCGGTTCCTACCGGGTGGGTGACGGCTCGCGAATCGAGTTGTCGTCCGCGACTCTGGATTCGATGACGTTGGAGATCGATGATCAGGATGCGTCCATCGACAACAACAAGGTGGTGGTAACCGGGGCCACCACCTTCACGGATGTCGTGAACAACGGGCGGTTGGAGCTGAACAACGGGCAACTCCTCACGGTGTCGGAGGGGAGCTTGACGAACAACGGGGTCATCGAGCTGAAGTCGACGGGAAACACCACGACCATCCTGGTTACGGACCTCGGGGCAGGTGTTCCCCTCGAACTCAATGGCACCGGACGCCTCCTGCTTGATGGGCCCGACCGGGTGGGGGGACGGAACGGACAGGTTCTGGTCCATGGCGCGGACCATGCCGTCGAAGGAGCCGGCTTTTTTGGAGGCAACCAGCTCAATATCACGCACCGGGGATTGCTGAGCGCGAATCTCTCCGGGGAGACACTGGAGTTGGAACCCGGCAGTTCGTTCATGAACGACGGCGGCCGGGTCAGGGCGGAGAACGGAGGGATCCTGTTGTTTAGCCGGGGAACTTTCGAAGCGGTTAATGGTGGGGAGTACAAGATCTTCGACAACTCGCCCTTCCAGTTGAGTCAAGCGACCATGAAGAATTTGACCCTCGCGGTGGCGGACGGGGATTTGAATCTGCAGACCAACGTGGTGGAGGTGGTGGGCTTGTCGGAACTCCAGGACGTCGTGAATGAGGCCACGCTACGGGTCAACGACGGGCAGGTACTGCGGGTTACGGCCGGGAATCTGACCAACAATGGAGTGGTCGAGTTGGCCTCGACTGGGTCGTTCACGACCTTCGGGTTCAACGCTCCTGGATCGGCGACCCAGGAACTCAACGGCACCGGCCGGCTTATTCTCGATGACGAGCGGGAACTGGTGAACGGATTGAACGGAGTGCCGCTCATTCACGGACCGGATCATACCATTGAAGGATTTGGGGCGCTCGGAGCGAACCTGCTTCACCTGACCAATCGCGGGACGATTTCGGCCAACGTCGCAGGGCAGACCTTGCTGATCAACGATGACGAGAACGCCGGGATGGAAAATGAAAGCACAGTGCAGGCGATTGGGGGCGGAGTTCTTGAGTTTCAGGATGGAGTTCGTCAGAAGGCGGGTCTTCTCCTGGTGGATGCTGCAAGCTCGGCCGACCTCCTGGGAACTCTCGACCAGACCGGCGGGACGACTCGGGTGAACGGAATCCTCGGTGCGAACTCGGTGGCCCTGAGCGGAGGAATCCTGGAAGGAACCGGGACGGTGGAGGCCCCGGTGACGGCAACCTCGACCGGGACGGTGAGCCCCGGAAACTCGGTGGGGACGCTCGAGATCGACGGAGGCGCGACTTTCAACGATGGATCCGTCCTGCGGATCGAGATCGCCTCGGCTGCGTCCGCTGATTTGCTGGAGGTGACCGGGGGCGGGGTCGTAGTGAGTCTTGCCACCCTCCGACTGGACTACTCCGGAGGGGAAGGGGACATCCTGCCCGAGGACCAGATCACGATCCTGACCACCAGCGGAGGCGGCGTGAGCGGTGAGTTCGCGAACGCCCCGGACGGGAGGCGGCTGGCTACCAGCAACGGCAACGCCAATTTTGTCGTGACCTACCAGCCCAGTGCGATCGTGCTCTCGGGCTTCAGCACCGATCCGATCTCGCGGACCAACCAGGAGGTCGTGACTGACGTTCTCACCGAGCCGGGCGGTCCCTATGAAGGGGAAACGGATCTCGCCATCATCGGAATCGGGGCCGATCCCGATGGCGATCGCGACGAGAACATCTTCGAGCTGTGGCAGGGCGCCGACCCTGCCAGCGCGGGCAGTCAGCCCGCGGGTGCGGTCTTGAAGGTGGTCGACAATGGAGGAACGGACTTCGGGGCCTTCGAGATCGAGGTCGACTCCGCGATGGACGACGCCCTCGTGATCGATGTGGACCTGTCCTTCGATCTCGTCAACTGGCGCGATATCGGCGAGACCCGGGCGGTGCTTTCCGACGCGGGGGGAGTGCGTCGGCTTGAATTCACGGATCTCGTCCCTCTCCCGGGGCCGCTGGCGGAGTTCTTCGTCCGCTTTACGGCTGATCCGAACGAGTCGCCGTGACGGCCCCGCCGGGGATGACTCAGGCCAGTTCGATCCCGACCGGGCAGTGGTCGGAGCCTTCGATCTCCGGGTGAATGGTGGCGGACACCACGCGGTCCATGAACTGGTCCGATACGCCCCAGTAGTCCAGCCGCCATCCCACGTTGCGGGCGCGGGCCTGGGAACGGAAGGACCACCAGGAGTAGGCATCGGTCTGGTCCGGATAGAAGTGCCGGAAGGAGTCGGTGAACCCCGCCTCCAGGAGCTTGGTGAAGCTGGCCCGTTCCTGGTCGGAAAAGCCCGCCGAGTTACGGTTCTCCTTCGGACGCGCGATGTCGATCTCCTGGTGGGCGACATTCAGATCCCCGCACCAGATGACCGGCTTCCGGCGGGTCTTGGCGAGGTGCACGAGGTAGTTGCGGAAGGCCTCGTCCCACGCGAGCCGGTGGTCGAGGCGGCGCAGGCCGTCCTGCGCGTTGGGAGTGTAGACGTTGACGAGCACGAAGTCGGGGTACTCCGCCGCGATGACGCGCCCTTCCGTGTCGAGTTCGTCGACTCCCAAGTCATTGAACACGTCGAGGGGTTCCTCGCGTGTGAAGATTGCGGTGCCGGAGTAGCCTTTTTTCTCGGCGGAATTCCAGTAGTTCCTGTAGGCGCCAAGAGCGAGAGGGAGTTCGACCTGCTCGGGGCGGGCCTTGGTCTCCTGCAGGCAGAGGATGTCGGGCTTTTCGGCGAGCATCGATTCGGCTGCGCCCTTGGTCAGCGCGGCCCGGATGCCGTTGACGTTCCAGGAGAGGAGTTTCATAACGGCGGTGAGGAGTGAAGGGGAAGGAGGCGGGGAGCAAACGAAAAAGCCGCGGGTTCCTCGGAACGCCGCGGCTTTTGAAATCCTGGGGAAAAGAGATCAACGCTTGGAGAACTGGAAGCGCTTGCGGGCACCGGGTTGGCCGGCTTTCTTGCGCTCCTTGGCGCGGGGGTCGCGACGGAGGAGGCCCGCGACTTTCAGCTTGCCGCGCAATTCGGGATCCATCCGCGTGAGAGACCGGGCCACCGCGAGCTTGATGGCGCCGGCCTGACCCTGCAGGCCGCTGCCATGCACCACCGCCTTGAGGTCGAACTTGTTGATAAGATTCGCTTCCTGGAACGGAGCGAGGACCTGGTTCTGCAGCGGCAAGGTGGCAAAGTATTCTTCGAAGTCGCGGCCGTTGATGATGATCTTGCCGGATCCTTCGGTGAGCCAGACGCGGGCCACCGCGGTTTTGCGGCGTCCTGTCGCGGTGTGGGTAGCTTCGTTGACTGCCATGGGAGATTTCAAGGTTAACGGGCAGGGCCGGGCTTACAGTTCGTATGGCTCGGGTTGCTGGGCCTCCTGCTGGTGCTCCGGTCCGGCGTAGACGTGGAGCTTGCGAAACTGAGCGCGGCCGAGGCGGGTGTGGGGGATCATTCCCCGCACGGCGCGCTCGACAAGAAGCTCCGGTTTGCGGGCGCGAACCTTTTTTGGGGTCTCGACCTTCAGTCCGCCGACGTAGCCGGAGAAGCTGGTGTAGATCTTCTGCAATTCCTTGTTGCCGGAGAGGCGCACCTTGGCGGCATTGATGATCACGACGTGATCGCCGGTGTCGATGTGGGTCGTGAAGATTGGCTTGTGCTTCCCGCGGAGGAGGTGGGCCGCTTCCACCGCGACTTTGCCGAGGATCTGCTCAGCGGCATCGATGACGTACCACTTGCGTTCGACGTCGGAGGGCTTGGCTGAGAAGGTCTTCATTTTCAGGCGGTCGTTGGGGGAGATCCCGGTGACGGAAAGGGCGCGAAAATTAGGAGCGGGCTCCCTTGGTGTCAACGTTAAACTCCCGGCCCGAAGGTGCCAGTCCGCATCATTTACAACCGCGAAGGGATCCGAAGAGACCCGGTGGCGGGAGCGCAGGCGCGAGCACCCGGCCTCGGGAGGGGTGCAGACCACGACCGAGGAGGGCGAAATCTGCCCCGCGGGCGGCTCTCCGGGCGCCTCGATTCGGGGCCGTTTGCAGCCGTTTCGGTGCACCCTTCTTCGGCGCACAACCCTCGAAAAATCGGGATTCGGAGAGGAGATAAGGATTGCGGGAGGGAGAAAATGGAGGATGATGCGCAGGCGTTCGCAAGTGCGGCCGCAGAACCGAGTAGAGAACTTATCGCAGGACCACCAAGAAGACGACGGGGCGGACGCAGGCGCCGCCGGACCGAGTACAGCGGCCCAAAAAAGGGGGCCGATGGGGAGGACAAGGCCGTCGAAATCGAGGGCACCATTTCGGCTGTCCTGGCGGGAACCATGTTCAAGGTGAAACTGGCCAGCGAACACGAAGTCCTGGCGCATATCTCGGGCAAGATGCGGAAGCGCTTCATTCGTCTGGTGGTTGGTGACAGGGTCAAGATGGAGATGTCTCCCTACGACACCTCCAAGGCCCGCATCGTCTACCGGATCGGGTAACCGGTCGGGGGGGGTCACCTAAAACCCCTATTTTATAGCCTTTTTAGCACAAACTCTCCGAGTTTCATGTCAATGCCAACACTTTTTCCATCCGGTCTCAAAAGTCCCTGCTGATTCACCCTGCCTTGGTGACGGGCGATCCTGGCGCCCGTGCGGGGGCTTCCTGCTTGCCTTGGCGGCGGGTCCGACACCAGCATTGAGGAGCCATGAAAACACTCCTGACTCCCAGCTTCTTTTTGTCCGACGAGC
>Ga0310121_10002848_pt1 | contig 16198 bp, 17 predicted proteins | sample CB27_Tmax_986_MG_FD_203504 | JGI IMG/M metagenome (GOLD analysis project Ga0310121, IMG submission 203504) | Marine microbial communities from Western Arctic Ocean, Canada - CB27_Tmax_986 | ecosystem: Environmental > Aquatic > Marine > Oceanic | place: Canada: Western Arctic Ocean | collected...
GGTGAAGTGCAAATCACCGACGAAGTTGTTCGAGTACCTTGCGACTGGGCTGGCGGTGGTCGCGGATGGTACCGGTGAAGCTGCTCATGTCATTCAGGATGGCGAGAATGGCATCCTCGCCTCGGATGAAGATGAAATGACCGAGGCGATGCTTTCCCTCTCTTGGGATGAGGGCCTGCGGAAGAAGATTTCTGAGAATGCGGTCAGGACTGCGGAGGAAAAGTACAGTATGGAAGTCCTGGGCGAGAAGTTAGCGGGGTTCTTGAAGCAGTTTGGAGTTTAGGAACCCATTTCTCCTCGTTCCCAATCTCTCCTCGTTCCCAATCTCCGGATTGGGAACGCGATTCCCGGAAGCTCTGCTTCGCGCGAACCGGAGATTCACGAAGGTGGGTTCCCAATCCGGAGATTGGGAACCAGAGGTAAACTCTCACGATTTCGGCTGCGGGAGAAGAGGAACGGCACGGAGGCCGCTCCCTACAGCAGGGCGTGTTATAGAACAGTGTCGGCCTTGGCGGCGAAGACGAAGTCGCTTTTGGTTAGGCCGTCGATCTTGTGCGTCCAGATGGTCAGGCCCACCTTCCCCCAGGACAAAAAGATATCCGGGTGATGACCAATTGTTTCGGCGAGATCTCCTACCCGGTTGGTGAAGGCTAGGGCAGTTACGAAATCATCGAATGCGTATTCCTTCTGCAGATGGTGGCCATCCGCGACCTGCCACCCATTTCCGAGTTGTTGAAGCAGGTTCCCCTGCTCCTCGTCTGTTAGAGGCGGCACACCTCCGCGGCATGGGACACACTCCTCCTGCGCTAGGGTACATTCCTGGTTTGCTGAATCATTCATGGTCTTCCCCTCCTTGGGTACGATAACGCAAACAGAGGGGTACGCAACCCGTGTCTCAGTTTGTCTCGATGAACTCGACTGATCCACTGTGGACGACATGTAATTGGATTTCAGTGTCGCCAAGGGCCCTCATCAGACTCCCCGCATCCATTGAGTTGGCAGAACTTGCCTGATCCTGATGCTGAGAGGAAGAGGGTCGGAACTCATGATCGGTGCTGGTCAAGGCCCAGAATCCGAAGAAGATGAGATTCAAGAGGCATACGGCATAGAGCAAACTGAGAAATTGTTTTGGTGTGTGACGAGACATTGTTTCTCTCCCAACTGGGTAGAGTTACAAAGAGGAAGGTATGCACATGCAGACAAAAGCCGTTAAGCGACTCGGTCATGCGAAATCATTCAATACTTGAATCTTATTGTAGGCGAATGGCGCTGGCGTTGCAACGGGTGGCGCCGACAGCGGGTTTCCCGCGCTAATCCTCGATTTCCGTCAGTTCCACGCCTTCGACGATCTTTCCTGCGATTTCCGCGGGGACTTGTTCATAATGGTCCACTTCCATCGTGAAACTCCCACGTCCCCGGGTAATGGCTCGGAGGTCGATCGAGTACCGAAACATCTCGGAAAGAGGTATCTGTGCCTTGATGACTTGCCGCCCGTTTGCTGAGTCCATGCCCAAAACACGGCCACGCTTCGAGCTGATATCGGACATAGTATCCCCCATCGATTCATCCGGAACGGTGACTTCGGCTTTGACAATAGGCTCGAGGAGGGCAGGCTTTGCCTCCCTGGCGACATTGCGGAAACAGATAGCGCTGGCGATCTTGAAGGCCGCCTCGGATGAATCTACAGCATGGTCTTTCCCATCGAAGACTGTTACCTGAACATCGACGACAGGGTAGCCTCCCAAAATGCCTCTGCCCAGAGCCTCGTTAATGCCCTTCTGGACTGCGGGGATGAACTTGGTCGGAATGACTCCGCCGACCACCTTGTTCACGAACTCAAATCCGCTGCCGGACGGCAGAGGATCTATCTTGAAGTGAACCTCTCCGAACTGGCCTCGACCACCTGATTGCTTTTTATGGCGGTAAGAACCTTCGGAATGAGCGGTTACGGTTTCTCGGTATGCAACTTTCGGCACGGTGAGTTCCAAATCTAGTTTTGCGTAATGCTTGAGATGATAGACCGCGGTATCCAGGTGAAGTTCTCCCATTCCGGTGAGGATGGTTTCATTGGTTTCGGGGTCTCTGCGAACATGGAACGTAGGATCCTCTGCCTCAATTCGATGCAAATGGGTTCCCAGTTTTTCCTCATCACCCTTGTTCTTCGAATGAACCGCCATTTGGATGGTGGGAGGAGGAAACTCCGTTGGAGGAATGATGACAGGATTGCCGGGTGCGCAAAGCGTATCGTTGGTACTGACATCATCGTGCTTGGTAATCGAAATGATGTCTCCTTCGCTGGCGCCTGGGATGTTTATCTGCTCGTTGCCGTTGGTCTGGAATATGTTATGGAGTTTGATGATCTTCCCTGTTGTAGCGTTCAAAATCGGCTGGTCGGGCTTGATTTCCCCGGTCCAGATACGGATGAGGGACTGACGCCCGGAATGCGGGTCGATCCGCGTCTTGAACACCAGCGCCGACAAATGGTCTCCAGCTCCCACCTTTAATGTGACCTTTTCATCGCTGTCGGGACGGTGGCCTTGGATCGTCTTCTTCCGTTCGGGTGAGGGGAGGTAATCCACGATCGCTTCCAGAATGGGTTGAATCCCTATGGATTTGACAACGGACGCGCACAAGACGGGGACACAGGTCTTCTCAGCCACAGCCTTCTTAAGACCTCCGAGCAGTTCCTCTCTGGACAGCTCTTCGCCGCCGAGGTACTTCTCCATCACGTCCTCATCGACCTCGGCGGCACAGTCGAGCATCATTTCACGATACTCATCAATGGATGCCTGACATTCGGCGGGGATTTCATCCGAAACCTGCGATTTCCCCTTTGAGTCAAACCTAATGGCTTTCATTGAGATTAAATCGACGACGCCTTGGAACCCATCCTCTTTCCCGATCGGAACCTGGATGGGAACGCAGCGTTTCCCGAACGCTTCCTGGAGGGCTGCTACAGCACTCCCGAAATCAGTCCTTTCCTTGTCGAGCTGATTGACAACCACCAGCCGCGCCAAGTCGAACTCATCAGCGTACTGCCAAGCCCTTTCGGTTTCGACTTCGACCGGGGAGGTGGCATTGATAACAAACAGGGCAGAACCGGATGCGCTTAAGCAACTCTTAACTTCGCCAATGAAGTCAGCATATCCCGGCAGGTCCAGCAGGTTGATGGCGTGTTTGTCGTACTCGAGGTGAGTGAGGGTTGAATGGATGGAAACCTTTCGGTCTCGTTCTTCATCGGTGAAATCAGAAAAGGTATTTCCTTCCCCGGTGCTCCCCAACCGGCTCAGTTTGCCGGTCATAAAAAGAATTGCTTCAATAAGGCTGGTCTTCCCGGCACCGTGATGGGCGACTACCACCAGGTTCCGTTTTTTGCTGATCTCAACCATTGCTTCCAAACCTCCGCATACGAGTCATAAACGATGAGTCGGATCATAGGCACAACTCCGAATCGGTTGGAAAACCGGAACTGAGTCTTAGAAACACCCAAAGTATCAGGATTCAACAGGCAAATTAGAGTGAATCACTACACCGCGGGTCCCGAAACACCCGGCTTCTTTCGCCCTGGGATTGCCCGACACATCAGCCAAACATTCAGATAGAGTGTAATTAAGCCGGAAACCTTGTCAAGCAATCGAAAGTGGAAAGGGGTTGGGGGAAAAGTTAATCCTTGCGGGCTTGATTGATATAGTCCTTCGCGGACTGCGTAAAGGCTCTATGGATATCGGATGCGATCTCCTGGTGATCCAGATCGCCTGCGGCAGCAGCTACGCGCCTTGCTTTTCCTACTCGGTCGGTTATTTCACACCAATTTTCTCCGAAGAAGCGCTCCAGACACTCGCGGAGTGTTCGAACCAGAATGGGAGCAGTCCCCTCGGAGGATATTGAAAAAGCCAGTTTACCTCTTCTCACCACCGATGCGGAGTATAGGTTGGACTGGTTACATTCAGTCGCGCTGGCCGCCCAAAGACCCTTCCCCCGAGCGTCCGTAACAATCCCTGTGTTTAATTCCGGATCGTCCGTACATGCAAACACCATCACCTGGCCGTCCAAGTGGTCAGTTTTGTATTCCTCTTGAATCCGAACGATCTTTCCCTCTCCCTCCCATTCCAAAAAGGCAGGTTGGAAACGAGGAGAGACGACAGTGACCCTTGCACCTGCATCCATAAGACCCTTCGCTTTACGGAGGGAAACTTTTCCACCTCCCACCAAAAGAACCGGCAGGTCCGTCATATCCAACCAAACTGGGTAAAGAGAGGAGGAAGGCATTGAAGGTGAGCGGAACTAGCTGGGGCCTTGAGTGTTGGAGTTGTCGGCTTCTTTAAGCCATTTCGCCAGGCAGTCGCGGAGTTCGGTCATGTCGAACGGTTTTTCGAGGTAGTCGGTGGCGCCGTGGTGCATCGCTTCAACCGCGTTCTGGACACTGCCGTACGCGGTAATCACAATAATCGGGATCGTCGGACCATAAAGACGGCGCGTGGCGTTAATGACCTCGATCCCATTGGCTCCCGGCATGTTCATGTCGGTGATGACCGCATCCACCTCGTTTTCTTCCAACGATTTGATTGCCTCAGTTCCGTTGTTGGAAGTACGTACCTCATACCCGGCTCCATCCAGGACAGTCTCCAGGAGCAGAAGGATTCGTTCCTCATCATCCGCAACGAGTATGCGTGGGCGATCCGACAATTTTGTTCTCCCATTAAGTAGGAAAAGGGTGCTGTCCCGGAAGGGTCCAACCGGCAGGCAGACTTCTCCCTTCCACAGAAGGGTTATCGAACCGCTGGCGGTTGCTCTTGAGAGTGTTCGGAGGAATTACTCGGAGGCGCCCGAAACGGGCTCAAACGGAGTTTGTGAATCGGCTGATTGCTGCCCGCCTAGATCCTCCTCGGCCTCTTCCTGTGCGCCCGCGGGAGCCAGGCGGACGCGGAGGATGAAACAAGCGCCTGTTCCTACTGGTTTTACAGCATCTATGGTGGCGTTGTTGCGGGTCACCAGATGGCGGACGATGGCAAGTCCCAGGCCGGTTCCATCCTCCCGCTTGCTAAAGAAGGGTTCGAAAACAGAGGCTAAATCTTCCTCCGGGATTCCCGGACCATCATCGGTGATCCGGATTTGAAGGTTTCCCTCCCCGGATATACGGCTCTCTATGAGGATCGTTCCCTGCCCTCGACAGGCCTCACTGGCGTTACGGAACAGGTTGGTGAAAACCTGAATCAATTGATCCGGGTTGAACCAGACCAGATCATGGTCAGGATCGAGTTGTGGCACAAGTTCTATCTTGGGAGCCTGTTTGAGGACACGTTCGGCGGAATCAGAGATCGCTTTAGCCAAGCTGGTCGGAGTCCGGCTCGGGGCCAGGCGAGGTTTCACCAAGCCGAGGAGGTCCTGGACCATGTTGTTGAGACGATCCACTTCATCGATGATGTAGCGTGAGAGTTTTTTCCCTGCTCCCGATTCCGAGGCTGTTTCCTCGATCGTTTGCGCGGAACCCCGAATGATGAAGAGAGGATTTCGAATCTCATGGGCCAGGTAGCTCGCCATCTTGCCCAGGTTGGAGAGTCGTTCCTGCTCGCGGAGGGCGCGGCTTTGACGTTCTATTGTGTTGAATGCGCTTTTGAATAGCGAAAACAGCGCAATGAAGGTGACCAGGGCCACCACCAAGGCACGTTTCCATATAGATTGAACATCTCCAACCGCCTTCTTCAAAATGGCTCTGGGGTCTTTGTGCAGTTCGAGCACTCCCGCAACCAGATCTTCTCCGGGTTGGGTGGACTCGATCAATTTAAGAAGTTCCACAGAGTCGATCCATTTTTCGGATTCCGCTTGGAGTCCTACCAGGGAGTCTTTGTTGAAACGAATGGGGATCAGGATCCGCAGGTAACTGGAGGCATCCTCGATGATGGAGTCTTCATCGAAAAGAGCCTTGTACATCCAGGTAAGGTGTGAGTTCGATCTTATGAGTTCGGCGCGATCCTTGCCCCCGAAAGCCTCCTCAAGGAGCGAATCGTTCAAAGCCTTCGACAAACCGACTTCATCGGGACGGTTTGACCAGACTACGCCTTTGGGGTTCCACAGCAGCTGAGTCGGGTAAACTTCCGCGTAGAGGGTCCCTCCAACCTGCTGGTTGATTACCTCCCGTCTTTTTTGAGCCTCCTCAGCATCTGTTGGAAGGTCATCGAAGAAGTCAAATTGGAATCGTCTCTCGATATCCTGGTGGAGGTCATCCGCCAAGTCGGAGCTGTGAAGGCGATTAACACTGTCTATCAGCTTTTCGGAAAACCAGAATCCGAAATACATCCCCATCCCGATCATGCAGAGAAGGTTCAGGAAGACGAACTGCTGGATTAAGTTGACTCGAATAGTCATGTTGGCGCCGATCGTTCCAGGGCGGGATGCCGGTAAAAGTTAACTCTCACCGGAGATGAGAACCGAACCGGAGGAAAATCAGGAACACAGGAATCAATCTGATCCCGATACTTGGCAGTCAGTGAAAGAAGTGTTTCCAAACCCTCAAGGGCCTGCTCGTCTAGGACAAACTGGAGAGAGCTTGTCAGATATTCCAGACACACCTCGCCCTTGATTCCGAGACGGTGGGAGGCGGACATGGCTATGGCTGGGAGGGAATCCACCGATCTGGCAGCCGCCTCAACCAGGAAATCAGCGACTGGTCCCAAATCGACTCTCTTGCGGACAAGCCAGGCGGCGTACACACAGGGTCTGCCGGTCCATTCTTCCCAGACAGCGCCCAAGTCAACCTGGTACGCGCTCTTTCCTGTTCGTGAGAGGCCTACATCGCCGATAGCGAGTTGCGCATCGCAGCGCGCGGCTTCGGGACTGTCGATGGGGTGGCGGAAAAATTTCGGCGAACGGTCGAGGCGCGCGTGATACCATAGGACAGCCAGCGCGCAGGATGTGAGGGAAGCCGGATCCAAATTAACCGTACGAGCTTCTTCAATAGGTTTGGATCCGGTCAGGAGGACACTGTTGACCGCGCCGCGCGAGACGATTCCAACCTCGGGAAGGATGTCGTAGTCACCGCGCAGGTACTCGACAACTGACACCAATCCGACATCAATCTGTCCCGCGGCCAGACCAGTGGCCAACTGGGCGGGGGGCATGAAGTGAAAGTCTGCCAAATGTTCAATGCTCTCGTACCCATCTACGAGGGGTTTGGCGTTCAGGTAGGGAACGACGCCCACTTGGATACGATCGTTCATGATGGTGGCTCGCTTACGAAAGGATTTCTTTTAGGAAGTTCGATCCCTCTTAGTGGAATCATACCAATCCAAAGGCTTCCCGAAAAGAGAGGCTCTCTATCTTTCCCAGGAGTTTTCGGAGTTTTCGCTCAGTGGTTCCCAAGCCTACCCAATGCACCCGTTTTTCCCGCCCGGTTAAGGGCAAATCCGGGTGTTCCGGGTCAAGCTCCCAGGGATGGATGTATATGACTGCTTCGCCTTTGTATTTGGCCGACTCAGAAAGCCCTGAAACACTTTCCTTCGGTTCCCTCTGCCATCGCCCGAGGCTGCTGGAAAGGTACCACCAGGGCAAGGCGCGCAAATAGCCTCCGCCACCCAGCGGAGCGCGTCTGCCGAACCACATCACAGTCCCGGGGGGCACTTCCAGGATGGGTCCACCTTCCCCGGCCTCGATCCAGTAGGGATGCCTGGGAGAAGTGGCATCGCCAAAGAGGTAACTCTCGATAGGATAAATGGAGGAGTCAACTCGGATTCCCGCATTCGAAAGTTCGTCCCACATCCAGCGAGCTTGCCTTCGGAGGGACCATACGGGGGCGCGGTGTGAGAGAATGGGTTGGCCGATCAGGTCTGAGAGAACGCCGATGCTCCTCTTCAAAGACTCTCTGAAAGCGCGAACAGGTAAGTCATAAATCGGAATGTGATCGTAAGTGTGAGTCCCGATCTCGTGGCCTTCGTTATGACATCGCTTCACCAGGTCCGGATGTCGCTCGGCCAACCAACCCAACCAGAAGAAGGTCGCTTGGATGTCATATTCGGCTAACAGGTCAAGGAGTTTTTCCATCCCGACCGCCAGCCTGTCAGGATATTTCCCAAGGTCCCAGTCGGAAATCGGGATGGACTCCGGGCTCATGTAGTAATCTTCAACATCAATGGTAAACAGGATGCGTTGTTTCACAGGGGAAACGGCCGGGTTACTCGTCTACAGGTTCGTCGCCCTCGAAAGGCGTGGGTTCGGCAGTCGTATCCCGGTCGAGGAGGATTTCGACTTTCTTTTCAATGGCATCGAGTTCTTCCGAACACTTCTGTGAGAGATGGACACCTTCCTCGAACAGATGCGTACGGTCGGTGAGGGTTCCCTCGCCTGCTTCGAGTTTGTCCACAACGCCGGTCAGGCGCTCGAAAGCCTCCTCGAAGGTCATTTCCTGGTCAGAATCAGATTTTTTCTTCCTGGGCATGGCCGCCAAACAAGTCGCACCGATCAGGGAGAATGTCAATATATGGTCAATTTGTGGAGTCTTGAAGCCATGCTTCAGACGGGGTGGTGGCCCCCTCAACGGGGAGGGCGAGGCTCCCGCCGATCCGCCTGTTCGTAGTAACCCGATTCATCGGGTGCGTGGCACGGACCGCATGAATGCGGTCACTACGAACGGGAGTCCTATCTTACAAGCCCGAAGCGCGAGCGAGAGACGTAGCGTATGAATCCTTCGCTTGCGCTTCGGGCTTGTAGACCTAATGTGGAGTGCTGAAACCATGCCTCGGCCGGGAGGGAAAAATAGCCTATTGACATGCGGTTCACTTTATGGTTCAATATGAACCATGAAATCGATCACTCTCCATAAACTCGATCCGGCCGTTGCTGAAAAGCTGGAGCAGCGGGCTCGTGAGCGAGGACAATCCCTTAATCGCACCGCCCAGTATTTGCTTCGCTTGGCATTGGGGCTCGAACAACGGCAAACCATCGACCGAACGGAGTCGTTCCGTGATCTATTCGGCACCTGGGACAAGAAGGATTTACGCGAGTTCAACAAGCGAGTGTCGGACTTGGACCGAGTCGATCCCGCTGATTGGGACGGGTGAGGTTGAATGGAAATTGTCTCTCTGGACACCAATGTTTACGTGGCCTATCTGTCAGGAGATGAGTCGGTCCTCCGCATTATTGGATGTGCGGAAAGGGTTCACGTTTCGCTGTTTGTCCTGGCCGAATTGCTGACGGGTTTTAAGGGTGGAGCGAGAGAGAATGAGAATCGTCGAGAAGTGGATGCCTTTCTCGAAAAGCCCGGTGTACGTTTGACCCTACCCACTCGTCGCACCGCTGAATACTTCGCCCTCATCAAGAACCGACTCCGCGAAACAGGCAGGCCCATCCCAATCAACGATGTATGGATTGCGGCCGGCTGCCTCGAGCACGGTGCGGTCCTTGTAACTCATGACTCCCATTTCGAATATGTCGAGGGACTACGCATAAGCTGAGTCCCCACCTTACAAGCCCGAAGCGCGAGCGAGAGGCACAGCGTATGAATCCCTCGCTTGCGCTTCGGGCTTGTAAATGAAATATGGAGTGCTGAAGCCATGCTTCAGCGGGGGGGGTGAAGCTCCAGCCGAGCCATAGCAGGAACGGCACAGAGGCCGTTCCCTACAGTAAGCGGGAGGCCCGGAGGGGAATGAATTCCTACTCCATCGAGGAAGCATGGCTTCCACACTCCACATAGGGTTTCTAGCGGATGGCGAGGAAGTCGATGAGGGAGAGTTGGAGGATGCGGGCGGCGCCGCCTAAGGCGGCATTGAGGACGTTTGTCTGGCTGGTCAATTGGGTAATCGTGTCCGCCAGGTCGGCGTCCTCGTTTTCGGACAACAGGCCTTGGGTGAAGACCTCGAACGCCTGGAACCGGTCGAGGGAGGATTCCATGCGGTTGATGCGCGATCCGACAATCGAACGGTTGGTCAGAATGTGGTCCAGGTCGATGTCAAAATCGTCCAGGATGGTAGCGAAATCATCCGGCGTGGAGGAGGTTGTATTCAAGGCATCTGACAACCGCGCCAGTGTTTGGAAAATGTTCTGAGAGTTGGTCTGGTCCACCTGCCCCGGACCGGTTATGGCTAGATCAGCGGCGGTATCCCCCGACCGTGTTTGCGCAAACCCGAGGATGGCGGCGATGTCGGAGGACCCAACATCCGTCGCGGAAAGGCTGGCGCTAAAGAAATCAGATTCGAGATCGATAGCGGTTCCATCCGCATTGACACTGGCTGTTGATGGAGTCCAAGAGTTCAGAAATCGTGGTCGCAGCTGACAGATCAACGGTTGTTAATGCGCCATCGTTGTTTATTTCGATCGTCCCGGTCGTTATTCCGAGTGAAGCGAGAGTCGTGTCACCAGTCAGTGCCCCGGGCGCCAAGGCAGTTGAACCAAAGATACGACGGAGAGATTTGACCTCGAAGGATTCGAGCGATTCTGTTGCGCTGATAGAGATCCCCGTCCCGGCAGCGTTCACAAATGCCTCGAACGGTCCCCCAGAGGCTCCAACCGCTGTGATTAAATCTCCCACGGTGGTTGCTCCCGCTAAGTCGATCCTAAACTCATCCTCGCCGGCACTGATTAAGAGCGCGTCGCCTGTCACTCCCAGGGAAGCCAAGGTTGTCGCGGAGGTAATCCCAGCTCCGATTGCGCCGCCTTCGGCGCGATGGAACAGGTCGAGGGCTTCGAGCACATTGGATGTGCCATTAGCAAGTTCGACGTTCTCACTGGTAAGCGACTTGATCTCGAGCTGACCGTTTTCGTTGATGAGAGCCTCGGCGGTGGTAACGGAACGATTGATGGAATCGCGGAGAGACTCGAGCGTATCGGTCGCCGGATCAAAACTGATGGTGACTCCATCCACGGTGAAATCGCCCGCGACCGGTACCAGCGGCGGAGCTATCCCGGTAAGTTCCGTGGCAAGCAATGCATCAGGAGTGACCGCGACACTGCTTCGCACCTCTCCCCGACTGCTGAAGAACGCTGTTATCCCGTCGAGGTTAACGGGAAGAAACTCGTTCTGATTAATCTCGAAACGCCGATCCCCCAGATCACCTCCATACCGAACACCCTCGCGACCACTTGCTGTTGTTATCCCGCTGAAGGGAGTGTGCAGGGTTCTGGTGCCGGAGAAGAGGAAGGTTCCCTCGAAGTTGGAGTTGGCAAGTTCGATCACATCTTCCATAATTTGGCTGATCTCATCAGCAATGGCTGCGCGCGACTCGGGAGGATAGCTATCATTGGCTCCCTGGACGGCTAATTCGCGCGCGCGCTGGAGGCCATCGGTGATGGTGGACAGAGTGGATTCGGTCAACTCTGCGGTGGTCTGGCCGAGCCCGATATTCCGCTGGTATCGGCGGTTCTCGGACAGTTCCGACCGGAGCGAAAGGGCTTTTGCATAACCGGCCGGGTTGTCTCCGGGTAACCGGAACTTTCTCCCGGTGGTCAGGGCCTCTTGCAGCGTGGCCACATTCCTGAAGTTGGTCTGCAGGTTGGACATCACCCGATCTGTAATCATGTTGCTGGTGATTCTCACTGGGCTCTCCTATCGGGTAATCCCGAGACCGTTGACGACACGGTCTATGAGAGAATCGACCGTGGTGATGTATCGGGCAGCAGCGCTGAAAGCCTGCTGAAAACGAATCAAGTTGACTGACTCCTCATCCAGGGAGACACCGGCCACGGATTCCTGTTTACGGACCAGATCGGCGAGGGTCAGACGTGAGGCGTCCCCCGAGGCGGTGTTCCGCTGGGCGCGACCGCCCAGTTCAGCGACAGCGCTGCGGTAAAAGTCTCCCAGGGTGGTCGAACCGCTCCCTGCGACTAGCGCATTCTGGACCCCTGCCATGGCCAGCGCGCCGCCATTGTCGCCCTCGGCGCCGGTGGAAGAGGCGGCGATCCTCCGCAGCCCGTTTTCCTCATCCAGAATGAAAGCGCTGATCGAAATGTCTGACGCGTCGCTGCCGGAGAAGAAGTTGTTGAATCCCAAGGCAGACACCACATTGCTTGTATCGCCTTGGAAGGTGAACTCGAGTCCGCCATTCCCGGTTATCTGGAGCTCTCCGCTTGCGGTTACACTCGCGGAAATTTCCCCGCCACCTGGGCCGGCGACTCCGTCGATAGCGTCGATTTGCGCGGCGATGGAGTTGAGAGTATCGACCGAAGGGTCCACAATAATCGTATAAAGGTTTTGGACACTGCCATCGGAGTCGACAACGCGGATAGTGAACTCACCTGCCTGGGGAGGAAAATCAAGACCGAGTTGATCCAATGTTCGTGTCGGATCGAGACCACTTATTCCGCTTGTGAGACTCTCGAAACTACTGAGACCGATGGATTCGGAATGGATTCGGTTGACCTCACGGATCACGGTGGTCGCGACTTCGTCGATTTTCCCGATGAATGAGGAGAGACTGTCATCACGCCCGTGGATCAAAGCGCCAAGGGCGCCGGAGGTAACATCATCAGTCAGAACTCGCGCGCGTTCAGCTATATTGAGGATTTGAAACTGCTGGGCGGGGTCGGTTGGATCCACGACAACTTCGAAGGGAGAGACACGCGCTCCGACAACCGCAACTGTTCCCATGACTGATACATCCACGGACCCATTGGCTTGTTCCTTCACGGTCACCGGCACGAGCTCAGCCAGATCGGTGAGAAGCTGATCGCGTAGGTCGCGCAGATCATTAGCCGAATTCTGCCCGGCACCTTCAACCGCCACAATTTCTTCATTGATCGAGGCAATCCTCGTCAGGATGTCGTTTATCTGCCCGACAGTTGCCTCGACTTCGTTATTGAGACGGGTTTGCAGATCGCCCAGGTTTCTACTCAGGGTGTTCAGGCCATCCGTCAGAGCGATAGCGGTCTCGCGCACAGTCGCACGGATGGCAATGCTCTCGGGGTTGGCAGCCAGTTCCTGAAAAGAGTTGAAGAATCGTGACAGGAGACCGTTTAGTCCGGACTCGGCTGGATTGTCCTCAAGCAGCTGAGCGATCGGGTTGAGCGGGTCCCTCAGGATAAGCTGAAGCTCCCCGAGAATGTCGTCATTTTTGTTGAAGAACCCCGATTCGGTAGTTTGACGGCGAATTTGGAAATCGAGGAACACATCGCGCATCCGTTCAATTGAATCGACCGTAACACCGGTTCCGAGCGATCCGGGTGTGACATTAAATGGGTGTGTCGTGGTAAAATTCGCGCGTTGACGGGAGTACCCTTTGGTGTTCGCGTTAGCGATGTTGTGACCGGTTACATTAAGACCCAGCTGTTGCGCCAGCAACGCTCTCGACCCGACTTCAAATGCCCCGAATAATGTTACCATTCTATCATGAATCCCTTCAGGATCGCGCTATACAGTCTTGTCCAACAATCCCGGGACCGATTCCCTCCCGGCCACCTTGCATCCATCGTGGCCGTAGGCAGCCATTTTCTTCTGGGCACGGTCGATCAGTGTGTTGATAAAGTCTTTCATGTATTCCATGGACCGGCTGATCAAGGTGGCGTTTGTCGCCTGCTCAGCAGTGAGGGATTCCAGACTGCTTCTGATGCGAGACCGCAGGTTGAAGGCTTTCGATCGCGCATCCTCTGAAAGCATCGGCGCAATATCTGTCAGGGTAGGTTCACGATTAAAGTTGGGTTTTTCGGAAAACAGTCGGGAGACCACCTCACGCCGCTCCTCCTCTAACCTGTAAGCCTCGTTCGTGATCATATCCTGTTCGTGGAGAACCTCTTCCAAAGTGGTGGCGGAGAAATCCAGGAGGGCGTCCCGTTCCTTTTGCTTGATTTCTGCGAGGAGGTCGTACACCTGGGATTCCTGTTCAAGCACCTTTATGAGTCGTTTCTCGTTTTGATTCATCCTATTCTCCTATCAGTTTCTCTGTCTTCCGGGAATCGGTTTTAATTCAGCGCTATCTGTTGGTAAGGGGAAATATCTTACCTGGTCGCGCTCGATCGGACGGTAATCGACTCCACGATCCAGGGAGCCCCATTTTGCTTCGCCGGGATCCAAGGGGAGGAACCTTGTTTGGTCCCCAGTGGGTGGTTTCTGCGATTGCTGCTGCCGTATGATTTCCTCCACGATTGCATCGGCGATCCCTGACTGGCTGGTCTGGGCAATTTGTTTCGTAATCTTTTCGTCAAACATATCTTCATAAATCTGTTTCGCGTGGGAGTTCTCGAAGAGCGAGCTTTCCGGAATGGTTCGACGCATCGATTTCATGAGTTGATGGAGGAGAATCGATTCGAACTGCTGACCAACCTCTCTGATCTCTTTTTCGCTTAGTTCTTCCCCTGAGGCCGAGCGTGACGCGATACGCTCCATCCGGGTCACCTCATCCGCGCCACTGGAGGGATCAAGAAGAGATTGAGCGGAGGCTGGCAGTGAAACGTTCCCGATCATCGATCAGTCTCCTACAAACATCAGTTCAGCGTGGAGTGCGCCCATACGATCCAGGGCTTGGAGAATGGAGATAATGTCGCGCGGCGACTTGCCGCCCAAGTCGCCGCTGATAGCTTGAATGAGATTGCCGACTGTATCGCCTTCGTCGAGTTTGACGACCGTGGGGTCATCCTCCCGGATTTCAGCTTCAGCAGGGGTACCCTGTTCGACTCTCTGAACGCCGCCCGACTGGATTTCGCCACCTGTTTCGGTGATACCAGCCTGCCCATAGTCAGTCACGAACAGATCGGGGCCCGCGGGACGAATAACGATGCGCAGGTCGCCGTGGACGATGTCCACGGCTGAGAGTTTGGCATCCGCTCCCGCAACGATGACACCATTTCTCTCGCTGACCATGACTCGCGCGGGGAGATCGGTTTCCAGCTTGAGCTGCTCGATCTCTTTGATCAATTCCATCGGCGTGTCATAGGCGTACCGGCTTGTCAGGACTTTCAGGTCCACAGCCACTGTCCCCGGATCTAAAGCTAAGGCAGCCTCGGTCAACCGGAATGATTCATTGATAGTGTCCTGAACATGGATCGCTTCGGTGAAGTCCGGGTTCTTCAGGATGAGATTGAGTTTGCCATTGCCAAGACGGATGCGATCGTAGTCGCGTATCGTATTTGCGTTTCTTTCCAGGATCGCCCCATCGGTGATGGTTCCGACGGTGGGGTGATTTTTCTGCTGTCCTCCACCACCGCCGCCTGACGAGGAAAATCCGCCGACGGTAACGGGACCGTGCGCCATTCCATAAACTTTTCCATCGATACCAAAGAGCGGGGTCGCGAGAAGCGTCCCGCCCTGTAGACTGGTCGCATCGAACTGGGAATTGATCGTGACATCCAACCTCGACCCGGCGCGGACATAAGGCGGAAGTTCGGCTGTTACCATGACCAGGGCGCTGTTCTTGGCATCGACTCTTCGCAGGTCGATCGGCAGCCCCCGGCTTTCGGGTGATAGCAGGGAAAAATAGTTCTTGATCGCTTCAGCTGTCTCATAGTTGGTGGAACTGTCTCCGGAACCGTTCAATCCAACCACGAGGCCGTATCCCATCAGCGGGTTGTTCCGTTCAAATTCCACTCGGGCAATGTCTTTGATACGGACCATTGCAGCGTCCGCGGTCTGAATCGAGAGAAACAGCGCGAGGACGACTCCGCCAAGAATTCTTGTTGTCTCCTGAATATTTAGCATCGCTTATTCTTTTCCCCTTACCTTAGAAAATCGGAATGAAATCCAGGATTCGGTTCATGAATCCGGGTTTTGCAATGTTTTCTGCCGGTCCGGTTCCTTCCCAGCGCAGTTGGCTGTCCGCCACCCGCGTGCTTTGGACGCTCAGCGCATCGGGATCGATATCTTCAGGCCGAACTCTCCCGGTGTAGATGCGGTTTTTGTTATCACGGCCAATGATACGAGACATCCGGCCCTCAATGAGAAGACTTCCGTCCGGCATGATGCGCCTGATTGTACAGGGAATTTCTGTGTCCAAACGGCTGATTCTCTTCCCCTTAGTTTCCCCTTGATAAGAATCTGTGCCCTTAAAATCCGTCCCCGGGAGATTGGTCATCCCCTTGTCAGTCCCGAAGAGCCGACGGTCGAATTCTCCGCTAAAGAAGGTCCTGAAATCTATTTTGACGTCAGATTGGACGTCATTTTCGTATTTGATGTCTTCCTTGGATGTCGTGTTCTCAGAGAACAGGACGACAATAATCTCTCCGACTTCGTAGTCCGGTCCTGGATGTCGGTCGAAGGGAGCGTTGAACTGACTGGCTTCCGACC
>Ga0310121_10002849_pt1 | contig 16197 bp, 14 predicted proteins | sample CB27_Tmax_986_MG_FD_203504 | JGI IMG/M metagenome (GOLD analysis project Ga0310121, IMG submission 203504) | Marine microbial communities from Western Arctic Ocean, Canada - CB27_Tmax_986 | ecosystem: Environmental > Aquatic > Marine > Oceanic | place: Canada: Western Arctic Ocean | collected...
AACATGGTCGACTCCTTCACTCCCCGTCTCCCTATCTCCCCTTCACCCCCTCTCCCTGTCTCCACTCCTCCCTGCATTCGCTCCTCAGTCACCGTGTACTCACGATCCGCCGCCAGATTCTCGAGCGTCTGGACTTGTCCACTGGGCCACTCGATCGTGAGACGATCGATCGCGAGATGGTCGCCGAGCCCGAAGTGCACGACAGGCTCATCGGCGGACATGAAGCCGCGTGCAAGCGTGAGGCAGCGGACCTGTACACCTGCCGCGTTTTCTAAACGGACGACTGCCCCAATGCCATGACGGTTGCTGAGCGTTCCGCGGAGACGAATCCGCACGGAGTGCCGGCCAGTCGTGTTGTTACGATAGAAACCGGCCGACTCCTCGAAGTTGTTGACGACCAGATCGAGGTCGCCATCCCCGTCGAGGTCCGCGAGCGCGGCGCCGTGGCTAAGCCCGGTGTGGTCCAAACCCCAGTCTCGGCCGACGTCTTGGAATTGCAAGTCCCCCAAATTGCGAAACGCGCGGTTGGTGTCCGCCTTGACCGGTTTGTCGCCCCAGAATTCAAAACTGATCCCGTCGGTTTTTTTGGACGCCCTGTCCTGCATCATCAAGTCGCTGTTGAACCAGTCCCGTGTCATCCCATTGGTCACGAACAGATCGGTCCAGCCATCGTTGTCCAGATCGGCGAACTTGATGGACCAGGTCCAGTCGGTGCTCGACAGCCCACAGAGGTGTGCGATTTCCATGAAACGTCCTGCTCCGCTATTGAGATAAACGGCGTTACGCATGTACTGGCGGGGATCGGGGGATCGGAGTACTCAAGGAACCAGCCAATTTCGGCCATGTCGCCCATTCCCATCTTGGACCGGTAATGGGAGGTGCCGGCCATGTCGGAAGCCATGAAATCAAGCCGCCCATCATTGTTGATATCGGCCACATCAGCCCCCATGGAGTACCATGGCACGTGTGGCAGGACGTCGCGGGCTACGTCGGTGAAAGTACCATCGCCATTGTTGCGGAATAGTTGGTCCGGACCCCAGAAGTCGTTGGCGACATACAGGTCGGGCCGTCCATCGTCGTTGTAATCCCACCACGTCGCCGACAGGCCATAGTAATTCCCCGTAATGCCCGCCTTCCGGCTCACCTCGGTAAAGGTTCGGTCGCCATTGTTTTCGTAAAGGTGGTCATATTGGCCAGCATCGACGAGTAAATACGTCCCAGCGGGCTCTTTCAAAAAATCGTGTAACTCGAGAAAGCGTTTGGGAATCCGCGGCTCGCCAGCGACGTGCTCGGGGCGAATGGTGTAGTCTTTATCCGGTGGCATACGGTTGGTCAACAGATAAGCGTCGAGATCCCCATCGGCGTCATAGTCGGCAAAGGCCATCATTGTCGACGCGCCGTGAAAATCGAGACCAAACTCCGCCGCTTTTTCTGCAAAGGTTCCATCTCCCCGATTGAGGTAGAGCCGATTCGGACTATCGAAGCCACACACGTAGAGATCCAGGTCACCGTCGTTGTCGATGTCGACGAAGCTCGCGCCGGTACTCCACATCGAACCTTGCGCATCGTCCAGCCCGGCTTCGGCCGTGACGTCCCGAAAGCGAAAGTCACCCAGATTGCGGTACAATCGGCCGCCGTCGATTTGCCGTGTCAGAAATACATCGACCTGGCCGTCGTCGTCGTAGTCGCCCATGGTCACCCCGCCTCCAGTCGAATACGAGTCGAACTGGTTGACGTGATTTCCGGTCGGGCTGTAGGCGTGGACGAAGTCAACGCCGGTCCGCTGCTGGGGGAGATGCGAGAACAACGGGTCGCCCGTTTCCCGCTCGGCGGCCGCTGTCAGGGGAACCGATTTCAACAAACCTGTCGTCTTCGACTGCGGCGGTGACTCCGTGACGGCTAGGTCACCACGATTGCACCCCAACGGCATCACCACGGCGAGGGCGGCTATCGCCAGACACCGTGCCCGCGTGAAAGAGCGGTGGCTCCTCTCCGATCTTCGGACTTCAGTCTCCCGTGTTTGGCCTTCCATCTTCATCGTCACCACGCCCTCTCGAACACCTCGTCGCGCGCCGGAGTTCCAAATGCGCGCCACACCAAAACGTCCAAGTGATCTCCGACCAACTGTACGCTTCCATCGGCGGAACGGCCGTTGTACCACATCCACCACTCGTCCCCGACGCGCAACACACAAGGATACTTCGCCTGTGTTTCGTCAAACGCGCCCGCGTCTCCAAGTTCAAGGATCACCCGCTGCGTCTTTTCAAATTGCATTCCGTGTTGAATTGGTTCGCCACGTATCGAAATGACGCTCGAGGAAACCAAGAGAAAAACGAAAACCGCAAGATTTCCGACCCTAATTCCGATTCCTTGTTCTAATGGATCCCACAACGATCATCGCTTCATCGCGCAGGTATTATAGCCGAATCCATGTCCGACCCAATGATGTATGAATCCCATAAGCACACGCCGCTCTGTAAGCATGCCTACGGGGAACCGGAAGAATATGCCGCACGTGCCGAAGAGCGTGGACTGCGAGGCATCATCGTTACTTGCCACAACCCGATGCCGGACGGTTTCTCGCCGCATGTCCGCATGAGCCCCGCTGAGTTTGACGAGTATTTGGAGATAGTCAATCGCGCCCGAGATGCGTGGTCCGAAAAAAGGAACTCTCTCAAGCCTCCCGCTGTGGAGCCTCCCGGGGAATGGCGAAGAATGTCGCACCACTAAGGACGAGAAGTTGCACCTTAGACATCGAAATACATGCAAAACTCATAGGGATGGGGCCGCAGCCGTAAGGCGTCCACCTCGTTTTCTCGCTTGTGGGCAATCCACGCCTCCACCACATCGCCCGTAAAGACGTCGTCGGCGAGCAAAAATTCATGATCGGTAGCCAACGCGTCAAGGGCTTCGGCCAACGAACCGGGTGCCACGCCAACGTCCGTGGCCGCCTCCGCGGATGGTAGCTGGTGAAGGTCCGTGTTGAGCGGCTCGGGTGGAGCCACTTTGTTGACAATACCGTCAATCATGGCCATCAAGATGGCGGAAAAAGCGAGATACGGATTGCAGCTGGGGTCTGGACAGCGAAACTCAACTCGTTTTCGGCGAGGATCGGCGCTATGGACAGGGATACGACAAGCGGCCGTCCGGTTCCCGGCGGAGTAAGCCAACTGGACCGGCGCCTCACGCCCCGGAACCAATCGCTTATAGCTGTTGGTTGTGGAGTTGGTGAATGCCATCACTGCCGGTGCGTGCTTGAGCAATCCGCCGATTGCGTGGAGCGCGAGGTCACTGAGCCCCGCCTCCCCGGTGCCCGCGAAGAGAGGCTGGCCGTCCCGCCACAGCGAGATGTGCGTGTGCATGCCGACGCCGTGACCCCCGAAGAGCGGCTTGGGCATGAAGGTGGCCCGCTTGCCGTGCCGCGAAGCAACGTTCCTCACAATGTACTTGGACCGCATGACCGCGTCGGCCATTTGGACTAGTGGCAGGTGCTGCAACACAATTTCGGCTTGGCCTGGCACCGTCGCGATGTGGCGTTGGCAGTCGACCTTCATTCCAGCCTCAATCATCCGCTGCATCATTTGATTGACAAGACTTCTGCCTGGATCAAACGCGCCGGAATTGGAGATGGAATCCAAGTCGCTCTGAGCCGCCGAGAGTGGAAGAGCTCTTCGCATCAACGAATCGTCTCCATGGGCACTGGCCGCACCGCCAATGCTCGCGACGTGATAATAGCATTCATGGGACTGTTGGTCGAAGCGAACGGCATCGAAGACCGTGAACTCAATTCCCGGGCCAACGCAGACCGTATCAGCGAGCCCGGTACTCTTGAGGTAAATCTCTGCTTTTCGCGCTATGTTGCGCGGATCACGTGAATAGTCCACACCCGTAATGGGGTTATGGACATTGCAAATCAGCGATATCGTGTTGAGGTCGGCAAAGGAATCGAGCACGGCTGTTTCGGGTTGAGGGATGAGCAACATGTCACTCTGATTGACCGGCTGCCACTCCGCGACGCCTGAGCCGTCAAACTCGATCCCGTCCTCGAAGACATCCTCGTCAAGTTTGCCCACGGGAATCATCACCTGACGCCAAGCACCGGCAAAGTCGACGAAACGCAGATCAACGACCGCTATATCCTTCTCACGGCAAAGGGCGATTACTTCCTTAGGTGTCACGGCTTCTAGACCTCGGGGGGCAGCGATGAGTTCGGGGGGAATTTCTAGGATTATTCATCAAGCGGTCCTGAGCAAGGGTAGGCGACCCCCGACGGTCCGTTTCGGCCAACGGGCAGGGGGGGGGGCTTCTCGGGCGGGAAAGTCCGACCGTCGAGCCTGCCCAGTCGCCCAAACGCTGCTTATCCTGGCATGGTCTACCTATTAGCACGGCACTACGGTTACCGATGCCGGAGTATTTCCACAAATAAAATCAATTCCGAACCAATTGAATTCTGATCATTTTGGTCTATGATCATCCTTTCGCTTTTCCAGCTGGCACGAATGGGCCGACTGGCATGGCACCAAGGCGGCTGCGCTTGGCGTACGGAGTCGACCAGCTCCAGTCATCGGTTTCCAATTCGCTCATGACCGTTTTCGAGTGTGAGCGACTACGGTTGATCGATGCCAGTTTAAAAAAGAAAGCGGGCTTCTCGATCTGGCGCGAGCAACTTAATTCGGTGCCGCGTCCGCGCGGGAGTCGAGGGAATTGATTCCGGTAGGTCCAAGGAGGGTGTGGATTCACTGTTTTTTGGTAAGGGTAAGGAGGAGTAGATCAACCATGACTCCATCGGAATTCTTTGATTTCGCGAAAAAGAATCAGGCCGAAATGGTCGACGTTAAGTTCTGCGACCTGTTGGGCCAATGGCAACACTGTTCGTATCCCACCGAGACGCTGGACGAGGGGGTTTTCAAGAATGGATTGGGCTTTGACGGCTCGTCCATCCGCGGCTGGCAGGGGATCCAGGCTTCCGACATGCTCATGATGCCCGACGTCAATACCGCGGTCATCGACCCGTTTTTCAAGGATCCCACGGTCAGCTTGATTGCTAACATCGAGGATCCGATCACGCGCGAAAAGTACGGAAAAGACCCCCGCAACGTCGCGCAAAAGGCTGTCGAATACATGAAACAAACTGGCATTGCCGATACGTGCCACGTCGGCCCCGAGCCGGAGTTCTTCATTTTCGACGAGGTTCGTTATGGATCCAGCGAGTATGCGTCCAGCTATACGATCGATTCGGTCGAGGGTGCCTGGAATTCCGCACGTCCTGAAGAGGGTGGAAATCTGGGCCACAAACCAGCCTACAAGGGTGGCTATTTCCCTGTTTCGCCAATCGATAGCTACCACGATTTGCGTAGTGATATGGTCAAGGTAATGCGGCAAATGGGGATCGTCGTCGAAGCCCACCATCACGAAGTCGGTACGGCCGGTCAAGCCGAGATTGACATGCAATATGCCGATCTGGTCAAGATGAGTGACCAATTCCTTTGGTTCAAATACATCATCAAGAACGTTGCCAAACAGAACGGCAAGACGGTCACCTTCATGCCCAAGCCGGTCTTCCAGGACAACGGTTCCGGCATGCACACCCACATGTCGTTATGGAAGGGTGGCAAGCCAATGTTCGCCGGAGAAGGCTACGCTGGCTTGAGCGATCAGGGACTCAATGCCATCGGCGGTATCCTCAAGCACGGCCGTGCGATTTTGGCTTTTGCCGCTCCCACGGCGAACAGCTACCACCGTTTGGTTCCCGGTTTTGAGGCACCCGTCACTTTGGCCATGTCCCAGCGAAACCGTTCGGCGGCGGTGAGAATTCCGATGTACTCACCAAGTCCAAAAGCCAAGCGTCTCGAATTCCGCTGTCCAGACCCGTCCGCCAACGGCTACCTGGCTTTCTCGGCGATTCTGATGGCGGCTCTGGATGGCATCCAGAACAAGATCGATCCCGGCAAGGCGCTGGATCGCGACATCTATGACATGACGGCCGAGGAGCTCTCCGAGACCAACGTCACTCCAGCATCGCTTGGCGAAGCCATCGATTCACTGGAGGCAGACAATGCATTCCTCATGGCCGGCGATGTTTTTAGTGAAGATTTGATTTCGACATGGGTCGACTGGAAAAGATCCGAGGAACTGGACCAACTCCGGCTCCGTCCCCATCCCTACGAATTCGACCTCTACTACGACTGCTAGAGTCGTCGTTTCGGTTGCGGAAACTCACAAACCGGCTCCTCTTCTGGGGGAGCCGTTTTTTCTAGTACTGGTAATGCTTAATCGTCTCCCCTTTGTCACCGATCTCCGAAAGTGAGTCGATGCCGATATCGAGATGAACGTCGGCCCAATCCTTGGTGACTTGACGATCGCTCTCGTCGGTTTTGACGCCCTCAGGCGTCAGCGGCAGGTCGGAAACCAACAGCAATGCACCGCGGGATATCTGGTTGTGATGGCCGACCACGAAGATCGTGGCGGTTTCCATGTCGATGGCGATGGCGGTCATATTTCTGAGCTCGTTTCGAAATACTTCGTCGTGCTCCCACACCCGTCGATTGGTCGTGTAAACAACGCCCGTACGATAGTCATGTCCGCGTTGGAGCAGCTTTTCAGATACGAATTTGTGAAGTTTGAAAGACGGGAGCGCGGGGATCTTGGGGTGGAGATAATCATCGGAGGTCCCTTCACCTCGTATGGCCGCGATCGGCAGGATGAAGTTGCCGATTTCGGTGGACCGTTTGAGGCCTCCACATTTTCCCAGAAAGAGCACCGCTTTGGGATTACGAGCGGTGAGAATGTCCATGATCAGGGCGGCATTCGGAGAGCCGATGCCGAAATTGACGATCGTCAGTCCCTGGCCGTTCGTGGAGGCTTTCATCGGCCGCCGGTCACCGTAGACATTCGAGCTGAATCGATCCGCGAAGCGCAGCAGATAGTTTTGGAAATTCGTGAGCAAGATGTAGTCACCGAAGTCGTCGATGGACATGCCGGTGTATCTCGGTAGCCAATCCTTGGCCAGGTCTAGTTTACTGACCATGCGGAACCTCTTGGGGATCTGAGTCATTGAAATCGGACTCTGGGGATCGCGAAAAGTTGTCAATCACATCCAACAACGTTCGCTTGATCTGTTCAATACGTTGGTCGCCTTGGACCTTGTTGTCTGTTCTATCAGTGACATAGAAGACATCGACAACCTGATCTATATGGGTGCCAATTTTCGCGAACTGGACGGAAAGACCCAGTTCAAAGAGCGTGCGAGAAATCGCGTATAGCAATCCGACTCGATCGTGAGTGAAAATGTCAATAATCGTATGGTCGGGTGAGCTGGCATTGTCCACGACGACACGGGTTGGAAGCAGTTCCAGGTGCGTTGCCTCGTTGGCGCACTGGTTCCAAGTTTTTCGGAAGGTGGGTGCGGCATCCCGTGGTTGGTCCACCGCACGGATCAGCTTCTCCACGATCGACTCGATCCTGGCCTGCTCCGGAGCGGCGTCGAAGTCGGGGTCATTGACGCGGAAGCGGTCCAAAACCATCCCATTTGCGAGCGTATGTATCTCCCCAGAGAGAATCTCCAGGCGTTGGCTGGTCAAGGCACCGGTGAGCCGATAGAAGATGCCTCGGGCTGCGTTTTTACCGGTCAAGACAGTGTATTCCGTGATGACGCGGTCTTCGTGGAAACGTCCCCAGCCGCTGGTCGTGGACGGCTTCACGACTCGCAGACGATGCAAGTCTTCCAATAGAGACTCAGGTTCACTTTCAAGCACGTAAGCGTCTGGCAGCAAGTCGAATCGTTCCGAGAGCCAACCTACCTGTTCGGCGTGCGACATCGCGAGGATCTTTTCCCGTATTTGGCCGACTGCATTCCGGCTACCAGAAGTTGCGGCGCCTCCAGACAATTGGTGCATGGCTCGCCGAAAGACGTCTGATAGGACCTCGACTTTCCAGGGGTTCAAAAATCCTGGCCCTACCGAGGCAATGTCGCAAGCGGTGAGCACGAACAGCATGCGCAGATTCTCCGGCGAGCCGACTTGCTGTGCAAACTGTAAGATCGTGGACGTGTCGTTCGTGTCACGGCGGAAGGCCAGGTGAGACAGAATCAAATGCTTATGGACCAAAAACTCCAGTATCTCGGTTTGATGCGCGGATAGGTGGAGTCGTTGCGCCGTTTGACCCGCCAGGCGCTGGCCCACGTCACTGTGGTCTTCCACATATCCTTTTCCCATGTCGTGGCACAGTAGTGCCAGATGGAGTAAACCCCTGTCTTGGATCTGACGGTAACTGTTCCCCAGGAGCTGATTGTCATTGATCAGCTCGGCGGCCTCTTCGACGGCGCGGATACTGTGTTCATCGACCGTGTACTGATGGGTCCGGTTGAACTGTAGAAGGCTGCGAGCATGATCCATCCCCACGATCAACTTTTCCAGTACTCCAACTTCGTGCAAACGACGCAACAAGGCCCCCAGTCTCGGAGTATCGCTCAGCAACGACATAAAATGCCGAGCTGTCTTCGCGGTGATCTCGAGCGGCCCGGAGCGTTTCAAATCCACACGTACACGCTTCCAAGTTTCGTGATCAATTCGTCGATTGAGCCGATTCGACAAGTCCATCAGATGGAGGATTTCCGCCACATCGTCTCGCAATTTTTCTCGGCCCCGTGCCGTCACGGAAATGTGGATCGGGCCGATGCGATAAATGTCTTCCATACGAGTCGTTACCAGAGGTGACAAAATATGCGAAATCATCGGGCGTCGATGCGTGCCGGCGATGAAATGGGCGACGATCTCGCGCACCTTTCGGGTGTGCTCAAAGAATTCCTGCATGAAGACTTCGACCGGCGACTGGCCCGTGCTTTCCTGGTAATTCCACGCCCGGGAGATTCGCATCTGCTCGTCACGGTTCAGCACGTCGGATGGTCGCTCGGCGTGGAAGTGCAACTCGTTTCTCAGCCGCAGCAGAAACTCCAACGAGCGACGTAGGGTACTCTCATCGTCCTCGCTCAAGTGGCCCATTAGTCGTAGGGCGCGAGGATCGGACTCTCCATAATGGGCGAAACCGACCCACCGCAGTAGGTGAATATCCCTCAGGCAGCCCTTCGATCGTTTTACATTTGGCTCCAGTAGATGCGTTGTGTCTCCAGATTTGCGACGTTCCAGCCCGCGTTCTTTGCGGATGTTTTCGATCGTGGTCTTGGAACGCCATCGTGTCTGGCGGCTAAAGCGATGCATGAATTGGCGAAAAAGTCGGACGCTTCCAGCCAAAAACCGCGATTCTGCCTGGGAAGTGAAAATGACCGGATCGTTTCGACCGTACCAACAGGCGATACCTGGTGTGCGAACACCGAATCCAAGTGACAACCTCAGATCGGAGACACTCTTGACGATATGCTGAGCGAGCGCCGGGACGCGGTGCTCGACAGAAGAATGATGCAGCAAGAGAAGGTCGACGTCCGAATAGGGCGCCACGTCGCGCCGGCCATATCCTCCGTTGGGGATCAACGCCGTCTTGGACTCCAGCCCCTGTCGGCCGGTTTCGCCGAGCTCCTCCAGCCCCTGTTCATAGATTTCCAGCAGCAGCGTATCAAAAACGTCGGAAAGCCTGGCACACAACTGGATGCCACGCGTTCCCGACGTATGTTGTTGTTGAAGTTTCAGGCGGTCGGACGCCAGACGCTGGCGCGCGTCAAGGATCGTCTGACGCACGTGCACGTGTCGTCCAGTCGACTTGTCGCCGTTAGACGTCAAAGTGCATCTTCGCCCGTTTCGCCAGTTCTAATCCGCACCGTATTACTAAGGTCGGTGACGAAGATTTTTCCGTCCCCGATTTGACCCGTCTGGGCCGATTGCATGATGCTGTCCACCAACGCCTGCAACTGGTCGTCGGCACAGACGACTTCGATCTTGACTTTCGGAACGAAGTCGACTGCGTACTCCGTTCCTCGATACACTTCGGTGTGACCCTTTTGCCGGCCAAACCCACGAACCTCCGTGATCGTCATGCCTTGTGTGCCGGTTTCCGAGACGGCTTTCTTGACATCATCCAACTTAAAATGACGAACAATCGCTTCTATCTTTTTCATCGTATGGTTCCTTAAATCTCGCCCTCACTCCATTGGAGTGCGACACGATGGGATTTGCAAATCTAACGCGCACGGTTGGGTCTGTAAAAGCCTAGTAAGAGATATAGCCTTCCTCTCCGTGATCGGAGATGTCCAGGCCGCGAATCTCGTTGTCCTTCGACGCCCGCAGTCCGACAACCATGTCCACGATCTTGAGCAAGATCAACGTTGCCACGGCCACGAAAACCCAAGTGACCACGCAGGCCACGATTTGCCCGACCATGACCCGGGTCTCCCCTTCAATCAAGCCCAGCTTGTTGCCATTGTCGATATTCCAACAGGCCCGTGTGGCGAATACGCCCGTCAGCAGGGCGCCAAGTGTTCCGCCCACGCCATGAACGCCGAAGGCGTCCAGCGAGTCGTCGTAGCCGAAAGTCGACTTAACCGTACTGCAGGCAAAGTAGCACACCACGCCCGCGGCCGCTCCCATCGCCAAGGCAGGCATCGGATTCACGAATCCCGCCGCCGGCGTGATGCAAACCAAGCCCGCTACCGCGCCCGATGCGGCGCCCAACACCGATGGCTTGCCCCGCGCGAGCCATTCAATCAATGCCCAGGCCACGGCTCCCGCGGCCGCCGAAAAGTGCGTGACGGCAAACGCGCTGGGTGTCAAATCGTCGGAAGCCAATTCACTGCCCGCGTTAAAGCCAAACCAACCAACCCAAAGCATGCCAGCGCCAATCGCGGTGTACGTCAGATTGTGCGGTCGCATGTCGTCCGTCTTCTTACCCAGACGGCCCCCTAAAACCAATGCGCACACCAACGCCGATACGCCCGAACTGATGTGAACGACCGTGCCGCCCGCGAAATCCAAGGCACCTCCCGCAATGCCGTTCCCCGTTTCACCGGTCGGGACGAATCCCAGGATGCCACCATCCCATACCCAGTGACAAAGCGGACAATAGACCAACGTACCCCAGAGAACCAAGAACAGCGCCATGGCACTGAACTTCATACGCTCGGCGAACGCTCCGCATATCAGCGCCGGCGTAATGATGAAGAACATCCCTTGGAAGAGCATGTGCGTGAGCGTGGTCAATTGGAGGTCTTCGTCAAACATCGGCGTGTGCGGAGCGTTGGCGGTTTCGTCCCAGGTTCGCGACACATTGTTCATCAGCAAATACTCGCCATTGCCGATCCATTTCCCGTCCCCGCCGAAGGCCAGCGAATAGCCATACAGTGCCCAAACCACCGTCATCAGGCCCATCAAGAACAAACACTGCATCATCACGCTCAGTACGTTCTTCTTACGCACCAAGCCGCCGTAGAACATAGCCAACCCCGGCGCGGTCATGAACAGCACCAAGGCACAACAGACCAACATCCATGCGTTGTTGGCCGCCAGCGTGTTTGCCTTGATCGCTTCTTCCTGGCCGAATGCCGAAGAACTGGCTACTAACAACGCAAACAAGAACGAAGGAAGGACTTTCTTCCACATACCAAAGAAGGGTGACATCTTCGTATCCTCAAAAATGAGCCAATTTACGTCGGGTGAGGCGGATCGCCTAATGACCATCCGAACCAACTCCGTCCCATCCTAGAAAATAGATCTTTAAGACAAGCTCGATGAACCGCGCTTGACGACAAATGAACGGTCAACAGAACCCAAGGATAATCGGGGAGATTAATTCGTAAAGGGGCTCGGTTGACGATTTGACAACGCATTACGCAGATGGGGGAATCCAGGCAGATTCGCCTTGGCCCCCCGCGCGAGCCGACACCCGAGCTGCCACGAATAGGGCATCTCCCAGCCGATTGAGGTAGGCAAGCAAACCGGAATCATGTGAATCTGGCTCTTTCGCGAAGAGCGTTGCCAACCGCCGCTCGGCACGTCGACAGACCGCACGAGCCAAATGCAGGGCCCCGGTCGCTTGCGTGCCGTACGGCAAAATGAAGTTTTTCAGCGGCGGCAGCTCGTTCTCCAACGCGTCGATGTCCCGTTCCAATTCAACGATGGGACCGCCCGTTGGCCACCGTGTCCCCGAGCTGTCGGGGTCGGGAGAGGCGAGCTCCGCGCCCAAGCAAAACAGTTCGCCCTGGGTACGTTCCAGCAGCCTCTCGACGGCTTCAGGTAGATCAAGCGCTCGTGCGAAGCCGATGGCCGCGTTCAACTCGTCGACGGTTCCGTAGGCTTCGATTCGCGCATCATCCTTGGAGACTCGACCGCCACCGTACAATCCTGTAGTCCCCGTGTCACCGGTTTTCGTGTAGATTTTCATGGTTAAATCGGAATGCAGTTTTGCGTTGGCGTTCGTTCGCGCGTTCGACGGCCGGAAGGATGGGGTCGAGTTGAAGCTGCATTCTACTGTTCTCGTTCTTGCCAGCCAGGTGCTCTGATGCCAAAACTGAAGTCCTGCGGCTTTATCATAACCCGGGGCGACCCGGTCGCGGATTTCCTGCTTATGGTCCACAAGAAACGACTCGATTTTCCGAAAGGGCACGTGGATGGGGAGGAAACGGATACCGAATGCGCGCTTCGTGAACTGAACGAAGAGACCGGCATCCAGCGGGCCGATATCGAAATTGACCGCGATTTTCGCTTCAGCACCACCTACGAAGTTCGACCCAAAAAATTCGATTACGAAGCCTGCGAAAAGACCACTACGATCTTTCACGCCCGTCTCGTGAATGAGGTGGAGATACAGGTGACCGAGCACCAAGGCTTTCAATGGAGGAAGTGGAGACCTCCACACCACATCCAAGCGGAAACCATCGACCCCTTGTTGGCCCATCTGGCTGAGCATCTGGAAAACAAGACTTAGCCGTCCGCACTCTTCGAAGGTGGTCGGAAGATTGCACGAACGTCGCGTGGGGACTTTGAAGTTGCGCTAGGTTAGATTTCCTCGGAAAATCGTAACCCGATGCGTAAGCGAGGGACGCAATGAACACGCGAAATTCTCTCGCTTACGCGTCGGGTTACCAAAAAGCGCAACTTCAAAACGTGGGGACGGGGATCTTCCCGAGATTATCCGCGCGTGCGCCTCGACTATTCGACAAACTCAATCTCGATTTGTCCGAGTACTCGAATGACCGGTAACAGAGTCCCCATCGCATTAGCGCCCGACAGATCGCTGTGTCCCACCTTGATGTGCCCCGCGCCAATGCCACCCTGGCCAAGGGTCGCATCGACCGGCATCCAATGATCCTGGAGCCAAACTTCGTTCCACATGTGGTAAGCAAATCCTTGGTCCGCCGGCGAGTAAATCAATCCCAGAACCACTCGAGCCGGGATCGACCGTGCGCGGCAGAGTGCGGCCAGCAGCGTGGCGTGCTCCGTGCAGTCGCCCTGGCGGGTTTCCAAAACCTCCACCGCGGAGCTTAAAGCGCGGCTGAAGTTCTTGTCCAAGATCCAACCGTTCACGTGCGACTCGATCGCCTTGACTAATTCCCAGTCGCCAGCGGAACGCGTGCCACCAGTCTCTGGACCCTCCGTAGCCTCGATTCGATTGGCCATCTCCAAAATGCGCGCGTCGGTCGATTGGATTAAATTGGACACTGCCAAGTCGCCCTCGCCCGGAGGCCCGTCATCCTGAGGCCCGTCGTCTTGAGGCCCGTCATCCTGAGGCCCGTTCCCCTGAGGCCCGTCCCCCTGAGGCCCGTCCCCTTGAGGCCGATCCACCGAAAATCGATCCGGTGGGTCCCGGTCTCCCTGTCCGTTGACCACGTGAACGTTGGCTGTGCGCTCATCGATTGGCACCAGGAGCTGAGTCCGGCACGAAGCCAAGACCTCGGTCGGATCGTCACGTTCAAGCCGCACGACGTACGTCGCGGACTCGAGTCGATGAATGTCCGCCGGAACTCGGGATGCCGACACCACCGTCGACAAGCCAAAGTCGAGCGGATTTCCCGATTCAGCCGCCAATGCCGAGGACTTGTTGGTTTTGTACGTTTCTTGCTGCATGGTGGGTAGATACGTTTTGCGAATCTCTCCGTTCGCATTGGCCCACATGGTGCTGTCCAGAGCGGTATTGGAGTCCAATTGCATTTGACTTTCAATGCGGAGCAGCTCCTGGACGCCGCTGGGAGTTTCGGTCATTTCCATTTCTGTTGCCTGTAGCTGCATGGTCACGATCGAATTGACCATCGGCATGAGCAGGCGAACCATGCGTGCTTCACCGGGCTGAAGTGGAGACCTCAAGAGCGACTTTTCCACGGCAAAATACCCACCGCAATCTTCCTGGGCATCGAGTACGGCCAGCGGTTCGAGGGTTTGCCCGCGATCCCGAATTTCATACTGGTCGTCTTGCCGCGTGACCACACTGCCCGTCACCGTTTGTCCGGACTTGATCTCCCACCCGCATTCCACCCATTCACCGGCGGGTGTCTCCCAACACTCGAGCATGACCTGCTGGAGTGATTGGTCCCCAAACCGGGTCAGTCGCAATTCCGTGTGCTGTTGCCAATGAACCAGATCACGGTCCTGCCGACGCTCGGAATTCCAAGTTGTAACGACATGACCGATTTTACTACCCAATAGGAACACGGCGTCCCACTGTTCGCCCGCGGGGCGGACGGGACTCGAATTTCTAGGCGATTGAGCTGTGTCTTCTTGACGATGGCAGCCGAGCGTCATCCACGTGAGCGCCAGGCAAGTCACCAACGGGGCCATCATCAAACGACGTCGCGGGCTTTCGTCAAACTCACCTGAACCGTGCGACTCGTCCCTAGTGTCGGCAGCCGATGCTATCTGTTGATGCGAATTTCGCTTGTTGCGCATAAGTGGGTGCTAAACTTCAAGTGACTGGGGAAGACTCCACGGCGGCGTAACGCAGTCGATGGGATTGTGACGATTCTAAGTTTTGTGGCCAGTGAGCAAGCTATCAATCGGGGCAGGTTGTACGAAATCGTTAAATCTGAGTGTCAGTCAGTAATCTAACTTTGAATGAAACTAATTTACACCGGTACCAGTCCGTCCGCCGGAGCTGGTCGCCCCGATTGAGGTAAGACATGGGCTTTTTGAAGGAATTCTTTGAGACGGCGCTAAAGGACGGTAAAGAGGTCACGTCCTGCAGCAGCTTTGAAGAGCTATCCGAGGACCAACTGGAAGCCCATCTGAGCGTGGACGCCTATGGAGAATTCCTGTTGACCGACGCGGTTCGACCGTCGTTCGACCTCAAGGTGCTGCCGCGGCAGGGCTATCGACACGAGGTTTACACAGACAATCAATCGTCGCAAAGTGTGCCGGTTGTGATGGCCTCCGCCTCCAAAGAGCGGCTCTTCGAGTTGTTCATGGATCTGTTGGATCCATTGGGAAGCACCGTCGACGTGGTACTCGAGACCAGTCACGATCCGTCGGAGCGCCAGCACACGGATTTGTTTCGTGAGCACATTGATGTTCCAGTTCTCAAGAGTATCTTGTGGGATTACGAGGATCTCCTCACAAATGACGGATGCACTGGAATCGCGATTCTCAACCCGCGCGTTCCCCACGAAATTCAGTTCGACGAACACAAACTGTTGATGGTCTACGGTAACGACTTGACGCAATTTGAGTCGATCCTGAAATCTCACTCGGTTGGCTGCGACGAGGAAATCTGCTTCATTACCGAGGCGGAGCATGTCCACTCATCCAACGAGACGTTCATGCGACAGTTCGATGAACTGAAGGCCCGTCTCGGCATGGACATGCAGTTTTAAGGCCTCTCTGGGTCAGCCACCTACTTTCCTGGCCTTCAATTCGACCGGTAGCGGCATTGGCAGCCGCTTTGCGGCCCAGTAGCGTTCATGGACCTAGTGGACTCGTACCAAACGACGACTATGTCCAAGCGTATAGATGTAGGTGCCATAAGCCGCCGCCAACACAGCGCCGAGCACGGCCTTGTGGAGTCCCAGTAGGTCACTCGGCGAGACAAACCCTTCTACAATCGCAGCGATCAGGAGCATCGGAACGGTTCCCACGGCCAGTTGGACGGACGTACGTCCCGCCAACGCCATTTCGACCTTGCGCCGAAACCGCCCCGGGAACAAGTATCCTCACAATAGCCAGCACTGCATCTAGTTGATTTTTTCGAAGAAGGTGTATGAATGGGTGCATGGGCACTTCAGACGTAAAAGCGATTATCGAGAAGGTCGAGCAGCTGTTGGCCGAGGAG
>Ga0310121_10002850_pt1 | contig 16195 bp, 14 predicted proteins | sample CB27_Tmax_986_MG_FD_203504 | JGI IMG/M metagenome (GOLD analysis project Ga0310121, IMG submission 203504) | Marine microbial communities from Western Arctic Ocean, Canada - CB27_Tmax_986 | ecosystem: Environmental > Aquatic > Marine > Oceanic | place: Canada: Western Arctic Ocean | collected...
CCCTCCAACCCTTGGAATCACGGGGGTTTGGTCAGAACGAAAATGCGTAAAACGTTGATTTACAGCCATGGGGCGATATTCGATAACAAATTGAATCCGCCAGTCTCTTAAGCCTGCATTAAGAATAAAGTAACTCACTTGCGGGATTGCCGCCCTTCCGGGGGCAGGATTGAGCTTGACGTCGAACCAATCGAGGGGTTTGGTTCAATGTCTGAAAACCCGGATTGTTAGAGCTGGTTCATGCCCGCGCCCGCGCGCGGGGCGTTCCCGCACGGCATCACCATTTTGGCACGACCATGATCCTACCTCCACCAAGAATTGAGAATCTTACGGCGAAGGGTTCGAAGGACGCCTATGAATTCACGGTGACGCCGGAGGTGCCCATCGGCTGTTTTGCCGCTCTCATGCTCTGGCTCCCGCAGGGATACGAGTTGAAATTCTATGACCGGTTCTATCCGGGCCCGAGGGACGTCGGGGCCTTCGTCTCTGTCCAGCGGAGCGAGACGAAGTACATCTACCAGGTGAGTCAACACGGTTGGAATACGGGGTGGCTGAACCAGAGCGCGGAGCTCCTGGCCGCCTGGCTGGCCCTGAACATGAACAACTGGAATCCCTCCAGTAATCGCCCTCCGCATTTCACCGTGAAAAAGGCCTCGGTCTCGGCCAGGACCTGAGGCGGCGGTGACCGGCCGGGAATGGCGCGGATCTCGATGAGGGTCCTCCGGCCCGGCCCGCTCAGACCAGCTCGTTCAGCAAGTTCTTGTGCGGGCGGGGGATCACGACCTTGTTCACGAGGAGGCCCTTTTCGGACACCAGGGCGGCCCCGGCGTCGACCGCGGTCTGCACGGCGGAGACGCTGCCGGTCAGGGTGGCGAAGGCCTTGCCGCCGAGCGCCATGGCGAGGCGGAGTTCGATGAGCTGCACGTCCGCGGCCTTGGCGGCGGCGTCGGCTGCTTCGATCAGGGAGGTGACCGAGAAGGACTCGATGACGCCCAGGGCATCCAGTTTATCGACCGGATTAGCCCCCGAGATGGCGGGGAAGACGCTGGGATCGATGTTGGACAGGACGGCGGAATCAATGACGGCTCCCTCGCTGACCTCGACACCCGCCGCGACCGAAGATTGCACGTCGGCGACAGATCCGCCGACCATCACCATGTATTTGCCGGAGCAGATCGAGCGGGCCAGGAGCATCTCGACATTGGCGGCTTTGAGCATTTCGTCGGTGGAGGAATAACCGCTCGCGATGCTGGACAGTTCGACGATCCCGATGGCGTTCTTGGTCATGGAGGTTGATTGGCTAGTGTTCGATCGTGATGGCGCCGTTCACGGCGGTGACGGTGCCGTCGATGCTGGAGTGAATGCGGGCGGCGAGTTTTCCTTCGGGAATGTCAGCCACCACCTGGCCTTTCCTGACCTTGTCGCCGGGCGCCACCACGGCTTCGGCCGGGGCGCCGATATGCTGGCTGAGCGGGAGGGTGACCTTGCGGGCGTCGTAATCGATATCGTGCCAGGGGGCGGGAACGTCGTATTTCTTCACGCCCAGTTTTTGCATGAGAGCGTTGAGCGGCACGTGCCGTCCGGGCTCCATAGGGTGGGCCTTGATCTCTTCGGTGGGGCCGAGCCAGCGCTCCAGGCCGGCATCCTTGCGATCCGCGATGGCCTGATCGCAGGCCTCCTTCGGGAAGAGATCCTCCGGACAGGCGTAGAGGGTGCAGAGCCCGCAGGAACAGCAGAGGTCGGCCCACTTGCTCCAGTTGTGCTTGCCGGAGGCGGTGAATCCGAGGGTGCGCATAACCTTGTGGGGCTGCACATCGTAGCCCAGGAGATAACGCGGGCAGAACTCGGTGCAGTAACTGCACTGGTCGCAGGCCGACTTGCCGATGCGGTGCATGACCTTGTTGGGGGTCACCACGCGTTGCACGAGACGGTGCTCGGTGGGCAGGACGATCAGGCCGCCGGTGGTCTTGGTGACCGGCTGGGAAAGGTCCTCCTGGATCTTGCCCATCATGAGGCCTCCCACGAAGACGGTGTAGTCCCTTGTGGTGGCACCGCCGGCGAGATCGATCAGTTCCTGCAGAGTGATCCCGACCGGCACGGCGAGGCTCATGGGAGTCTGGACCTCTCCGGTGACGGTCAGGATTTTCTGCGTGACGGGCCGGCCTTCGATGGCCTCTGCCATATTGTAGAGGGTCTCGGAGTTGTGGACCACGGCCCCCACTTGCAGCGGAATTCCTCCGGCGGGAATCAGCCGGCCGGTGCATTCGTACACCAGCACGAACTCGTCGCCAGCCGGGTAGTAGTCTCCGAAGAGCTGGATCTTGATGTCCTTGCTGCTGGTGGCATTCTCGAGGGCCGCCACCGCCTTGGCGCGCTTGGCCTTGATTCCGAAGATGGCCTTGTCGGCGCCGGTGGCCTGCATGGAGATCTCCATGCCCATGATGACCTGGTCGACGAAGGTTTCGGTGAGTTCGGCGTCCTTGTGGAGAAGCGGCTCGCACTCCGCGCCGTTGGCGAGGACGTAGTCGACTTCGGCCTCCAGCTTGACGTGGGTGGGGAAGCCGGCTCCACCCGCTCCCACCACGCCTGCTTCGCGAACCGCTTTGAGAATATCCATGAAATGCTCGTCCTTGAGTGTTCCGGGAGGGTCGGATTGCGTGCCGCGTTTCGGTCAGGGGCAAGCATCCCGGCCCGGGCGGAGGCGATCTGAGGGCCTCGACTGCAGCGAGTCAAGGGTCGAGAGCTTCCGGGACCGGGCCGGGCCACGATAACCGGTGCCGGGCCCACGGGGAAGCCAATCGATTTTTCCTTCCTGACGGCCCGGCGTGGCGGTTGAAGGAGGCCCGGAGGCAGGCGGCGGGCAGGGAGGCCCGCGCCACGGGACCGGCGGAAACCGCTGCCGGCAAAAGCGAGGGACCGTCCGCGGGGGGCCAGACCCATCGCGGCGGGGCGCTCCGAACTCCCGGTTCGTCTGGAGCGACTATTTCACGCTATCGGCCGGGAAGCCCATTTGCGTTACGAGAACTTTCGCTGCGTTGGCGCGAAGCGTCGCAAAGGCTTTCTCCGCAGCGATCTGGGAGCCACCATCGCGGCTGCAAGCCCCGCCGCCTCGTGCTCAGGCATAGCTCATGCGGGCTCTGGTCAGTTGGAGGTCGCGCGAGAGCGGGCGGACGGGGCGGATGCCGACCTCCTTCAGGACGGCATGGTAGGCCTTGACGGCCTCCTCAGGTCCAATCTCGTCCTCCACGATGCGGCGCAGAAACTCGATGAAGGCGAGCGGGTGCTCGGATAGATTGATCTTCCGGCCGAAGAGCGCCGCGCGTCCGCCGTGTCTCTTCACATCGTGGATCAACTGGAAGGCGTCGCGGGTAGTGCCGGCGCTGCCACCCATCACGCCCACGATCACGCCCGGATCGTAACACACCAACTCCTCGAGAGCCTCGGGACTGTGATAGGGAATCTTGAGGAAGAGCGGGCGTCCCTTTTCCGTCACGCCCGCAAGGGTGCGCACGATGTGGTCGTTCAGGAACGACGCCACCTTCTTGGGCGGCATGTCGGGATCAACGTTCGGATCGAAGACCTCCAGGAAATGCCGGAAGTTCTTCCGCTCCGCCTCGATCCGGAAGGAGTGGTAGTCTTCCAGGGAGCGGTAGTCCCAGTCCATGTCGTTGGTGAAGGTGATCGAATACAGGCCCAGGTCGGCGCCGGGTGCCGGCTTGGAGTGTTCGTCGGTCAGGGCTCCATACTTGATGTGATCGATCGTGGCCGACCGGAAGGGCCGCGACGGATGGGTCGGATACTTGCCCCCGCGGACCACCCAAATGTCCGAGGTGTCGTTGGCCCGCGCCGCCGGAGTGATGCGGGTATTCGCCAGAAGTTTCTCCTTGATGACGATCTGCTCAACGTTCGAAGCGGAGAGCAGCATGATGTCAACCAGTCCCTGCTGGATGACCTCGCGGATCTGGGCCCGGTAGCTCTCGAGCGTCTTGAAGGAGCCGACCGACTCGCAATAGTTGGTGGCGTCGCCCTCCCGCACCGGCCCCGGGGCGGTGATCCCGAAGGCCATGTCGGCGTCCTTCGCATCGGCCAGAATGAAGTCCTTCGAGCCGGAGCCGGCCCGCATCCGGGCCACTTTTTCATCCAGCGATTTAATCATGATGGCACGCCTCCACGCGGCAGCTTCTCACAAAGACCGGGTGGGTGACAATGCATGTTCGTCGCTCATGCCGCCAAGTCACTCCCCGAAGAGGTCCATCTGAGGGCTGTTGGCCTCCGGGAAGGTTTTCTCCTTGGAAGCCTGCTGCGCCTTACGGGGCCTTTTCGCCTCGGGACGAGCCGCGGACATTTCGAGGTGGCTCAGAATCTCCTTGGCGCGGTCGATGATGGGCTTGGGCAGGCCGGCCAGCTTGGCGACCTGGATGCCGTAGCTCTTGTCGGCGGGTCCGGGCAGGATTTTGCGGAGGAAGATAATGTCGTCGTTCCACTCGCGGACCGCTACGTTGTGGTTCTCGACGGCATCCTTCGTATTGGCGAGGTCGCAGAGCTCGTGGTAGTGCGTGGCGAAGAGGGCGCGGCACTGGATGATGTCGTGGAGGTGTTCCGCCACCGACCAGGCGATGGAGAGGCCGTCGAAGGTGGCGGTGCCGCGTCCAATCTCGTCGAGGATGACGAGGCTGCGGTCGGTGGCATTGTTGACGATGAGAGAGGTCTCGTTCATTTCGACCATGAAGGTCGATTGCCCGCGGGCCAGGTCGTCGCTGGCACCGACCCGGCAGAAGATGCGGTCCACGAGCCCGATGCGGGCCGACTTGGCGGGAACGTAAGCACCGATTTGGGCCATCAGGACGATGAGGGCGACCTGGCGGATGTAGGTCGACTTGCCGGCCATGTTGGGGCCGGTTATGATGAGGAGGCGGGCCGTGTCGTGATCGAGCCACGAGTCGTTGGGAACGAACTTTTCCTCCACGAGGGTTTGTTCGAGGACGGGGTGGCGGCCGTCGGTGATCTCGAGATGGCGGGAGTCGTCGAGGAAGGGGCGGGTGTGCTGGTAGAGCTGGGCGGTCTCGGCGAAACCGAGCAGGACATCCAGGGTGGCGAGGGCGTCGGCGGTCTGCTGCAGCTCGTCGAGGTGCTCGTTGATTTCGCCGCGGAGCTTGAGAAATTCCTCGTACTCGAGTCGCTTGGCGCGCTCGTCGGCGCCGAGGACCTTGTTCTCGACCTCCTTCAGGCCGGGCGTGACGAAGCGCTCGGCATTGGCCATGGTCTGCTTGCGCCGGTAGTCGTCGGGGACCTTGGCGAGGTTGGCCTTGGTGACTTCGATGAAGTAGCCGAAGACGTTGTTGAACTTGATCTTGAGGGATTCGATCCCGGTGCGTCGGCGCTCGGACTTCTGGAGTTGCGCGATCCACTCCTTGCCGTCGCGCGAGGCGTCGCGGAAGTCGTCGAGTTGGGCGCTGAATCCGTCGCGAATGAGGCCGCCGTCTTTTGGGGAGACGGGGGGTTCGTCTACCAGGGCGGAGTCCAGGAGCTCCACGAGATTTGGAAATTCGTGGAGATTCCGGAGGATTTGGGATTGGAGGGTCGGGACCGGAGAGTGGCTTGCGGCTCCCTCCTCCGGGCTGTCCCCGACCGGGACGGTTGCGGCGCGGTTTTGGGCGGGGCGCCTGGAAAGGGCGGCCACGTCCTCTTTCAGAGTGGGGATTTGGGTCAGGGAAGTTTGGAGCGCCTGGAGGTCGCGGGGGTTGCCGGAGCCCTGGGCCAGCCGGCTGGTGCAGCGCTCGATGTCCCGGATATTCTTGAGGCCCTCCCGGCACTTGGAGAGGAGGAAGGGCTCGGCGAGGAAGCTTTCGATCAAATCGTGGCGGGATTCGAGAATCTCCCGATCCGAGATGGGGTGCAGGATCCAGTCGCGAAGCTTGCGCGCACCCATCGGAGTGGCGGTGCGGTCGAGGACGCCGAGCAGGGTGTGCTGGCGGCCGGAGCGGGAGTCGACGAGGTCGAGGTTGGTTTGCGAAGCGGTGTCGATCGAGACCTGTTCGCCGAACTTGCGCACGGCGAGTCCGCGAAGGTGATCGCAGGAGCGGCGGAGCTGGAGGGAGAGGTAGTGGAGGATGGCGCCGGCGGCGCAGAGGGCCGGGTTCATGCCGGCACATCCGAATCCGTCGAGCGACTGCACCTTGAAATGGTCGCGCAGGGTGTGAACGGCCTGGTCCAGCAGGAACGCGTAGCCGTCGTAGGACAGGATGTGGCGCAGCCCCCCGAATTCCTGCAGTTGTTCGTCCGAGATGAGGAGCTCGGAGGGCGAGAGGCGCGTCAATTCGTCTTCGAGTTGCTGGAGATCGGGAAACTCCGCCACCGTGAATTCGCCGGTGGAGTGATCGACCACGGCGAGTCCGAAGGTTCCCCTGGCCTCGCTGACGGCGGCGAGGTAATTGTGGCGGCGGTCGTCGAGGAGCGAGAGGTTGTCGACGGTCCCGGCCGAGATGATCTGGCTGATCTCGCGATCCACGATTTTGCCGGGGACGGGTTCGGAGGTTTGCTCCCCGATCGCCACCCTCTTACCCGCTTTGATGAGTTTTGAGATATAGGCCTCGGCGGCGTGATGCGGGACGCCGCACATGGGAACGCCGCCCCGCTTGGTGAGGGCCACGTTGAGGAGGCCGGCGGCTTCCTTGGCGTCCTCGAAAAACATCTCGTAAAAGTCGCCGAGGCGGTAAAAGAGCAGGACATCGGCGGGCAGGGAACGGCGCATGGCCTGATACTGCGCCATCATGGGCGTGAGATTGCCTTGCTTGGTGGCGGCCACGGGGGAGATTTAAACCCTGAATCCGATTTCGCCAAGGCTGCGACGGGCACCGGGGACGGGAAGGACCCAAAGTTGTTCACAAAAATTGTTATTGGGGAGCAGTGGTGGTAGTGTGGAGCGAGTTGAAGCAAGGCTGGTTAGCGGTGGTTGGAGCAGTGGCAATGTCGAGTGGCGATGCCATGGCGGCAGAACGCGTGTGGAACCAGGGCAAGGCCAAGGCGATGATTTCGCAGGTCCTGGCGGTAGAGAAAAAGAAGAACCGCTCCTGGAACCGGATTCCGTGGCGAACCAGCGCCGGCAACGCCGCGAACGAGGCCCGGGAAACCGGCCGGCCGATCCTGGTGTTTTTCTTTGTCGAGCAGAGCGGTCCGCCGCTGGAGCGGTGCTGCCTGGAAGGCCGGCTGCTCAGGACGCACGTGCTCTCGAACTCCACGGTTCTTTCCCTCATCAAGGCGAACTATATTCCGGTGAAGGTAAAGCTCCAGAGAGGGAAGAACTTCCCTCTTACGTGGCCCGCCTTGAAACGCTGGGCGACCGCCTTCAAGTTCGTGGACGGGAGCGGGTTCGCCGGCTGCTCGGTGGTGAGCGCGGATTTGCAGATCGAGTACTGTAACAGCGGCTCCGCCAGGCTGTGGGAGTTGTTCGACTCGCGGGCCTACGATGCAAAGAAATTTGCCGGGCAGCTCGAACGAGCGGCCTCGCGGGTCACCGAGGAGCGCTCTCTCCGGGTGCAAAGAGGCATCAGCGATTTCGAACGCCAGAGGGAGCTCCAGAGCTTTCGGCGCGGCGTGGTGAAAGCGGTGCGCAGCGAGAACAATTCGCGGCTCCCACCCAGGGGGTATTCCCTCGAGCAGGCCGTGGAATTGTTGCAAATGGCCGGTGTGCAGCGAAAAACCGCCGGTACGAAGTAGCCGGCGCGAAGATGGTGGCGGGAGGTTGACAAAATCGGCCCGCTTGGGGAGTAGTGAGGGCGTCATGAAGAATGAGTCACTACAAAAGCTGTTCGCTTTGGCTGCGGCTGCCGGAATGATTGGCCTGGCGCCCGTCTCTCAGGCGGCGGAGGACGAGGAGGAGACCCCTCTCGCGGAGCAAATGGATGAGATCAGCAGTTCGCTGAAGTCCCTGCGCCGGCTGAAGCGGGACCCGGATCGCTGGGGCAAGAGCGCCGCCGCGATCGAAAAAGGAGCGGCGGCGCTCATCAAGGCCTTGGCCTTCACCCCGAAGGAAATCGAGGCTCTGCCCGCCGGACCTGCGAAGACCAAGGCTCTTGCCGATTCGCGCCGCCTGATGGGACTGACCCTGGCGGGGCTCTCCGAGCTGCAGCTGGCCTTCATGGCCAAGGACGAGGCCAAGGTGGAAGCGGCCATCGAGAAGCTCAAGGAAATCAAGGCCGAGGCCCACGAGAAATACAACAAGGATGAGTAGTCCCCGGCGCCGAAAACTTTAAGACCTAAGACCGAAGAGGTGCGGAGGGATCCGCGCCTTTTTTGGTTGATGGAAAAAGGGGAGCCGGCTCCGCACGGCACACTACCCAACCGGGCCGGAAGTCGCGCGTGCCGGCGAGAGAGGTTGATGCGGACCTTCGTTCCCGGAGGCGCCTTCCTGCAAAGTCCACGACCACTCCCGGGTTCGGGGAGCGGTCAGCGCTCGATGTTGACGGGCGTGCCGACGCCGGTCATGGAGTAGACGGTGGAGGCCACCGAGGACGGCATGCGGACGCAGCCGTGGGAGGCCGGGTAGCGCGGAACGCGGCCCTTGTGCATCCCGATCCCGCTCCAGGTCAGGCGCATCCAGTAGGGCATGGAGGCCCCTTTGAAGTTGCCGCCTGCCGGGATATTGTCCTTCTTCGAATCCGCATTGGATTTGTGAACCTTGCCGGACGCATTGTATATCGTGCCGTAAAGGTTGGAGCGTTTCTCACTCAGAATCTTTTCCACGATCTTGTAGTTGCCGGGGGGGGTGGGGAACTTCGACTTGCCCGAGGCAATCGGGTAGTCCATCGCGATCTGTTCCCCGTTGTAGAGAATGGCGCGTTGCATCCCGAGATCGATCTTCACGCGGGCATTGCTGGAATTCGTTTGCGCCAGGACGCTGTTGTCACGGTAGACGTTGTAGGTCTTGGGATAGGACGGTTCGGCCGTGAAGTGAACGTAGGAGCCGGGCGGGTGCGGATTCACCCATTTGGCTTTCAGAATTTCCTTCTGATCGGGGTTTGGCTTCGGGGCGATGGCGCAACTCGAACTGACGACAACGACGGCCAGCAGTGCCACGGATTGGAGAGTTTTGGCTGGGTTCATGAATGGAACGGGCCTTGGGACGGCGCGAAATTAGCTTTGTTCTTCCGATTTCTCAAGCCTCGGGTCGACCCGATCTCTGGCAGGCGGGGCACCAGGCCGTGCTGCGGGACGCGATGGTACTACGATCGAGGTAGGATCGGCAGCGGGGGCAGGTCCCTCCGGGCTTCCAGCGGTGTTGGAACAGCCAGCTGGCGGGCGGAACCTGCTCGACATAGCGGCCCGGGGAGAAGCCCTCCGCCCCCGCCCGCGGGGCATTCCTATCAGCAACATGACGCAAAGCCCCGCGGCAGACCTGCCGGGAGACGCGGCGGAGGAGACCGGCCTCGAGGTCGCCGGCCGGAGTGGCGGGGTGGCAGGGGAGGCGCCAGCAAATCTCGTCCGCCATCCAGTTCCCGACGCCGGGAAAGGCCGATTGGTCGAGGAGGAGGGCCTTGATGGCGGTGCCCGCCCGCCGCGTCGTGAGCCGCTCGAGGTGGGCGCGGGTGAAGCGCCGGTCGAGAACTTGGGGCGGCAGATCGGCCCACGGATCTTCGACCGACTGGTGCAGGTAGACGCGGCCGAACTGACGATAGTCGGAATAGACCAGGGAAAGCTTTCCGGTGCGAAGCACGAAGTGATCATGCCTTGCCGCGGGATGGCCGGGTGGGGCGAGGACGAGGCGGCCGGACATGCCGAGGTGCAGTTCGAGGTGAAGCGACATCCCGGGGTCAGGTTTCAAGTTTGCCGATCCAGGTTTCCGGGACCTGCGCACCGCGGTGGTGAACGAGAAGAGGAGGCGTTTGCCGTGGGTGCGGCTGGCGGCGAGGGTCTTGTCCGAGAGCGCTGGTTCGATCTCGGCGGCAGGAGTGTCACGGAAGATGCGGGTGCGCGGATGCGTGTCGATCGCGATGATCCGCTCTCCGATTCCCGGTTCCCAGATGCGCCGGGCGAGTTCGACTTCGGCTAACTCAGGCATCTTCAGTGAACACTGAACACTTTCCCGAAACCACTACTTCTCCCTCGCCCTTTTCAACAACGTCCCGGTCTCCTTGTTTCCCGGCTCCAGGGATTCTGCGCGCTTCAGGAGCGCGGCGGCCGGAGCGAGGTTCTTTTTCTGGTCGATCCAAATCCGGGCCAGTTCCCGAAGGGCGCGGGCGGCTTTGGCGGGTTGCTCGGGGGGGATGCCACGGATGGCGTCCCGCAGGCGGCTCTCGGCGGCGGCGAGGTCTCCTGCCTTGCGGAGGGAGCCGGCGAACTCGAGTTGGAAATCGGCATCGAGGTAGGCTTTGGCGCCGGGGTCTTTCGAGTCGCGCGCGAGGGCCTCGGCCTGGCGAAAGAGGCGGGCGGCGGCGGCGGTGTCCCCGTCCCGCAGGGTGGCGATGGCGAGGCGGGCCGCGATGGCGGGGCTGTCGGGATGATCGAAGCGCGCTTTCTCGAGAAGGAGACGGGCTTTGTGGGGCTTTTCGAGGTCGAGGTACTGGTTGGCGAGTTCCAGGAAGTTTTCCGGCGCTCCCCCTGCGATGCGCAGAACCTCCGCGTTGTGGAAGAGGGCTTTTTCCGGTTGCTCGTGGCGCCCGAAGTACTGCGCGAGGGCGCGGTGGGCGAGAACCTGGTCGGGGTCGATCTGGAGCGTCTGGTGGAGGGTTGCGAGGCCGGCCTCCTCTTCCTGGGCGTAAATCTGCAGGAGGCCCAGGCGGGTGCGAAGCGCCAGGGAGTCGGGTTGAATCTCGACGTGTTTCTGCAGGACCGCGATGGCCTCCTCGAGCCGTCCCGTCTTGCGGTAATAATCGGAGGCGCTGCGTGCCGCGAACTCGATCCCGACCCCGGTCTCGACCGTTTTCTCGGCGATCATGTCGAGGCGTTCTTTGAGCTCCGGGGAGTCACCGTCGAGCAGGGTGCGGGCGATGGGACCGAGCGCCATCCAGTGATCCGGCCCGGCCCCCTCCGCCTCGAACTGGGCATTAAAGAGTGCCAGGGATTTTTCGCGCTCCCCGCGATTCTCGTGAAGATTGATGAGGCGGCTGAAGATGGCGCCCGTGTTGGGAAAGCGCTGATTGGCGGTTTGGAGGATCTCGGTGGAAGATTTTTGCGCCACCGCGTCGCGGCCGGCATGTTGCTCGAGGAAGTCGGCGTAGTAGAGTTGCGAGGGGAGGTGAGCGGGTTGCGCCTTCGCGTAGCCTCGCAGCGTTTTCGAGGCAGCGGGAAGATCATCATCGATCAGCTGGAGATCGGCGGCCTTGCGCGCCACCGGAAAGGAGTCCGCGTCCGCCTTGAGAGCCGCTTCGTAGTGCTCCCGGGCCGCCCCGGTATCGCCTTCCACTTCCGCAAAGACGCCCCTGGCGTAGCGGGCCAGGTTCTTTTCCATCGCGCCCGGCTCCCCGCACGCGGAGCCGGCGAGGATGAGCACCAGGAGGAATCGTGGGGTGGGAGCGACCGTCATGGACCGCCGCCACCATAGCCGATGCAGGCGCGGCGGCAAGTCATGACGGCTCTGTCACTACTTCACCTTCAGTGTCCCGAACATGAGCTGCCCGTGGCCCGGGTAGGTGCAGACGTAGGGGTAATCTCCCGGCTGGGCGGGGGCGGTGAAGTAGAGCGTGAAGCGCCGGCCGGGTGCCACCTGGGGGGTGGAGGCCAGGACGGCGGGGATGTCGGGCACGAAGTTCCGTTCGATGGCCCTGGGGCCGAGCTCCAAGCTGGCGGCGACGACTTCCTGGCGGGTGCCGGGCTTCACCACCGCGAGGTTGTGCATCAATCCGTCCGGGTCGTTGTTGGTCAGGACGATCGCCACCGATTCCCCGGCCTTGGCCTCCACGACCTCCTTGTCGAACTTCATACCGCGCTTCACGCCGATCGGGATTTGGCGGGCCTGCTCGTAGCCCTCCGGCACGAGCCGCGCCGGTTGCTTGCTCAGGCCGTCCATTTCGGCGCGCTCCTTCTCGTCGGTGATCTTGGCGAGCGATTCCTTGCGGAAATTCTCGATGAACCCGCCGAAGCTGGCGCCGCCCTTGAAGTTCCGGGACTTGGCAAACCAGGTGAAGTACTCCTTGCGCATCGCGGGCGTCCAGCCGTCGGAGACGTTCTTGAGCGCGTAGGCGTAGTAAATCTGCTGCCGCTGTGGGTTGTTGGCTTTCTGGTTCAGGAAGGTCTTGCCGTAATTTCCCGATCGCTTGAGAAGGCCGTCGTCGATCTCGATCTCCTCCAGGCCGGTGGCCTCCTGGCTGAGCAGCGGGACGGTCTTGGCCACCACCTCGGGGGACTTGAGATAGACCAGCATCGCCACCAGATCGCGGTTGAGCGCGTCGGTCCGCGCCGGGTAGAGCGGATTGATGGCAGTGATCACGCTCTTGGCGGTGGCTTCGTCCGGGGCACCCATGCGAATGAAGCAGAGCGAGAGAATGCGCAGGGTATCGAGTTGCTGGACCTCGTTCATCTTGGCGATTGGGAACTGGCCCAGGGCTTTGATGAGGGGCATCTGCATGCTCACATCGCCCTGGCGGGAGAGGGCCAGGAGGGCCCCGAGCGCGATCGGCAGCTTCTTCTCCGCGAGGGCTTGCTTTGACCAGTCACTGACCGGCTGGTGTTCGAGCGCAACGCGGGCGGCGTAGCGGATGAAGCGGTCCTCGTGACCAAGGTTCGGCCAGATCTTGGAGAGCGCGCCGGGCACCGCCTGACCATGGAATTTCTCCATCTCCTTGCGCAGCCGGCGAAGGTGGGCGGCCAGCTTGTTTCCGGCGTGGCTCGGCTCGGTCGGTTCCTTTCCCTTGTAGGTGACGCGATAGAGCGCCGAGTTGGTTCCGCGTCCGCCCACCGCGAAGTAGAAGTTGCCGTCCTTGCCGATCACGCCGTCGGTCACGTTGAGCGGCACCCCGGTCACGAACTCCTCCTTGGTGGCGAGGTAGGTCGATCCGGTGGGCGTGAGGTGCATGGCGTAGATCGTTCCGTAGGTCCAGTCGAAGGCGTAGATGGCGTTCTGGTACTTGGCGGGGAACTTCGCGCCGCGTCCGGACATGACGCCGGTGGGGCATCCGGGGCCGACGTCGAGAGCAGGCGGGAGAACGTCGGGGTACCAGACCGGGAACTTGCCGGTGCCGGTGCGCCAGCCGAATTCGCTCCCGCTCGTGCAGTGATAGATCCGGGTGGGCCGGTACCAGGGCGTCCCGCTGTCCCACTCCATGTCGGAGTCGTAGGTGAACATTTCGCCGTCGGAGTTGAAGGCCACGTCGTACTGGTTGCGAAAGCCGGTCGAGAAGAGGCTCCATTGCTTGCCCTCGGGATCGGTTTGCGCGATCCAGCCGCCGGGGGCGCGAATGCTGCGGGCGTGGCCGCGGGCGTCCGGCATGCGTGGAAGGAGCTGGTCCTCCTTGTAGTTGGGCACAACCGCGAACTTCTCGGGATCGGGGATGGGGGTGTGGTTTCCGCCCAGCACGAAGAGAGATTCCCCGTCGGGGGAGAGCACCACGGCGTGGGGTCCGTGTTCGCCGCCACCCTTGATCTTGCGCAGAGACTGCACCTTGTCGAGTTGATCGTCGTTGTTGGTATCGGTGACGCGATAGAGCCCGGCGCCGTTGCCGCCCACGCTGCCTTCGTTCACGCAGACGTAGAGGCTATCGAAGGCCCAAAGCATTCCGTGGGCACCGCTGATTTCGACCGGCACTTTCTCGACCCTGAGGGCCTCGCCTAGGGTGACACGCCAGACGCCCTGCTTGCCCTGGTCGCTGCAGTAGAGGCGGCCCTTGTCGTCGACCGCCATGGAGACCCACGAGCCCTGCTGGCCCTTGGGCACGGTGTAGAGCTTCTCCACTTCGAATCCTTCCGGATGGACGGTGGCGCCGTCCTTGGTGGCGGCGATGAGGGTGCTCTTGGCGACGAGCTGGCCGGAGAAGACCGGGCCCCACGGTTGCATGCCCATGGGGCCGTGCACGAATGGCTCGCGCCAGCCGGTGGTGTCGATGCTGGGGGCCATCCATCCGGTGCGGAGCTGGTCGCTCACTTTCCAGCTCTCGTCCGTGACGATGCGTGCCTTCTTCCCTTTTTCGCTCTGGAGCTCCAACTGGACCGCAACTCCTGCGGTGGCGCCTTCATTTCCGGCTCGCACCGCCAGGACATTGTCGCCGCGGTGCAAGTGCTTCGCCACATCGAACTCGTAACGTTTCTCCCACTTGTTGCCGGTGCCCACATGCTGGCCGTTCACAAAGGCGATGAAATCGTTGTCGGCCGTGATGGTGAGCTTGGCGGACTTCACGTCGGTGGCGCTGGTCCATTGCTTCCGGAAGTAGATCGTCTGTCCGCTCTTCGCCTCCTTGGAGATCCAGAGCCACTTTGGGGTGGCGTCCTTGGCGGCGGCGTCCTTGGCGGGCTTCGGATTGGCGATGGTCCGGAATGTGGACCGGGCACGGGTCTGCGCCTTGGACTTCGATCCTCCCGCGTGGCGGCTGAGGACGATGTCCTTGACCTCCACCTTCACTGGTCCGCCGGCGTCGACCTTGCCTTTGAAGAGCGTTTCCGGGGACCCCGGCAGAGCGGATGCGAGAAGGGCGAGAGTGGCGGTAGTGAGCAGGGCTGATTTCATGTGGCGTGCGATTGAGTCCAGAGTCCAGAGGTCGTAGCGAAGTGGGCCGCCGGGGTAAAGTCGCGTTTCCGGGAGCGCCCGCCGTCCCCTGGAAATGTGATCAGGAGGGCGATTCAGCTCCGGAACCGGCCGCGCCGGCAAACCCGCGAAGTGGGCCCAGGCACGCAAAAAGGGATGCCGAGGCATCCCCTTGTGGAGTTCGGGCCGCGATGCCACATCGGGCTGCCGCGAGCCGCGGCAGGTCCGGACCACTGCCAGGGGCAGCAGCTACGGAGAAACTTACGACTTGTAACGCAAGCGCTTCTTGTGGCGGTTGGCTTTCATCCGCTTCTTGCGCTTGTGCTTGTTGATCTTGGTTTTACGACGTTTCTTGAGCGAGCCCATTGTGCTTGTCAGGGTTCAGGATTTGGGGATCAGGGGAAAAAGCTAACAGCGAATCTCTAGGGAACAATCTTGTTGAGAGGATATTCGATGATTCCTTCGGCGCCGAGGTCCTTGAGGTCGGGAATGAGGTGGCGCGCCACGGATTCCTCGATGATGGTTTCGAGGGCAACCCAGCCTTCCTCCGCGAGGGGGCTGACGGTGGGGCGCCGCAGGGAGGGAAGGCGGATCAGAACCTGCGGCAACAAGGCTTTCGGAAGGTTGAGCTTCAGGCCGACCTTGTCGCGTGCATTCAGGGCAGCCTGGATCATCAAGACCATGCGCTCCATCTTCTGGCGCTTCCACTCGTCGGCGAGGGCCGCCTTCGAGGCGTAAAAGTGCGGGAAGGAGACCAGCAGTTCGTCCACGATGCGGAGCTGGTTGGCGCGGAGGGAGGATCCCGTCTCGGTCACATCCACGATGGCGTCCACCAGGTCGGGGACCTTCACTTCGGTGGCGCCCCACGAAAACTCCACGTCGGCCGTGACGCCCTTTTCCGCGAGGTAGCGCTTCGTGATGCCGACCGCTTCGGTGGCGATGCGTTTGCCCTCGAGATCGGCCGGCGTTTTGATGGTCGAATTCTCGGGCACCAACAGGACCCAGCGGGTGGGACGCACCGAGGCCCGCGAGTAGGGAAGCTCGGCGAGGTCCTCCAGATCCGCGCCGTTTTCGTAAACCCAGTCGTATCCGGTGATGCCGCAATCCAGAAATCCATCGTCGATGTATTGCCCGATCTCCTGGGCGCGGATCATGTAGATATCGAGTTCGGGATCTTCGGAAGCGGGCCGCAAGCCCCGCGAAGAACTGTACACCTCGTAGCCTGCCTTCTCGAGGAGGGCGAGGGTCGGTTCTTGCAGGCTGCCCTTGGGGAGAGCCAGCCGCAGCGTGTTGGCGGATTCGGTCACGGGAATGCTTCCGCGTCAGTGCGAAAGGGGCGAGGGTTTTACCTCCGAATCTCCGCGAAGCAACGCTAATCTGGGCACGGGCGTCTCCCGGCCAGGGCGATTGGCTGGTTAGGTCGTGAATGGGCATGCCGTGCGGAGTAGGGCGAGGGCTTTGCCGGGATAGCTGGCGTAGTGGTCCAGCGCAGCATTGAGCGACTCAAACTCATCCAGCGGGATC
>Ga0310121_10002852_pt1 | contig 16188 bp, 15 predicted proteins | sample CB27_Tmax_986_MG_FD_203504 | JGI IMG/M metagenome (GOLD analysis project Ga0310121, IMG submission 203504) | Marine microbial communities from Western Arctic Ocean, Canada - CB27_Tmax_986 | ecosystem: Environmental > Aquatic > Marine > Oceanic | place: Canada: Western Arctic Ocean | collected...
CGGCTTCTCCGTACGTGCGAGCGCACGCAGACCGTAGCGCACCAGCACCCGGTTCTCGCCCTCGAGCGGAACCAGGTCCGCCACGGTCGCCACGGCGACCAGGTCGAGGTGGGGCAGGAGCGCCTGCGTGCCCGTGCCGGTGCGCTCGGCCAGCAGTCCGCAGATCTTCCAGGCGACCCCGGTGCCGCAGAGCATCCGCTCCGGGTATGCGGAGTCGGGGCGGGCGGGATTCACTACCGCGATCGCCGGCGGAAGCTCGGGCCCGGGCAGGTGGTGATCGGTCACCACCACATCGATCCCCTCCTCGGCCGCGCGTGCGATTGTCGCCCCAGCGAGCACCCCGCAGTCGGCAGTCAGGATCAGCCGCGCGCCAGCTGCGCGTGCCGCCGCCAGCCCGGCAGGGCCGAAGTCGTAGCCGTCCTTGAGGCGGTGCGGGACGAAGGGGGCCACGCGCGCACCCAGCGCACGCAGCACGCGTGTGAAGAGAGCGGCCGCGCAGATCCCGTCCACGTCATAGTCGCCGTGCACGAGGATGGTCTCGCCACTCCGGATCGCTCGCAGGATGCGGTCGGCCGCGCACCCGGCGTCGGGCAGGAGATCCGCGGGATGCAGGTGGTCGAGCAGCGGGCGCAGGAAATGCCGCGCGCCGTGGCCCTCCGCCACGCCCCTGGACACGAGCAGCGCGCACAGGGTGGGATCCAGATCGAGCTCCGCCGCGAGCGCCGCGACCCGCTCGGAATCGGGCGGGTCGGGGAGGATCCACCGGGGCGGCACGGCCGGAACGTGGCGGCCCGCCGCGCCCCCGGGGAGGCTCACCCCTGCGCGCTGGTTTCCGGCGCGGTCAGGATCACGCCGCACGCCTCGCAGCGCACCAGCTCGGTGCCATGTCGCACCTGGTTCTGGATCTGGAGCGGTATCACGCTGAAGCAGTTTCCGCACGCGCCGTCGGCGGTGAGCTCCGCGACCGCCTGGCGGCCGGTGTGGCCGCGGATCCCCTGGTAGAGCGCGAGCTGGCGCGGGTTCACGGTGCGCGCGAACGCCTCGCGCGTGGCCTTGAGCGCCTCGGCCTCGGCCAGCACCGCCTCGCGCGCCCCGACCAGCTCCTGGCGGCGCGGCTCCACCTCGGCGCGGGCCTGGGCGAGCTTCTCCTCCTGCTCCTGGAGCCGTTGCTCGAGCTTGCGGATCTGATCGAGCAAGGTGAGCGCATCCTGCTCCTCGCCCTCGAGTGTGCGCCGCACCATCTCGAGCTCGGCGGTCACGGCCGCCTCCTCGCGCACGTTGCGGACCGAGTTCAGCCGCTCCTGGAGGATGCGCGTGCGATTGCGCTTCTCGTCGGCGGCCAGCTCGTGGCGCCGCTCGTCGAGCCGCATCTCCTGGAGGCGCGTGCGCGTGGCGGCGGTCTCGGTCTCCAGCTGGAGCGCCGGGCCGTCCACGTCGTCGAGTTGAGGGAGAAAGGCCTCGGCGTGCTGCTCCGCCTCCCGGATCTCCCGGTCCAGGCGCTGGAGTTCCTTCAACGCAGTCGTCATGCTCTGGCTCATTCGATCCGTTCCGTTGAGTTTCTGGATTCGACCCGGTGAACAGGTCGCCGATGGCGGGGCCTCACGGACCCGCCAGACGCCGGGCTGCGTACGACCATCCCGGCCCGATCTCCCGCCGCTCGCGGGCCACCTGCGCCTTCTCCACGGCGAGCGCTCGCCGCTCCGAATCGTCGGTGGCCGCGCTCAGGCGGAGGTCCAGCTCGCGCCCGCGACGCTCGAGGCCCGCCAGGCGCAGGTGTGCGAGCGCGTCACTGAACACGCGGTCGCTGTGCAGCAGCTCCTCGCGGTCGTCGAGCAGCGCCTCGAGGCGGCGCGCCGCCTCTGGCTCCGTCCCCCCGGGCGGACGGTCCAGCTCGACATCGTCCAGGAACGCCTGGAAGATGAGCCGCCAGAGGGGGTCCGTGAAGTCCTCCGGGCCGACGTATCGGAGCAGCGTCTCGATTCGTTCGTATCGCCGCTCGCGGTCGCGCGCGAGTACCTGGAGCACGGCGCGCTCCGGCCCCATGAGCGGGAGCCCCGTCATCGGCCCGGGTCGCGTGCGCACTCGCTGGGAGGCGCGCAGCGGCGACGCGCCCGACACGGCCGCACCGCGCCCGCCGCTCCGGCCCCGCTCGGCCTCGAGCGTCTCGCGCCGGACCCCGGTGCGCTCCGCGATCCTCGACACGTAGAGGTCGCGCAGCGTGGGATCTACGACCGCGCGCACGGTCGGCAGCAGCTTGTCCAGGGCACGCCTGGTGCGGTCGATCGAGCCGAAGTAGTCGTGCTCCTCGAGCATCTGGAGCTTGCGATCAAGCACGTCCACGGCCTGACCGATGTAGTGCCGGAGCCCCGCCGCCCCCTCCCTCCGCACCAGCGTGTCTGGATCTTCGCCGCGCGGGAGGGTGACCACCGCGGGATGGAGGCCGTGCGCCAGCAGCACGTCTCCGCTCCGGAAGGTGGCCTTGAGGCCGGCGTCGTCGCTGTCGAAGAGGATCTGCACCCGCTTGGTGTAGCGCGCGAGCAGCGCGGCCTGCGCTTCCGTGAAGGACGTGCCGAGCGGCGCGACCACGTTCTCGAACCCGGCGGCGGCGAGGCTCACCGCGTCCATGTAGCCCTCCACCACCAGCGCGGCGCCCTCGCGGCGGATCGCGTGCTTCGCCCAGGCGAGCCCGTACAGCACCTCGCCCTTGTGATAGACGGGCGTTTCGGAGGTGTTGACGTACTTGGCCGGCTCCTTCCCGGTGCGGCGCCCGGTTCCGCTGCCCAGGATGCGCCCGCCGAACGCCACCACGCGGCCACCGGGATCCTCAATGGGGAACATGATGCGGTGGCGGAAGCGGTCGTAGGGCTCGGGGGTCCGCTCGCTCTTCGTGAGCAGCCCGACCTCGAGCAGCAGCGCGTCGGTCATCGCGTGCCGGGCAGCCGCGTCGCGCAGCCCGCGCCACTCGTCCGGGGCGTATCCCAGCCCGAAGCGCTCCGCCGTCGCCGGGTCGACGCCGCGGTGGCTCAGATAGTCGCGCGCGTCCGCGCCGATTTTGGGATCGAGCAGCATGCGACGGAAGAAGTCCCTCCCGAACGCGTTCGCCTCGTAGTGGGCACGAAAGGGATCCTCCTCCGCGCGTCCGCCCCCCCGGGTCACCTCCTGGATCTCGACGCCGGAACGCGCGGCGACATACTTGACCGCTTCGACGAAGTCCAGCCCCAGCCGCTTCATGACGAAACCGAAGACGTCGCCGGACTGACCACAACCAAAGCAATTGTAGAAACCCTTGGCGGGCACGACATAGAAGCTCGGGGTGCGCTCCTCGTGGAAGGGACAGTTCGCCTTGAACTCCTTGCCCGCCTTCTTGAGCGGGACCAGCTCGCCGATGATGTCCACCAGGTCGGCGCGCGCCCGCACCTCGTCCACCTGCGCGTCCGGGATCACGGCCGGCGCCTGCACGACCGAAGAGGCTGAACGCCCCACGCCGGACGGAGCGAGCCTGCGCAACAGCCGAAGGCTGGCGCGCAGCGGGAACAGCTCACGCGATCCTCGCCACGGTCACTCCCGCGCCTCCTTCGCCGTGCAAGCCGAGGTGGAACTCCTTCACTCGTCGGTCGGCGCGCAGCAGCTCCTGCACGCGCGCACGCACCGCCCCCGTCCCCTTGCCGTGGATGATCCTCAGCTGGGCGAGCTCGCCCAGGACGGCGGCGTCGAGCGCGCGCGCGAGCTCGAGGTCCACCTCCTCGACCATGAACCCGCGCAGGTCCACCTCGGCGCGCGGATGGCTCTCGGGGAGCGCGGTGGAAGCCGCGCGCACGGTGTTGCCGCGCCGCGCCCGCACCGCCGCACGCGGCCTCGCGCCGCCTCCTCCCCCGACTGCCTCGAGCTCCGCGGCGGGAAGCTCCATGCGGAGGGCGCCCACCTCCACCACTGCGCGGCCGTCCTTGAGCTCCATCACCGTTCCGGTCGCTCCCCCCGGCAGCCGTGCGCGCTGGCCGGGCTCCAGCGGCGGCACCCCAGGCGCTTCCGTCGTGCGGCTTCGACGCTCGCGCTGCTCGCGCGCCGCCTCCTCGACGCGGGCCCGCGCGCGTCGTCCCGCCTCCTGCAGCTCCCTCGCGTCCGACGCCGCGCGCACCTCGCGGATCGCCTGCTCCACTTCGCTCCGCGCCCGCATCAGCAGCTGGCGCGCCTCCTCGCGCGCGCGCCGCTCGGCAGTGCGCTCCTGCGTTCGCAGCTCGGCCGCGCGCACCTCCAGCTCGCTCCGCAGGCGCTCCGCCTCGGCGCGCTCCCGGTCCAGCGACGCGACCAGCTCGCGCGCCTCCTTCTCCTTGCGCTCGAGCGTCTCGAGCAGCTCCTCGACGCTCACCTCCCCCGCTGAAAGGTGGCCTTCGGCCCGGTCCAGCAGCGCGGGTGCCATCCCGAGCCGGCGCGCGATCGCGAGGCCGTAGCTGCGACCCGGGCGGCCCTTCACCAGCCGGTAGGTCGGTTCCATCCGGTCGGGGTCGAACTGAAGCGAGGCGTTGGCGATCCCGCTGCCTTCCGTATCGAGCATCTTGAGCGCGCCCAGGTGAGAGGTCACGACGCACAGGGCGCCGCGCGCCACCAGCTCCTCGATGATCGCGCGCGCGAGCGCGGCACCCTCGGCCGGATCGGTGCCAGTTCCCATCTCGTCGATCAATACCAGGGTCGTGGCGTCGGCCCCGGCGACGATCGCCTTCAGGTTCTCCAGGTGCGCCGAGAAGGTGGACAGGCTGCCCGCGATCGACTGCTCATCTCCGATGTCGGCGAACAGCTCGTGGAAGAGCGGCAGCCGGGTACCCGCGCGCACCGGAGGGATCACGCCGGCCTGGGTGAGCGCCGCGATCAGTCCGATCGACTTGAGGAGAACGCTCTTCCCGCCCGTGTTGGGCCCCGACACGACCAGCGCGCGCTCGCCGGGATCCAGTAGCAGATCGAAGGGAACGACCTGGTGCGTGCCCGCGGCACCCCGTGCGAGCAGCAGGGGATGCCTGCCCTCCTCGATCACGAGCGCATCGGCGGCGGGATCCAGTACCTGGGGCGCGTCCGCCCCCCATTCAAGCGCCGCACGCGCGCGTGCGTGGAGCGAATCGAAGTCCACCAGCGCGGCGTGCGATCCGGCGAGCGCTGCGGCCGCCGGTGCCAGCCGCTCGGTGAGCTCGCCCAGGACGCGGCGGATCTCCCGCTGCTGCGCGCGCTCCAGATCGTGCAGCTCGTTCATCAGCTCGATCGCCACCGGCGGCTCCACGAACAGCGTCGCGCCGGTGGCGGATTCGTCGTGCACGATCCCGCCCACCTCCCCCTTCCCAGCGCGGCGCACGGGAATCACATAGCGGCCGTCGCGGATGGTGACCGAGGCGTCCGCCACAGCCACACGGTCGGGGAGTGAGCGCATATAGCCCTCGAGCCGGGCGACGATGCGGGAATGCGCGCGGCGCAGCTCGCCCCGGATGCGCTTGATCTCGCGGCTCGCCGTGTCGAGGACGTTCCCCTCCTCGTCGACCGTACGCGCGATCACGGCCTCCGTTTGCTCGTCCTCGTACAGCAGCTCGCGCAGCACCGCGAGCGCCGGAGCGCCCTCCTCGCCGGCCAGCTCGTGCGCCAGCACGCGCCCGGAAGCGAGCAGGATCCCGATCGCGACCAGCTCGTGCGGCTCGAGCACGCTCCCGGGCACGGGGAGACGTTCGAGCGCCCGCACCGCATCCGGCACGGTCGGCATGCCCCACCCTGGGTGCTCGGTGAGGAAGCGCTGCGTCTCGGACACGCGGGCGAGCTCGCACCTCACCACCTCGACGTCCACCGAGGGGAGGCGCGCCTCGACGGCCGCGCGCCCGAGCGGGCTCGCCGCGCGCGCGCCCACCCCCGCGAGCGCGGCGCCGAACTCGAGCACGGCGAGCGCGTGCGCGTTCATGGGCGGACGCCGCGCGTGAGGGCCCGAGGCACACCGGTTCCGCGCCGCCGTTCGCAGATGCCGCTGCCGTCCCCGACGGATGCGAAACGGGCGCCGGCCCGAAGGCCTGCGCCCGTGTCCTCGGCCTCCGCCGGCCGGCAGCTCCGGTGCCCGCATCCGCTCATGGCGCGAGCTCCTCCCGCACAATGCGGTTCGCTTCCTTTCCGTCGAAACGCCCCTTGATGAGCGGCATGAGCCAGCCCATTACCGCGCCCATCTGCTCGGCTCCGCCCACGATCGCCTCCCGCACCAGCACGCGCACTTCCTCCTCGGTCATCGGCTCCGGCAGGTATTCCTGGAGAATTCCCGCCTCGGCCTCTTCCTTCGCGGCCAGCTCCTCGCGGCCGCCGGAGCGCATCTGCTCGTAAGCCTCGCGGCGCTGCTTGATCGCGCGGCTCAGGACCGCGATCACGTCGTCGTCGGACGCATCCTTGCCGTTCGTGATCTCGCGGTTCTTGAGCTCGGAGAGAGTGGTGGAGAGGACCAGGGTGCGTGCCCGGTCGCGGTCCTTGCGAGCGCGATTCAGGTCCGACTGGAGGCGGGTCTTGAGGGGCTCGGCCACGGGAAGAAGCTAATCGCGCGCCGGACCGTGGGTCCACAGGTTGCCCATGGCGTGGGGTACGCGGCGTCACCGCGCGCGCTACCCGGGCGGCCATCCCATGTGGCGGCCGCCCAACAGGTGCAGGTGGATGTGGAAGACCGTCTGGCCGGCATCGGCACCGCAGTTCATGACCACGCGCCAGCCCCCCGAAGTGATCCCCTCGGCGCGCGCCAGCTCGTGCGCGAGCAGGTGCATGTCCCCGATCACATCGCGGTGCTTGGGCTCCAGGTCGTTCAAGCTCGGGATGTGGTCGCGCGGAATGATCAAGATGTGGGTGGGCGCCTGTGGATTGACGTCCCGGAAGGCCACCAGCCCGTCGTCCTCGTGGACGATCTTGGCCGGGATCTCGCGCCGGGCGATGCGGCAGAAGAGGCAGCTCGGATCGGACACATTCGCTCCGCCAGTCGTCGGGCAGGTCGTTGACGCGGCGCGACAAACTGCCACGCTGGGACCTGGCGTGCAATGCGGCCCGTCGCTTCATGGCTGAGCGCGTCGCGCGCGCGCGCACACTTGACTCCCCGTTCACCCCGCGACCCGGAGCCGCCATGGAAACGTTGGTCGAGCGCGCCGCGCAGAGTTTGAGCCACCATCCCTCCCCCGCGCTCCCACTTGACGAGCTGTCGGAGCACGTGCGCCACGGCGGGCACGTGGTGGGGCCGGGCGTGCTGTTGCGCGCGCTCGAGGCGCGCCCCGATCTCTTCCGCGTGCTCGATCCCTGGCGCGGTCCCTGGCGCGCCGCTGCCCCCCGTCCCGGCCGCACGTGCGCGGCTCAGCCGCCGGATCATGCACTCGACCCGCCCGGTGAACGCTGGGTCATCCCCCTCGGCCGTGCGACTTGCGATCGTGACGCGCGCGCGGCTCAAGGCGAGCTTGGTCCACCTGGGACGCACCCTGGACGAGCGCTCGCCGATCGAAATGGCGCGATGGTGCGCGAGATGGAGCGCACGCTGGCGCGCGGGCGCGCCGGGGAGGAGCGGAACGGCCTTCCAGGTCGCTGAAGAAGTGGGGGGCACCACCCAACGATGTGTGTGACATGAGCTTACCGATCGTGGGTTACCGGGGCACGGGGTGCCCCCCTACTTCTTCAGCGACCTAGAAATCTGGGTCAAGACCGCGGACCAGATCCTGGCCAGCATCGCCCGCTTCGCCCAGCGCACCCTCCAAGCTCACGGCGCCTGACCCCTTATGACATGAATCACTGTTACGGGACACTAAAACCGCACGAACCAACCCGACCGCCACTCGCCGTCCGCGTCGGTCTCGACCCGCGCGAGCCCGGCCCGCGCGACCTCGTCCGCGAACCCCTCCCACTCCTCCGCGAGCACCCCGGACAGGATCAGCCATCCGCCCGACTGTAGCGCGTTGCGGAGCCCCGGAAGCAGGCGGCGCAGCGTGCCGCTCTCGAGGTTGGCGAGCACGCCGTCGGCAGGTCCGAGGGCGTGGAGGAGGTCACTGTTGGCCCAGGCCCCGACCCAACGGACGCGCTCCCTGACTCCGTTACGGACGACGTTCTCACGGGCGTATTCACCCGCCACTGGATCGCCCTCGATCGCCACGATCTCGGCGGCACCGAGCAGCGCCGCCGCCACCGAGAGGATCGCCGAGCCCGCCCCGACGTCTAGGACGCGCGCGCCGGGCACGAGCGCGCGGTCGAGGAGGCGGAGCGCGCCCCGGGTGGTGGCGTGCTCGGCGGTCCCGAAGGCCATTCCCGGATCGACGACGACGACGTGCGCACCTGGTGGGAGCCGGGCCCGCAGCCCGGCCTCCTCCCACGAGGGAGTCACCCAGAGCCGCGCGCTGATCCGCCGCGGGGCGAGCCCCCGCTTCCACGCCTCGCCCCAGTCCTCGACGTCGCGCCATCCGCAGACCACCTCGACGCGGGCGCCGACCCGCTCCTCGAGGCGGCGTGCCGCGTCGGCCCGCACGGTTTCGGGGTCCGGAGGAGCGCGAACGTGCGTGACCAACCAGCCGTCCCGCTCCTCGACCGCCCGCCCGCCCAGCGAGAGCAGCGCATCGGCGAGCACTCCCTCCTCCTCCGCTTCCTCCTCGCTGCCCGGCTCGGCTCGCCGGGCGCGCAGCTCGAGCCACCGGACCACGCTCAACGATGTCTCGTCGCTGGGGCTCATCCGCCCCCGAACGCCTCCTTCACCCGCGACCAGAATCCCTTGCGGTCGACGATCCGCTCGGGCGCCTCGTCCTCCACCGACCGGATCGCGCGGTAGAGCCTCTCCTGTTCGGTGGTGAGGTGCTCGGGGATCCAGACGGTCACGCGCACGATCTGGTCGCCGCGCCGGCCTCCGCCCAGCTCGGGGAGCCCCTGCTCGCGCACCCGGAGCAACTCGCCGCTCTGCGTTCCGGGGGGGATGCGGAGCCGTGCGCTCCCATCCACGGTCAGGACCTCGACCTCGTCGCCCAGCACGGTCTGGCCGACCGTGACCGGTAGCTCGTAGAGCAGCTGCGCGCCGTCGCGCACGAAGCGCGGGTCGTCGGCCACGTCGAGCGTCACGATCAGGTCGCCGCGCGGACCGCCGCGCGGGCCGGCGTTCCCCCGCCCGCGCATGGTGATGAAGTTCTCGGAGCTGACCCCGGGGGGGACCTCGATCTCGACCTCGATCTCCGCGCGCACCAGCCCCTCTCCGTGGCAGCGCCGGCAGAGCGATTCGATCACCAGCCCCTCACCCCGGCAGGTGCGGCAGGGGTGCACGCTCACCATCTGGCCGAACACGGAACGCTGCACGAGCCGCTCCTCCCCCGTCCCTCCGCAGGTGGGGCAGCTACGGGGCTCGGTTCCCGGCTCGGCCCCGCTGCTCCCGCAGTGGTCGCATGGATCGAGCGCCTGGATCTTGAGCGTGCGCCGGACCCCATTCACGACGTCGCTCAGCGTAAGCGGCAGGCGAACGCGCAGGTTCTGCCCCCGCGTGGGACCGCGCCGGCGGGAGCCCGCGCGGGTGCCGAACAGGTCACCGAAGCCGCCGAAGTCCCGCATGAAGACCTCGAGCGCGTCGCTGAAGTCGTGGGCCTGGGCGCCCGCCGGGCCGCGCGCAAGCCCGGCCTCGCCATAGCGGTCGTAGAGCGCGCGCTGGTCGGGATCGCGCAGCACCTCGTAGGCGCGCGTGACCTGCTTGAAGCGCTCCTCGGCCTCCTTGGAGCCCTCGTTGCGGTCGGGATGATACTGAAGGGCGAGCTTACGGTACGCCTTCTTGATGTCCTCCGCAGACGCGTCCCGGCGAACCCTGAACAGCTCGTAGAAATCAGCCATCTCTGCGCCTCACGATCCCAGGATGCGGTTCACCAACGAGGACGTGTAGTCCACGATCGCGATCACCTTCTCGTACGGCATGCGGGTCGGACCGACCACGCCGATCACCCCCTTCAGACCGCCGACCCGGTACTCAGCCGTCACGAGCGTGAAGTCGCTGAGCGGCGTCGCGCCGTGCTCGCCCCCGATCGTGATCTGGAGCCCCGCGGGGTGCTCCCGGCTCCCCAGCACGGAGGACAGCAGCTCGCGGCGCTCGGTCAGCTCGATCAGCCTCTTGAGGCGCTCGCCGGCCTGGAACTCGGGCTGCTGGGCAAGCACGCTGGTCTGCCCCAGGTGCACGCCTGGGTCGTCCCCGACGAGCGGGTCGAGCAGCTCCGCGCCCGCCTGCATGAAGATGTTGAGCAGCTCGGTAGCCGCGGCGTCCTCGGAGCGCGCGTTGCGCAGCCGCTCGGGGAGGCTCCGTCGGATCTCGTCGAGGGTGAGCCCGGCGAGCTGCTCGTTCAGCACCAGCGCCACCGTAGCCAACGTGTCTGCCGGCACCTCCCCGGGCAGGTCCACGTAGATCGTGCGCGCCAGACCTCCGCCCAGAGTGGCCACCATCAGCACCTTCTCGGCGGAGAGAGCGATCAGGTCCAGCTTCTCCAGCACCGCCTCGCGCAGCCGCGGGGAGATCGCGAGCCCCAGCTCCGTGGACAGCACGGAGAGCGCGCCCGTGGCGCGCCGCACCAGCCGCTCGACGGCGGACGACCCGAGCGGGTCGAGCTCGCGGAGCAGCGCCTCGCGCTCGGCCTCGCTCAGCGGGGCGGGGTGGATCATCTGGTCGACGAAGAAGCGGTAGGCGCGGTCCGTGGGTACGCGGCCGGCGGAGGCGTGGGGTTGGAAGAGGTATCCCTTGTCTTCCAGGTCGCTCATCGTGTTGCGCACGGTCGCCGCGGAGACGCCGAGCTCGAACTTGCGCGAGACCGTGCGGCTGCCCGCCGGCTCGGCCGTGTCCACATAGGTGCGCACGACCGCATCCAGGACCCGAAGCTCCCGCTCGGAGAGATCGGATCCGGAGGGCGGGCCGGGCCCGGGCCGCTCCTTACGGGACTGGTCGCGTGGGCTGCTCATGTCAGCAGTGCGGCTGGAGTACTGTCAGACCCCCGACCTGAAAAACCCGCGCCACGGCGGGTGACGCGGGCATGCAACCCGGTCAGGGTATGCGGGGCACGAGGTGCGCGCCCCGCGGGGAAAGCCCGGGGGGTCGGGCTTCCCAAATCTCGGGGCTCGCTGGGCGACGTCAAGGATCGCCGGCGCACCACGGGACCGGTCAGGCCCGCAGGGCGAGGGACCCCGGCGCGAGCGCGGCGTCCAGCTCCACCGCGAGCCGGTCCAGCAGGAGCCATCCCACGGCCGTGAGACGGACCCGGTCCCCCTCGGGGCCGCTCTCCCTCCGGCTCCACCCCTGCCGCTCCCACTCCTCGACCACGCGGAGCGCCGCAGGGGTGAGCGCGCTCCACGGGAGGCCGCGGGCGGTGCGGAGCCCGAGCCAGACCTCCTCGAGCCGCCGCGCCGCGCCGGTCACCTCCTCCTTCCCGGCTACCGCGAGCACGCCGGAGGCGACCCTCCGCGCGTAGTCCTCCCACGAGCGGACGTTCCAGCGGCGCAGCGGATTCGAGAAGCTGTGCGCGCCGTTCCCGAGGCCGAGGTACGCCCCTCCCTCCCAGTACCCGCGGTTGTGCCGCGACTCGTGGCCGGGAAGCGCGAAGTTCGAGACCTCGTAGTGGAGGTACCCGGCCGCCGTGAGCCGCTCGGCCGCGCGCAGGTATTCCTCGCGGTAGCTCTCCTCGCTCGCCAGCTGCACGCGCCCCTCGGCGACCGACCGGGCGAGCGGGGTCCCGCCCTCGACGGTGAGCCCGTAGAGGCTGATGTGCGGGGGGGCGAGCGCGAGCGCCTCGTCCAGGTCGGCGTCCCAGCTGCGTCCCGTCGCGTCTGCACGCGCCCTAGACGTCTCGGGGAGGGCGAAGATCAGGTCGATGCTCAGCTCTTCGAGCCCCTGCGTACGCGCGGTGGCGACCGCGGCGAGCGCACCCGAGGCCCCGTGGAGCCGCCCCAGCCAGGCGAGCGTGGGCTCGTGAAAGCTCTGCACGCCCAGGCTCAGCCGGGTCACGCCGGCTGCCCGCCAGGCGCGGACGAGCTCGGGGGTGACGCTCTCCGGGTTCGCCTCGGCGGTCCACTCGAGCCCACGGTCGAGCGTCCTCGCGCACAGCCGCTCCAGCCCCAGTACGGCCGCCAGCGCTGCCATCGCGCGGGGACCGAGGAGCGAGGGGGTTCCTCCCCCCACGTAGAGCGTCTCCAGCTCCGCGGCGAGGGGAAAGCGGCCCTCGCGCTCGAGCGCGCCGAGCTCGCCCGCCAGCGCGGCGGTCCAGCCGTCCAGATCCCCGACGCGGCGGACCTCGACCGCGAAGTCGCAGTACGGGCAGCGCCGCGCGCAGAAGGGAGCGTGCACGTAGACCGAGCGGACGAGCTCCACGGGGAGAGCCGCCATCACGGCCGGCGCCTCCGCGATCGAGGGGGCTGAATGCCCCACACCGGGAGCGAGCCCGCGCGACAGCCGAAGGCTGGCGCGAGCCGCCGAAGGCGGCGGGCGCAGCTCACGACCGGCGCGCGAAGCGTCCGCCGCTGCACTGGACGGCGAATCCGTCGATCTCGAGGTGCGAGCGCGACGTGAGCGCGCGTGCCACCGGCATCCCGGCGCGGCCCGTCAGCTCGTCGACGCTGCGCGGCGCGTCGGAGACGCACCCGCCAGAGCGCCCCGTGCTCCCCGCCGGGATGCGCGAGCCGCACGGCGGGGCCCGGCTCGATGCGGAGCACGCGCAGGACGTCCTCGGCTCCGAGCGCGGGCGGGGCGCCGTCGCGGAAGAGCGCGTTCGTCCCGGCGCTGGTCTCCGCGTCCACGGGCACGGGCACGGCCAGCACGTCGCGGCCGAGCTCGAGCGCCAGCCGCGCGGTGATCAGTGCCCCGCTCCGGGCGGCGGCCTCGACCACCACGACGGCCTGCGCGAGCGCGGCCATGATCCGGTTGCGGCGCGGAAAGTGGTGGGCCAGCGGACGCGTGCCCGGCACGAACTCGCTCACCAGCAGCCCCTCCCCCGTGATCCGCCCGAACAGGCGGGCGTGCGAGGGTGGGTGGGGCACATCGGCGCCGGCGCCGTGCACGGCGAGGATCGGACCCGGTGCCTCCAGCGCGGCGCGGTGCGCCTCGGCGCCCACGCCGAGCGCCAGCCCGCTCACCACGCACACCCCGTGGCAGGCGAGCACACCCGCGATCCGCGCGGAGGTCCGGCGCCCATACGCGGTCGCGCGGCGGGAGCCGACCACGGCGGCCGCGGGCGCCGCCAGCAGCTCCGCGCGGCCGCGCAGGAACAGCACCGGAGACGGGTCGGCGAGCTGCAGCAGCCGCTCCGGGTACGCCGCGCCTCCCATCGGGAGCACGCACATCCCGAGCGCGTCGGCGGCGTCGAGCGCGCTCCGGACGGCTTCGCGATCGGGACGCGCGCCGCGGCGGCAGCAATGCCGACTGCGCCGACGTGGCCTTCACCCAGCGTCTCGGCCACCGCGCGGTCGCTGGCCTCCAGCGTGCTCCGGCCGGAGCCGAACCGCTCGACCAGCACCCGCACGCTCCGGTCGCCCAGGCCGGGCACGCGCTGGAGCATGAGCAGCACCTCCGCCTCGGCGCGCTCGGCGGCCTCGCCGTCGAAGCTCCGCGCGCGTCCCGCCGTCGGCATCAGGGGGTCCACCACTCCTCTTCTTCCTGCTCCTCGCGGATCGCTTCGCGCGTCCGCGCCCAGAGCGCCTCGATCAGCGGCTGGAGCCCCTGCCGCGCCACCGCCGACACCGCGAACACGCCCCACGCGTCCGGGGCCTCGACGGCGGGCGGCTCCGCCCGCCGACCCGGACCCAACAGATCGGCCTTCGTGAGCACGAGGCAGTGCGGAATGCGCGCCAGCGATGTGGAATGGCTCGCCAACTCGGCACGCAGGCGGTCGTACTCGGCCTGCGCGGCGGGACTGTCCACCGGGACGAGCAGCGCGAGCGTCCGCGTGCGCTCCACGTGCCGCAGAAACTGGAGCCCCAGCCCCTTGCCCTCGTGCGCCCCCTCGATGATGCCCGGGATGTCCGCGATCACGAAGGTGCGGAAGTCGGCGAGCTTCACCACGCCCAGGTTGGGCTGGAGGGTGGTGAACGGATAGTCCGCGACGCGGGGGCGCGCGTCGCTCACCGACGCGAGCAAGGTCGACTTGCCGGCGTTCGGCTCCCCGACCAGCCCCACGTCCGCGATCAACTTGAGCTCCAGCTCGAGCACGCGGTGCTCGCCCTCCTCCCCGGGCTCCCAGTGCGTGGGTGCCTGCCGGGTTGCGGTCGCGAAGCGGGCGTTGCCCCGTCCACCGCGGCCCCCGCAGGCGGCGATCAACCGCTGCCCGGGCTCGAGCAGCTCGCCCAGCACCTCGCCGGTGCCCTGATCGCGCACCACGGTCCCGGGGGGAACACGCAGCACCAGGCCGGCCCCGTCGCGTCCGGTCATGTTCTTGCTCTGCCCGTGCTGGCCGCGCTCGGCGCGGTAGTGCCGCTGATACGAGAAGTCGAGGAGGGTGGAGAGCTGCGAGTCCACCTCGAGGGTCACGTGGCCGCCCCGGCCTCCATCCCCACCGGCGGGACCGCCGCGGGGGACGTACGCCTCCCGCCGGAACGCGTTCGATCCGGAGCCCCCCGTCCCCGCCGTGATCTCCACGACCGCGCGGTCGATAAACATCATCGGCTTCGCTACGAGCCCAGGGCGCCCTGCCGCACCCGCTCCCACACCGCCCACGCGCGCTCCCGGGCAGGCGCGGCGGCGTACCGAAATGCCTCGCGGAGCGCTTCCTCCGCCTCGGCCTCGCTCGCCCCCGTGCTCAGCGCGCCGCGCATGTGCGAATAGAGCTGCCGCGGCGTGTCCAGCACCACGAGCATGGCCACGATGCAGAGCTCACGCTCCCGGAGGTCGAGCCCGCCACGACCGAGCACCTTGCCGTAGCCCTCGGCCACCATCCACCGCTCCAGATCGGGGTGGAGCGCGCGCGCGTTCTCGCGCAGCTCACCGTACTGCCCTCCGTACACCTGCCGGCAGACGTCGGCGCCCCGCCGCGTCCAGAGCTCCCAATCGTCCTCGGAGGGAAGGGGCACCGGCCGCCCCGACCGCGCGCGCCAGAGCCCGAGCGTGTTGAGCGCGACGGGGTATCCGACGAACAAATAGCTCTGGAGCAGCGCCTCCTCCACCGCGATCGCATCGGAAGCGCCGGAGAGCGCCTCCATCGTGACAGCGAGCGCGTCCTCGTCGCGTGCCGCCACGGCCGCGCACAGCCGCTGCCGGAGCGCGCGCGCGGGCAGCTGCGGCGCCGGATCCGGAGCGCGACCGCTCACGGGCACTCCAGCGCGACCTCGCCCCGGATCGCGCCCACCCGCTGGCCGCGCGTGTTGCGCACCGGCGGACAGCGCCACGCAGCCAGCGCCTCTAGCTCCTCGGCAGCGAGCAGCTCGAGCGCCGCCAGCACCTCGATCAGCGCCACGTCCACCGCCCGCCGTGCTCAGTCCTCCACCTTGAGCGCGATGCCGAGACCGGCGTCCGGGACCGTGGCACAGTAAACCCCCTCGGCGCCGGTCTTGGCCACTAGCCGGCCACGCGTCTTCGCGATCAGCGCGGTGCACAGCCGACCCGTGCCGGCCACCATGAACGGATGAGCGCGCAACGCGTCCAGCACCCCCGCCGCGCCGGACTCCGGGTCGCGCGACTCCACGCCGAAGCGCACGAAGGCATCCGCCACCCTCGCGAGCGGCATCGCGAAGGTGACCACCCCGCAGCCGTCCACCGCGGACTCGATCGCGTCCGCGTCCATGCCGGTCCAGCGCGCGACCTCGGCGCGCATGCGCTTCTGCACCGGATTCTCCGCCCGGTGGTAGCCCTCGGTCGGCCAGCCGTGGTGGACCGCGAGCGCGAGCATCCCCGCATGCTTTCCCGAGCAGTTGTTGTGGATGCTGCGCGGCCGCTCGCCGGCCGCTCCGTGTCCGCCAGACGCATGGGGGCGTGCGGCCCACACACCAGGTCCCCTTCCTCGAGGCCTGCCCTCCGCAGGATCGCCGCCGCCGCCCCCAGATGCCGGCTCTCCGCGTTGTGCGAGGCGCAGCACAGCGCGAGCTCGCTCCCCGTGAGCCCCAGGGCATGCGTGACTCCGTCCTCCACCAGCGGCAGCGCCTGGAGTGGCTTGGCGGCTGAGCGCAGAAAGCTCACCCGCGCCGGATCACCCGCCTGCGCCACCACGCGGGCACCGTTCGTAACCGCCACGT
>Ga0310121_10002854_pt1 | contig 16178 bp, 14 predicted proteins | sample CB27_Tmax_986_MG_FD_203504 | JGI IMG/M metagenome (GOLD analysis project Ga0310121, IMG submission 203504) | Marine microbial communities from Western Arctic Ocean, Canada - CB27_Tmax_986 | ecosystem: Environmental > Aquatic > Marine > Oceanic | place: Canada: Western Arctic Ocean | collected...
CGGCCGGTCTCACCAGGAATGAAACCTGACTCCTCATCATCCAATATGGTTTCATCAATCAGGTCCGGTCTCCCCGGGGAGAGCCCCCAACTATTATTTTCCGCGTAGATAAGGTTTGTGGTCTGGTTAATCAGATTAACTGTCTGACCCCGATCATTGACATTAAAAGCAATCGTGTTTCCGCCGTCATCGGTGGCAAATCCTGGATCGGTATCGGGATCGACTATGGGCTCACCGGCAACCCGCCCGAGATTAGGAGCGGATCCCGTGCGGATCTGGACACCCACTTCATTGTTCACGATCGTGTTGTTTGTCAAAATGGGGGAAGAAAAATCAGAGATCCGGATGCCGGTTCCGTTGGTGTGCCCCGCGAGAGTATTCGCGTCAATGATCGGCGAGGACTGACCTCTGCACTCGATCCCGCTCGCGCCATTGTTGACAAACTGGTTCGATTCGATTCGCGGGAAGGAATGGTTCTCGACAAGCAACCCAAACGACTGGCAATTCGCCACAACGCAATTGCGGACAGCCACAGAGGAGCCATCCAGGTGGACGCCAATAATAGCGTTTTGGATGTTGCAGTTTTCGAGGGAAGTCCCCAGATCATCACTCTCGTTCAAGAAATGGATACCCGCCCAGGCGCCTTGCGCAGGGTTCAAGCCCTTTACGCCAGGTGGCGGCAGCGAGGTCAGGATGATTTGTTGGCCCGCGGTGACCTCTGTCTGGATGGCGCCAGCCACAATGATCTCACATTTCCCCTGCACAAAGTTGGCTGGCTCAACCTCCTGCGAAGCGAACAGCAGTGTCAAAGATTCGTCGGGAGAGTTGCTCGCCAAAGTAAGCGTAGTCCCCTCTGGGACCACAATGTCGCGATCGAAGAAGAGAGTTGTGTCCATTCCCTGGATCGTCTCCAACCGTGTATCACCGGCTAACACGAACGATTCATCGAGACCCGCAGTGAGTGTGAATAGCGTCTCGATTCCCCGGCAATTGATGAAATTAACGTTTCCGATCACATGATCAGTGGAAGACAGAACCCGACATGCGGGCGGGAGATTGTCGCCGATCCCCTTTTGGGCTGGAGGGCCTCCTGCATCTTGAATCGTTACATTCTGAAGGGTTGAGGGTGTCTGGTCCGGGCTGGAGAGGATCCTGAGCCCGCCCCACTTGGCGCCTCCCCCGTCTGATCTGAATATAACCGCCTCACTTGAAGTGATATTTAATGTCCCACGGACATCGAAGTTGACACCTTCACCCATGATGAAAATCGCCGGGACATTAATGGTCAAGGTGACATTTCGTGGAACAACACCGGATGGAATTTCTTGGTTGAGAACATAATTAACTCCGCCTAAGGGTATAAAGCTATCGTTAAGTCCGTTTGGATAAAGCGCGTTCAGGTCAACCGTGTCGCCCGACGCAGGCGATGGCGTCGGAGTGATTGTCGGAGTCGGCGTATCGGTTACCGTCGATGTGGTTGTTGAGGTTGGAAGGGGCGTATTTGTAATAGTATTTGTAATCGTGTCTGTGGGGACAGTCGTCTCGGTGAATACCGGAGTGGAAATTGTGGTAGACGTGGATGCTGAAGTCGGAACTGTGGTAGACGTGGATGCTGAAGTTGGAATTGCGGTTGCAGGGTTGGACGGGGTTGGTGCTATCTGCCCGGCATAGAGTTCACCTGGTGACAAAAGAGTAGCGACCAGCGCGATGGGCAGGCCCAATCCCCTTGCGACAACTGGGACACTCCTATACGAAGGCTTTGCTTGCTGATTACGACTTGATGAAAAAAAACACAGATTGCTCAGCCGCGACATCCATTCACGTAAAAACACGCAGACTCCCTCCCACCTGTGGGAACGACAGGAAACCATCGATTTCCAAATTTTACTACAGGTTACGTACCCCTAACACCTGAAAATGATATCGGTTACGACCGCTTCGTGTCAACCGCATCTAACTCTTTGGATTCCAAAGGTACGGAGAAAGGCTCTTCATTGGCGGTTCGTGTGGGAAATGTCGCAAAAGCATCGGCGGAATGACCCTCGGGCGCATCCAGTTTCCAAATCTCGTGCGGTTCCTCTTTCATTCTCGGCTTGCTGGCGACTCGAATTAAGACTCCAATGATCAGCAAAACAATACCGGCCTGGACCAGATGAGCCAGGGAGGTCACCCAACCGGCGGTCGCGCACAAAAGAACCGCGCTTGTCGCCAGGGCGGCCGCGGCCGCATGAAGAATCAGGACTGCCTGAGTTTTCGAGAGGCCCAAATGAACCAGTCGATGGCTGAGGTGGTCTCGCGCGCAATGTCGAATGGCATGGGCAAGCCCCTGCGTCGTCCCCGCAAAGTGACGGGTGAGCACGGTGAATCCCAGATCGAATAGCGGTAGCGCGAGAATGAGCAGCGGAATGGTGGCCCTGGCTGTGGATTGGTCAGACCATTCGCCCATGACACCCAGGACCGCCAGGTTGAAGCCCAAGAAGAAACTGCCGGCGTCTCCGATGAATATTCTGCCGGCGGGGAAGTTGTAAGGCAGGAACCCCAGACAGGAACCGCAAAGGGCGATCGAGACCAGCGCCCAAAAGCGGTTGAAGGTTCCATCGGCCCACTGTGAAAGGGTGACTACCGCGACCGCGAAATAAGCCAGCGAGGCAATCGCGACAAACCCCACCGAGAGACCGTTCATGTTGTCAATCGCATTGATGGCCGAGATGACACCCGCGATCCAAAGGAGTGTGCAGAGCAGGTTGAGCCATTCCCAAGGGAAAATCTTCAGGATGAGGCGGTCGTCAATCGTCCAGAGCAGGAGGGTCAGGTGGATCAGGGCGATGAGTTTGGTGACTGCGGAGATCCCGCCTGTGTAGTCATCCAGGAAACCCAGAGTGAGGACAACCAATCCGCCAAAGATGACCACATACAGGGCTGACTCGCTGATACCGGCCGAAATGATTCCAACATGAACACTGGTGACAAAGGCAATGGCAATAACAAACCCGCCACCGAGGGGTGTCGGTTTCAAATGGGCGGTTCGGTTGTTGGGGAAATCCAGAAGTCCGATTCGACGAGAACAGGCGGCCACGAACGGAGTAACAATGTACGCCGTCAAGACTGACGCTAAGAAAACAGATGAGTACACGCCTCCCCAGGCCGCGTGGCTCAGAAACCCAAAATCCACCCTAATCTCCCCCTGAGTTCAGGACTATAGGACATAAGGGAGTTAGTTGTTAAGGGGGTCCGGTAGGTCCCGCTTGCCGAGCGGGACCTGGGCCATCCGGGGTTTCCCTTCGGTCCAACCCGGGCCACACATCGGAATGCCAGGGACGGCATTCCCTACAGCAGGGGGAACTGTAGGGAACGGCCTCCGAGCCGTTCCGCCCTCGGCTGAAGCAAGGCTTCAGCACTCCATATTTGGGCTTGTGGGGAATTGTGAGGGTTGGTGCTCGTCCGCCGGGGTTTCCCTTCGGTCTAACCCCGGCCACACATCGGAATGCCAGGGACGGCATTCCCTACAGCTGGGAGAACTGTAGGGAACGGCCTCTGTGCCGTTCCGCGCTCGGCTGAAGCAAGGCTTCAGCACTCCATATTTGGGCATGTGGGTAATTGTGAGGGTTTGTGCTTGTCCGCCGGGGTTTCCCTTCGGTCCAACCCCGGCCACACAGCTGCTGGATCAGAACGCGGGGGATTAAAGCAGGTCAGCGGTTTGGACTGTTGAGGGCGGCGCGGAGAAGGTTGTCGTGAAACGGATATCCCCGTTCGCGCCGTCGTGCAGCTCGACTCCATAAGCGCCTTCGGAAATCTCTCCGAAAACCATCAGGTCATCGGCGCCATCCTCATCCAGATCTGTGCTCACCAACCAGGGATCATTGTTTGTCCCCGACTCGAAGGCGGTCCCTCCAGCCACTATGTTACCGTCCAAGCCGAGAATCTGGTAAGCGGTCACACCGGTTTCCTCGTGCTTGCCGCCTACCACGATCTCATAAAACCCATCGCCATCCACATCCGCCACCGTGTTGGATTTGACCGCATCGAAACTGGGATCAAGCACCGACCTGGAGAGCATCCGGCTGCCGTCGTCGTCGATTACCTGGATGATGTTTGAACCGGTGTGGAGCATTCTGCCCACCGCCACAACTTCGTCGCGGCCGTCGTTGTCCAAGTCGCTCGCAGTGAAGGAGGCGCTGGCCTCGAAGTCGCCGGGCAGCACATTCTCCCTCATCAGGATGTCGCCTTGCCAGGTAAACACCAGGAGGCGGAAAGAGTTCGTCTGGCTATTCTTCGCAACTGCGGCGATTTCGCTGGCGCCGTCGCCGTCCAGGTCCATGGCAATCGCGGTAGCATCTCCAGTGGCGCCGTTACCGAAGGCCACAACCTCCGAGAGGTTGAACCCGTCCTCGTGGACGATCATATCGACTACGCCGTTATCGCGGCGGGCCAGGAGGATGACCTCATCGGCCCCGTCAGAATCCACATCCGCGGTCAGCAGCGATTCAACAGTTGCGTATTCGGAGGAAAGTACTTGTGGTGAGTTCCAGGTGGGAATCCCGCTTCCGTCGAAAGCCTTGAGCGAAAACGATCCATCGTCTTCGCGGGAGACGATGACCGGCTCGTTCCCTGGGGTAGCATCCAAATCTCCCATCGCTAAATGGAACTCGCCGCTGCCTCCATTCGTAAGGCCAGCGACTTCCTGAAACCTGGTTCCCTGCCCTGTCCAGTACTCAATCACTAATCCATTCGTCGGATGAACTCCGACTGCCACGATTTCAACCATCCCGTCACCGTCCAGGTCGGAAGCTTCGATTTCGGCCTTCATCGTAACACCTTGAAGGACCTGCACTGCACCGGTCAAACTCTTCCCGGCTGCGTCCAGGACCTCGAATCGGTTCTGCCCAGTGTCGGCGTCATAACTGGCAACCACAAGTTCGATGCCTTCAAGAGTTGGCGTCGGGCTTGGGGTTGGCTCCTCAGTCGGTTCAGGGGTTGCTTCCTCTGTAGGGTCCAGAGTCGCAGTCGGGTCCGGATCATTCTCAACCGCCTCTAACGCGACCTTCTGGCCGGGGAGGAGCGCCACATCCAAATCACCATCAGTAGCGGACATTACCTGATCTGGGGCATCATCCATCCAGATTCTGTAAGCCCCGGGGGCCAGATTGGTGAAATGGGCGGCGTTCGCTGGGAAAGCGGCCAGGAGTGTGCAAATGACGGCGAGTCGTTTCATGGCAATTTACCTCGTTTTTTAGCGATGTGCAACTAAACAAGGCAAACTACATGCCAGCGATTATTTATAATTCATATATTAGTCTTAAATACTCTATTCCATCTCCTCCGTGAATTCCATAAAGGTAATGATATCCGATACTTAGGGCTTAAGATGGGATGAATCCTCAGGTAGAGGACGGGTCTGAGGCCGATAGGACAGGTCCCGTAGAAGGGGCAAGAAGCAGATTATTCCCTTTTTAAGGAGAGTAATATTATATTACTAAGTGTCTCTACTAATGACGTATAGTAACTCTCTATTACCTACATTGGGTATTACTGGGATTGGGCGCTGAATGGTGAAACTATTGACTCAGGTAAACCGTTCAGTTGAAATGCGTGGAGTACGCCTGTGGTGGATGTAGCTCAGTTGGTTAGAGCACCTGGTTGTGGTCCAGGTGGCCGAGGGTTCAAATCCCTTCATCCACCCCATTTCTCCGCCAGGAAATACAGTTCGCCCTAGAATTCGACCTTTGGCACTTCGCGTTCTTCCGCTTCCTCGATTTCAAAAAACTCTTCCGCTTCAAAACCAAAGATGCCGGCAAACATATTGGTCGGGAATGTTTCCCGCTTTGTGTTGTAAGCCAGGACCTGATCGTTGTAGAACTGGCGGGCGAAGCCAATCTTGTTTTCAGTGGAAGTTAATTCTTCATGGAGAGCCATCATGTTTTGATTGGCTTTCAGGTCGGGGTAGTTTTCGGTAACCGCGAAGAGGGAACGGAGGGTCTGAGTCAGAAAGTTTTCAGCCGCGATCTGGTCCTTGACTGTGGAAGCATCGACGGCCATCTGCCGCGCTTTGATGACCGCCTCGAGAGTGCCGCTCTCGTGCGCCATGTAACCCTTGGCGGTTTCCACCAGGTTGGGGACTAAATCGTAACGACGTTTGAGTTGGACTTCGATCTGCGCCCAGGCGTTTTTGATCTTCTGGGAGAGGCGAACCAGGCTGTTGAATAACCCGGCGATGATGACGATCACCAGGACGATGACACCTGCAAGAACGATCCAACTTGTCATTGGGAATTCTCCTTGAGATCAGCCCGCCGCTTGCCTACAATCCGATTGGATTCAGGCCTCATGGGGCGTGGCGCCATGTTTGTCTATGATTTCCTTCCACTCCTGTTCCGACAGAACCTCTGATTCATCGATCAGCATGACCGGGATGTTGTCCTTGATCCGGTAACGGCGCCTGGTTTTCGAGTCAGTCGATACAAGGGTCTCGCCATCCAGGACAAGCGGGGCCTTGGTTTCGGGGCACACGAGTATTTCCAGCAGATCATCTGAGATGGGCATCGCTTTCCTCCTTCTTCACGGTCGAACGAGTCGATCATAGTCGAGTGTTGTGGTTTCTGTTTAGGGGGTCGAGTCCGGGGAGGGTCCGATCTCGATGAATACATCCTCCCGCCCTCGGCCAAAGATATTCTCACTTGGTTTACTGATTCGGCTGTCTGGAAGGGGAAATTCCAGAGCATCGGCAATGTGGCCGGCTGTCCGGTAAAGGCTGCCGCCCAGGTGGTACAGGGTCTGGGCGTTCTCGTTCCATCCCTTGTCGAAATAGTCCGTTTCGACAAGCGCGGTGATCACCTCAGCGGAATAAAAGATATGGTCTCCAATGTTCTGACGATCGTGGACCACACACTCCAAATGGCCGATGCAATTGCTAATGAGAAGAGGTATCACCTTCTGGGAGCGGAGGGTCCGCAGCTCCATAAAACGAACCTTATCCACATCTTTTCCAGAGTGGGTGCCGCAGTAATGGACTTCAGCGATCAGGGAGGCATCGGGGATTGAAAGAACAAATTCGCCGGTCTCCTGGAGATAATGGTTGGAACAACTACTCGGAGTCAGCGAGATCCCAAGCATCGGCGGCTCTTGAGAGAGAGGGGCCTGCCAGGAGAGAGTCGCCACATTATTCCGTTCCTCGCGTCGCGTGGATATGAGCGACAGTGAACCGTCATTAATCATCCGGAGTCCAATAAGGGGGTCGATTTCAATCATCAGCTGACCTCTTTCTCTCCCCCATCGCCCGTATCAAGAATTTTCACTCTTTGGCGTACCACACACAGCCGGTTTTCGGCAAACAGTTGGACAGCTTTCGGGTAGACCTCCCGTTCAACCGCCTGGACTCGGGTCGCAAGGGTATCGGCGGTATCAGTGTCGAGGACAGGGACTGCCTTCTGCAAAACGATAGGCCCGTTGTCATATTGGTGGTCCACAAAATGGACTGTGACACCAGTGAGTTTGACTCCTGATTCGATAACCGCCTCATGGACATGATGGCCGTACATGCCCTCTCCGCAAAATGCGGGAACCAGCGCGGGGTGTATATTCATGATCCGGTTCTTGTATTCGGGGGGAAAGAGGTAGAGGGACATGAAACCAGCCAGCAGGATGAGGTCCACAGGGCGTTTTCCCAGCTCATCATTAACCGCTTCGCTGAAGGAATTGTGGGAATCATAATCGTTCCGCGAGACCACGACACACCGTAGCCCGGCCCTTTCTGCGCGCTGGATGCCTCCGGCTCCTGGTTGACTGGAGAGAGTCCACTCGATACGCGCCGGGAGTGTTCCTTCGCCGATGCGGTCAATAAAATTCTGAAGGGTGGTTCCCCCTCCGGAGAAAAAGACTGCCAGGCGGGTCGCTTGTGTGGACATTGGGACGATGATTAGGAGCGCAGCGGTTGGCTGTCAAGGATTGCCTTAACGCTGGGCGAAGAACTCCGCCCGGCCATTGACACGCTCAACCGTGCCGTCGATTCGAAGGACATTCTCCATCACATCCTGCTCCCCACTATCGAGGTCATCCCCCGCCGGGTAGATCAGGCCGGTGTTTGGATTGAATGAAGCTTCGGGCGGAACCCAGGCACATCGGCAAATCCACAAATGACCCGAATCATTCTCAAGGTCGCTGGCCCCACCAGCAGGACCTCCCGAAGCAGAGGAAGAGTTGTTGTAAGCATAACGGAGGTTGGCTTTTTTCTTTGAGAAAAGGCCCGAAAGGACAGGGCAGTAATACACCTCGCGATCTTCGACATAATCTTTCTCGGCTAGGATCCAAGGCACCCCATCCCAGGATCCCATCGCCGCGGGACCGTTGCCGGGACAGATTTGGGTGGAACTGGGTTGGTCTCCGGCACACCCATCAGCCAAAGGGAAGCGGTTGTAATCCAGTTTGTAAGCGAACAGGCCATCGCCCAGCGTATGGAGGTTGGACATGCAGGCAACCCTCCGCGCCCGTTTCTGGGCGCCCAGGAAATTTGGTAGCGCTATTGCTATCAGGATAAGGATAATGGCAATAACAATCAGAAGTTCAATGAGAGTGAACGCGCCCTCTTGTCTGATTGATCGATGCCAGTAGGAACAGCTGTTGGATTCGCGCACTGCAAACCTTTCCTCTCAACACCCGGAGAAAGGGGCTTTAAGTGCATCCAGGCCGGTCTTCTGGCTTGTGGTTCAACCTCAGACTGCGCCTTCCAGACAATGTTGTCCGTGGCGTTTGCAGCCGTTGTCACCACTTACAACGGCGGGACCGCGTGGGATTCTCACCCACTTCCCGTTTCATCCTCGAATCGAGGACACCCGGATGCTTGAATTTGGATTATAAGCCGGATAGCGTCTCCAGCCAAGCCTTGATATCGGTCTTAATTTCCTCCCAATCGGTCGGCCAGATCATCCTGGGCATCTCCTGACCCTCCGCATCCTCAAAATAAGAAAGCGCATATAGGACAGAGGCAATGTCTTCCACAGAGAATTTTTCCTGATAGAGATCGAGAATTTCCGATAGAGGGCGATGCTTGGTGCAGATCGCGTAGATGTCGAGAAAATCCTTCTTCGCCCCGCGATGAGACAGCGCAGCGAGCTTCATTCCGGCCAGATCGTCGAGAGAGGCAATGGGTGACTTCACTTCTTCGTAGGTGAGCACAGGAGCAAGCAGAGGGTATCCGGTTTCGATGAAACTCAACCTGACGTCCGAAAGGGACCCATGCAGAGTTCCTCGTTGGGAGGAGGAAGTGACAAATGGAAGGTCGGCTTCCCTCAACGCTTCTGCTAATTGGAGTGGGTCTCGTATCCCGTCCTGAGTAAACCAATCAAGGTCCACCGATTCACGATGTCCGAGATGGAGGGCGACAGCAGTTCCTCCCGCGAGGTAGAAGCCTTGTTCCGATAGGACCGGTCCCAGATTCCCCAAAACTTTCCGCTGGGCATCGCTCAACACGGCCTGATGGAATTCCACCATTAGACGAACCTATTCTCCCACACCGAGCGCTTGTTGTCCTGGATTCGCTTTTCAACCAGATCGGGGGGCAGATGCAAGATCAGTTCCCAGAAGCACATTTGCGGGCTGGAAAGACCTCTCCCCTCATGAGTGATGATCCATTGGCGCAAACCATCCTTGCCCGCCACGCTTCGCAGCCACTTGATGGAATTCCAATTCCCTGAGGAGAGCAATCGGCCAACTATCATGTCCCTATCCTTTTCCCAGGACAGCTTCTCGAAATCGTACTCCCAGAAGAACTCTCGCAACTCCATCGGAAGGTTGGTTGTTTCAGAAGCTACAGCAGCGGTCACTATCGGTTCTCCCTGTTATTTTGGTCTCTTATTCTACCATTAGATGGCAAAGGTGTCAGCGGGAGGAAGGAGATTATTGCGACTTACAGGCCTCAATAATCTCCTCGGCGAGGGTCAGGCTGATCCCTGGAACTGCCGCGATCTCGCGGGGGGAGGCCTTGGCCAGGCTCTCCATCGAACCAAATCGAATCAGCAGTTTTTCCAAGCGCGCGGGACCGATGCCCGGGATAGATTCGAGAGCAGAGGTTCCTCTTCCCTTCCCCTTCCTGCTTCGGTGGAAGCCGATCGCGAACCTGTGCGATTCGTCTCGGACCCTCTGGAGAAGTTTTAATCCCTCGTTTCGGCTATCCAACATTATAGCCTTGTCTTTACCGGGTAAGAAAATCTCCTCCTCACGCTTGGCCAGAGATAGGAACTGGAGGTTGTCCAGACGGGGCCGGTGGGTTTCATCGAGCTGGGGGTAAACAGACTGGATCGCCTTCAGTGCGAATTCCAGTTGGACCGGGCCGCCATCGATAAGAACCAAATCGGGCCAAGCGCCAAACTTGGTGTCCGTGTGCAGGAACCGTCTGGAGATCACCTCTTCCATGCTGCGAAAATCATCTCCTCCAGTCGCTGAACTGATGTTGAATTTACGGTAATTGGATTTCTTCGGTTTGCCATTCTCGAATACCACCATCGAAGCGACAGGCTCCTCCCCACGGTGGTGCGAGATGTCAAACCCTTCAATGCGGAGAGGCAATCGTGATAGGCCAAGGTCCGATCCGAGTCGAAGGACGGACTCGTGGATGCGCTGCTTGCCACCGTGACGCTTGCGGTATTGCTCGGCGGCGTGGAACTCAGCGTTCTTGAGGGCCAGGCCAATCAAGCGCACCCTCGGCCCACGATGCGGTTGCGCGATCGTCACCCTCTTCGAAAGCAAACCGGTGAGCCAGGTCTCCAGGATTTCCAATCCCGAGGGTAAATGAGAACAGAGAAGACGGCGCGGAATCTCGGGAGCGCTACCATAATGCTGGCCGATAAAGGCGGAGAGAACCTCGGAAAGCGGCGCGTGTGTGTCGCATTCCAGAAAGTAATACTCGCTTCCCTTGACCGAACCACGGCGACGGCGGAGGCAGACAACGCAGGTCACATCTCCCAGATGATAGCCGGCGAGGTAATCTTCAGAGTCTTCCTCTATCATGGAAACCGACTGCCGCGTCCGAAAGAGTTCCATTGATTGGAGCGCATCCCTGTAGATCGAAGCTTTCTCGAAGGCAAGTTCGGAAGATGCTGCCTCCATCCTCTGCTTCAGATCATCGGCAACCTCCTTGTGGTCGCCTTTCAGGAATCCCTCAACCTTTCTCGCTACTTCCCGGTACTCGGTTGCGCTGCATTCCGATTCAACACAAGGCGCCAGGCAACGGTGCATCTCAAACTCGAGGCAGGGACGATCCAATTTTAGGTTCGAGGAAGGGATGGAACAGGACCGTAGTGGAAGGACCTCCTGGAGTGTCTGAAGAACGCGGCGGGCATCCCGAACATGGGGAAACGGCCCAAAATACGCGGGTCGGTCTCCTTTCCTAGCGGGGGGATTCTTCTTTTTCTTGGGAAGGGTGCGCGTGAGGTGCAATCGGGGGAATTTCTCGTCCAGCGACAGTTTCAGATAAGGGTAACGCTTATCATCCTTAAGGCGCGCATTGTAGCGCGGCTGCTTGTCCTTGATGAGCGAGTTTTCGAGCAGCAAGGCTTCGACTTCATTTTCGGTGACGATGAACTCAACGCCCGCCACCTTGTCATAGAGATCAGGACGAGCGTGTCCGCCGGAAAAATGGGATCGCACACGGCTTTGGATATTGATGGCCTTGCCGATGTACAGGATGGTTTCATCCGTATCCTTCATCAGGTAGACGCCGGGACCGGTGGGGAGCTGGGTGAATTCGTTGAGGGAGATCATAGGCTTTGGACAGACCTTATTCGAGCAGCCTCAAACGTTAATCATCCGTACCCAACAGCATCCGGACTTCAGTAACGAATTCGGTCGCCCGTTCCAGAAGATCCTCACTTTCATCTTCTGGAATGGAAGTGAACCCACCGTAGTCGCCTGTTTGCCGAAGCTGGAACCCACTTACGAGCGATTGGTGATACTTTCGTTCTAACTTATCTGCTTCGACGAAGCGGTGGAAAAATCCATTGTGGACGCTCCTATGCGAGGAAAACGCCTCTCCTTTTTCCAATAGAACGGCCTCAGCAACGTAGTACATGGCGTAATATGCGCGACTTACCGCGAAATCATAATGGCCGCTGCTGTGAAGTTCACTTGCAACCTGCAAGCTTTCCTCTGCCTCGCGGGCGAGCGAATCTGAGTCGGGGTTCACAAGAGCGGAATCCCCTCCTTCCGTATGTTAATGAGGAGTGGATGCCCACGATTGTTGTAATCACTAAGCGACGTAACCAGGACAGAAATCAACTCTCCCGTCTGTGCAGCAATCTCTGCGGTGAAATCTATACACCTGTTCCAATCTTCTGATCCGTCGTTAAGCGGGTCCAGAACGACCAGAATATCTAAATCCGAGTCAGGCGTCGCCTGTCCCCTGGCTTGTGAACCATAAAGGAAGATTTGGTTCAAGCGGTCACCGAAAGCGTCCTCGACCATGCCCTTGAACTTTCCCAGGGCCTCCTCAGCATTTTCGTCTAAAAGGGGGCGGTCCGTTATGCTCGTAGGTTGAAATACCATGCGTGGTTTCCTTTATCTTTAGGTAAAGGCGGCTTCATGCGCTGCTGCTTATGATAGCACAACCTTTGGATGGAATGCTAAGGAGCCGATGGAGCCTGAGCTATTCCCTACGCCTGATCTCCTCACTGTAGGGTGGCTCCGTCTGCAACCTCGTATCTTCAACTGGGCCGCCAACTGTGAAGTGATAAAGGCTCTGGAAATCCCAGCCGGACAGGCCGAAGAGGTCATGAACCGGGTCATCGAAGAAGCAGCCGATTCCGGTGGATCGAATCCCCGCTGCTTCCGCCTCCAGATAGAGGACTTGCCCGATCATTCCGGTCTCCCAGAAGAGACGCTTGTAATGCCAGGGACCGAAATGCTCCAGTGTCGCTTCGAAATCGGCAAGCATCCCGAAAGAAAAAGCGCCGGCGCCGGCAATGTCCTGTTGGCAACTCACTTGCGCGGCAACACGGCGCGCGTCTCCTTCCGATAGGAGGTATAGAGGGAGATGGTCCGGGCACTTTGGCGGCTTCCGCCAGAGAAAATCGCGGTTGAAGGCCGATCTCAATCGCTCAAACTGCGAGGGGTCTCGGCAGAGAGTATAAAGTCCCGGCGGGATACCCTCGACAAGGTGAACGAACAAACCGAGATGAACGGAAACGGGCCAATGGGTTGCGTCCCACGGACAGGGTGGAACTTCCGAGCCGGGACGGTATGGAAGAGTCGCCTCCAGCATTCGGTAGAAGGTCCCCGCATTAATGGACGTGTGACCATCCATCGACACGGCGCTTCGACGTTGAAGAATAATCTTCCGCGCTGAGTATTCGCGCCAGGTTGAAGGATCAGGATTCGCTCCCTCGAAAGGTTGAGTCAGTCCAATTGGAGGGGACGTTGGTAGATTTGTCTTCGGTTTATCCGCCGCGGTTGCCACATCTGTAATAATGTCCCAATCAACATGATCCTTGCTCAACTGATTCGGTTTCCCGATCCAATTTCCTTTTCCAATCTCCTCGATTGCACCAGAGGGAAGATCCATGGGGATTTCCAGGTTATCAATGCGGGAAGGGATCACAACGCAAAGCATATCGGAGTGTTCCGGTTCCGACGGGTGGAACCCATCCTCGCGATCAAGACCCAGGAGGGTGGCGATCTCCGAATCGGCCAGGTCTTGGAGCTGGACCAGCTGCCAACCGAGCACAGCGGCGGAGATGCGAAGCGCCGCTAAGGCGTGCCCGGCATCGTGTTGGCAATAACGAAAGGCTCGTTCGCCATACTTCCAGGCTTCCCGCCAGTGGACGGAAGAGAGTCCAACAAGGAAAGCCCCGTCCGGGAAACCCTCCATCAGCTCTGGCCAAGTCTCCATCGGGAATTCGCATCGAATCTCCAAGCTGTGATCGACCGGAGCGTAGTGAGCAACAACGGGGGAATCAGGAAGTCTTTCGATGATCCTTCCATCCGTATCGGGACCGGTCAGAAGATAAGATTCAGTCGGGTGAAGGTTACCACTGGAAGGGTTAACCCGAAGCGCCCACCGGCTGCCTTGGAATTCTTTCCACGCAGATAAACCCATTGAAAGCTCGAAAAGTTGTCCGATGGTCTCGATGCTCACCGCCTCTGGAGGAGGCTGGTCGCCACGGATGATTTGGTCGTAGGGAGGTGTGTCATCCCTCCCCATGAATGGGAGCGGGATCTTGCGGGCGCCATCATACCGGCGAAAGGGATCCGGCTGAGTGTCCCAATCCATGTACCCCAGGCTGCGGGCGTAGCGGTTAAAGTGGTGCTTCGTCGCGGAGTGGTAGCGGAAGACGGTTTCGAGAGGAGATTGGGGGACGTCCAGTATTGTACCCAGAGATTTTTCCTCAGACTAAAACGAAAGGGATCTATTCGCCCGCAGCTTCAGACGGCGACGATTTCCTCATAGCGCTCGCGGATATCCCTGAACTCAACATCGCATTCATAGATGTTTTTCCACCATTCGCGGGCGTTGTCCTTGTCTCCCTGGCGGAAATAGGACTCGCCCAATCCGTACCAGATATCCTTCATTTCCGCTGTCGCGCTACGGGAAGCAGGGGCTTTCTCGAGAGCGCGCTTGAATGTGTCAATAGCCAATGGCATCTGTCCCTTCTCTATGAAGAGCCACCCCAGTTGGCGCAGTGCAGGATAGGCTCGCGCTGGGTTTTGGGATGCCTTCTGGACAATCGGAATGGCTTTATCAAGGTCCCCGCCCTCCGCCAGCAACTTCCCATAGCGCAAGAGCAAATCGGGATCTCCGCCCCTCTTATCGGTCAGATCCCGATAGATTTCGATCTTCTTGTCAAGAAACTCCTTTTCGAGACCTTGCCGTTCCTGGACCTGGGCGGCGTTCTCAGGATCGTCCTCGATCTGCTTCGCGATCCTTTCGAGACGCATAGTATAAAGGGCCTCACAATAACGGGGGTCGGTGGGATGCGCCTCAAACAGGTGTCGATATCCCTCTTCGCTCTCGTCAAAATTACCCTTCTTTTCATTACAGAAAGCGATTTGGTATTGCGCCTCCTCAAGCGGGACCTGATCGGTTCTCTCTTCCTCTTTTTTCTCCTCTCCCTCCTCCTGATCCTCATCGGCAGGAGCGGGTTCCGCTTTAGCGGATGCCTCGAGGACTCGTTGCCAAATCGGCAATGCCTGATCGTACTTTTTGATGTCGACGAGCAGCCTGCCTATTTGGGGAAGAAGGTGCCCATTCTCCTCGGGCTCCTCTTTGTACTCGGCCAGGAGGTCTTTGATTCTTTGCTCCTTGCCCTCAATAGTTTGGCTGTCGGCAGCCTTTTTCTCCTCAACAGCGCGCGCCGATGTTAAGTCGGTAATGCCTCCCTCATTCCCGTAATGGAGGGCCGAAACGTCTTTCACCTTCAAGGACCATGCCCCGTTCTTGGGTTCGAGCCGGGAGAGGGTATGGTAGATTTCAATGGCAGTCGGTTTGTCATCAATCGCCTCGAACGCCGGACCGGCTGATTTCAGGATGCTCTTGTTTTTGGGCATGAACTTGAGGGCACGCTGGAATGCCAGCGCGGCAAGGGCTGGCTGCTGGGTGGCCATCAGGCACTTTCCGTACTTCGCGGCAAATCCCCCCTTGTGAGGATTGTCGAGGGATAGGACACCGATGGGCTGACAAGCGGCTTTTCTCAAGCCAAGGCCAAACAGGATGTTTCCCCAGAGGAGGTACCACAGTCTCTTGATAAAATTCAGGCCCTTTTGGGCGTGAAGCATCTGAGCCTTTTGGCAGAGTTCGAGCGTCTCACTGTCGGTGGGATCCAGGTCGAGCAGAGCGGCGAACCAGGTTGCCGCGCCTTCATAGTCCTGGGCGGCCATCGCCTTTGCGCCACTCTCAAAATATTTCTGTAGGTTAGGTGACCGACCGGTCATGAACCGTTCATGCCCCGAATTTCCTGTCTCATCCGGTCAATGAACTTGGCGAAATCTTCGGACTCGGTCATCTCCACTTGGACCTTTTTGCAGGCATGTATCACTGTACTGTGATCCTTGTTGCCAAAGAAGGCTCCAATCTCAGGGAACGAGTGGTTAGTCAGTTCTCGTGAGAGAAACATGGCGATCCGCCTGGGGATCGCAATGGACCGGTTCCTTTTGGCCCCCAGCAAATCGCTCATCTTGATGCGGAAATGTTCGGCTAT
>Ga0310121_10002855_pt1 | contig 16173 bp, 12 predicted proteins | sample CB27_Tmax_986_MG_FD_203504 | JGI IMG/M metagenome (GOLD analysis project Ga0310121, IMG submission 203504) | Marine microbial communities from Western Arctic Ocean, Canada - CB27_Tmax_986 | ecosystem: Environmental > Aquatic > Marine > Oceanic | place: Canada: Western Arctic Ocean | collected...
AGATCTCTCCTAAAAGATCATCGCTGGTGATCTCTCCTGTCACCTCGCTGAGGGCGGACTGAGCTGAGCGTAACTCCTCTGCAGCGAGTTCCAGCGCCTTGGTCTTGAGGAGCTGACCTCGAGCTTCCCGGACGTAGTTCTCCGCACGCTTCATGGCATCGAGATGTCGCGACCGCGCGCTGAATGTTCCGGCAACCTCTCCGCGAAAACCTGCAAGCGCTTTCATATGCTCTCTCAACAAGGACACACCTTCACCCGTTAGCGCAGATAGGCTTATCACCGTTAGTCCGTCCCGTTCCAATCGTCCAGGCCCGGCAGCTACCAAGTCGACCTTATTCTGAATTATGGTGACCGATATATCATTGCCGGCTTCGCGCCGTGCATGCTCCAACTCGACATCCAGTTCATCCCGAACATCAACCATCCACAGCAGCCGGTCGGCCCGTTCCACCGCCAACCGCGCCCGGCGCACACCCTCCGCCTCTACGGGGTCTCGCGAAACTCGAAAGCCCGCTGTATCGGTTAGACTCACCGGCAGTCCGTCGATCGACAGATGTTCGCGTAGCGGATCCCGAGTGGTGCCTGGAATCTGCGTGACGATCGCCGCATCGTACCCGGCAAGACGATTCATCAAACTCGATTTACCCACATTGGGCGGTCCGGCGATCACGACGTTCAAGCCGTCCCTGAGCACGGTCCCCTCCCTGGCCTGAGAACGAAGACGTTCGAGAGAACCGATGGCGATCGCGAAACGCGCCTCAAGATCACTAGTGTCTTCGAGCTCCAGCTCTTCATCGGGAAAATCAAGCCAGGCTTCCAGTTGAACCCGCAGCTCCGTCAGAAGCCTCTGCACCTCTTCGACACGCCCCGAGAACACACCTTCCAACGAGCGCGTTGCAGCACGCGCAGCTGCTCGGGATCCGCTGTTCACCAAATCCGCAACCGCCTCCGCCTGCGCAAGATCCAGCTTGTCGTTCATGAAGGCACGCAGCGTAAACTCGCCCGGCTCAGCAGCTCTCGCACCAAGGCGCAGGGCGTTTTCGAGGAGCCAGTCGCTCACCACGGCCCCACCATGACCATGCAACTCAACGACGTCCTCACCGGTAAACGATCGAGGGCCAGGGAAGAACAGCATGAGGCCGTGGTCGACAGCCAGACCTTTATCGTCCCTGAAAGTACAGACGTGTGCGTAACGCGGCCGTGGCTTTATTCCCGAGAGTTCTTGAGCAATGAGCAAGGCCTTCGTTCCGGACAGTCGAAGGATCGCGACCGCACCCGCGCCAGCTGGCGTGGCGATCGCCGCTATCGTGTCATGGGTTCTGTAAGACAACAGTGCGCGCCAAGGCCTCCTAAACTGACCCTCTGTTTTAAAAAACAGGTGAAAATCTTCACCCCACCTGGAGGGGTGATTATCAGTCGGCGATCACCTTGTTTATTCGCCATTGCTGGAGTATGGAAAGCGTCGTGTTAGTAAGCCAGTACAGCACAAGACCCGCAGGGAAAAACGCGAAAAACCCAGTGAAAACGATCGGCATGATCTGCATCACCTTGGCTTGGACTGGGTCCGGTGGTGCCGGATTCAGCCGCGTCTGTATGAGCATAGCCGCACCCATCAGCAGCGGCAGCACGAAGAACGGGTCCCTAGAAGACAGATCATCTATCCAGAGCATGAACGGTGCCTGACGTATCTCGACGGTTTCGATCAGCACCCAGTAGAAAGCAAAGAAAAAGGGCATCTGAATCAGAATGGGCAGACACCCGGCGGCCGGATTCACTTTCTCTCGCTTGTAGAGCTCCATCATGTGCCGACTGAGCTCCTCGCGCTTATCCTTGTAGGTCTCCTGTAACGCTTTCATCCGCGGCTGTAATTTACGCATCTTTGCCATGGATCGACCGCTCGTTTCAGTGAGCTTGTAGAACACCAGCTTGATCAGAAACGTGATGATGATAATCGCCCAACCCCAGTTACCGACCAGACGGTGTATCCGTTCCAAACCCCAGAACAGCGGCTGCGCTAAGATCGTCAACATGCCGTAATCGACGGTCAGTTCGAGCTCCGGTCCGGCGGCGGTCAACTGGGCTTGCAGCTTCGGACCCACGAAAAGCGTGAACGGAAACTCAATTTGGCCGCCTGCCGGCACTTCGACAATATTCGACACCCCAGTGAGGAGAAATTCGTCTCCGAGCGTCGCCGCTTGGTATTGATACTCGTCGGCGGGCGGCGGCACCACTGCGGCCAAAAAATGATGCTGAATAGCAGCCATCCATCCACCCGCGAGTTTCTGGCTGACTGGCTCCTCAATCAGGTCTTCGACATCCAGTTTCTCGTACTCGTCGCCGTCATATAGCACGGGCCCGCGAAAGGAGTAGGAGTCCACCGACGTAAAGGATCGCTCCACCGGCGTGTGGTGTCTGACAATCCGAGCGTAAGCAGCACCTTGCCAGACCTCATCAGTTGGGTTTTCCAGGATGATGCTGAGGCCCACAGCATATTGACCGCGGCGAAAGGTATAGACTTTGCGCGCTCGAAGCGGCCCCACATCCTCCCAGTCGAGCGTCACGCTCAACTCGTCGGCACCGTCCCCGAGAGCGTACTCCATACGCTGGGCTGAGAACTCCGCCAGATGATTGGGCTCACTCCCACCGGACACGCTTCTCAGCCCCGTTTGAAAAACCCAGCGTTCCTGCTGTGGATAGTCCAACAACCGAATAGGAATTGTTGATTCCTTGTCGACCGGGTATCCGGGCAGCTCAACCTGGACCAAGTCCCCGCCCTGCCCGTCGATGAGTGCATGGAACACATCCGTCTGGATCCGGATGGGCCGAGCAAGTGCTACCGCAGCACTGTCTACCGGTGTTGCCAGCTCAGGCGGCTCTGAAAGCTGCGGCAATTCATCGCTCGTTGGTGCAGGCGGTACCGGCAACTGTTCGGTACCGGTTATCTGCGCAGAGGGCTGTTGGACGGGCGCTGGATTTTGTGTCACCCAGGCTGTGTAAGTGAACCATAGCAGCAGGCTGAAAGTAGCCCACAACAGTATCCGCGTACTATCCATGCCGCCCGGTTTCGGCTTGGTGCGTGATACGACGAAAATGCCCCTGCAAACTCTCTATCAAAACCCCATTCTCCGCTGCCGGCGCATCACGCTTCGCCATGATGACGAAATCCCACGCCGGCAGCTCTTGGCGCCGGAAAACTTCCCGACTCAGGCGCTTGAGCCGGTTTCTCTCCGCTGCACGTTTGTCGACTCTCTTGGAGATCGCTAGTCCAAGACGGGAATTATCGCAGGTGCCGGGTCGCGCCAGAACCGTAAAGTACCGATCAGTGGAACGAACCGGCCTCGCGAACACCCGACCGAACTCTACCGTCTTGGTTAAACGTTGCCGACGCGGGAACCGTGAAGGCGGTTGCACTGGATTAAGCTTGCCGCACGTGTCCTTAGGGGGACAATCGTGCTCGACCCTTCGCTCGCCGACGTTTCAGCACCTGTCGTCCAGCCTTCGTCGCCATGCGCGCTCGGAACCCGTGGTTACGTTTGCGCCTCAGGTTGCTAGGTTGAAAAGTTCTTTTCATGGCAAGTCCGACACCGTTTCCGAAACGGTCGAGAAAGTTTCAAGAAAAACAAAGAGATGTGCAGCGCCGAAGAGCGGGGAACTGTACGCGCGGCTCGGTAGGCTGTCAATAGCCGGTCCTTGAGTTTAAGCTGTGGATAAGCAGCGCTATTGACCTATAAACTGGCGCTGATGAACCTCGACTCGACTAACTATTAACAAAGAAAAAAAACCACCGTGGCAGCGAACTCGGCGGCTCACCCGTCTTTATGGAATCAGTGCCTTAGGGCACTGGAATTAGAACTCTCAGAACAACAATTCAACACTTGGATCCGGCCGCTACAGGCCGAAGGCGGGGAGCGCGGGCTAAAGCTCCTTGCACCAAACCGTTTCGTCGTCGACTGGGTGCAAGAGCACTGCATGGAGCATATTTCTGCTGTAACCGGATCGATTCCTATCCAACTCATCGTCGGTAGTCGTCGGCCACCTTTGCCCGCTAGGTCGACAACAGATGTTAGCAGCCGGCCCCGTCAGCCGATGCTGGGTAGTCGGCTGAATCCTAGTTTCACCTTCGAGAGCTTTGTTGAGGGCAAGAGTAACCAGCTGGCAAGGGCGGCAGCTCTACAGGTGGGATCCAACAGCGGTCGCGCTTATAACCCTCTGTTCATTTACGGTGGCGTGGGGTTAGGTAAGACGCACCTTATGCACGCTATCGGAAACGTGATTGTCGAACGCGAACCTGATGCCAAGGTTGTTTACATCCACTCTGAGCGTTTCGTCGGCGACATGGTGCGAGGTCTACAGCACAACACCATCTCTGAGTTCAAACGCGCCTATCGCTCTCTTGATGCACTCTTGATCGACGACATTCAGTTCTTCGCGGGCAAGGAGCGATCTCAAGAGGAATTTTTTCATACGTTTAACGCTTTGCTGGAAGGCCAACGGCAAATCGTCCTGACGTGCGATCGTTACCCAAAGGAGGTCTCCGGACTGGAGGAGCGTTTGAAATCCCGTTTTGGTTGGGGTCTAACCGTCGCCATTGAGCCTCCCGAGCTAGAGACAAGTGTCGCCATCCTGATGAGCAAGGCAGAGGGTGAAGGGCAACACCTCCCAGAGGAGGTTGCCTTCTTTATCGCTCAGCGCATTCGCTCTAACGTCAGAGAACTAGAGGGAGCGCTTCGGCGAGTAATTGCTAATTCACAGTTCACGGGTCAGCCCATTACACTGGACTTCACCAAGGAGGCACTGCGAGATTTACTGGCCCTACAAGATAAGCTCGTAACCATCGAGAACATTCAGCGGACGGTAGCAGAGTACTTTAAAATTCGAGTGGCTGATTTGCTCTCCAAACGCCGCAGTCGCTCCATTACACGACCACGACAGATTGCAATGGCTTTAGCAAAGGAACTGACGAACCACTCTCTACCAGAGATCGGTGATTCTTTCGGTGGGCGGGATCACACAACCGTTCTGCACGCTTGTCGTCGGGTGAAGTTCCTCAAGGAGACAGAGTCGCGAGTTGCCGAGGACTATGGCAACTTGTTGAGAACATTGACGGGTTGAGGGGGAAGACCTGTGGATAAATATTGCTCGGCTTCTCATCCACAACGAAACCACAGGATACGCGCAAAAAAGGGGTCTTTTAAATTAATATAACCTATTGTTTTTAAAGATAAAATTTAGTTATCCCGGATATTCACTGGACTAATAATAACAATAAGAAGAGATAAAAAATTTATAGGTATTAATGATAATGAAGTTCAGCGCATCACGAGATACCATACTTAAGCCACTGCAGGCCATTATAGGGGTAGTAGAACGCCGACAAACTATGCCCATTTTGGCGAATGTTCTAGTGGTTGCTAAAGAGAATCAACTGAGCATCACCGCTACTGATCTCGAAGTTGAGTTACTGGCCGAAACCGAGATGGATGTCCAGACACCCGGTGAAAGCACTGTCCCAGGGCGAAAATTACACGATATCTGTAAAGCATTACCGGGCGGTGCAACAATAGAGTTCGAGACGAGTGGGGACCGTGTAACTATTAAAGCTGCTCGGAGCCGTTTTACCCTCTCCAGCTTACGTGCGACGGATTTTCCAACGGTCGAAGAAATCACTGCGCAACAAACAGTAACTATTGAACGACAAGCGTTTAAAAATTTACTGGATAAGACCCACTTCTCCATGGCGCAGCAGGACGTTCGGTATTATTTGAATGGCCTTTTATTTGAGACTGATGGCAGTACGCTGCGTGCTGTAGCTACTGACGGACACCGACTAGCCATTTCAGAGATTCAGCTCGCTAACGCTGCAGACCGAAACGAGCAGATAATCGTGCCCCGCAAAGGAGTCTTGGAGCTCCAGCGACTTCTGGATGGAGAAGGAGACCTTGAACTTACCCTGGGTGCAAACCACGTGCGTGCTCAACTGGATGGAATTCGGTTCACGTCAAAACTGATAGACGGCCGTTTTCCAGAGTACGAGCGCGTTATGCCACGGGAAGTCCAAAATGTGGTTATTGCCGACCGAGACTTGCTGAGCCAGGCGCTGCAGCGTGCGGCTATCCTATCCAACGAAAAATATCGCGGCGTCCGGCTGGACTTAGGAGAGAATAGTCTCACGATACAGGCTAATAACCCTGAGCAGGAAGAAGCGGAAGAGACGCTGGAAGTCGATTACGGCGGGACGGTCATGGAAATTGGTTTCAACGTAAATTATCTATTGGATGCTCTAAGCGCTGTAGATGAAGACCAGGTACAGTTAGGGTTCGGTGATGCAAACTCAAGCTGCCTGGTCAAGGGCCCGACCACAGAGAATACGAAGTTTGTGGTCATGCCCATGCGGCTATAGGGCTCCGAGACGGTTGATCGGGCGTGCCGCTTAAACGGGTACGGATCGAATCCTTCCGATGTCTTAGTGAGGTAGAGCTACCGCTTCACCCACGGAGGAATTACGTTTTTGGCCCGAACGGGGCGGGTAAGACAAGCCTTCTGGAGGCGATCTATTTGCTGGGGCGTGGTCGATCTTTCCGGACACGGCACAACCGCCGCCTGATCCAGCATGGCCAACAGGGATTTTCGGTTTACGGTGAGCTAGACCTGGGCGGAAACGTTCACAGGCTGGGCGTAGGTTGTGGGCCCGAGGGGCTAGGGCTTCGCTTGAACGGCGAGCCGGCCCCAGGGATGGCAGCCTTAGCTGAATTGCTCCCAATCCACGTCATTGAGCCGAATATCCACGACCTGGTCGAAGGTGGGCCCAAGGACCGCCGGCGGTTCCTCGATTGGGGGGTGTTCCACGTGGAACAGGGGTATCTAGAGACCTGGCGACGGTATCGCCGGATATTAGGGCAGCGAAACGCAGCGCTCAAGGCGGGCTCTGGGGCATCCGGTTGGAACGTTAGCTTGATTGAGGCTGGGGCAGTAGTAGATTCGGCTCGGGGGCGATATGTGGACGCGTTAGCGCTCGCGCTACGGGGGCTCGGAGAGAGTCTTCTGGGTTATCCGCTTGAAGTGAGATACCTTAGAGGCTGGAGCGAGAGGATAGCGTTCAAAGAGGCGCTCGAGGCCTCCGCGGACCGGGATATGGTTAAGGGCGCTACACAAGTGGGACCCCACAGAGCGGACCTGTGGGTCAGTCTTGATGCGCGAGGTGTCCGTGAAGAGGTGTCTCGCGGCCAGCAAAAGTTAGTGGCCGCCGGGCTGATACTGGCTCAAATTAGGGTTTTCGCGACTGAACGAGGGTATGGTGGTGTGCTGTTGGTAGATGATCCTGCTGCGGAGCTGGATAAGCGCGCGCTGGAAGGATTGATGTCAGTATTGGATGAGTTGCCGGCCCAGCAGGTCATCACCAGTCTATCCGAGCAGGCCTTGCCCGCTTCCCCAGGCTACCCGGTGTTCCACGTGGAACCAGGCGGAATGCTATCGATGTTACAATAGGTCGGTTTTGCTAAGCATCGATTTCGGCATGGGTCAGGACGACTATACTTCCAAAAATATCAAGGTCTTACGAGGCCTAGAGGCGGTCCGCAAACGCCCGGGCATGTACATTGGTGATACCGATGACGGCACGGGCCTCCACCACATGGTATTCGAGGTGGTGGATAACTCCATCGACGAGGCCTTGGCCGGCTTCTGCAGCGTTATCTCAGTCACAATCCACTCAGATGAATCGGTGACCGTCATGGACGATGGCCGCGGTGTGCCAGTGGATATCCACCCGGAGGAAGGCCGATCCGCTGCTGAGGTGATCATGACGATTCTGCACGCGGGGGGTAAATTCGACGACAACTCTTACAAGGTATCCGGGGGGCTCCACGGCGTGGGCGTATCGGTGGTCAACGCGCTCTCACAGAAGCTAGTTCTCACGATCCACCGGGCCGGAAAGATCTATGAGCAGGTTTACCACATGGGGGAACCAGCCGCTCCACTGGACGTAGTGGGTGGGACTGATCGCACTGGTACCACTCTGCACTTTAAGCCCAGCCGGGAAGTATTCTCCAACATCGAGTTCGACTACGACATCCTGGCCAAGCGCTTAAGAGAGCTCTCCTTCCTCAATTCTGGCGTGCGCATCACGCTGCACGACGAAAGAGACGAACGTACGGACGTTTTTAAGTTTCAGGGTGGCATCAAAGCCTTCGTGGAGCATCTGAACCGCAGCAAGACCCCAATTCACCCCTCAGTGCTTTGTTTTCAGGAGATCCAAGGCGATATCCAGGTCGAGCTGGCACTGCAGTGGAACGACAGCTACCAGGAGCGCATGTTCTGCTACACCAATAACATTCCGCAACGAGACGGTGGTACGCACCTAGCGGGATTTCGAGCGGCACTCACCCGGACGCTGAACACATACATGGAGAGCGAGGGGATCAGCCGCAAGGAGAAAGTTGCTACGACCGGAGACGACGCACGGGAGGGCCTGACCGCCGTGCTCTCGGTGAAGTTACCGGACCCGAAATTCTCCTCGCAGACCAAGGACAAGCTAGTCTCCTCTGAGGTTAAACGCGCTGTGGAGTCGGTTGTAGGCACACAACTGAAGGACTTTCTTCTGGAACATCCGGCCGACGCGAAGTCGGTGGTCGGTAAGATCGTCGATGCTGCGCGAGCGCGCGAGGCGGCCCGCAAGGCGCGGGAAATGACGCGGCGAAAGGGTGCACTCGATGTCGCAGGTTTACCCGGGAAGCTTGCGGACTGCCAGGAAAAGGACCCGGCATTATCAGAACTCTTTCTCGTCGAGGGAGACTCCGCGGGCGGCTCAGCTAAGCAAGGACGCGATAGACGTACTCAAGCGATCCTGCCTTTAAAGGGCAAGATCCTGAATGTCGAGAAGGCTCGGTTCGATAAGATGCTGCAGTCGGCCGAAGTTGGCACACTCATCACGGCCCTGGGATGCGGGATCGGCCGGGCGGACTTTGACGTGGACAGCTTGCGATATCACCGCATTATTATCATGACGGATGCTGACGTGGACGGTTCTCATATCCGAACACTTTTACTGACGTTCTTTTTTAGGCAGATGCCAGAGCTCATCGAGCGTGGATATGTGTACATCGCCCAACCGCCACTTTACAAAGTCAAGCGCGGCAAAGAAGAGCACTACGTTAAAGACGACGCAGAACTCAACAGTCTGCTCTTGGCGAGCGCGATTGACGGTGCGGAACTGTATGTGAGCCCGGACGCACCGGCCATTAAAGGCGGGGCGCTCGAAAGGCTGGCTCTGCAGTACATGGAAATTAAATCCATCATCGAACGTTGGGGCCGCCGGTACGACGAGGACGTGCTCAGGGCAATGATGTGGCTACCCAAGATTAAAGAAGCGGATCTGGAGGATGATTCCGCCTTCGCCAAATGGTCTCAAGAGCTAGAGAAACGTCTCTCAATCCTAAACGGTGAAGGGCCGCGTTACCGTGTGCGGTGTCAGATCTCCGAAGACGATGACACAACTCTGGCCGTGGAGCGAGATCATCACGGGAGTACGGCGATCAGAGTGATTCACCAGGGTTTTTTCAGCTCTCCGGAATACGAACGCATCGCCGCCATCGGTGCGGAGCTGAAGGACCTCTTGGAATCTGGTGCTTACGTGGCGCGGGGGAAACAGCGCACAGATGTAAGTACGTTTCCAGAGGCGGTCGACTGGTTAATGGAGCAGGCAAAGCAGAGCCAGAGCATTCAGCGCTATAAGGGCCTGGGCGAGATGAATCCGGAACAATTGTGGGATACCACCGTCAACCCGGAGACCAGGCGGCTCACACAGGTTCGTATCGAGGACGCCGTCACGGCTGATGAGGTCTTTACCACTTTGATGGGTGACCATGTGGAGCCCAGGAGAGATTTTATCGAGCGTAATGCGTTGGCTGCCGCGAACCTCGACGTCTAGCTGATACGCTCGACATCTGCGACTATCGATTCCTCGAGTTCTAGGAGCGTAGCCTCAATCCAGGACTGTGCGTCCTGGTTGACATCACGCGGTGACCGACCGGCGCTCGGAATAGGTGGGCCGATCACGACGCGCACGCTGCCTGGACGTTTGAGCCACCCACGACGCGGCCAAAACTTCCCGGCGTTGTGGGCAACCGGAATAACCGCTCGCCCTGTCGACGTTGCCAACAACGCGCCGCTCAAACCGTAACGGCGCCTCTCCCCACTCGGTACTCGCGTGCCCTCCGGAAAGATCACGACCCACAGGCCCTCCTCCAGTCGTGCCTGGCCCTGTTCGAGCACCTGCTCGACGGCATTGCGCCCCGACCGCCGGTCGATCGCGATGGGTTGGAAGACCGAGAGTGCCCAGCCGAGAAATGGGGCCCACATGAGCTCGCGCTTAATAACCCAGGTCTGGTCGGGAAAGATTTTCCATTGTGCGATGGCCTCCCAGGTCGAGGAGTGTTTCATGAGCACGATGGTGTTTTCTCCCTGCAGATAGCGTTCGCCCTCGACGACATAGTCCAGCCGACAGAGTATCCGCAGGACATAGAGGATGGAGTCAACCCAGGCGCGGGCCACTCTCACGCTTTGTTTGCGGCTGGAGAACGGTGCGAGTAACACTATCCAGCAGGCGTACGGTGGCAATGACAAGAAGAGGTAAAAAGTAAAAAGAATCGATCCAAGCCACTGGCGCAAAGAGTTCATTTGCTAGCTTCCGCCAGGAGAGCTTCCACGGCTCCGGCAAGGTTTTCATAGACCTCCACGGAAGCGCCCAGCTTCGCGAGGGTCTCATCGCCATATCCCGTTCGAACGAGAATGGGTCGCGCACCGACCCGTTGGGCGAGCTCTAGATCGCTGACCTTGTCGCCGATGAGCGGTGTGCCCGCGAGCGGGAACTGAAGCTCTTCCTCTAGTCTGTCGAGCAACCCGGTTGCAGGCTTACGGCAGCCACAGCCTTCGTCGGGTCTGTGGGGACAATAGTAAATGCCTGCAATATGGCCACCCGCTGCCTCGGCCGCGCCCCGCATTTTTGCATGGATTCTCTGTAGCATCGCCTCAGAGAGCAGGCCTCGCCCTACGCCCGACTGGTTTGTGATTACCGCGACCAGGAATCCGGCGTCTGTAAGCGCGGCGATGGCCTTGAGGCTTCCTTCGAGCGGCTGCCACTCTTCCGGCGTCTTGATATAGGTGTCGGAGTCGCGATTGATCACCCCGTCACGGTCCAGTATGACGAATCTCTGTGCGCCTACCATGTGAGATTGCGACCCCGCCGCCTTTTCCGGTGCGGTGGCTCAGCCCCCTATTCGCTCGGTGATGTGGGCGAGAACTTCGTTCACTGGGATTCGTATCTGCTCGCACGTATCACGCTCGCGAACCGTCACCGTATCATCGCTCGAAGTATCACCATCGATGGTAACGCAGAAGGGCGTCCCCGCCTCATCCTGCCGCCGGTACCGTCGCCCTATTGCGCCCTTCTCGTCGTAGACTGCGGCGAAACGTGTTCGCAGCTCCCGATAGACGCTGAGTGCGCGTTCGGGCATGCCACCTTTTTTTACGAGCGGAAACACCGCGGCCTTGATCGGCGCTAACCTGGGATTTAGTTTCAGCACGGTACGGGACTCGCCGCTAACTTTGTCCTCGGTATAAGCGTCGCAGAGGAAGGCGAGGGTGGCGCGATCCGCACCCGCTGATGGTTCGATGACGTAAGGTAGGAAGCGTCGTTTGTCCTTGTCCGGCTCCTGATCGTCAAAGTAACGAAGATCCTTGCCGCTGTGCTCGGTGTGCTGACGGAGATCGAAGTCCGTCCGGTTGGCAATGCCTTCGAGCTCACTGACCCCGAATGGAAACTCGTACTCGACGTCCGCGCAGCCTGCGGCATAGTGTGCTAGCTCATCTGGGTCGTGCTCTCGCAGGCGAAGCTTTGCCGTGGCCACGCCGAGGTTTGTATACCATTGGTAACGACGGTCTCGCCAATAGCGATACCACTGTTCCGCTTCCTCGGCACGACAAAAGAACTCTATCTCCATTTGCTCGAATTCCCGGCTGCGGAACGTGAAGTTCCGAGGGTTGATCTCATTACGAAACGCCTTTCCTATTTGCGCAATGCCGAAGGGGATCTTGACCCGAGCGGTGTCGCAGACGTTCTTGAAATTGACGAAGATGCCCTGAGCAGTCTCGGGGCGGAGATAAGCGACATTGGAGTTAGTCTCCAGGGCGCCCACGTGGGTCTTGAACATCAGGTTGAACGCCCGTGGCGCCGTGAGGGTGCCCGGCGCTTTTGCACCGGGCGCTAGCGTCTTGGCTCGCAGGTCTTCGTCGGTCAAAGCATCTGGGATGAGCACGATTCTGTGCTCGCCTAGGGAGTCGGCTAATTTGGTTATGCGTTTTCGGTGAGGGGCTAAGAGTTCCTGGTGAGGCGTCGCGCCGATCTCTCCGGGCGAGGCGAACAACAGCTCGGCTTGATTTACCGCATTGTCGGGCGCGTCCTTGGTGATCAAGCCGAAAACGACTAACTGATCCGCACGATAGCGGTTGCGCGTCTCCCGACAATCCGCCATGGGGTCGCTGAAACCACCGACATGTCCACTAGCCTCCCACACTCGGGGGTTCATCACGATGGAGCTGTCAAGCCCGACCATGGAGAAGGAAGAGGGTGCATCGCCGTTCGCGAGCGTGTCGTCATGACGGCCGACCATGTCCTGCCACCAGGCTTCTTTGACGTTACGCTTGAGCTCGACCCCGAGCGGGCCGTAATCCCAGCACCCATTGAGGCCTCCATAGATCTCGCTGGAGGGGAAGATGAACCCTCTACGTTTCGCGAGCGAGGTCAGTTTCTCCATTAAGTCCATCGTTTTCTCCGGCTCCCGGGAAGGGGCCGCCGATTAGGCGCGCAAGTATATAGCCCCGGTCGCTCGACAGGTTGCGCCCGATTATCCGAGAACACTCCCCTTATGCACCTAATTAGGGCATGATAAGCGGGTTTCGCACCATCCTGGGGCGCCGGGCTCTAGGATAGCGCGGTTCAGCCGAGCCAGAACAATAGCTTAGGTCGGCTCGCGGGCTGGCACAAATACTGCACTCAACGGGGCTCTGGAGGCCAGGGTCGTGGCTGAGACCCGATGACGGTAACGGCTTGGCCGGAGCACACGCTGAGAACTAGAAGAAAAGCACACCCGACAACGGATACCAACGGAGGAAAGCCATGTCATCTGCGGATATTCTGAAATTAATCAAGGAAAAGAACGTGAAGTTCATAGACCTGCGTTTCACTGATACGCGAGGGAAGGAGCAGCATGTCACCGTTCCCAGCCATGTCATTGATAAACAGTTTTTTGAAGAAGGAAAAATGTTTGATGGCTCTTCCATCAATGGATGGAAGCCCATCCATGAGTCGGACATGATTTTAATGCCCGACACTCCAACCGCGGTGTTGGATATTTTTTCTGAAGAGTCCACTGTCAATTTGCGCTGTGATGTTGTGGAACCTATGACCATGGAGGGATATGAGCGCTGCCCACGATCGGCGGCGAAGCGCGCTGAAGCGCACATGCGTTCTACTGGTATTGCTGACGATGCTTTCTTTGGTCCTGAGAATGAGTTTTTTGTGTTTGATGATGTTCGTTGGGACGATAGTATGCAGGGAGCATCTTATGCTGTTGAGTCTATGGAGGGGGCCTGGCACTCCGGCAAGGAATACGAGGACGGCAATATCGGACATCGGCCCGGCGTGAAAGGCGGCTACTTTCCCGTACCCCCAGTTGACTCAATGCACGATATCCGTTCAGCGATGTGTCTGGCGCTCGAAGAAATGGGCCTTACCACAGAGGTTCATCACCACGAGGTAGCAACTGCCGGGCAAGCAGAGATTGGAGTGCTTTTCGACAGCCTTGTTAAAAAAGCGGACGCTGTTCAAATTCTCAAGTACGTAGTTATGAATGTTGCTCATTCATATGGAAAAACAGCGACGTTTATGCCCAAACCCTTGGTAGATGACAACGGAAACGGTGCCCATGTTCATCAGTCGTTGGTAAAGGATGGAAACAATCTGTTTAGTGGGGATGAGTACAGTGGGTTATCAGAGTCAGCATTGTTTTACATTGGTGGTATTTTAAAGCATGCAAAAGCGATAAACGCTTTCACTAACGCATCTACCAATAGCTACAAACGGCTTGTACCTGGGTTTGAGGCACCAACGTTTTTAGCTTATTCGGCACGTAACCGCTCTGCCTCAATCCGGGTTCCATATGTAGCGAATCCTAAGGCGAGCCGAATAGAGGTTCGTTTCCCAGATTCAACGATGAATCCCTACTTCGGCTTCACAGCCATGCTTATGGCTGGGTTGGATGGCATACAAAATAAGATACATCCCGGTGATGCTGTGGACGATGATTTATTTGCTTTAGCAGAAACTAACGAGCGTTCTCTGCCGACGGTCGCTTTTTCTTTTGAAGAGGCGCTAAACGCGCTAGATGCTGATAGAGACTTTTTAACAGCAGGCGATGTGCTAACAAGCGACTGTATTGATGCCTATATTGAACTCAAATCTGCTGACGTGACGAGACTTAGGAAAACGACACATCCGGTCGAGTTCGCTATGTATTACAGTCTCTGAGCGGGCTGGAAACCAGGCAGACCTAATGAAGTAAAAAATGTGGCGCAAAGCCTGGGGCATGTATAAGTGGCTCATTCTGATCTCCATGCTGTGGACCGCGGCCGGCGCCGAACCGGACCCTGCCGCGGCCTATTTGGCATTCAGCATTCTCCAGCCCAGCCAACAAGAGACGCTGTGGGGCACGGAGGGGTCGGTGGATGTGGTTGTCGAGATCAACCCCGCAAGGGCACGGTCAAGCGAACCGTTCGCCGGCTGATCGAGCCCTTAACTACGCTAAAGGCCGTCACCACTGAGCGAACTCCCCCAGGGTCGGCGGGTGGATCACGGTCGGTCGGTGTGCGAAGGGCACCCCATTCGGACCGAATTCTCCAGGGACTCACGACAGCGGTCGTGGTCTTAGACTCCGGGCTGAAGGTACTGGATCTGAACACCGCTGCGGAGAATTTCCTCGGCGTCAGCCGGCGTCAGGCGGTAGACAGACCGATTCGGGAGTTTTTTACGCCGCCAGACGAGCTGGTTGCTTTGTGTCGGCGCGCGGTGGAGACGGGGCTCACGTGCGGTGTTCGGGAGGTTGCCGCACGCGTGGGGGAGCGGGAGACCTTGTTGGATTGCCGTGCCGCGCCTCTGGAGGGGCTGGATGAGCGGCTTCTACTGGAGTTATTTGACACCGAACGTGACCGCCAGATTCGGCGCGAGGCCGAGTTAGTCGCCCAACGCCGCGTGAGCCAGCGCATCATCAAGCAGCTGGCTCACGAGGTTAAAAACCCCTTGGGCGGATTGCGGGGTGCCGCGCAGCTTCTCGCGAGGCAATTGCCCAATGCGGAATTGCAGGCCTATACAAGGGTGATCATCGAGGAGGCGGACCGCCTGGCATCTTTGGTAGACGGAATTCTCCAAGCGGGCGGACAGCCGAAGACAGAGGTCTTTAACCTACACGAGGTTACCGAGCACGTCGCGAAGCTGATCAATGCAGAGATGTCCGAGGGCGTCGAGTTGACGCGCGACTACGATCCCAGCCTGCCGCCCACTGCCGCAGATCGCGATCAACTCATACAGGCTTTCTTGAATCTCGCCAAAAATGGCCTCCAAGCCATCGGTGCAAGAGGTCAGCTCGTCTTCAGAACGCGAGTGCTCAACAATTACACGCTCGGAGGCGAGAGGCACCGACTGGTCTTGTGCGCCGAAGTGGAGGACAGCGGTCCGGGGATTCCGGACGAGCTCCGGGAGACGATCTTTTATCCCTTGGTCACCGGGCGTCCCACCGGGACGGGCCTCGGTCTGACCATTTCGCAGGATCTCGTAAGTCGCAACGGTGGTCTCATCGAGTTCACTAGCCGGCCTGGGACAACGACTTTCAAGATGTTGTTGCCCGCGATGATCCCGGTGGGGAGCCGCCCGTGATGGTTACACCCGGGTTATCGGTGTGGGTTGTTGATGACGACGAGTCCGTGCGCTGGGTTCTGGAGCAGGCGCTGAAGCAGGCGCAGATGGTACCGCGTTGCTTCGAATCGGGTGAGATGTTTTTCCGCGCGCTGAATCGAGAGAAGCCCGACGTGATCGTCACGGACATTCGAATGCCGGATATGACCGGC